>JAABUQ010007896.1_pt1 | contig 15177 bp, 15 predicted proteins | sample 5560001 | NCBI WGS metagenome assembly JAABUQ01 (sample SAMN10711888, study PRJNA513371) | rock metagenome | isolation source: Antarctica rocks | place: Antarctica: Victoria Land, Finger Mt nord | collected 2015-12-18 | reverse complement strand
GCTGCGGGTGCTCGGCCTTAAGGCCGCCGACGTGGTCCAGCACGATTGCAGCCGGGCCTACCACTTCGAGAGCATCGACCTGTTCCGGCAGCCGCAAAGGGAGTTTTCCGTCTCGCCAGAAGCCAAGGCGATGTTCGCCAAGCTGCGCGAAAGGGTGGCGGGCAGCATCATCGTGCCGAGTGCCCACCACATCTACGTCGGCCGCCGCCGCTGGACAGCCGAGATGGGCGGCTACCGGGCTTTGGTGAATGAATGCGAGCTGAAAGACCGGCTTGTCATGATGGGATACAGTCCGATCGACCCGGAGTGTCTCGATCCGGAAGAGCAGATCGAGCTGTTCGGGTCGGAACGGCGGATCGTCGTCCTCGGGGGCGCCGGCCTGTTCAACGCCGTGTTCTGCAAGCCGGGCACCAAGATCGTCGATATCGAGTCGACCCACAACCCCCTTGAGAACCACTCGACCGTCCTGTCCAGCATGGACGCCGACTATGGCATCATCCTGGGCCAAGTCGATCAAAGCGATCCGGCACCCTATAACAAGCGATGGACGGTGGACGTGGAGCGGGCGGCGGCTGCAATCGCAGAGTTCATGGGCTGACGGCACTGCCTCGGTTTCGGCAAAGGCCGGCTGGTGAATTGGACGGCGGCGGCGCGTATGACGGCCTGACATGACATGCAAGGGGCGATGATGCGTATTACCATCGACATCGAAGACAGATTAATCGCCCAGGCCATGGCGGTGACTGGGCTGCCGACGAAAGAAGCAGCCGTTGAGGAAGCCTTGCGGCAGCTCGTTCGCCGTCATCGGCAGCAGGAAGCCATCAGGGACATGTCCGGGCTTGGGTGGGACGGTGATCTCGGCGCGATGCGCGCGGGCCGTGACGCTGAACCGCGGTAAGCCGCGGCGCTTGGTTGACACCCGGCCCGCGCCGTCCCTAGCGTCGTTCTGAATTCGGCGCCAATCTAGGAAGCGCAAGCAGGCAGGACCGGCGGTCCGTCAAGCCTGCGCGCAAAGGGAGAGACACGATGCTTCGACGCGACATGTTTTCGTTGACCGCAGCCGCCGCGCTGACGGCGCTTGGCGGCGGCCGGGTGCTGGCGCAGGCGTCTGGGCTGCCCAAGCTGGCGCAAAAAGCCACCTACAAGGTCGGCTTCGCACAGACCGAGAGCAACAACCCCTGGCGCATCGCCCAGACCGAAAGCATGCGCAGCGAGGCGGCGAAGCGCGGCCATCAGTTCGTCTACACCGACGCAGCCGCCTCCGCCGCGAAGCAGGTCGCCGACGTGAACAGCATGATCGCGCAGCGGGTCGATGTGATCTTCCTGGCGCCGCGGGAGGAGAAGCCGCTGGTGCCCGCCGTGATGGCGGCCAAGCGCGCCGGCATCCCGGTGATCCTGCTCGACCGGCGCGTCGATGAGACGCAGGCCAAGCCCGGACGCGACTACGTGTGCTTCATCGGCTCCGACTTCGTGGCCGAGGGACATCGGGCCGGCGAGTGGCTGGTGCGGGAGATGAAGGGGGAGGCGTCGATCATCGAGCTGCTGGGCACCACCGGATCGTCCCCGGCCAACGACCGGCATGCGGGGTTCGCGGAGGCGATCAAGGCGTCGCCGGGCATGAAAATCGTCGCGGGGCAAAGCGGCGACTTCGTACGCGACAAGGGGCGGCAGGTGGCGGAAACGCTGCTGCAAGCGAACGGCGCCGCCAACGCGATCTACGCGCATAACGACGAGATGGCCATCGGCGCGCTCGCAGCCATCGAGGCCGCGGGCAAGAAGCCCGGCAAGGATATCATCGTCGTGTCCGTGGACGGCACCCGGGACGCGTTGCAGGCCATCATCGCCGGCACCATGGGCGCCACGGTGGAGTGCAACCCGAAGTTCGGCCCCAAGGCGTTCGAGACCATGGACCGCTACGCCCGCGGCGAGGCCATCGAGCCGTGGGTCATCAACCAGGACCGCTTCTTCGACAACAGCAACGCGCAGCAGCTCGTCGCGGACGCCTACTGATCCCAGGCAGGCCATGCCCCTTCTGGAGATGAGCGGGATCGACAAGGCGTATGGCGGCGTCCCCGCGCTGCGCGGCGCCTCCTTCGCCGTGGCGGCGGGGGAGGTGCACGCGCTGATCGGCCAGAACGGCGCGGGCAAGAGCACGCTGATCAAGGTGCTGACCGGCTACACGCGGCGCGACGCCGGGCGGGTGCTGTTCCGCGGCGAGGACTTCGCGCCTGCCAGCCCGCAGGCGGCGCAGGCGGCGGGCATCAGCACGATCTACCAGGAGATCAGCCTGGTCGGGCAGCGCTCGGTGGCCGAGAACATCTGCCTGGGCCGCGAAGCCCGGCGCTTCGGCCTGCTGCACTGGCGACGCATGAACGAGGAGGCCGCCGCCCTGCTTGGCCGCTTCGGCGTCAAGGCGGACGTGCGGCAGCCGCTGTCGCGCTATCCGACCGCCGTGCAGCAGATGGTCGCCATCGCCCGCGCCATCGCCTTCCGGGCGGCGCTGGTGGTGATGGACGAGCCGACCTCGTCCCTCAGCGACGCCGAGGTGCAGGTGCTGTTCGGCGTGATCCGCCAGCTTCGGGCGGAGGGCGTGTCTGTCGTGTTCGTCAGCCATAAGCTCGATGAGCTGTATGCCGTGTGCGACCGGGTAACGGTGCTGCGGGACGGGCGCACGGTGCAGGAAGCGGCGATGGCCGGGCTGCCGAAGCTCGAGCTGGTCGCGACCATGCTCGGCCGCGATCTGTCCTCCGTCGCCCGCGCCGGCGCCACGGCGTTCGGCGCCAAGGCGGGGCGGCACGGCGCGGCCGTGCTTTCGGTGCAGGGATTGCGCGCCGGGCCGCGGGTGCAGGACGTGAGCCTGGAGGTCGGGCAGGGCGAGGTGGTGGGCGTCGCCGGCCTGCTGGGCGCCGGGCGGACGGAAACGGCGCGGGCGCTGTTCGGGGCGGATGCGCGGGACGGCGGTCGGGTCATGCTGGGTGGCCAGGCGTTCGCGCCTTCGGCGCCGGGCGACGCGATCCGTGCCGGCATCGGCTTCTGCACGGAGGACCGCAAGGCGGAGGGCATCGTGCCCGAGCTATCGGTCCGGGAGAACCTGACGCTCGCCTTGCTGCCGCGCCTCACGCGCGCCGGGGTGGTGGACGAGGCGCGGCAGGCGGCCATTGTGTCGCAATTCATCAAACAGCTCGATATCCGCTGCGCCGGGCCGGGGCAACCGGTGGGCCAGCTCAGCGGCGGCAACCAGCAGAAGGTGCTGCTGGCGCGCTGGCTGTGTACCGACCCGCGCCTGCTGATCCTGGACGAGCCGACCCGCGGCATCGACGTGGGCGCCAAGGCGGAGATCCAGGCGCTGATCCGCGCGCTGGCTGACTCGGGCCTCGGCGTGCTGATGATCTCCTCCGAGATCGAGGAGGTCGTCGAGGGCGCGGACCGCGCCTACGTGCTGCGGGATGGGCGGACCGTGGCCGAGCTTGCCGATACGGGGTTAAATGAGCATTCGGTCATGGACGCCATGGCGCACGGCGCCCACGCGGCGGTGCACGCCGATGCTTGAGCGCGTGGCGGTGGCGCCGGCGCCCTTGCCCGTGCGCCGCCGGGTCACGATGACCGAAGTGCTGGCCCGGCACGGCGCGGTGATCGCGCTGGCAGTGCTGCTGTTGCTGGCGCTGGTGGCGACGCCGAACTTCCTGTCGCTGCGCACGCTGAACGTGAACCTCACGCAGGTGGCGGGCATCGTCATCGTGGCGCTCGGCATGACGCTGGTGGTGGCGACGGGGGGCATCGACCTGTCGGTCGGCTCGCTCATGGCGATCGCGGGCGCCTTGGCGCCGATGCTGTTTTTGGGGCAGCTTGTGCCGCTTCCCGCGCCTTGGGTGGGGGTGGCGTTGGCGCTCACGGTCCCGGTGCTGCTCGCCGGGGCGCTTGGATGGTTCAACGGCTGGCTGGTCACGCGCTACCGCATCCAGCCCATCGTCGCAACTCTGGTGCTGCTGATCGCCGGGCGCGGCATCGCCCAGGTCATCACCAACGGCAACCTGCAGGCGTTCCGCAACCCGGCGTTCCAGGTGATCGGGCTGGGCCGGCTGCTCGGCTTGCCGGTGCAGGTGTGGCTGATGGCGGCGTTGGTGCTGCTGTTCGCCTGGGTCATGCGCCGGACGCTGTTCGGGCGGCAGGTGCTGGCGGTGGGCGGCAACGAGCGCGCGGCGCGGCTCGCCGGCGTGCCCGTAGCCCGGGTGAAGCGCCGGGTGTACGTGATCAGCGGGCTGTGCGCGGGGATCGCGGGCCTCGTGGTGATCGCGATCAACTCGGCGTCCGACGCGAACCTGGTGGGGTTGGGGATGGAGCTTGACGCCATCGCCGCGGTCGCGGTGGGCGGCACGGCGCTGTCGGGCGGGCGGGCGCGGATCGGGGGCACGTTGGTGGGCGCGCTGGTGATCCAGATGGTGCGCTACATCCTGCTGGCGCTCGGCGTGCCGGACGCGGCGGCGCTGGTGGCGAAGGCCGGGCTGATCATCGGCGCGGTGTGGCTGCAGCGGCAGGGCCGCCCGGGATGAAAGCGCTGCCGCTGGCCGGGCGGTACGGCGTGGTGGCGGCGCTGGCGCTGCTGGTCCTGTTCGGGGCGGCGCGCTACGACTATTTCCTGGGCGCGTTCAACGTGCTGAGCTTCCTGCGCTACAACTCGATGTTCGCACTGGTCTCGCTCGGCATGGCGTTCGTCATCATGTCGGGCGGCATCGACCTGTCCGTGGGCGCGGTGGCGGCGTTGGGCAGCGTGGCGTCCGCCTTGGCCTCGGATCTCGGCTGGAGGCCCGGTCTGCTGGCGGGCTTGGGGGCCGGGCTGCTGGCGGGGCTGCTCAACGGGGCGTTGGTGGTGCGGATGCGGATCGCGCCGTTCATCGCGACGCTCGCGACCATGCTGGCCGCCAACGGCTGCGCGCTGCTGCTGGCCAACAACCAGAGCGTGTCCGTGAGCTACGAGACGAGTTTCACCGAGATCGGCCAGGGCGACTGGCTGGGTCTGCCGGTGCCGGCCTGGATCGCGCTGGCCGCCTACGCCGCCGGGTCGGTCATGCTGAACTTCGCGGGGCTTGGCCGCACCGTGCTCGCCACCGGGGGCGGGGAGGACGCGGCCCGGCTCATGGGGCTCCGGGTGGACCGGGCGAAATGGGCGGTGTACGCGGCGAGCGGGGCGCTGGCGGGCATGGCCGGCGTGATCCTCGCGGCGCAGTTCGGCGCGGGCCAGCCCATCGAGGGCGTGGGGTGGGAGCTGTTCGCCATCGCCGCCGTGGTGGTGGGCGGCACGCTGCTCACCGGCGGCGAGGGGTCGGTCGGCACCACGCTGGCCGGGGCGCTGCTGCTCGGGCTGATCTTCAACATCCTCAACTTCGAGAACGGGCGCGGCTCCATCAGCCTTTCGGCCTATTGGCAATCGGTGATCCGCGGCCTGTTCCTGCTCGCGGTGGTGGTCATGCAGGCCAAGCTCTCGGGCCGCGCCGCAGCGCAGGACGTTTAGAGCCGCGGCTACGGCGGCTGCCACAGTCCATAACCCCGCAGAGCGCTCCCATGCCTGCGCCGGCACGAGACTATCGTTGCGTATTCGTTCCGATACATTATGCCGCAGCGTCACGCCCTCTCATAAGCTGCGACGTCATCGCCAATTTGGGACGACGGTTAGCAGGCGTCCCGGCGTGAGGGGGTTTCGAGCCGTGAGCGTGAGACTGCGCCGGGGAACCGGCTGACCGGCTGAAACGCCAATTTTATCAACATTGTTTTGGAAGCCGTGATGTCAGAAGTGGCAGCCCGCCATGGATTGTGCATGCCCGTGTCCTTCGCATTCGCGCAGGCGGTCCGTCGTGACATGCCGAACGAGCCTCGCGCGCTGGTTGCAGCATGACCGACCTCAACGCCCGGGGGGCATCTCTCGGATGCGGTACATCCTGTTCGACCTCATCTGCCTGACCGCATTCACCTCGGTCGACACGTTCAATACGCGGTTCACCGGGATGACCGACGGCCAGGTTGTCCAGCAAGGCGCGGATATCCGTTGGCAGGTCGCGACGGTCGGCTGTTCGGGTCCGACATCAACCTGACGGAGCGCACGTTCATCTGGCAATATGCCGTGAGTCTTTGGGGGGACCGCCCTTATCTCGGCTTCGGCCTCAACGGGTTCTGGACAAACGACGACATCCTTTCGCTTTATCGCAACGCGCACGGATGGGTGCTGGACAACTATCATAGCGGATACCTGGCGATCACCGTCGAGACCGGCTTGATCGGCCTTGCCCTGTTCTCCGCCATGTCGCTCAACCTGGCCCCGCGGCTCCGCTTCCTGCTCCTGCATGCGCGGTCGAACCGGATGAGCCTGGAGATGACGGCCGGCTATGCCATCATGTTTTTCACCATCAACTTGACCGAGACCTACTTCCTCCGCTCGACCAACTTCATGGCAGTGCTCTTCACCTTTCTGACCATCAAGACGCTCGCCATTCCGGAGTCGTCCAGGGCGCCCGCGAGGACCGGAATGCGCCATCCAGGGGGCGTCCGCGTTGTCCCACGGGTTGCGGTCGCATGACCGCCGCACGGCGCATCCTGGCAAGGCTCGCCGTCGCGGCCGCGTTGGCCATGGGCGGCGTCGGACCCGGCCACGCCGCCGAGGCCGTCCGCCCGGCAGGCCGCGGCGGCAGCCTGTTGCCGCAGCGGTGGCTGAGCACGCGCGGCAGCCGGATCGTGGACGCCCGAGGCAACGTGGTCCGCATTGCCTCGATCGGCTGATACGGCACGGACGGGCCGGCCGGCTACGCCCTGCATGGCCTGTGGACGGCCAGCTACCGCGCCATATGCGACAGCATCGGGCCGCCGGGTTCAACACCGTCCGCATCCCCTGGTCGGACGTGAACCTGGACGCGCAGCCCCGGAACACCCCGGAGAGCGGCACGGTTGATTTCGGCGCCAACCGCGAGCTTGCCGGCCTGACCGCCTGGGACATTTTCAAGGAAATCGTGGACTACGCCGGGCGGATCAGCCTTAAGGTGATCTTCGACCACCACACGAATGACGGGGGCGGCGGACAGCAGCCGAACGGGCTGTGGTTCGACCTGGGGCCGGGTTCGGACGGCACGGACGGCGCCGGGCACCGCGGCACCGTGACTGCGGCGACGTTCAAGGCGAATTGGCTGCGCTTCGCGCGGCAATATGCTGGCAACCCCACCGTGATCGGCTTCGACCTGCACAATGAGCCGCATGCCGGCAACTGGGGCCAACGCGGGCCGACGGACATCTGGGCGGTGAACCCCGACGTGCTGATCATCTGCGAAGCCTTGCAGGACTACCGCGGCGAGGCGCCCGAAGGGGATCTGCGCCCCGTCGCGTCCAAGCCCGTGGTGTTGCGGGTGTCGAACAAGGTCGTCTATTCCGTGCACTCCTACCCCCATGAGATCAGCGCCGTCGCGCCGGACAGCGGCCCGGCGACCGTGGCGCGCTATGAGGCAGGCTGGGGCTTCGTCGCCCGCCAGAACCAGGCGCCGGTCTGGATCGGCGAACTCGGCGCCAGCGATCCCGGCCCAGGCGGGAGCGCCCATGCCTGGGCGACGACCTTGCTGGACTACATGAACGGCTTCCAACCGCCGCTCTCCGGCTCCTGGTGGAACATCGGTGCCGAAGACCCGGGCGCCAACCCGAACGGCCTGCAGACGGCGTGGGGTGTCGGCCATTACCGTCCGGAACAGCTCTTCATCACTGACAAGCTGCTGTTCCGCCCCTGACCAGCTGTCCGCCCGGGCAAAAAGCCCAGGCGGACATAGACACGCTCGGCAAGATGTCAGACGGGGGCCGGCACATTGACCGAGATATGGTGGGTCGAGGCGGACCACAACGCCGCCGCGGCGCCGGTGACGGCCGTGCTGCCGACCGAGGCGCTGTCGATGTACAGGTTCCTGTCCGCGCCCGTGGAGCCGCCGTAGGCGTCATTCAGGAAGGAAACGGCCACGTCATGCGTTCCGGGCGTCAGCGCCTGGTCGAACGCGAATTTCTGCGTGGCCCCGCTGGAATGCAGCGCGGTCACGGTCTGCGGAGCGCCGACCGTCGTGCCGTCGATGGCGACCGAGAACTGCGCGTCGCCCTTCCAGGCGTCCTCCGAAAGGCTGAGGTTGAGCGTGCTGGTTCCAGCGGCCGGTGTGCTGGCGGCCGGGGTGCTGGCCGCCGGCGCGGAAGCAGCGGGAGCCGCGGCCGCATTGGGGTTATGCGCGTAGGCGCGGACGTAATCGACCTGCATCTGCCCGGTCTCGCCGGGGTTCGGATTGCCGGCCCAGGTGCTCGACGTGCCGACGACGGTGCTGAGCAGCATGTACATCGGCTTGTTCATGTCCGCCGGGGTGTCCTGCTGCGCGACCTGCTTGCCGTCGAAGTACCAGGTGAGCTTGTCCGGCTCCCAATCGACGGCGTAGGTGTGAAAGGCTTGGGAGGTGTCCGGCACGTCGGTCCAGTGCGGGGTGGTGCCGGCGCTGGAGTGCGACGTTTCCACCAACGTCTTCGGGTTGCTCCCGACCACTTCCGCGACGTCGAGTTCGGGCGGCCAGGAGCCGTCAGCCGGCAGCAGCCAGAACCCGTTGACCACGCCCGCCGCGTTCGAGAGCTTGGCGTTCATCTCGAAATACCCGTAGGTCTGCGAGAAGGACTTGTCGGTGAGCAGTTGCCCGGCGATGAACGGCTTGCTGATCGCGCCGCTGACATCGGCAGGCGTCGGCTTGATCGCCATCGAGAGCACGCCGTTGCTGACGGAGTAGACATTCGCATCGGAGGCCGAGGTGGGTCCGTAAAGCGGGTTCACCTGATAGGAACTCAGGCTGCCGTCCGTGGACCCATTGGGGCTGTAGGAGAAGGCAGGCGACCAGATGCCGCCGGAGCCGTTCTTCAGGGATAGCGAGTTGAATTCATCATCAAAGGTTTGGGTAAAGTTTGCCGGCGCAGCCATTGCAACCCTCCTGTTCGCTTCAAATGCCTAGATCTTGATGATCGCGGGGGTGCGGTATCGCCTTCGTGCGGCGGCTCGCACAATCCCTTGGCAAGCTGGCGGGCAGTCATTCTTCATTTTGAGGGAACATTCAGCAAATCTGCCGCCACGCACTTGCCAATGCTAGGAAGTTATGCTCAAACAACTTTTGGATGCCGTAATAACGGTCGCAAATGAAGTGTGAGGCCGTCAGGGTCGCTCGTCATTGCTGACCGATAACGCGCTTTTTTTAACTATTACTGTCCGGTGATGCAGAGTAATTTGCTACGCAAACGTACAGCCGGGAGGCCGGGACGCGCGGCGTCTCCGCCGACTGATTTGCAACAAAGCCTGACAAAGCCCCATTGTGGCAACCGTGACGACGGGATCGGCTGGACGCCTTGATTGGAATGAGAGCTTGCTTCGCCGGGCGATACAAACGGCGGCTTCGGCAAAGGGCCGAGAAGGAATCAAGAACAATGCTGCTGGATCAATCCGCCGGGTGGCGAGGCGCCGACGAACCGCCGGCTGAGGCCGCCCGGTCGGCGCCGTTGGGGGCCGCCAGTGCCGGGATCTGACACGGGCCGTGCATTGCCGCGGCCCAATCTGCGCTGGCCCACCGTCATCGGCGCCGTCGCGGCGGCCGGCATTCTGCTGGGCGCCGTGTCGAACTGGGACGGCTTGGCTGAGCAGCGCGACGGGATTGCGCGGGCAGTATGGCTCCTGCCGGCCCTGGTGGCGCTGCATCTGGGGCAGTTGCTGCTGTCTGGACTGGCGTGGCGCGCTTTGTTCGCCGGGCCACGTCCGGGCGCCGCGGTGTTCTACCGTTTGCGGGTGATCCGCGAGGGCATCGACTCGCTGCTGCCCGTGGCACAGGTCGGCGGCGAGATCGTCGGCGCCCGGCTGCTGTCCCGGCAAGGCCTGACCCCGAGCCGGGCCGGCGCCAGCGTGATCGTGGACGTCACGGTCGAGCTGCTGACGCAGGTGGCGTTCCTGGCGGCGGGCCTGGGCGCCCTCGCCTGGCTGACGCACGGCGCCGGGTGGGAATGGCTGGAGGCGGCGCTCGCCGGGGCGCTTGCCGCGGCGGCGCTCCTGCTGGCGCAGCGTTTCGGCCTGCTGCGGGCGCTTGAGGCGCTGCTGCGCGGCATCGCCCGGCGCTGGCCGGCCCTGGCCGGCGCGTCGCTCGACGGCATTCATGCGGCGGCGCTCGACTTCTACCGCCAGCCCGCGCCCCTGCTGCGCGGCGTCGCGCTGCATCTGCTCGCCTGGGTGCTCGGCAGCATCGAGGCCTGGGCGGTGCTGAACGCGCTCGGGGTGGCGGCGACGCCGCTGCAGGCGTTCACGGTGGAGAGCCTGGGCATGGCCGCCCGCAGCGCCGGCTTCGCGATCCCGGCGGCGCTCGGCGCACAGGAGGGCGGTTTTGCGCTGGCGGCCGCCGCCCTCGGCCTGCCGGTCGGGCCGGCCCTGGCGCTGTCGCTGGTCAAACGGGTGCGCGAGGTCCTGGTGGGCCTGGTCGGCCTCACGCTCTGGCGGTTGGCCGTCCGTTGACCGGCGCTCCGACCGATGGCCTCACGGCCGTCCTGACCCTGCTCACCTGGCTGGCCGTGCTGCTGACGGGCGCCGGGCTGGTCGCCGTGGCGGCCGGGGCCGTCGCGGTGCGGCGCTTCGCCGCCACGGGGCCGCGCCCCACGCGGCAGCGTCCGGCGGTCACGGTGATGAAGCCGCTCTGCGGCGCGGAGCCTTTGCTGGACGCGGCGCTCGCCTCGATCTGCAGCCAGGATTATCCGGAGTTCCAGGTCGTCTTCGGCGTCCAGGACCCGGACGACCCGGCGCTGCTGGCCGTGCAGCGGGTCCAGCAACGCTTTCCCGCCTGCGACATCGCGGTGACGGTCAACGCGGCGCTGCATGGGCTGAACCGCAAGGTCAGCAACCTCATCAACATGATGCCGGAGGCGCGGCACGACGTGCTGGTGTTCTCCGACAGCGACCTGCACGTGCCGCCGGACTACCTGGACGGGATCGTCGCCAAGCTGGAGCAGCCGGGGACCGGCCTCGTGACCTCGCTGTGCCTCGGCCTGCCGACGACAGCCGGCCTCGCGGCCCAGCTCGGCGCCACCGGCATCAGCCACCTGTTCCTGCCCGGCGCGCTGCTGTCCCGCGCGCTGGGCCGGGAGGACTGCCTGGGCACCACCATGGCGCTTCGGCGCGGCACCCTGGCGCGGGTCGGCGGGCTGCAATCGCTGGTCCGGCACCTGGCCGACGACAACGTGCTGGCGCAGCGAGTCCTGCAGCTCGGCCTGCGCGTCGGGCTGGCCGGCACGGTGCCGATGACGGCCGTGCCGGAAGCGTCGCTGCGCGCGCTTTGGGAACATGAGATGCGCTGGGCGCGCACCATCCGGGCGCTGGAACCCGTGCTGTTCACCACCTCGGTGCTGCAGTTCCCACTGTTCTGGGCCGCCTGCGCCTGCGTGCTGGCCCAAGGGGCGGCTTGGTCGGTGGGCCTGTTCGGCGCGGCTTGGGCGGCCCGTGCGCTGGCGGCGCTCTCCGTCGATCGGTGGCTGCGGCAGGGTTGGCGGCCTGCCGTCGCCGTGCCGTTCTGGTTGCTGCCGCTGCGCGACGCCATGTCGGTGAGCCAGGTCATCGCCAGCTACCTCGGCGGCCGCGTGGTCTGGCGCGGGCACGTCATGCAGGCGGGATGACGGGCGCTCGGCGATGCCCGGCGTGTAGAACGCTACAGGGCCGGCAGCCGGCAATTCTCGCCGATGGCGACGTGGAACGGCGTCCAGATCTGCGTGCGCCCCAACAGGGGCACGCCGATATAGCCGCGCACGTGCAGGCGGTGCTGCTCGTCGAGCCACATGCGCGCGCGGTAAACCTTACCGTCCCGGGGGTCGGTGATCCGGATCGCCCAGATTTGCTCCCCGTCCGGCACGCCGCCGCGGATAATGGTGAGGCCGCATTGGCTATGGCCCTCGTTGTCGAGAGGAAAAGCGTCGTCGGGATGGTCGAGGGTGACGCCCACGATGCGCCCGCACAGCGCGTTGCCGCACGGCTCGATGGCGATGACCGCCTCCTTGTCCTGCGTGAGCCAGCGGCCGACCGGCGTGTCCCGCTCCGCCGCCCAGCCGGGCAGGGCGCACGGCAGCAGGATGGAGGCCGCGGCCAGGCAGGCGAGGCGCATGCGCTTCGTCCGGTGGGGAATAGTGCCCGCGCCGCTCAAGGCTGATCGCTTGCGTCCGTGGCCGCGGTTGCGTCCGTGACTGCGATGTTGACCATTATCTCGTCGCCCAGGCGCTCCAGGATCTCCCGCAACTCGGCGGCTTCGACGCCGTCGGGCACACGGAGGCGGGCCACGGCCTGGAACATCTGCTCCGCGGAGAAGGCGCCGCTCGTGACCTTGGTGGTCAACTCCTCGATGTTGACCCGGCGCTCGGCGAGCACCCGGGCGATGTCGCGGATAATGCCGGGCCGATCCTGGCCGATGAGGTCCAACTGGAACGTCGTATGGGCCTGTGGCGTTGCTTCGGGATCAGCCCGCTGCACCGTCAGGCGAAGATGGCCCTCCTCAAGCTCCTGCAACCCGGCCATGAGGGCATCGACCTGCGCGTCAGGCACGCTGACCAGCAAGATGCCCGCGAACTGCCCGGCCAGCCGCGCCATCTCGCTGTCGAGCCAACTTCCGCCGCAACCGGCCAGCGCCTTTGACAAGCTGCTCACCAGCCCCGGCCGATCCGGCCCAACCAACGTAAGCACGAGCAATGCCATGGCAGTTTCCTTTAAAGTTCGGCCACGCGCATCTCCATGCCGCGCGGCCGGGCGGTGGCCAATCTACCCTGCTATAAGGGCGGCGGCGAGAGCGGGCGGCACCGATGGATGGATCAAACAGCCTGCCAGGGCAGGTGGGATGCGATCTGCTGGGGCGTAACTGTTTGGGACGGCAAGGATATGGCAGGATGAGGGTGGTATCGCAAAGCCTCGGCGCCGGCTTGGGGGCACAAGGCAAGAAAGGGAGCGGTGCATGATCCGCTGGTTGACGCTCGCCGGCGGCGCGGCGCTGCTCGCGGGCTGCGTGGCGCCATCCTACCCGCCTTATCCGACACCGCTCTACTTGCCGCCCTACGTCGCCCAGCCGCCTTATGCTGCGCAGCCGCCCATCGCGGCGCCGCAGTCCGGCCCGGTGCCGCTTTACCCGGCGCCGGAGCCGAGGCGAGAAACCGCGCAGCCGCCCGAAATCTCCGTAGATCCCTTGCCCGACCCGGAGCCCGTGCCAGAGCCGGCACCCGAACCAGATGTGCCAGCCGCCTCCAACCCGGAACCGCCCGCCGCCCCGGCGCCAGAAGCGGCCCCGCCGCCGCCCAGCCAGGCCGGACCCGGTGCGGATGCGCCGTTGCAGGGCTTCCGCCCGATGCGCGGCCAAACCCGGCCGGGGATCTAGGCCTCCCGCAACCGCTGCACCCGCAGCGGCACCGGCGGGTGGCTGAAGTTGACCAGGGCATAGAGCGGGTCGGTCGTCAGCGTGCTGGCGTTGTCGCGGGACAGCCGGACCAGCGCCGACATCATCGGCTCCGCGCCCACCATCTGGCGGGCAAAGTCGTCGGCCTGGTACTCATGGCGGCGGCTAAGCCAGTTGCCCGCGATCCCCAGGAGCGGCCCGGCCGCCTGGATCACCAGCACGCCCACCACCAGGGCCAAGGCATCGTCCTGATGCACGATACCGAAGGAGGGCAGCAGCCAAGGCTGCCGGCAGAGCCAACCGATGGCGAAAAATCCCAAGAACAGCAGCACCGCCGTTTGCAGCAGGCCGATCAGGATATGGTTCAGCTTGAAATGGCCGAGTTCGTGAGCCAGCACCGCTTCCAGCTCCGCCTCGCTGTTGGAAGCGATCAGCGTGTCGAACAGCACGATGCGCTTGCTCCGGCCCAGGCCGGAGAAGTAGGCGTTGCCGTGGGCGGAGCGGCGGGACGCATCCATGACGAACAGGCCGGACGCCTGGAAGCCGCAGCGGCGCAGCAGGCCCTCGATCCGGTCGCGCAGCGGGCCGTCGAGCGGGGTGAAGCGGTTGAACAGCGGCGCGATCCAGCGCGGAAAGGCGTCCATCATCGCCAGCATAAGCACAACGAGGCCCAGCCACGCCCAAACCCACCAAGGCCCGGGCTGCCGCATCAGCCACAGCAGGCCGTAGAGCAGGGGCACGCCGAAGCCGAGGGACAGCGCGGCGCCTTTCAGCTTGTCGAGCGCGAAGGCGCCGGGCCGGGTGCGGTTGAAGCCGAACCGCTGCTCCACCCCGAAGGTGCGCAGCACGGCGAAGGGCAGGCCCAGCACGGAGGACACCGCGCCGGCCGCGACCAGGAACAGCACGCTGCGGGTCAGGCCGCGCGGAACCCACTGCTCAACGAGGGCATAGAGCGCGTCGTAGCCGAACACGGCCCAGCCCAGCGCCACCGCCAGGCCGAACAGCGATGCCGCCGCGCCCAGGCGCAGCCGCGCCCGCTCGTAATCGGCGGCGCGCTGGTGCTCCGCCAGGCTGACCGCGTCGGCGAAGCCTGGCGGCACCGCGCCGCGATGACGCGCCACGTGGGCCGCCTGGCGGGCACGCAGCATCAGGTCAAGCGCGGTCGCGGCGATGGAGGTCAGGATGAACAGCAGGAGCAGGATCGGCATGGAAACCGATATAGGGGCGCGGGCGGGTGCTGGCGACGGGGGAACGTCACACCGGATGCTCGGCTACAAGCCTTTGCAAAACGGGCAAGCACCACAGCTTTGCAGCAGACCATGCCCAATGGGGCGAAGGGGATTGTCATGCTGCTCGTTCTCGGCTGCGCCGTGTTGCTGCTGTTCGTCGTGCCGTGGATGCTTCTCGGCTTGGGCCGTATGATCGAGAGGGCGACCAACGGGCGGGCGCGCGCAATGGCTGCGGGAGCTGATGCCGTCCGCATGAATGCTGAGACGGAGCAGGCGGCGTGGTTCCGGCAGCCGATGCGGCCGGCATTCAGCAACCCGCGCCGGCTCGGTCGCCGAGCTTTGCAACGCTGACGCGAGCGGCCCTTGCTGTCCGCGCGGGGTCTAGTCTTACTGTGTCATTTTATTGTTTTGCTCATGGTTCTGGATCTGCAGGCAGCACGGGCAGCGTGGCAGGCTGCTGACGAGGCTGGCTGCCAGGTGGCGCCGTATAGTGGCGATGGAGTGCGGGACGT
>JAABUQ010007895.1_pt1 | contig 15177 bp, 15 predicted proteins | sample 5560001 | NCBI WGS metagenome assembly JAABUQ01 (sample SAMN10711888, study PRJNA513371) | rock metagenome | isolation source: Antarctica rocks | place: Antarctica: Victoria Land, Finger Mt nord | collected 2015-12-18 | reverse complement strand
TCACCGCGCTCCACGCCGCTGGCCGAGCGACCGTCACCCAGATCGCCACCGGCGGCCGCCCCGCCCAGCTCTGGACAGCAACCGCAACCTCCTGAGCGACCTACTTCTTCTTTCGTACCCCACCCTCCGATGACCACCCCAGAGCAGCACCACCATGACCAAACTCAGCGGCGCTCAACATCCCCATCACAAGACGGGAATCTCTTCGGCGAGGGGAGTGTCCGAGGATCTGTGTGGGCATGATCGAAAGGAAGCGTCATGCCTTCAATCAGAGATAGAAATCATGTTCCAGCGAGGGTCTCTAATCGTCAGGGAGCCGGCGGCGAGCCGCTAGGCGAGCTGCCGGCGACCCCGTCTGGGATCCTGGATGGGATGCCGGATGAGATCCGCCGCAAGCTCCCAGACGAGGTCGTGGACGAGCTGCTGGCGGGAGCGAGCAGCGAGGAGGAGATCGTCGGGCCTGGTGGGCTGCTGTCGCAGTTGACGAAGCGGCTGGTGGAGCGGGCGATGGAGGTCGAGCTGACCGATCACGTCGGCTATGAGCGCCATCAGGAGCCGCCGGGCGGCACCGGGAACACTCGGAATGGCAGCACCCCGAAGACGTTGATCACCGAGCACGGCCCGGTCAGGGTCGACACGCCCAGAGACCGGGATGGAAGCTTCGAGCCGCGGATCGTGCGCAAGCGTCAGCGGCGCTTCGAGGGGTTCGACGAGAAGATCCTGGCCCTGTACTCCCGCGGGCTCTCAACGCGGGATATCGAGGCGCATATCGCGGAGATCTATGGGGTGCACGTCGGCCGGGATCTCATCAGCCGGGTCACCGACGCGGTGATGGACGACGCCCGCGCCTGGCAGCAGCGCCCGTTGGATGACGTGTATCCGGTCGTGTTCCTCGACGCGCTGGTGCTGAAGATCCGCGAGGGCGGCAGCGTCCAAAGACGCGCGTGCTACCTGGCGATGGGCGTCGGCGTGGACGGCGCGCGGGATGTGCTGGGCATGTGGTTTCAAGAGTCCGAGGGCGCGAAGTTCTGGATGCAGGTCCTGAGCGAGCTCAAGCAGCGAGGCGTGCAGGACATCCTCATCGCCTGCGTCGACGGGCTCAAAGGGTTCCCTGAAGCGATCGAGGCGGTGTTCCCCAAGACGACAGTCCAAACGTGCATCGTGCATCTGATCCGCAACAGCCTGAAATACGTGCCGCGCCGCGAGTTCGCTGACGTCGCGCGGGATCTGAAGCCGATCTACACCGCTGTGGACGCCGACGCCGCCCACCACGAGCTCGAGGCCTTCGATGAGCGATGGGGGAAACGGTTCCCCGTGATCACCCAAGCATGGCTCGAGAACTGGGAGTACGTGACGCCGTTCCTGGCGTTCCCCCCGGAGGTCCGCCGTGTCATTTACACCACGAACGCCATTGAGGCCCTCAACCGCCAGCTCCGCAAAGCCGTCAAAACCAAAGGCCACTTCCCAAGCGAAGATGCCGCCCGCAAGCTGCTCTACCTCGCCATCCAGAACGCCGTGCCGCAATGGACCCGGACCCGGAACTGGACGACCGCGCTCCTAGCGTTCAAAATCCACTTCGGAGACCGCCTACCCGCTTAGCCAAAACCCGCCTACACAGAAAACGGGACACCCTCGAACGCGTACTTGTCCGTCCGATCAGGCCGCTACCTTCACCGCTACTACATCCATCACCCTCTCACTCGCTCGTGGTGGACCGAGAAACGGGGTCCGGCCAACGAGGCTCGATCTGTGCGGATCGGTCTACGGGTGGTGGCTGCTGGTTGGGCCACACGTCTCAGATCGCAGTGCTTGCTAGCGTGACACCGATCCAGAAGATGATCAGCGTGACGGTCAGCGAACCCAGAAGCAACAAGTCGACTCCGCTCATGGTCTCGAGCCCTGTCCGCTTGCCGCGCCGCCGACGGCTCGCTGCGGTGGCTGTGGCAAGGCCGGCGATGAGACCAGCACCGGCAAGCACGATTCGTGCCAGCGTGTAGTCATAGCGGGTGTCTAGGATGCTGTCCCCGAGGTCAACGGCTGCGATCATCGACAGCGCCCACGACCCAATCACCGGTAGGGCTGCGAAGAACCGCCGAATCCTCCGCCGCACGGGACTAATAGTCATTCGGTCAGCCATTGGCATGGGGCGGCTACGTTCGTAGGACGAATCGCGGCCTTCCGTGACGCGGCCTTCCGTGACGCCCGACCAACCAATTTACCGAGAAGGTGGCCATCTTTACGCGGGTAAGCACCGCCGCACGGCGCAAATAAATACTCGCTCGTAGCCCGTTCTCCCGACCTCGCGACGATGGGCTATGTGCTCATTTGAAGCCATCGGGCGCATAACATCGTCGCGGTGTTGTAGCCGGGTCTTGTCTCTGCCACGCGACTCGCACGGGCGAACGCAGCTAGTCCCCTCCGGCTGAACGGAGGATCCGGCATATCTGCTACACCGTGAGCGCGCATGCAGGCGACATACCTTGCGTAGGCCCGCTGACGCAGGATGGCGCGCGCCCAACCTGGCTTCGGGAGGATGCGGCTAGCTTCACCGCGGTACGATGAATACCGTGGGCACGCCCTGAGCGCTCGCTTCACGGCGCCAGAAGATCGTGACAGCGCTAGGTCTCCGCCGCTCCTCGCCGCATGTGTGTTCATGCGAAACTTACGAACCCGGGTCTCACCCTGGCACCTGATCAGCAGTACGTGCCCTGCTTGGCGAACATCAGCCGTCGTGATCGGTGGCGTGGCGCAGGGACGGGCGGCCGTGCACCGCAGAATTGGCGAAGTCCCTGAACTGCTCGTGACCGCCGTGGACTGCAACCTCCCCTGCGAACCGCAGGCGCTCACTGCTGCGGCCACAAATACAGTGATCAGGACCGAACGGCATGCGCGCGGCCTGATTTCAACGCGACGCGCTCGTGAGAATTGCCTGCCGTAACTCATGTCCCTTCGGCATCCCCAAGCTACTCCCCGGCATCTGTTCGTGAGGCTTTGGTCGCGCGACATGCTTAGTTAGCCACATTCCCGACGAACCACCGTCCGTGCCACCTGACCACCGCCAAACCAAACCGCACCCTTCGGAGTCTTCCTCTCTGTCGGTAGGTCGCGCGAACGGGATATTCCACCTCGCCCTGCTTCTGACTACGGCCAAGGATCTCTAGGCGTACTGGCCCTGTCACCGCAAACGCCTCGTCAAAGCGCCGGACGCAGTGTTCCGGGACATACGCTGATAGCCGGCACATGGCCTTTGAATCCTCACGTTGGTCTGCGGTGCGAAACTCTGAAAAGGCTTCCCGCTCCGTCCGAGCGCCCGCTCGTGGCGTGTTGTTTCTTCCCTCCGCTACGCTTCTTCCTGTCTTGGCCAGGTCCCGTCGCGTGTGGGACGGGTCTCGGGCGTGGTCACCTGCGCACCCGGCCACGCCGAAAGCCCAGAACGTCGCGCACACAACTACACGCGGCGCGTACATGCTCGATCGTGCGCTCACGGCGTTGCCCATTGCCCATCGATTGATCGCAAGCTCTTGCGCCCCGTCAGGCCCGTGGCGTACATCGAAGTCCACGTAGCGCTCGCCAAGCCGGGTCCTGCGCAGCGTTTACCGACCACAAAAGCCTCAATGCGTGGCAGAGTACGGTAGGTGAATCCATCTCTGCTCGCTATTGTACGGCGTGTTGTCTCCGTTGCACATATGTTTATGGAAAGAACGACCACGGTGCACGTAGTGAACGACGTACAGGTGCCGGCCAGCGCTGTTGGTCGGCGCATACACCGAATTGGCTAGAGCGCGTTGCGGAGCGTCGTAACTGCTTGAGATGTGTGTTGCAGGTGGAGAGCAGGACGAGTTTAAAACGTTCGAGTCCATATGCGCATCGAGCGACGTTTCAGCCCGGCAGACCGCGAGGCCGTGAGTGGGCTCCATATCCAGATACGGCTGACGCGAGCAATCCGCCGCAGCCTGTTGAAACAACCGCACATGGTTTCGATCTGCGACGTCATTGCCAGTGCCGAGTTGGTCCGGATTCGCCTCATGACATCGAAACCCCATTGAGTGCGGCACAATATAGTCCCGGAACCAAGACCTGCCCCCTCCCTCATTGTCCATATACTTGGAGTTGTTGTCGCTACCGTGGCCGTACTTAAGAATCACCTTTATCGCGGCGTCGTCGATCTGAATGGGACCAGTCGTGCCGTAGAACACGACATTGAGGGGGTCTTCGTTGCTGCTGTTCGGCTCACACGTCCCATTTCCATAGCTGAAGCGTCCCGCGTTGTATCCGGTGGGGAGCCGGAGTGGTCCTCCGGCGTTGGCCACCGATGCCAATCCCAGCATCGCAAGCATTCCGGCGGCCAAGCGTGCAGCTGCCTTGGGTGTCAGGTACCGCGCGGGTGGCCGCAGGCGCCAAATGGCATTTCCTGTCTGCGTGTCCGTGCGCTTCATGATCATCGTCGGTCCTTTGATCCTCTCTAGCAGCCCAAGAGGCCGGTCAGCATGCCGTCCACTGGGGGCGGAAGTGGTCCCAGCAAGGCCGGCACGCTCGGAAGGAGATTTGGATTCTGCCACGGATTAGGATCGACCGGTACGAGGGAGTTGGCGAAATCTAGCTCCGTCTGCTGATCCGGCCCGCTAATAACGATGGTACTGGTTCCGGTGTACACCTCCAAGCGAGGCGGACTGTCGTCGTTGAAGAACGAGGCCGGGGCCCCGCGGACCGTCAGATCCTGGTGGGGCGGGGGGGTACCCTCGGGATCCATATCGTATTCGGCTTGATTTCGTTGACACGCTGGCCAGACTTGCACTTCCACAGGTACCGCACATCCGCTGTCCTGGGTGGCGGGGTCCGTGGCGTTCGCGTCGCAGCTGCCGTACTCGAAGGTGAGCGAGTTAGTCGGCTTGTAGCCCTGGGCCACCTCAACCGGATCGGGCGCCTCGCAATCGCGCACGATGGTGCTGCGAAGGAGCCCGTCAACCAATATCCCCGCGTCAAACAGGGGAAAGTTGACCGATGCTCCAGGCGGTGTGCAGGCTAGCGCTTGCGACAACTTGCTGTTTACTACCACTGACCATTGCGCAGTGGCAACGAGGCCAGTATAGTTGGTGGTTTTGACCGTTACCGTGTGCGGTCCGGTCGCATAAGTGGTCGATGGAAACATGTAGTCCGCCGACAGTCCGCAGGCATCGCAGGGCGATGATGGCTGAGTCGTAAAGCTCTGTTGCACACCGTCGACGTCGATCTCGATGCTCCTCACGCCCGAGAGCGGATCAGTGGCATCGACGGAAAGACTTGCATCGCCGGTAAGTAGCGAGCCGAGGGCGTCGTGTAGCCGTCCGCTGATCGCGACCCCAGGAGCCGTGTGCTCGACCTTGACCGGGACGGAGGATGCTGCGGTGTTGCCAACGACGTCGCTGGCGTTTACGTTCACGTTGTAGGACCCCTCGGGAATCGAACTGGTGGAAAAGCTCAAGGGGAGCGGCACACCCGTCGGACAACGATGGTTGCGGTCGCCAGTGTTCGGGGATCCTTGCGTCCCGCCCTGGGAGCCGTTGTTCGACGACCCGTTGTTTACATAGCAGCTCGGAGGAGGACCAGTCGAGGCGCCGGTCCAGTTGGGCGCGGACGCGCTCACGGAGTAGGTGCCTACTCCATAGTCCGTCGCGCCAACCGTGACAGGGGCGTCGTTCGTCCACCCGCTGGGCACCTGGCTCGTGTCTATGTGAGGCGGAAATTTGTCCGACTCCAGAATGATCGAGCTGCCCATGTAGACGTAACCTTGAGTGTCGAGCTTGACCCCGTAGGGCGCAACGAGCGCGAGGGCGGCAAGATTTCCCGCTGTGCCTTGCGCCGAATCCCCGCCGTCGAGGCCGCAGACGCTGAGACAGAACACCTTGTAGTCGAAGAAGGGTGGGGTGTAATCGAGCCCGCATGTGGCGAAAACGCCGGCTGCGTATGAGCTTGTGACCGTCGGGCCACGGTAGACCAGCCCGGCTTCGGGCGCGCCTGAAGAGTTAAAGATGCCCTCTTCTTGGCAAGTCAGGTTCGCCGCGTTGTAGGCGTACTCGTATGCGGGCACGTTTGCCGTTATCCCGAAGTCCGCCTTGAAGATGTGAGCGGCCTCCGGGCCGGATCCGGGTGCCTGGAGATACCATTCCCCGAAGGCGCCAGCTGGCGGAGTGTAGTTTGGGTACGTCGCAAGATTAAGGCCGTTGGCGAAGGACACTGGGCCGTAGATGCTGGGGAGCGTGCCCAGCGAACCGAGGTTCCCTTCATATCCGGGAATGTAGCCGGTCGGGTAGCCGACGTAGTGCCAGCCGTTGAAGTCGGGGGTCCCGTACGGATCGGGCTGGCCAGTGTTCGAGTCCCAGTACCGCTGGTCTTCGTTGATGTATGGGTCCACCAGGATCGGATAGGCGAAGCTCCCTTCGGCATGGCGCACCCGCATGACGAGGTCGTTACCGATCAGGCTGTAGCTCAAGGGCACTCTGCTGCCTTGAGCGTCGACGGCGACGGGTGGCAAGACGGTCGCGAGGATACTGCGACCGCGCGCGATCACGATCGGCCCTGAGAGGGAGCCAGAACCGTTCGGCTGCGCGGCAATCGCCGGGCGCAGCGTGGCGCTCGGAGGCAGACTAAAGCGCTCGACCAAGCGCTCGGGGCTCGCGACGGATCGCAAGACGTAGCTCGTGTCAGCGCCGGTCGGGACCGGGCTGATGACGAAATCGGTGTCCTTGCGCTTGAGCGCATTGGCATAAAGAAGCTTGCCCGCCACCGGACGCGCGCGGACATGGGTGAACCCTACGGACGTGACGCCGACGCCTATATCGGCGAAGCGCAGGGCGCTCGCTCCGAGCTCTCGGCCGATCGCGAGGTTCACCAGGGGATTCGCGAGCGCATACGCCCCTGCCCGCGTCTGGAGGCCAAGATCGACCGGCGCGAGCCGGCCAGAACCAGCTTTCGATCGTAATGGCAGCACCGACCGCAGCAGGACGCGATTTCGGCGCTGGTTACCGTGACCATGGACGGCCGAAAGAAACGCGCCCTGATGAAGCGAGACGACCGCAGTATTCGCACCAACGTAGCGCTCCACGTGAACCCCCGGCTCGCTGCGAACCCCAAATCGCGGGGGCGCGTCGAGAGATGGCAAACGGGCAAGATCGATCGCCGTCGCTCGGTTTGCGCTTAACCGCTCGTACGCGACGCGGCTCCGTCGGCGATCCGCGATCGCGGCAGAACCGCCGAGCCTTCCGTTGCGTCCGCGCGCCACGCCGGCGGCATGCGCAACGCCGGCCGACAATCCTCGGTGATAACTGATGGGTGGCCGGACGGCCCGCTTCGATGGCTCAGAAGAAGCCGCGGCGCCAGCAGCGAGCGCTACCACTACGGCACATGCTGCGCCACCAGCCATCCAAAGACGGGGACTCCCCTGAGGCCCCCCCCTCGAACTCGCATCACTCGGCCTTTAACCCCTGGTGCTCACTTCTGCCCGCAGGCCTGCCCGGCGCACCCGTCTGACCACTCGTACTTGGGGCGTCCGGGCTCCGAGCAAGAGCAAGCTCGCGGTCGAAGCTTAACATTTCCTGAACACGCCCGTCAGAATACGCCTGCGGACGAAACGTTGATGTTTCCATCTCGTTAACTTTTCCGACGGACCTTCGCCGCTGCGAGTTCAGGAGTTGGTGCGACACGTGCCTCAAGCGACGGGGCTGCTGCCGGCAATAGGATGCCGTACCGATAGCGATGGAGACGACTCTCCCCCGGCCCATCCCGCGTGCTCGCCATTGGCCGCTGGTCGGGGTGCTCGTCCTTGCGGCGGCGAGCTTCGCGTGGCAGCTGGGCTCGAGCAGCCTGTTCGAGGACGAGGTCTTGTCTTGGCACCCGGCGATGCTCTCGCTCCATGGGCTCTACCAGAACGTGCACCACGACGAGATCTCTCCGCCGGGCTACTACGTGCTGCTCCACGAGTGGATCTATCACATCGGCTCCCAACTGGAATGGGTGATGCGAGTGCCCTCTGTCCTGGCCGGTATTGCGTTGGTCGTCGCCGTCTACTGGCTCGCAAGCCTTGTGGCCGATCGCAGGACCGCCATGCTCGCGTCGCTTGGCGCAGCGATAAGCCCGTTGGTGCTGGCATTCGCCCAGGAGGCTCGCTCGTACATCTTCACGATGCTCTTCGTGACGCTAGGAGCTGCGGCCGCACTAGAGGCCCGACGGCGAGAGCGAGGGCGAGCTCGGGTTCTCTGGCTGCTCGCTGCAGGCTTGGCAACCATCGGCGCTTTCTGGACTCACTACACCGCCAACCTCGTGCTGGTGCCGGTGCTCGCCTGGTTTGCCTGGCGACCTGGGGCGTCCACCCAAGGACGCGTGGCGCTGCCGCTGCTGTGCGTGCTCGCCGAGGTGCCGCTAGCACCGCTGCTCTCCTACCAGCTCGGCCAGGGACATGAGGCTGGCATCGCGGCTAGCGCGAACTTGAGCCTGGACCACGACCTGAGGGTGCTGGGAACGCCGTTCGACGGTCGATTCGATCACACCGTAACCTGGACGATCGTCGGCGCTGTGATCGTTTCGGGGACGATAGTCGCTGCTGTGATCGCGCTGCGCAAGCGTGACTCACCACTCATGCTCGAGGTCATTCTTCCAGCCGCTGTGATCCCCTTGGCGGCTGTGTTCCTGGCGACACTCGCGTCAAAGCCGGTCCTGCTCTCGCGTTACACCGCCGTCGCGGCGCCATTCCTGCTGATCTTGATCGCCTTCGTGATCGCACGCGGGGCGCGGCCGATCGCGATCGCAATCGGAGTCGGCGCGCTTGCCGCCGCGATCGGCGGTAGCGCCTTGACCCACTCGCACTCGGGGTTCTATGCCGACACGCGCGGCGCGATGGCGCACATCCAGCGCGAACGGCAACCGCGTGATGTAATCTTCATCTCGGGCTATCCGGCCCTTCCTGGCGTCCTCGACTACTACCTGAAGCGCGGGCTGCTCGCCGCCGCGCCGATCGTCAATCCGAACCACGTCGGAGCGCTGTTGCCGGCGGTCGTCCGTGGCCGAGGACGAATTTGGCTTTTTGGATCCTCCGGGTACACGCCCCGGCTTCGCGACGTGCAGACGGCCCTTGCGCCGCTGCACTACCGCGCAGTCGAGCTTGATCGGTACCCCGGGGTCACCCCGCTGAATCTCGTGCTGGCCGTTCCACGCTAGCCCAGGCCATGTTCGATGGCCTACCCCCTCAGGAGAGTGCTTGCTTGACCGCGAAGAACGCGGGCTTGGGCTGGTACTCCGCATCGAAGAGCAGCGGCTTCTGGGCGCTACCGATCCAGGTCACCGCGTCGCTGATGCCCCACGTCGTGAGGCGATCGCACGCCGCCACGTCCCAGCAGGCGGTCGCCGCGTCGCGGTAGGACTGGGTCTGCGCGGCGACGGGACGAGCGGGACCGGACTGGGACGCGACGTCCATCTCGGTGATCTCGACCGCCAGGCCTAGCTCAGCAAAGCGCTCAAAGGTGGTTTTCAACTCGGATCCAGCTGGGTAAGTGTCGACCGTCGTGTGATTCTGGAAACGGGCTGTCCATCTCGGTGCAGTAGGGTGGCGGCGTGTCGCGCGGGTCGCCAACGGCAGGGGTCGACTACCCCCGCTCTTACGCGGCGCTGCGGGCATGGTTTCCCAGTGACGCTGCCTGCCTGGATTACCTGGACTGGCTGCGCTGGCCCGATGGGTTCCGCTGTCCGTTGTGCCGAGGGACAACGGCGTGGCGGCTGGTGGACGGTCGGTGGTCGTGTGGCACGTGCGGGCGTTGCTCGAGCAGGCGGTACAGGCCGAGCCGCGCACGTACCGCTCGCTCGTGGTCGAGTCCGGCAGCGGCCGCCGCGACCAGTCGCCGCCACCGCCGGACAAGCGCGTTCGCCCCGCCAGCCTGGCCGGCGAACCACTCGACCGGCCCTGGCGACGTCAAGCGTGAATCCCTGCCATAAGGAAGCATTCACTGCACTGAGATGGACAACCCGTTTCTGGAAACCGATCCCGTCGAGCGGCACCTGGCGCGCACGGAAGTCGCGGGACATGGTCAGAATCGCCCGTTGCTTTGACCCGCCGGCCTCAGCGCCGTTGTCGTTATAGAACAGCTTGGCGCTGGGATCGGCATCTCGCGCAAACCGGAAGGCTTGCTCGATGTAGTCGGGGCCGATCACCTCGTACCAGATGTTCTGGTGGTAGCTGCCGTCTTGGTTAAAGGCCTCGTTGACGACATCCCATGTCTTCACGCGTCCCGCATAGCGAGTCATCAAGGTTGTGATGTAGTCGTGCATCACCCCAAGCAGCTCCTCGCGCGTCCACGGCAGCAACGGATTCGTCACCCAATACGGAAGCTGCTCGCTGTACACCAGCGTGTTTCCGCGAACCTGCTTGCCATTCGCGATTGCCAAGGCGACCATCGCATCGGGTGTCGAAAGTCGAACTGTCCCGGCTGTGTTTCGACGAGTTGCATCTTCATCTCGTTCTCAGGCGTCATCGAGTCGAAATTGTCCAACCACGTGCTGCGATACACAGCGTCCGCGAAGAGGTTTGGAGTCCGCACGGCGGCACCGAGGAACACTCCTTCCCTCGCGCTGCTCGGGATGAAGTCGACCCGATCCAGCCTGGCGGCGCCGCACAGGCGTGGACGGCGCTTGGACGCCGGTAAGACCCCGATCCGCACCACGTGGATCCCAGCGGTCAACCGGATGACCACGGTATACCTTCCCCAACTGCGACCGTGCACCATGACACGGCGAGCGGACCGTCGATCGATGCGCACCACGAGGACGCGGGCCCCACTGCACTGCGATGCCGCAGTGATCCTCACGGCGCTCGCGGCGATCGTCTGGACCGCGGCCCGCGCCGTGCCGCGAGTGGTGAGCATCAACGCCTGACCGCCCGCAGCGGTCGAATCAGCCACCAGATGCCCGGCGACACTCGAAGCCTTCAGGTCACTGGCTTCGATTCCCCGGAGCGGCACGGCAAGAGCGGTGCCAGGCCACGCGCCCAGTACCAACGCCGCCGCAGCAAGGAGACGCCGCGAAGGCGCAAACCGGGCGGCGGCGGCAACGAATGCCATGAAACGATCCCATCTACGACGCGACACTACTAGCCTCGGTCTGACGCGCGGCGGTGACCAGCCGCGGCCTCCCGGTGTTGGTCGTGTCAAGGTTCTCGGTCAGGCTGCGAAAGCCGACCTCGCGCTTCGTCAAGCACGGCGATCGTGTCGATCAAGGGGTAGGGCCAAGATACTATCGACTGGCGACTGATCGAGACGCACTGGCGGGACCTGATGCGGATCGTGATCTCAATCCGCGAGGGTCGGCTGTCCTCAACCCTGCTGCTGCGGCGTCTCGGCACGGAGTCGCGCAAGAACAATGTGTACAAGGCGTTCCGGGAGCTGGGCCGCGCGATCTGCACGATTACGCTGCTGCGGCTGATCTCAGACCTAGATCGGTGGGTAGACGCAGCTAAGGCCGGTTGATGGCCGGTCGTTGGGGTGTTGTGGTGGTGGCGGGATGATTGTGGAAAACGGGTCCTCCATCTCAGTGCAGTCGATGTTGCTCTCTGCAGGGAAAATGGGGTCAGCGGCGCCAGGGCCTGTCGAGCGGCTCACCGTCCAGGCTGGCGGGCCGGATTCGCTTGCCGGCTGGGGGTGGGGACGGCGGGCGGCGCGCGACGGCGCCGGTGTCGGCCACGAGCGAGCGGTACGTGCGTCGGTCGCTCTGCAGGGACTGCTCGAGCAGCCGGTAGAACAGCATCCCGCGTGAGCGGGAACGCCGGCGGTTGAAGCGAAAGGCGTAGGGTCGGGCCGGGGCGCGGTGTCAGCCTTTCGGCTGGTCCGTTTCCCCGACCCGCCCACCGAACCCGGCGTGCACGTCTCCGCGCACCGGGCTCTCCACGGGCATGCCGGTGGGGTTCATAGGGCGATCCTGAGCCCACTTGTGCAGCTTGCGCTGAATCCCGAGTACCCGCGCCTTTGCCACCTTCGGCTCCGGCCACGACGCGCCAGTATTCACCGGCGACCTCCTCGCGTTTCAGTCGGGCGCTGCAAGCCCGCTGCCTCCCTTCGCCATGTACCGGGCTCTCCCCGATGCCGACTACTACGAAGGCTCCGTCCCCTCCCGCCGCCATCAGCGGACGCCGCGCCTTGCCTGCCCCGAAGGGCATCGGCGACAACGGGAGGGTTCCCACGTTCACTGCCGTTCGATCGGCAGGTTGGTGCCCAGCTATGCCCCGGCGGGCCTGCCGCGACGATCACGCAGCCACTCGTCGCGGTCCCACGACAGCCGAATACCTGCCGCCGAGGGCCGGTCTCCCCGGAATCCACAGGGAGCCCGCGCACCGCATGGCCGGCCCGTATCCATCGGGTTTGAGCCGGCGACCTCACTTCCGGGGGTTCTGCCACTGGTTCACTTGCGTTACACCGTTCCGCCTTGCTTGCCGCGCCCACGCAGTCCGATAGTGCCTGCGCGTCGCGTCGTTGTCAGGGCTGCTCCCACCCTCGCCCGCAGCTCCGGGGTCAGGCTGCCCTCAGCTTCACCGGGCCGCTGCGACAACCCGGCGGCGGGGTCTTGCACCCCACTCGATCCGACAGCGCCTCGTGGCGCACGAACTCGTCGAGGTAGGCCTGCATGTGCGCTGGCTTGGTGCCGCCTTGATGGGTGCCGAGCAGCCAGCGCTTGGCCAGTGCGGCGACGCGGTGCACGGCGGGGAGCAGCTCGTGCGCTTGCATGCCGGATGGGCCGATCGGCTCGGGCCGGTGCTCGTACTCCCCGCCGCAGGCCGGGATGTAGCTGCGCAGCCCGTCCGTCACCACGGCGGCGCCGGGCTCGACGTGCGCGAGCAGGAATTCTCTGAGCGTCGCGGTGTCGATGCTCTCGATCACCTGCATGCGGCAGCGGCCGAGCCCGTGATCGCCCTGTTCAACGGCAATCTCGACCATCGTCTTGCCCTTCGTGCCGCGTCCTCGCCGACCTGGCTCCGGCCCGCGTCTCATCGACCTCCACGACACCCCGCAGCCGTTCACGGCCGGGACGGACCATCGCCGTGCGACGGCGCCGATCGAGTCGGTCGAGTGGACGCTCGAGGCACCGCGACGGCTCGGTCTGCGCTCGCGCTGCCTGTCGGCGCTGGAAGCGGGCTGGGTCCGCGTGCGCTTTGCGTACTGCGGCGTGTGCGGATCGGATGTGTCGAAGTTCGAGGGCTGCCGCACGGTCGCCTACCCGATGACGCTCGGTCATGAGTTCGTCGGTGAGGTGATCGCCGTCGGTGCGGGCGTCGATGGTCTCACTCCCGGCGACGTGGTCACGAGCGATCTCAACTACCGCTGCCGTACGTGCGACCAGTGCCGCGCCCAGCGCTCGCACCTCTGCCGAAACGCCGGGGTCGTGCGCTTCACCAATCGGGCGTTCGCCCGGTTCGCGGACATTCACTCCAGCTACCTAGTGCGCGTGGCGGCGCCGCCCGATCTGCGCTTGGCGTTCACCGAGCCGTTGTCATGCATGCTGCACGCCGAGCGGTGGGCGGCGCCGTGCGCCGGCGAGCGGATCCTGGTCGTGGGTGCCGGCGGCCTCGGCTTGTGCATCTCGTTTGCGCTGTGTGTTGCGTCGTCGTCCCTGCCGTTCGAGGTGATCGAGCCGATTGCCGGTCGCCTGGCGCGGGTCGGGAAGGCGATCAGGCCGATCGGCAGTGCGGTCGCCTCCCCGCAGGGCGAGTACGACGTCGTGTTCGACGTCTCGGGTCGCCCGGCGGGGCTGCGAACGGCGGTGGAGGCGGTGAGATCAGGCGGGCGCGTGTGCTCGATGAGCCATCTCGACGGACACGAGTCGTCGGATTTCCTGCTCCGCGCATTGACCCGACGCGACGTCGCCTTCAAGGTCAGCTACCTCAACGGCGAGCGCGCGAATATCGAGCGCGCAGCGCACCTGCTGACCGAACATTGGGATGAGCGCTGGACGGCCGCGGTGGAGGTCGTGCCGTTCGACGAGGTTCCGAGGACGTTCGCGACACGGCCGACGTCGCCGTGGTGCAAGACCATCGTGCGAGTCGCGGGCGTCTAAGCCGAAGCACCCAGGCAGGTCCGCAGGCGGGCGACGAATTGCTCGCCATCGAGCCAGCCGACGCCCGACGCCTGGCGCAGGAATGCGTCCTCGTCACCGCTGAGGAACGCGGGTGCCGCCAGAAGGTGGTCGTAGGTGCCGAGCCGGCGGGTCACGTCGGTGAGAGTGAGCAACCGAGTCAGCGCCGCGTCCCGGTCGCCGGCCAGGCCTTCGACGATCGCACCGGCCTGCAGGGCGAAGGCGATGCCGGCCTGGTATCCGACCTCGCGTGCGATCACCTGCGCCCTCGAGACCGCATCGCGCGCGGCGACGAACTCCCCGAGCTGGGCGAGGGCAATCCCGCGGGCCGCGTCGCACTTGGCCAACTCGATCCGGTTGCCGAGTCGCAGGTTGATCTCGGTGGACAGGCCCGCGGCGTGTACCGCGCGCTCCGCATCTGACCAGCACCACGTCTCGGCGAGATTGGTCTGGAGCTTCCCGGCCAGGGCCGGGGCGTCCACGGCGGTGCGTTGCGCCGCGAGGTAGAGATCCTCGGCGACGTTGATGACCAGCGAGTAGCGAAAGGCATGGGCGCGATGGCGGACGAGCTCTGCCCAGTCGAGCGGGGCGTGGTGACCGACGAGCTCGTAGGTGTCGAGCAGCAGCCGCGCTCCGGACTCGAACGCGCCATCCATGATCAGCATGTCGGCGTGGTACAAGCGAGAGCGAAGATGCGTTCGGTCGGTGGGGTCGAACGGAACGGCGAGGCGCTCGAGAGCCAGGAACTGCTCGCGCGACCGGGCGTAGTTTCCCGACAGCTCGCTCAGGTATGCGAGCTCCAGCTCCACCGAGCGGCGGTGGCGCCCCAGGCCGGCGACCCGTGGCTCGAGGCGCTCGAACTGTGCGAGCGCCGGGGCCACGCCGTCGGTGCGCCGAGCCGAGAGCGCCGCGAAGAACGCCGAGACGATCGCGATCGGGTGCTCGGTGGCGGCCTGCTGCGCGAAGGCCATCGCCGAAACGGGTTGTCCATCTCGGTGCAGTAGATGGGATGCCACCCTTCCGAGCGGGTCCGAAGCCGCGAACAATGGGCGGGCGCCCAGATTGCGGGCCCGATCCCGCACGTCTTCTCCCACT
>JAABUQ010007894.1_pt1 | contig 15179 bp, 14 predicted proteins | sample 5560001 | NCBI WGS metagenome assembly JAABUQ01 (sample SAMN10711888, study PRJNA513371) | rock metagenome | isolation source: Antarctica rocks | place: Antarctica: Victoria Land, Finger Mt nord | collected 2015-12-18 | reverse complement strand
ATGATCAGCGAGGACGAAGACGGCGCATGCTTGAGGATGACCATGCGATGGAAGTCGGTCATATTCACGGCCACGCCGTCGACGTCGACCTGCACGTACTCCGCCTCAGATTCCAACATCGTGCGCGCACTCGAGGCGGGTGCTGGCGCGACCACGGGCCCTGGCCTGGGAACGAACTCCGTTTCGGAGTCCGAGCCAAATGTCTCGAGCAGCTGCCTGGCTAGACGGAGTGGCGCGCCGGCAAGGAGACCCAGTGCTACCGCGTCACTTGGCCGGGCGTCTACCGCGCGTGGGCCGTTTGGTGTGTCGAGGAGGACCGCCGCGTAGAACGTGTCTGCATCACGGTCGAGGATGCGGACCTCGCGGACCTGACTCCCGGTGGCGGTCACAAGGTTGAGCATCAGGGGATGCGTTAGCGTCGTGGCGACGGGTACCTGTTTGAGGTGTCGGTCGATCGCGTCGGCCTCGAACTGACCGATCCAGATCGGCATCCATCTCGAGCCGCCGATCTCGTGGAGCACCAGCATGCGGCGTTGGTTTCCGGCGTTTATCACCATACCGCGGGCGGTTACGTCGACCAGGGCACCCATCGGCTCAGCAGTGAGCCCAGTGGCAGCAGCACCGGATGTACACGCCAGTACGAGCGTCGCCGAGCCTCCAAAGGCAAGGATGCGGAGGAACTGCCGCCGAGTGGTCATGCGGGCGCCCTGACTGGTGCGCATGGTAGCAAGAAACAGCTACCGCCACGAGGTCTCGCGATTTAGCTGCGGGAGGTCGCGCGTTAACACCTATGCGCTCGGCCCGACCGGTTGCCGGGGAGCCGCGCCGCGAGCTAGCGTAGCCGACGAGGTATAACGGTGAAGGTGCTGGTTATCCAGGGCGCAGGCATGAACATGCGCGGCAAGATCGATATTGACATCTTTGGCTCGATGACGCTCGAGCAGTTGAACGAGGCGATCCGGGGGTACGCCAGAAACCTGGAGGTGGAGGTTGAGTTCTGCCAGTCCAACATTGAAGGCGAGGTAGTCAACGCCCTCTATCGCGCCCACGAAAACGGTGTCGACGCTGCGCTAATCAATCCCGCCGGGTATATGCGCACGACCGGTCCGCTGCCCACCGCCATTGGCCAGGTCCGATTTCCCGTGATCGAAGTGCACGTCAGCAACCCCGTCGCGCGCGGCGTCGCGTCGACAACGCTGCCAGTCTGTCGCGGCTCCGTCACCGGATTCGGTCCGTTCAGCTATTCCCTCGCCTTGGCAGCGGCCAAAGAGATCGTGAACGCCACACGCGGCGATCGCTGAGGAGTGCAGGCAACTTCCGCGCCCAGCCGCCGTCCAGTCTATCGAACGGAGTTCCCGTGTGCGCTCAGCTGCTCGACGCCGCAGCCGAAGCCGGCGAGATCAGCTCCAATATGGACGCCTACGAACTGATGCGCGGCATCGGCAGTCTGTGCGTTGGCGCCGGCAACGACCCGCGCTACGACGCCCGCCGCCTGGTCGAGCTGCTCTTCGCGGGACTACTCCAATCGCGCTCGACCTAAATCGAGGATCTTTGACGAGGTCTCCTACCGCCGTGCGCTACGCGACAAACTCATTGAGGAGGTGCGTGAGGCAGCGGAGGCCTCCATCAACGACCTTGCGGCGGAATTGGCTGACCTGCAGGAAGTCATAGATACGGTCATCCAGACGCACGGGCTCTCTCCGCAATGGGCATTCCTCTAAGGAGGTCGCGGGGCACCTCGACGTGGGTCGGGCCGGCTCGGCCGGTGAACGCCAGTGCGAGGGCGCCGAGGCCGCCCTGGTTGTCGGCGGCGCGCGTAAACGCGACAGGAGCGCTTAGCGAGGGGCGCAGGCGCGTTCGGTGAAGTCGACCTCATCAACACCGAGGAAGATCTCGAGCGGTCAGGCGTGCATTCGTCCGCTCATGTGCTTCGCTCGATAATTCAGACCGCGCTGTGAGCGACGGGTAGTCCCATGTGTTCTTGGCCCGAGCCCGCGAGTCGTACAATGCTGGGCCTGCCGATGCCTGCGCCAACCCAACGTAAGCAACGCCTGTGACGAACTACTCGGACGAAGAATTGCAACAAATGCTCCATGATCTCGAGTCTGACTTAACGGAGCGAAAAGAGCCCTTTAGCGGAGGGGCTCCAACTACAGTTCGTGAAGCAGTCTGCGCGCTGGCAAATGACCTCCCGAATCATCGACGCGCAGGTGTGGTCTTCGTCGGCGCGAAGGACGACGGGACCCCTTCACTGCTCACCGTCACCGACGAACTGCTAAGACAACTCGCCGATATCAAGACTGACGGCAACATCGTGCCTCTGCCAACTCTGACTGTGGCGAAGCGACTGCTATTTGGCGCCGAGCTGGCGGTCATTTGTGTCGAACCCAGCGATTCACCGCCCGTGCGGTACAAGGGTCGCGCCTACATCCGCATAGGACCGAGGCGGGGTATCGCGTCAGTCCAAGATGAGCGCATACTGAATGAGAAGCGCAGGTATGGCGATCATCCTTTCGACATCCGGCCGGTTTCTATGGCGGCATTAAGTGACCTTAACCAGCGAATGTTCGAAGAGGAGTACCTGCCATCATCAATCGCACCAGATGTCTTGGCCAGTGACGATCGTAGCTATGAGGAGCGCCTAGCATCAGAAAAGATGGTGGCTTCGGCTGACAATCCTACACCCACTGTGCTGGGACTCCTCGTCATCGGCGTATCCGCGCGCGACTTCTTGCCCGGTGCATATATTCAATTCCTGAGGATCGCCGGAGTGGAGCTCGCCGATCCCATCGCCGACGAACAAGAGATCGACGGACCAGTCACCGAGGTTCTCCGGCGCGTGGACGAAAAGATCGCGGCCCACAATAGAGTCGCGGTGGACTTCACGAGCGGACCCGTCGAATCGCGAAGACCCACCTATCCGTTTTCGGCACTGCAGCAACTCATTCGAAACGCTGTCCTCCACCGGACCTACGAGGCAACAAACGCGCCAGTGCGCGTGTACTGGTATGACAATCGCATTGAAATCACAAATCCAGGCAGACCGTTCGGTTCCGTTACGGAGGCCAATTTCGGCGTCCCGGGCATAACAGACTATCGGAATCCGAATCTCGCAGCAGCGCTTCGGGTGACCGGGTTCGTCCAACACTTTGGTGCGGGCATACCCATAGCGCGACGCGCGCTAGCGGAAAACCACAACCCGCAGCTCGAATTCCTTATAGAGCCAACATATATCGGCGCGGTCGTGAGGCCATCCCAGTGAGGACGATCGCCTTCTTCAACAACAAGGGGGGTGTTGGGAAGACTTCGCTCGTCTACCACCTTGCCTGGATGTTTGCCGAACTAGGTCTCTCGGTCGTCGCAGCAGACCTTGATCCCCAGGCAAATCTAACGAGTATGTTTCTCGACGAGGATCAAGTCGAGTCACTCTGGCCAGATGGACGGCATCCAAATACGATATTTGGAGCGATTCAGCCACTACTCGATGGCACTGGGGATATCTCAGCCCCGCACGTCCAGAATGTCTCACGAAACATCGGACTTCTAGTCGGTGACCTGGCGCTCTCCGCATCAGAAGACGAGCTAAACAGCCAGTGGCCTGATTGCCTCGATCGGAAGCCACGCGCTTTCCGTGTGCTCTCGGCCTTTTGGCGACTCGTTGAAAATGCTGCTCGAGAGCGAGATGCAAGCCTAGTCTTGATCGATGTGGGGCCGAATCTGGGCGCCATCAATCGTGCCGCGCTCATCGCCGCACAGGACGTAGTGATTCCTCTCGCGCCAGACCTGTACTCGTTGCAGGGACTTCGGAACCTCGGTCCGACCTTGCGTCGCTGGCGAATTGAATGGGACGAGCGCCGCGATCGGAACCCTCTCCCGAACTTGTCGATTCCGGAAGGCCTGATGTCGCCTGTTGGTTATGTGCAGATGCAGCACGTCGTGCGTCTCCAAAGGCCAGTTCAAGCATACGACAGATGGATGTCGCGTATCCCCGCTGTCTACCACCAGGCTGTACTCGGCGAACTAAACGGTACGAACACCGTGTACCGAGATGATCCCTATAGACTTGCTACTCTGAAAAATTACCGGAGCCTGATGCCACTAGCCCAGGAAGCACATAAGCCTATGTTTTTTTTGAAGTCAGCAGACGGAGCATTGGGCGGACATTTTTACGCGGTGCAGGAGTGCTACAGTGATTTTCGCGCTCTTGCTGAGCGAATTGCGAAGAAAACCAATATTGAACTACTTTGATTGAGTCTCTGCATGATTGGTGAGCGCGTCACAGGCACCTCTGCGCTAAGGGCGTCGGATACTGGACGCCATCTGCCCGCTAGCGTTCGGCCATCGAGGCTGGAGGGGAAGCCGGGGCGTGACTCGCCGGACCAAGCACTGACCAATGCTGATCGGATGTCTAACCGAGGTTGACTACGACCGGCTGATCGGTTTCGCGAAAGACATTGCGCCTACCCGACCTGCTGGCTTATTCCGCCATACCGGAAGCCGATTTCGATCTGGTCTAGGAGTTCGGCCGAAAGCGCATGGCGACCGGCTGGGCTTGACCCGTTCCGGTGGAGAGGTTCGTTAGGCCGTGAGGGTAGCAGGTAGCCTGCGCCGCTCGACTTCGGCGGGGCTGGAGTAGCCCAAGGTGGAATGGCGGCGGTGCTGGTTGTACCAGCCGGCAATGAACTCGAAGATGGCCAGCTGGGCCTGCCGCCGAGTGGGCCAGCCGTGGCGGTAAATCAGCTCATTCTTGAGCGTGGCGAAGAAGCTTTCGGCTACGGCATTGTCCCAGCATGTGCCCGGCCGGCCGACGCTCTGGCGTGCCTGGTAAGCCAACAGCAGCTCGCCGTAGGCGGTGCTGGTGTACTGGGCGGATTCAACCGGTGGTCGCAACACCGCGTTGATTGAGTTGGGTCGAGTGTAAGAAAGCGTCGAGGGTCTCTGCTGGAGTCCTCCATCCAAGTGTTTTGCGAGGGCGGCTGTTGAGCGTGGCAGCGACGGCGGCGAGTTCGTCGGCACTGTATCGGCTGAGGTTCGTCCCCTTGGGGAAGTACTGGCGTAAGAGACCGTTGGTGTTCTCGTTCGTCCCGCGTTGCCAGGGGCTGTGCGGGTTGCAGAAATACACCTGGAGGCCGGTGTCGATGCGGAGCTGGGCATGCTGCGCCAACTCGGCGCCCTGATCCCATGTCAGGGATCGTCGCAGCTGCTCAGGTAGCGTGGTGATGGTGGAGGCGATGGCTCAGCGCCGTGCCCAGCAAGCGCTGGGCCGTTGTTCCTCCTGGGCGTACCGTGCTGTGCCATGCGAGGTAAGTGCAGCAGCATCGTGAAGCGCGTGGTCCGTTCGACGAGGGTGCCGGATGGCGGAGCTATCGAGGCCGAGGATGAGGTCGCCCTCCCAATGACCGGGTACGGCCCGGTCGTCCGCTTCGGCGGGTCGCTCGCGGATGAGGACCTCATCGGTGACAAAGCCTTTGGCGCGTGCACGAGTGCGCGCCCTCGGGACCCGGAGTGCACGACCCGTGCGGAGGCATGCGGTGAGCTCACGCCGCAAGGCACCCCGACCCTGGACGAACAATGCCTGGTAGATCGCCTCATGCGATATCCGCATGGACGGATCATCGGGGAAATCGAGCTGGAGCCGGTGGGTGATTTGCTCGGGGCTCCAAGACATCGCCCAGCGCCGATCCTGGCGTCGCCCGTGACGACGCCCCCTCCAGCGTACCTCGGGCCCGGCGAGCCGCATCCCGTCCAGCTTCGTCACTGCGCCTGCGAGACGGTCCTGCACGTACTGGCGCAGCGCAGCGTGTGCCGCTAGCTTGGCGCTTTTCGGGCGCCGGGCACGCCGATCGGCATGCCATTGTGCCGCCAAGGCACGATAGTCCAGAGAGCCGCCGCGGGTCGCGGCATTCCGTCGCAGTTCCCGGGAGATCGTAGATGGCGCGCGGTGCAAGCGCCTGGCGATCGCGCGTACGCCACGGCCGCTGACGCGCAGCAGCGCGATTTCCTCTCGCTCGACGAAGGACAGGTAACGGCCTGACAGCGGGGCCTGACTGACGGTGGGCATGCCCCCACTCTGCCGGAACCAGCGGGCTGCAACCGCGGGTGAGATCCCAGCAGCGACCCCGGCCTCCTCGCTCGTCAGGCCCTTGGCGATTGCCGCCCAGAAGCGTTGCCGATCTTCTCGACGGGCTATGGGTGGACGACCCGGCGACTGCATTCGGGCGCGTAGTGCACGATCTGAGCGCCGACGTTTGTGTTGTTGCATCGCAACTCCTGGCGGTAGTGTTGCGACCACCCCTTGAACCCGGTCAATACCTCTCCATCCGCTACACGGAGCGGCTGCAGAAGGCCGGTGCCCTGCGTTCGGTCGGCTCACGGGGAGACTCATATGACAACGCGCTGGCAGAGGCGGTCAACGGCCTGTACAGGGCCGAGGTGATCCGCAAGCGAGGTCCGTGGCGGTCGCTCGAGCAGGTCGAACTGGCAACCGCCGAGTGGGTGAACTGGTGGAACCACAGCCGTCTACACCGCGCTATTGGCGACATCCCACCAGTCGAGTTTGAGGCCCTCTATCATCACCAACGCGCGGCCGACGCCGCCGCGTGATTCCAAACCGCCGAGCCTCCAAAAAAACTCAGGGCGATTCATCCCGCGCTGGTGTCGTCCGCCTCGAGAGCGTAGGAACGCACGAATCTTGAGAGGCTGGCAATTTGTTGGACTACTGCACGTTGTCCCAGGCAATAGCCCTCCCAATTGATTGCAGCTCACCCAGCCGCAATGACTGCTGCCACTTGCCGAGTGTCTTTGAAGCGTCGATTGACGTGCCTCCAGTTCAAGCTGGCGTCAGCCTAAGCGCGACCCGTGACAGCTCGCGTGTCGCACTCGCCGCGTGCTACACCTTTGAGCAGTGTTCACCAAACGCGACCGCACCGCGCGCCTTGTCGGGGTGGCTAATCTCCTGTTCCAGCACCTGCCGGGGCTGATGGCCCACCAGATCGCTGAGTGGATCGGCGTGAACGTGCGCACCGTCTATCGCGACCTGAATGCGCTCGAGCGTGAAGTGGGTGTCAATTCTGGCAGGACGGCACGCGCTACGACGCCGAGCGCGCCTCGTTTCTGCCTCCGCTCAAACTGACATTGCCCGAGGCAGTCAACCTCTTTCTCAGCACGCGGCTGATGCAGCGCTTCCAGGAGCAGCGCGACGAACACGTCCTCGACGCCTTCAACAAACTGGCAAGCATCCTGCCGCAACCAGTTGCGCAACACGTGCACGCAGCTGTCGCATGGCTCAATCAGAAGCAGCGAGACGACACCCGTACACGGATCTTCGATCTGGTCGCCGCAGGCTGGGCGCAGAGCCGCAAAGTTCGCATCCGTTATCCGTCATCCACTCCGCGCGGGCGCTCCCAATCCATTACCGAGCGCCTTATCTCACCGTATTTCATCGAGCTCAACCCGGGCGGTCATGGACGCTACGTCATCGGTCAAGATAGCTCGATCGATCAGATACGGACCTTCAAAATCGAGCGGATCGAGCATGCGGAGCTGACCTCCGAAACATTCGACATCCCACCCGACTTCGACGCAGCCGACCGCCTGCGCCACGCCTGGGGCATCTCCGACGAAGAAACAGTTCACGTCCGCCTCCGCTTCCAGGACACTGCCGCTGCTCAACGGGTCATGGAAACGAATTGGCACCCCTCTCAGCGCCTCGAATTCGAGCCCGACGGATCTGTCTTGATGAATCTCGACGTCGGTGGGCTGGTGGAGATCAGTCCATGGCTGCTGAGCTGGGGCGCAGCCATCGAAGTGCTGGACAGAACTGCGCGACGAGGTCGCTCGAATCGCCGGCGAGATGGCCGCCCGCTATGTCGCAGTGAAAACGTGACAAATAAGCTGGCGCTGGCATCGTGCACGATGGGCTCAGATCATGCAAATTGAGCTTGTTCGCCCAGGCCCAGATGGCCTCGAATGGCTGCGCCTGGCGGTTGCTCGCGAAAAAGCTGGCGCACCGTTCGATCCCGTCACGCTGGTGGTCTCCAACCACGTCCAGGGGCGCTTTGTGGAGCGCTACCTGGGCCGCAGCCAGGGCTACGTGAATCTGCGAGCGCTCCTGCTGGGCCAGCTCGCGGTCGGCGTGCTCGGCGGACCAGCGTATGCATCGACCTCGCTGACCCCTGCCCTGGAACTTGGTGCGGCGCGGAGCGCACTTGAACAGACGGGCGGCGGACTCCGGGCCCTAGCGCACCACTATCCGCTGTACCGCGAGCTTCTGCGTCTATTTCGCGAATTGCGGAGACAAGAACTGTCGCCCGCCGTCTTCGCCAATCTCAGCGGTGTCTCTGAAGCGACCTCGGCAGCCGCGGAGACCTTTGCAGCTTTCCGAGAGTTGACCCTTGCCTATCCCGATACCACCGAGGTGCGCCGACTCGCGGCCGAGGCGCTCCCCGACGATGGTGCCGAAGCACCACCGCTGCTGCGTGAGATCGGGCCGGTGCTGGTGTATCTCCCCACCCGCCTCGATCCGGTCGATGTTCGCCTGCTGGCCAAACTCGCGCGTTGGGTGAACGTCAGGATTGCCCTGTCGTCTTTCGGCGACCCAACGCTCCTCGGAGATGAAGATAGCAGCCGCATGCTCGAACTCCTTGTGCGTCATGGAGCTGTTTCTTCCGAGCATCGATCGGCCCCTCAGTTCGGGCCTCGGGGTCGGATCCGCGTCGTGCGAGCACCGGATCCGGCGGAGGAAATCCGCGAAGTTGTCCGCCGGGTGGTCGCGGAGCTGGAGCGCGGAGTGCCGCTGTTTCGCCAGGCGATTCTGTACCGCCAGGCCGACCCGTATGCCGTTCTCGTACGGGAAACGCTCGACGGCGCCGGTCTGGCCTGGAATGCCCTTGACGGGCAGCCGCTGTCGGAGACGCTGCCAGGCAGAGCCCTCCTATCCGTGCTGAAGATCGGCCAGACAGACTTCGCTCGCGAATCCGTCCTCGGCTGGCTGACCACCGTGCCCGAACGGGCAAGCTCCATTGGAGCCGATAGCTCAGAGTGGGACCGCCTTTCGCGCGACGCGAACGTAGTCCGTGGCACCCGCCAATGGCAACACCGACTGGAGGTGTATGCCACCGAAATCGAGCGCCAGGCACAGCTGCGCGAGCATGAGGGTTCGCTCGAGACAGCAGGATCGCTGCGCAGTCTTGCAGCCCGAGCGCGCACTGTCGTTCAGACGGTGCTGACGCTTGCCGAAGCGCTCCAACCCCCGCCGTCGGAGGGCGGATGGCAGGCGTTTGTTGAGTGGGCGGAAGAACTGCGGGTGAGGTTCGGTTCGAGTGGCGGGAGCTGGCAAGCGCCGCACAACCGCGCTTCGGAGTTGATCCAAACGACGTTGGCAGAGCTTACCGCGGCAGATAGATTTACAACCCACCGACCGGTCACCCTTGCCGATTTTCTCAGCGCATTTGAGGCAGCGCTTGCAGATCGGTCCGTCACGCAAGGCAAGCTTGGCGTAGGCGTGGTGGTGGGACCGGTTCAATCGGCTACCGGTTTCGCATTTGACCGCGTCTATCTGGTCGGACTGGTAGAAGGTGCGTTTCCACCCTCGCCCGCGGCCGACCCTTTCTTCCCGGATGAATCACAAGATCCGCTTAACCGAGCCGCGCGGGCGCGCAGCGCAGACCGCAGAGCTTTTCTGTCTGCCCTGGCAGCCGCGGATGGTGGCGAAGTCACGCTGGGAGTCCCCGAGTCCGCCGGTGGTCGGGCGGTGTTTCCCTCGCGCTGGCTCCTCGAGCTCGCCGACGATTGCGTCGGTGGCACGCCACTCGACGCCCAGCGCTTCCGCCGCCTGGCAGAGGCCACCCATCCGTGGCTGCGCATCGTTCACTCCACACTCGACGGTGTGCACCGGTCGGCCGCGTCGACCGATCTCGGTGAACGTCGTTTGGAGCAAGCGGCAGCGTGGCGCCGAGCCGGGCGTTATCTCGGCGCACACGCGCTAGGCCGTCGAGCTGACTTACCTCTTGCCGCCGGTCTCGAGTTTGCCAGACGCAAACAGTCCAACGCGTTTACGGAATTCGATGGAAATCTTGGGACTCTCACGACGGCAGCCCGGTTGGTTGGGTTCATCGACGGTCAGCGGGTGCTGTCGCCGACGTCGCTGGAAGTCTGGGCCGCCTGCCCGTACCGCTTCTTCCTGGAGTCAGTGTTGCGGGTCGCACCAACGCACGATCCAGAGGAGCAGTGGACGATTGACGCCGCGGAGAAGGGCAGCCTGATACACGACGTCCTCGAGCGCTTCTTTTCCGAGCTCAATCTCGAGGGTCGGCCGGGTGCTGACGAGGCGTACACGAGCGAGGACTTCGCTCGGCTCGAAAGAGTCGCGCGCGACCGCCTGAGCAAGGCCGAGGACACTGGCGACGCCGGCCATCCGCTGGTCTGGGAAGCGACCCGCCGCGAGGTGCTCGCCGACCTGCGGACATTCCTGGACAGAGACACCGAGTGGCGGCGGTCCCACCGCATGCAGCCGACGTACTTTGAGAAAGCGTTCGGCGACGGGCACGAGTGGCCCGCGGTTGAAGTATCCGTTCGCGGCGGCATCCTCCGACTCCGGGGTCGCATGGACCGCGTGGACGTGTCTCCGAACGGTCAACACGCCTACGTCTTCGACTACAAGACAGGGTCGGCGTCGCGCTACAGCGCGCTGGTGGACCCTATCGAGGGCGGCAAGCGATTGCAACTTGCGATCTACTCACGGGCGGTACAGCAAGCGCTGGGCGACACGGTTCGCACCGGCGCCGCGTACTGGTTCATCTCGAGTCGCGGCGAGTTCAAACGCATTCCGCTGCCACACGACGAAGCGGCCGTCAGCAATCGTCTGGATCAGGGCCTGGCTTTGATCGCGCACGGAATCACCTCCGGAGTGTTCCCCGCGGTGCCTGGTAGCGACGACTACCTGGAGGACCGCGCCAGCAACTGTGAGTGGTGCCCATATGACACAGTCTGCCCAGCCAGCCGCGACCAGGATTGGCAGCGCAAGCAAGCTGACGGGTGCGCCTCATTCATCAGTCTGTCGGAGCTGTCTGCGACAGGATCGCCGTTATGACAACCTCGGTCGATCAGGCCGACCGCAAGCGTCTATCAGACGAGCTGGACACCACGTTCTTTGTCGAGGCTGGCGCCGGCACCGGCAAGACGCGCGAGCTGGTGGAGCGGGTGGTCGTGTTGGTAGCGAACGGGCGGCTGCGCATGCCGGAACTGGCAGCCATTACCTTCACATTGGCGGCCGCGGCCGAACTCCGCGACCGGATCCGTCGCGAGCTGGCCCACGGCGCGAATGACCACCTTCGGTGGACGCCCGAGCAACGCCGGTTGTGCCTGGACGCCTCCCGCAGCGTCGACCAGGCGCACATTCAAACCATCCACGCGTTCGCGGGCGATCTGCTGCGTACGTTCCCGCTCGAAGCGCAACTGCCGCCTGGATTCGAAATCTGGGACGAAATGCAGCGCGATCGCGATTTCGACGAGCGTTTTCGCGCCTGGTTGTACGACGAGGTCCCGTCCTCCGATCGGGCCGACCGCCGCGAGGCGGTTGCCAGAGCCTTGCTGCTGGGACTCCAACCGGAGCGTCTCAAGCTGCTGACGCAGCGGCTCCAGGAGCACTACGACCTGCTCGCGACTGATTCCGCATGGGAGCGCGGCAGCCCCATGGATCCGATTCGAGTCGCGAATGAATCCGGCGCTGCCCTGGAGGAGCTGAATGCGGTGCTGTATTGCGCGCGGCTCGGAGATACTAACGATCTTTGCCGCACAGTCCGCTCGTTGGCGTTCACGGTCCAGCAGCTTGTTGCCGCGACCAGCGAGCCGGCGGCATTCGAAGCGATGGTGCGGTATCTGTAGAAGCGACCGAATCCGATGCAGGGTCGCGGACCGGATTGGGAAGTCCACCCGGTCCACGGCAATCCGCTGCCGTTTATTCGCGATACCCTGCGCTCGACAACCGTGCGCATAACCACAACGCTCGAGGCGCACCGCGCCGCCGCACTTGCGGATCTGCTCGGGTACCTCGCGGAGTTCACGCTGGCCTATGCACGCGACCGCAAAAGCCGGGGCGTGGCGACCTTTCACGACCTCCTCGTATGGTCACGCGATCTGCTGCGCGACTACCCCGATGTGCGACTGGCCGCGCATAAGCGCATGCAGCGCCTCTTCGTCGACGAGTTCCAGGACACCGATCCGCTGCAAGCTGAACTCGTGGCCTACCTTGCCGCCGACGCGGTGCTTGTCGCTGAGCGCGATTGGCATGTCCTGCTCAACCATCTCGTACCTGGCAAGCTGTTTGTGGTTGGCGATCCGAAACAGTCGATCTACCGGTTCAGACGCGCCGAGGTGGCCGTCTACCAGAAGGTTTATTCCGCCGCCGCTCAGCCTGGCGCATCCACCGCCTCACTCGTGCAGACGTTTCGCTCAGTAGCGCCCGTGGTGGACTGGGTCAACAACTACTTTTCCGTGGAGATGCAGCCAGATGCGGGCGTCCAGGCGACGTATTCGAGGCTCGAGCCGCGACCGGCACTCGATGGTCTCACGGTTGATGACACCGCGACTGGCGTGCGCACCGTTGGCGGCCCGGACGACAACAAAGCCGGCGATCGTTGGACGGTCGAAGCCCGAGCAATCGCTCGCATAGCCCGAAAAGCGGTGATCGACGAATGGCCAATCACCGAACAGATCGACGGCTCATGGCGAGTTCGTCCTGCGGAGTTCCGAGACATCTGCGTGTTGTTGCCAACACGCACGAATCTACGCCGTCTGGAGCGCGCATTCGAAGACAACAGCGTCCCGTACCGAATGGAGAGCGGCTCGCTCGTCGTATTCACCCAGGAGGTGCGCGACCTGGTTGCCTGCTTGCGAGCGATCGAGGATCCATCCGACCAGGTGGCGCTCGTGGGTGCGCTGCGGTCACCTGCCTATGCGTGCTCGGACGTAGACCTGTTGCGCTGGGTGGAGGAGGGCGGCCAGTTGAGTTACCTGTGGCCGCGGCGGCCGCTGGAGGGTCCAGTCGGCCAAGCGTTCATAAGCCTGGCGGAGTTCCACGCCAGGCGCCAGGAACGCTCGGCCGCGGCAACCATCGAAGCGCTGCTCGACGATCGAGCGCTGAGCCTGTTCGCGATGGACCATCCCCGACCCCGCGAAGCCCTGCGCCGGCAGCGCTACGTGGTGGCTCAGGCGCGCAAGCTGGCAAGCGCGGGCGATTCCACGCTGCGTGGCTTCGTGCACTGGATCGAGACGCTGCGCAAAAACGAACTGTACGACGCGGAAAGCGCAGTTCCCGACTCGGACGAAAATGCCGTGCGAATGATGACGATCCACGGCTCCAAAGGCCTGGAGTTCCCAATTGTCATCCTGAGCGGTCTCGGCGGTGGAGTGCGCGCCAACGACGGAGTCCAACTGCTGGCCAACCACGCCGAAGGTCACCTGGAAGCCCGCTGCACCGCCAGAATAGGTCCAGCCTTTGCGACACTCGGCTTCGACGGAGACCGTGAAAAGCGACTGGAGCAAGCCCAACAACTGCGCCTCCTGTATGTCGCCTCGACGCGTGCGCGCGAACACCTGGTGCTGTCGCTCTTCCACAGCCAGCGCTACGGAAAGTCGAGCAACGCTGCTTCGATCTGGAACCGCTTGGCCACTCTGGAGCGCGATGGCACTCGCCCAACGGAGATCCTGCAGGCTGAGCTGGAGTCACTCCCGCCCGTTTTGCTCGATACCCTGGATGGCCTCTCCGCCCCTACTTCCGAGGATCTGGAGCCAGAAGCGCACGCCGCGGCCGAGTCCGCCTGGCTCAGCGCCCGCCACACCCTCCTCGCCACCCTCGGCCAGGAGCAACTGGCTACCCCCAGCGCCCTGGCCCACGAACCGGAGCCACCGGATGATTTCGTCACCACCGTCGACGACAATCTCCTGCGCAGCCCGCGCCGCCCCCGCGGCAGCACTAACTTGGGAATCGCAGTGCACACGGTTCTCCAATGGCTCGACCTTCACTCCCTCTCCAATCTGGACGTACTCTCCGAGCAAGCCGCAGCCGAACACGGCGTCGCTGCTAACGAGGTTGCCGGCCTCGCCGAGGCCGCTGCTTTAAGTGCTCCCGTCCGCCGAGCAGTCGCCTCCGGCCAGTACTGGCGCGAAGTGCCGGTCAATGTCGAAATCATCGGCGTCAGCCTGGAAGGCTCCATCGACCTGCTATACCAAGAATCGGATGGGTCGATGATCGTAGTCGATTACAAGACCGATCAGGTCTCAGGCCGTGCGCTAGACCTACGTGCCGGTGGCTACGCCGTCCAGGGCGCAGCATACGCACTAGCCATTCAGCGCGCCACAGGCACCACAGTCGCCCGAGTCGAGTTCGTCTTCGCTGCCGGTGGTGACGACCGGGCAGAGGTATTCACGGTCCGCGAGCCGGACATCGCGGCAGTTGAACGGCTGATCGTCCAACGGTCGACTGGGCGCTGAAACCAAGGTCGGGGCAGGTGTCTCAAAAGCTGGAAATCCATCCTATCTCTGTGTATTGGCTGCTCAAGGAGATCACGAGCAGGAAGGGCTCGTCTGTCCGCCTGAATTGAAGCGGCACCTGGAGGACGACGTCTCCGTCACCTGCTGCGACTCCTCGGTTACCGTTGGCCGGAGCATGGCGGCTATGAGGCCGAGCACGGCCCGATCATGGCTCCGGATCTCGTTGATGACGATGGGATCATACCGTTGGTCCCCTGCGGTGATGAACCGACTGCCGCACAACGAATTCGACTCCACCTGGAGCGACAGTTTGGTGACAAGGGTGCCGATCAGCCATAGCAGGAGTTCCGCCAGTGGGTCGGCCGCTCAATTGAGGACTGCCTCAAGCGCGACTTCTTCAAGCGCCACATCCAGCAGTTCAAGCAGCGGCCGATCGCCTGGCACTTCACTTCGCCTGACAACGCGTTTCAGGCGTTCGTGCTCTACCACCGGCTCAGCCCTGAGACCCTGTACAAGCTGCGGACGACGTACGCGGGCGGCTTCATCGGGCGGTTGCGCGGCGAGCAGGATCGAGCCCGCCAAGCAGGGGATACCCGCAAAGTCAGCGACCTCCAGTTGCAGATGGAAGACGTCGAAGAGTTCCACGCCCGCATCGAGAAGATCGAGCGTGGCTACGAGTTGAAGTACCG
>JAABUQ010007893.1_pt1 | contig 15181 bp, 12 predicted proteins | sample 5560001 | NCBI WGS metagenome assembly JAABUQ01 (sample SAMN10711888, study PRJNA513371) | rock metagenome | isolation source: Antarctica rocks | place: Antarctica: Victoria Land, Finger Mt nord | collected 2015-12-18 | reverse complement strand
CTGTAACGCCTGCGTCAGTTGTGATACGGTGGTCATAGGGAAGCTCCTTTGCCGTCTAAGGTCGTCTACATCCTTATGATGCCAAAGCGGCTTCCCTACCCATTTCTTAGCCTGATGCGTATGGGGAGCCAGCTCGTTCCTCCCCTCTCCCACGCGCCGGGAGAGGGGATTGGGCTGTCGGCTCCGCGGAGCCGACAGCCCAATCCGCATGGGTCGGGGGTGAGGGTTCTACCCCCACCAAAACGAGGCGGCGAGGATGCCGTACAGGCCCATCAGCGCGGCGCCTTCGAGCCAGGTCGACTCGCCGTCGTAGGTGATGATGGCGCTGACCACGGCGGCCAGCGCCAGCGCGGCGACGAGCAGGCCTGGCAGCACCAACGTCAGATGCGTGGGGCCGATGAAGAAACTCAGCAAGACGAGGATGGGCGTGAGGCCCAGCGCGACCTGCAGCGAGCTGTTCAGGATGACGCTGATAGCGAAGTCGGGCTTGTTGCGGGCCGCAAACTGCACCCCGACCACGTTCTCGACGGCGTTGCCCACGATGGCCACGATGACCAGTCCGGTGAAGGCCTCCGAGAGGTGCAGCATGCCCATCGCCGGGGTCAGCGCGTCGACGAACCAGGCGGAGACGAACACCGCGCCGACGCCAGCCACGGCGAGCAGCAACGCGGCCAGCCACAGCGGCCACGCCGTGGAAGCGCCTTGGTCGGGACTGGTCACGCTGGGCGGTCCGCCGCTGAGCGAAAAGGGGATGCTGGCGATGAAGACGAGGAACAACACGATGGCGCAGGCGATGCTCAGCGCGTCGCTGTGGGCTCCCGCCGGTGTGCGCAGCCCGACGGCCAGCGTGGGCACAGCGAGGGCAGCCACGGCCAGCAGGGTCAGGCTAGAAATCATGCGCGGGGTCTCAGCCGCGAAGCGTTGCGTCCCATGCCGCCAGCCGCCGACAAAGAAGGCCAGTCCCAGCACCAGCAGGCTGTTGCCCAGCACGGAGCCGACGATGGTGGCCTGCACGACGGTGACCAGCCCCTGCCGCAGGGCGAAAATGCTGACGAAGAGCTCGGGCAGGTTGCCCAGCGCCGACTGCAGCACGCCCGTGGCCCCCGGCCCCAGCCGCGTGCCCAACTGTTCGGTGGCCTGACCGACCAACGCCGCGAGCAGGGCCAGCGCCAGGCCGGACACGACGAAGAGGGCGATGGCGTTGCCGTGCGTGAGGTCGATGACGCCCGAGGCGACGCTGGCCGCCACGGCGATCAGCAGGGTCAGCCGCTCCGTCCAGCTCAGGATGCGCACGGACTTACCTCAACACCACGGGTATCACCTCTCATCTCTCGCTCCCCGCACTGTGCTGATGGGATTCTCCTCATGACATGGCCGCTCACTCCTCTCATCTTTTGTTACATCCGTCTCATGAGTTTTGACGATCAACACCGGTCATCATGCTGCTTTCCACGAGGCGGCTGCGGCGCCAGCGCCGAGGAGGCCCTCATCATGCAGCAGATCGTCCGACACGTCGGCATGGCAGTCTCCTTTCACAACAAGCCTCGATTCTACACCCTATTATTACCGATCTTGATTATCAAAACTCATGAGGGCGATTGCGTCGGGCACAAAGGTGCGGTACGGATCAGGATACGCTACGGGTCAGGCGCGCCCATTGGCCCTTGGGATAGAAGAGCCATGAGCATCGACGATTCTTTGCAACGGCTCAAGCGCGGCGGACGCATGCTGTCGGGATAGGGCCGCTACGCACATCGTCGAGCATAGCCCGTCTGGGGGATTGCACGCCGCGCCGGGTGATGGCCATAGTGTGATAGGCGGCCAACCGGCTTAAGAAGAGGGTGTCGACAGCATGACTAGCGCCAGCTTTTTCGTGACGTTGTAGATCGTCTATGAGCCGCTCTATGTCCTGGGAAGAAGATTTGGCGCGCGAGATGGGCCACGCGGAGGATCGCGCCGCCCAACGCGCCGACGCCATCGCCAGGACGCTTGCCGCGCGCGAGACCAAGATAAAAGACCTGTGGCGGCTGATCGACCTGGTGATCGCGCGCGCCAATAGCCGCGTCCCGGACGGCCGCCACCGCTTCCAGAGCGAAGAGACGGACGGCCCCGCCACCAAGACGGTCTACTACGGCGGCCGGCGGCTGGTGTTCGAAGTCGAGGCGCTGGCCTACGACGCCTGGCGCAACGAACCGGCCTTTTACCCGGGCGGGCTAGCGCGCGTGTTCGTCGAGCCCCATGCCCGCGACCTCACCTCGCTCTTCTGCGCCATCTCCGACGACGGCGCGCGCTGGCTGATCATGCCCACGCGCCGTTCCCTCGGCGAGGAGACTATCGTCACCCTGCTGCGCGTCCTGCTCAGCTAGACCCTCATCTCCCCCCAACGCCTCGAGACAGGCCCGATGCGGTACACTGGTGGCGAGGCACTGGCACAGGGCGGCGCAAGGAGGTCCGTTTGAGCGGCTTCGAGAGGCCTGAGCATCCCGAACACACGGAGCAGGCGCCGGCGCGGCGCCCCGTTCGGAAGAGCGTCCCCGCGCCCTCCTATGACCAGGAGAGGGCGGCGGACTCCCCGGCGGACCGGCGTGCCCAGCGCTACAGGGCGGAGATGACCCTGCGCCAGTTCGCGGCCGAGCGCGCGGCGCGGCAGGCCGTACAGGGTGAGCCCGCGTCCGAGCCCGCGCCCGTCTCCCTGCCGCCCACCTCGACGCTGGCCCGGCGGCTCCAGGAGAGGCCCGGCGAGGCAACCGCGGCAACGTTGATGCGCCAGTTCGAAGCGGAACGGGCGGCGCGCGAGGCCGAGGCGGACGCGTCGCCTCCCCCCCTTCCCCTGCGCCGCCGAGCCCCCGCGGCGGACGGGGCGACAGGTCCCATCACACCGGCCGAGGCGCCCATGGCAACGCCGCAACGCCAGGATGAGGAGCGCGGCGCACATGGCGAGCACGCTGCGGAGGGCGTCCCGCCGCCACGCCTGCCCGCGACGGGTCCGGCCGTCGCGGCGCCCGCGCCCCTCGCGTCAGGCCGCGTCGAGCGCGAGCGTGATGCGGCGGCGCACACGCTCGCGGAGCCAGCGCCTCACGGCGCGGACGGCGGTACTCCGCTTCCGGGGGGTGAGGGTGAGAGAGCAACTGCCGCGGCGGCCTATCCGCCGGCCTCGCCGAGCGGGCTGGCTCCGCTGGTCATCCCCTCCACCTCCCGCCAGATCGAGGCGCTACGGGCGCGGGGAGGCCAGCTGCTCGACCCGCGCACGGCGCGGTCCATGGAGCTGGCCCTGCGCCTGGAGCGGGGCGCGCTGGACGCCATCCGCATCCACGCCGATCCCGCCGCCTGGACGCTGGCGCAGCGCCTGGGCGCGCCCGCCGTCCTGGAGGGCGACGACCTGTTCTTCCAGAAGGGGGCGTACCACCCCGCGGGCAACAGCCTGCTGACCTACCACCTGCGGCGCTGGGCGGCCCGGCGCGCGCCGAGCCGCTCGGACGCCTTGTCCGCGGACCCGTCCCCCGCTGCCCTGTCTCCCGCCGCCCTGTCCGTGGCCCACGCCCCGCGCGTGCCCGCCGCCGCCGCGGCGGCGGGCGCGCCGGTGGGGGGCGCCGACGCCTGGATCGAGGGCGAGTGGCAGGCCCTGGCCGACGAGCCGACCTACCGCCTCTTCGCGGCGCTGTTGGGCTACGACCCCCTGGCCCAAAGGGCCCTGGCGCGGCCCGCGGACGAGGCGCTGGCCGCGGCCCTCGTGCAGGTGGCGCCGGGCGCCCCCCCGGTCAACCTGGCGACCTTGCGCGCCAACGGCGGGCTGGCGCAGTTCGTGGCCACCCTGACCAGGGAGGCCCTGGCCCCGGGCGTGCCGGCGCTACGGGAGGAACTGGCCCGCGACGTCGCGGCGTTCCTGGCCGACCCGACGGGCTGGCTGGCGCGCGTCCAGCAGCGGCACGAGGCGGCCCCGGGTCTGGCGCTAGAGCCAGGGGCGCTGCCGCGGCAGCAGGCGGTGGAGTTCTTCCTGCTGCGGGTCGCGCCGCACCTGCGGGCGCTGGCGCGGGCGGCGGCGGACCACGCGGCGATGGGGGCGGCGTATCGGGCGAGCGGGATGCTCTCGTTGCGGGCGCTGGGGGCGGTGGACCACGCGGCGGGGGCGCGGGTGCTGGCAGTGGGCCAGTTCGACGTGGGCGTGGTGGCGGTGGTCCAGCGCGGGCCGAGCTGGTGGGACCTGGTGGTGGGCGGAGCCGTCCATACGTTCGAGGACGCGGCCGGGGCCGTCGCGGCGCAGGCGCTCAACGCGCTGATCGGGCTGGGCGGCCCTGGCGCGCAGCAACTGGCGCGGGCGGCAGGTGCGGACCTCGGCCACATCCTGGCGAACCCGGGCGCCTTCTTCGCCCACCTGACCGAGGCCGTCGGTGGGGGCTTTACGCTCTTCGCGCGGGACCTGGGCGGCAACCTGGAGCGCGGGGCGCTGGCGTGGCTGAGCGGGCAGGGCGGCCTCACCCTCCCCACGCTGGACGCGGCGGGGCTGCTGACGTTCGCCCTGGAGACCGTCGGTCTGAGCTACGCCAGCTTCACCGGCGACCTGGAGACGGCCTTCGCGCGCCACCACCGCGACGGGGCCAAGCTGGTCGCCGGCCTGGACACGCTCTATCAGTACGCGCCCGACCTGCACGACCTGGCCGCGGGCGGGCCGGGGCAACTCGCGGCGCTGGCGGGGCACCTGATCGGTGAGGTCAAGGCCCTGGACGTGCAGACCCTGGTCTTCGATCAAGTCAAGGCGGTGCTGGGGCCGCAACTCCTCTTGCAGGTGGCGCCGACCCTGGCCGGCTACCTCATCCCCGGCGCGGACGTGGCGGAGGCGGTGGCGGCCGTGGTGCGCCTCGTCGGGACTATCGTAAGCCGGGCGGCGCAGCTCGAGGCGTTCGCCGCCGCGGTGCTCGGGGCCATCGACACGCTCGCCGGCGGCGACCCGCACGCGCTCACGTGGGCGGCAAGGGCGATCGAGGGTGCCCTGAAGGAGGCGGCGCCGCTGGTGCTGGCCTTCGCCTCCACCCTGGTGGGCGTGGACGTGTCCCACATCGGCGCGGCGGTGCTCCACAAGCTGCATGCCCAGGAACTGGTGGCCGCGCTGCACAAAGGGCTGGCGACGCTGGCGGACGCCGTGGCGGACCTGCTGCTCAAGGCCGTGCCCCCCGCGGTGCTGGCGCGCCTGGAGGGCCACGCCGCGCCGGAGCAGACGCCCAGCCACGCGCCCGCGCATCCGAGCCCGGCCCACAGCGGCACGACGACACCGGCACAGGATAAGGCGCACGGTGACCTGGACGCGGTGCTGGCGGCGGCGGTGACGGCCGTGGACGCGCGCGTGGCGGCGAGCCCCACCACGCCGCTGAGCGAGGAGGAGATGCGGGCGGTGCTGACCCGCGTCCATGCCGCCCACCACGAGGCGGAGGCCTACACCCTCACGCCGGTCGCCGAGGGCACGCACTGGGCGGTGCGGGGCACGATGGTCGTGCCCGCGACGCCTGCCACCACGCCGACGCCACCTCACCATGGCCATCCGCACGCGGGGACGCAGGACGTCGGGACGCAGGACGCGGCGACGGCCCTGGACGGGGCGGGGCCGGCGGCGCGTGGCGATGAGGTCGGGCTGGCCAGACCGGACGCCGTGTGGACGGTGCGCGCGGGCACGCGGACGGCGGCGGGCGAGCAGGAGCTGACCCGGCAGCGGGGCACGGAGGCGCTGGTCAAGAAGATTGGGGACCAGGAGGTCCCGCGCACCGTCATCGTGGCCACCTGGGACGGGACACTGCCACGAAAGGTGGAGGCTTTGCCGCTCACCAAGGCCCCGCCCGCCCGCGTGGCGGTCAATGGAGTCACACATATCGAGTTGGGAGGGAGCGCACCGAACCAAGAACCTGCGGGCTGGGCTGACGTCAAGCAATTTGATGACTTGTCCGTGCATCATGGCGTTGCACACGCCAAGTATTGGCGGAAGCTCCATCTCGTGAGCCACAGGCTCCACGGTCCGGGTCTCAAGTGGAACCTTGTTCCGGGACGCGGGACCGACAACTCTTTGATGGAGCGAAGGGTCGAAGCGCCCGTCAAGAGGTTGGTCGATGAGCAGCCCTATCAAGCGTTCTACTACAATGTCCAGGTGACATACTACACGGGTGATGGCGTGCCGAATGAGTTGACGGCGCTGAAGTATTTCCCCAAAACGATCGTGGTCGCCTACGGACTCGCCTACGAAGAGACGCCTGGGACGTGGCGGAAGCGCCCACCGCTGGATACCGTGCCATTTAAACTTGATCGACCGCCGACGGAACTACGACGAAAAACTATGGTCGACTTAAGCAGGCCGAGTTACCGCGATTTGAAAAGCATTGGCATGGCTGACGGCTTCGCGCGGGCAGTTGCGAACGAAGTGATGCAGAGTAAGCGACCGTTCGCGGATATCGATGACTTCCACGCACGCATGTTTGCCTGGTTCGAGAACTCGCACGACCTGAGTAATCCGACATATACATTTGAAGATGTCTACATGCCGGCTCTGCAAGGGGCGATCGACGCCAACAAAGCGACGTTCCGGGACACTGACCCGGATGATTAATCCTGACATCAGTCGCCTGGAACGATGGGTGATCGACGCGGAGCGGTCCGGACAGTATGACATCAGCTCCGATTTCGACCCTGGGGTCTCCGTAGAGTATCTGGACGACATCGACCGTAGGATCTCGGCCGACGCGGGGATGGGCGGCTTCCAGATGCTGGATGCGCTGCGCATCTTCTACCGTCGGACCAACGGTTTCAGCCTGTGGTGGCGATCTCGTGTCGATCCGGATGGCCCGCGGGCTGCCGCAGGGGTGGCGGCTATCACGGACATAGAAAGGTTGTACGAGCCGCCGGTATGCACCGCTATCTCATATAGCTCGCTCTACGACGGGCCGAGGATATTCGATGCCGCCGGACCAGGAGCGCGCGTCGATGCCCACTTCTCAAGGGGAAAGGCAGAGCCTGCGTTGTACTATTACAGCGAACGCTTTGGTGCGCCCCGATTGCTGAGCCTGAGCATCATCGAGTATCTGGATCGTCTGGTCATCTGTCGCGCGATGGTGGGGTGGCAAAAGTTCTTTGTCGCCGGCCGCGCGTCTGCATGGGATCAAGCGTGGGCGACTCGCTTCCTGAAGCGTCTCACGCGCCTGTGCCCGGACGAAGATGTGGCTGTCTTCGAGAGTGCTGTCGGTATGCACGGGCGATAGGAGTACCTAGGGGTATTTAATGGACTACGAGCGATACATAGCACGCCTGGGGACCCGCTTGGCGCCGATGGCCGGGAGCGAGGAGTACGAGTTCCAGGCCACCCTCTATCCGGGGATCGCCCCTCCCGCGATTGCCGCACTAGAGACCGCCATCAGGGCCGAAGACGGCCTGACGCAATTTCAAATACCTGACGAGATGAAAAGATTCTATACGGCCGCCAACGGAGTGTACATCCATTGGGTACACCGCGGAGATCGTCTACGTGATCAATATCCTTCGGGTGGTCACGCCCACATACCGTACCTTCCGCAGCTGTTCGAGACCACCGAGGACGGAGAACAGCGCGAACAGGCCATCTTCGACCGCCTGCATGTTTTCGACACGGCGCGCGGCGACAACCAGGTCTCGGTGCGTTTTCGTCGCGATCAGCTCGAGCCCGAGTTTTACTATTTTGATCCCGACTCCGGGCGAACCTACCCACTGGACCTGGACTTGCCGAGCTACCTGGAGCGTCTGTTGGAGACGCGGGGCCTGGGGTGGTGGCAGGAGTTCTTCATTGCCGATCCTTCGTTTCGCGTGGATTCTGAGAAGGAAGAGTGGTTTCATCTCGCTCTCCAGCATTTTTGTCCCGATGTCGACCTCGCGCGGTATGCTAGGTAGGCCCAAGTGTTAATGGGACAGCGGCGCTGAGGGCGCTGGTTCCACAGTATAAGCATAATCACCAGATCGAGGTGGGGGCGCGGGTGCGGGCGGCAGCGGTGGGGGCGGCGTCCCGGGCGAGCGGGATGCTCTCGCTGCGGGCGCTGGGGGCGGTGGACCACGCGGCGGGGGCGCGGGTGCGGGCGGTGGGCCAGTTCGACGTGGGCGTGGTGGCGGTGGTGCAGCGGGCGCCCAGCCTGTGGGACCTGGTGGTGGGCGGGGTGGTGCACCACTTCGAGGACGCGGCGGGGGCGCTGGCGGCGCAAGGGCTGAGCGCGCTGATCGCGGTGGGCGGTCCCGGCGCGCAGCAGCTGGCGCGCGTGGCGGGGCAGGATCTGGGGCAGGTCCTGGCGAACCCCGGCGCGTTCTTCGCCCACCTGGTCGCGGCGCTGGGCGAGGGCTTCGGGCGGTTCGCCAGCGACCTGGGCGGGAACCTGGAGCGCGGGGCGCTGGCGTGGCTGAGCGGGCAGGGCGGCCTGACCCTGCCAGCGCTGGACGCGGCGGGGCTGCTGACGTTCGCCCTGGAGACGGCGGGCGTGAGCTACGCCGCCTTCACCGGCGACCTGCAGACGGCCTTCGCGCGCCACCACCGCGACGGGGCCAAGCTGGTCGCCGGCCTGGACACGCTCTATCAGTACGCGCCCGACCTGCACGACCTGGCCGCGGGCGGGCCGGGGCAACTCGCGGCGCTGGCGGGGCACCTGATCGGTGAGGTCAAGGCCCTGGACGTGCAGACCCTGGTCTTCGATCAAGTCAAGGCGGTGCTGGGGCCGCAACTCCTCTTGCAGGTGGCGCCGACCCTGGCCGGCTACCTCATCCCCGGCGCGGACGTGGCGGAGGCGGTGGGGGCGGTGGTGCGCCTCATCGGAACCATCGTGTCACGCGCCGCCCAGCTCGAGGCGTTCGCCGCCGCGGTGCTCGGGGCCATCGACACGCTCGCCGGCGGCGACCCGCACGCGCTCACGTGGGCGGCAAGGGCGATCGAGGGTGCCCTGAAGAAGGCGGCGCCGCTGGTGCTGGCCTTCGCCTCCACCCTGGTGGGCGTGGACGTGTCCCACATCGGCGCGGCGGTGCTCCACAAGCTGCACGCCCAGGAGCTGGTGGCCGCGCTCCAGACGGGGCTCACGAAGCTGGCGGAGGCCGTGGCGGACCTGCTGCTCAAGGCCGTGCCCGCCTCGGTGCTGGCGCGCCTGGAGGGCCACGCCGCGCCGGAGCCCGGCCACGCGCCCGCGCACCCCACCCCGGCCCACGGCGGCCCGACGACCCCGGCGCACGACGCGTTGCACGCCGTGCTGACGGCGGCGGTGACCGCCGTCAACGACCGCGTGGCGGAGCATCCCGAGACGCCGCTGGCCGAGGAGGTGGTGCGGGGCCTGCTCGCGGAGGTCGCGGCGCGGCACGAGGGGCTGGACCACCTCCACCTGGAGCCGCTGGCGGAGAAGGGCTATTGGGCCGTTCGCGGCAGCATGGAGGTCCCGGAAGCCGCGACGACGAGCCCGCCGCATCCACACCCGCACGCCGGCGGTCCCGACGCGGCGGGCGCTCCTCTCGCCGCCGGGGCGGAGGCGCGGGACAGACGTGCGCTGGAGTTGGACGGCGCGGTCGCGGTGCGTGAGGGCGTCCGGCCGCCGGGGCACGGCCGCCAGGCGGGATCGCCGCACCGCACGGTCACGGAGACCGACCCGACCAAGGCGCGGGTCGGCGTCGTGCCCTACACGCAGGTCACGCACCAGCCGGACGGCGAGAAGGCGGGCACGGTGACGGCGCTGCCGCTGACCCTAACCGCGCCGCCGGGCACGCGCGGCGCGCACCACCGCCCGCAGGAAGCCCCGCCCGGCTGGACGGATGTGCTCGCCTTCGACGACATCAAGGTGAACCCCAAGAACGACTCCTGGCAGCCGCTCCACTGGGTCAAGGTGCACTTGCTGAGCGACTGGCTGCACGGGCCGGGCAAGCGGTGGAACCTGGTACCCGGCCACAAGAGGGACAACGGCAAGATGGAGAGCGGGCCGGAGCAGCGGGCCAAGGACGCGCTGCTCACGGAGGGCATCACCGCGCTGTACTACCAGGCCCACGTCACGTTCCGCGACGCGAACCCTTACACCGGTCCCAACGCCGTCGATTGGACCAACTTCCCTAAAGAGATACGCGTCACCGTGGCCACCGCTAAACCAAAGGACGATGGGAGCGGTGAGTGGGAGAAGGACAAGGACCTTTTGGGCAGTCCGTTCGTTTACGATAACCTTATTGAACCGCCCGAGAGGGCAGTGCGATCGACGCTGGTGGATCTGAATACCGCGAGCCAGCGCGACATCGAGAGTCTGGACCTGCCCACGCAACTCGCCAGGGAGATCGCGGACGAAGACAGAGACAGCCCATTCGGTGGTGAACAAGATTTCCTCAATCGTATGAAGGCCCGTTACAACAGGTTGCGCAGGCCAGTCGACTTCGAAACAAAATACTGGCCGAAGATCAAAGCGGTCATCGACGCGGGGAAAGCGACGTTCTAGTGGAGGTGCTGGACGTGATAGATGGGATGGCGTACATGGCGATGTGGCGCGAACGCGCTGCGTCGATGGAGCGATCGGGAGAGTTCGAGATCCGCTTTGAGTCCGACCCTGGCATATGGGATGAAGACCCCGCGAACATCGAGGAGGAACTAGCCTCGGAGCCAGGCATGGGCGAGGTGCATATCCTGGACGATATGCTCAGTTTCTATCGGGTCGTCAACGGCTTTTACCTGCGTTGGATCTCGGATATCGAGGCGGACACGGACATGAAAGCTGTTGCCCGAGGATATGCGCACATCGAGCACCTCTCCTACCTGTACGAACCAGCTGAGCGACGGGAACGAGAGAAGCGTGACATCCCGTACAGTTCGCTGTACGAGGACTACCGCGTCTTCGACTGGATTGGGAGCGGGAACGTTGTTGCCTTGCGCTTCTATCGGGATTGCCAAGAACCGGAATTCTACTACCATGTGCAGAAGACCGACGCCTACCACCTCATGACGCTGGACTTTTCCGGCTACATGGACCTGCTCCTGGAGTCGCGCGGCCTGCTGTTCTGGCAGGAGTTCTTTATCGCCGACCCGCAGGCCCGCATCGCCCCCGACTGGGCTGAGTGGTTCCACGCTAATCTGGCGCGTCTGTTCCCCGACGCCGACGCCTCCCGCTTCCGGCGCTAGCCCCGAAGGAGTGCGACGGTGGAGTGCGGGGCCTTGCAGTGGCTGAGCGGGCAGGGCGGGCTGACCTTGCCGACGCTGGACGCGGCGGGGCTGCTGACCTTTGCCCTGGAGACCGTCGGTCTGAGCTACGCCAGCTTCACCGGCGACCTGGAGACGGCCTTCGCGCGCCACCACCACGACGGGGCCAAGCTGGTCGCCGGCCTGGACACGCTCTATCAGTACGCGCCGCCCGCGCTGCACGACCTGGCCTCCGGACCCGGCGGGCCGGCGGGGCAGCTCGCGGCGCTGGCGGGGCATCTGATCGGTGAGGTCAAGACCCTGGACGTGCGGGCCCTGGTCTTCGATCAGGTCAAGGCGGTGCTGGGGCCGCAACTCTTATTGCAGGTGGCGCCGACCCTCGCCGGCTACCTGATCCCCGGCGCGGACGTGGCCGAGGCGGTGGCGGCGGTGGTGCGCCTGATCGGGACCATCGTGTCGCGCGCCGCCCAGCTCGAGGCGTTCGCCGCCGCGGTGCTCGGGGCCATCGACACGATCGCGGGCGGCGACCCGCACGCGCTGACGCGGGCGGCGCGGGCGATCGAGGGGGCGCTGGTGCAGGCGGTGCCGCTGGTGCTGGCTTTCGCCGCGGGCGTGGTGGGCGTGGACGTCTCCCGCATCGGCGCGGCGGTGCTCCACAAGCTGCACGCCCAGGACCTGGTGGCCGCGCTGCACAAAGGGCTGGCGAAGCTGGCCGACGCCGTGGCGGCCCTGCTGCTCAAGGCGGTGCCGGCCTCGGTGCTGGCGCGCCTGGAGGGCCACGCCGCGCCGGAGCCCAGCCACGCGCCCGCGCATCCGAGCCCGGCCCACAGCGGCACGACGACACCGGCACAGGATAAGGCGCACGGTGACCTGGACGCGGTGCTGGCGGCGGCGGTGACGGCCGTGGACGCGCGCGTGGCGGCGAGCCCCACCACGCCGCTGAGCGAGGAGGAGGTGCGGGCGGTGCTGACTAGCGTCCACGCCGCCCACCACGAGGCGGAGACGTACACCCTCACGCCAGTCGTCGACCACGACGGGACGCACTGGGCGGTGCGCGGCGTGATGGTCGTGCCCGCGACGCCCACGACCTCCCCGCCGCCCCACCATGGGCATCCGCACGCGGGGACGCAGGACGCGGCCCTGCCCCTAGACGGGGCGGGGCCGTCGGTGCGCGCCGAGGGAGCGGGGCTGGCCAGCCCGGACGCCACGGAGGCGGTGCGCGTGGGCACACGCGTGGGGGCGGGCGAGCGGGAGATCAGCGAGCAGCGCGGCACCCACGGCTTGGTCAAGAAGGTCGGGGGCCAGGAGGTCCCGCGCACGGTGATCAACTACACGTGGGACGGGACGCTGCCGCGCGCGGTCAGCGCGTTGCCGCTGACCAAGGCGCCGCCCGCGCGGCCCGCCAAGATGGATGGGGCGCCGGACATCGAACTGGGGGGGAGCGCCGCACGCCTATCCGGCGGGCTGGAAGGACGTGCTGCGCTTCGACCAGCTCTACGACGACAAGGGGGTGGAGAAGCCGCAATACTGGCGCAAGCTGCACCTACTGAGCCAGCGGTTGCACGGCCCCGGCACCGCCTGGAACCTGGTGCCGGGGCGCGGGACCGACAATGATTGGATGGAGCGGGACGCGGAGAGTAAGGTCAAGAACCTGCTGGACGCCCAGCCGCACGGCACCTTCTACTACGATGTCGACGTAACGTACTACTCGGGCGAAGGGGTCCCGGACGAGGTCCCAGCGGCGAAGAATTTCCCGGACACCATCACGGTGGCGTGGGGCGAGGCGGTCGAGGCGTCGCCCGGACAGTGGAAGCGGGGCAAGGAACTGAAACGTGTCCCGTTCTCCCTGCTCGCGCCGCCCGATTCGTACAAACGATCGACGTTGCTCGACTTGCGCAAGCCGAGCAGCCGGCAGTTAGGGCCCGCGCCCGAAGGCATCGGATTGCCCAAAGACTTCGCCGAGGCGGTGGCCAACGAGACGAGCGGAGACAGGCCGCCGTTCGCGGACCTGGCCCAATTCGAGGCGCGCATGCGCGCCTGGTATGCCGCGCACCACCCGGTGCGTAACCCCACGGCCACGCTGGAAAGCAAATATCTGCCTCAGTTGCGGGCACTCATCGAGGCGGGCAAGGCCACGTTCCCCGACCGGGACCCGAATGACTGAGCGCGCTATCGCAACAAAGAGGAGGGAGGAGAGCGAGATGGACTACGCGCAGCTGGTGTCTACGCTGCAGGAGCGGCTGGCGCCCCTGGCGCGGGCAGAGGAGGAGTTCGAGTTCCAATCGGAGATCTATCCGGGCATGACGCCAGCGGCGATCGACGCGGTGGAGGCAGCCATCGCGGCCGAGGAGGGCATGGCGGGCTTCCGCGTCTCCGCCGAGCTCAGGCGTTTCTACGCCGCGGCCAACGGCCTCTACATCCACTGGGTGGACCGTCACGGGCGGGAAACGATCGAAACCAGCGAGACGTCGGCCGTCAGCTATCCGATTGGCGGCCTCGCCAAGATTCCCTACCTGCCCGAGCTCTACGAGCCGGATGAGCCGGATGAGCCGGATGAGCCGCGCGCGCGCGCCGTCTACGACCGCTACAAGCTCTTCGACCGGGCGGACTCGCGCGACCGCGTGTCCCTGCGCTTCGAGCGCGGCCAGCCGGAGCCGCAGCTGTATTTCTTCGAGAGGAACACGGGGGTGTCCTATCCCCTGGCCCTGGACATCCCGACCTACCTGGAGCTGCTGCTGGAGGCGCGCGGGCTGATCTGGTGGCAGCAGTTCTTCGTCGCCGACCCGTCCTTCCGCATGGACCCGATTAAGGCGGACATCTTCCAGCGGGCCCTGCGGCGGCTGTTTCCCGACGCCGACGCCGCGCGCTTCCGGCGCTAGCCCTGAGGGGGCGGCCGAGGAGGGCGGGGCGGGAGCCAAACGGGTAGGGGCCAAACGAGTAGGGGGCCACTACCGCACCCGCGCGGGGCGAGGGCGTGGGGCGGCGAGAGAGAGGGGAGAGGGGAGGGAGGGCCGATGGGCGATGGGCCGTGGGACGTGCCGCGGGACGTGAAGGCGGAGGGGGCGGACCTGGAAGGGCTGGCGGGGCTGGAGGAGCTGGCGGGGGCGCGGCTGACGCCGGAGGTTTTGCGCCGCTGCTTGCCGGACGACATGGCGCTGCCCCCGGCCCTGGCCGCGCTGTGCGCCTGGGCCGACGGCCCCGATGTGGGCGGAGGCCGCGTGGCCGCCGACTTTCAGCTCACCGCCGAGGGACCCGCTTACCTCGCCGCCTGGTCCGGCGGCGACCCGCGCGCAGCCGCCGCCTTCCTGGTGGTGGCTCACGACGACGATGACGGGCTCTACGGCTACTGGCGCCCGCCGCCACCGGGCGGGTCCCCCGCCCCGCCCTGGGACCTGGCGCGCGCGCCCCTGGCCTACCTGGACCACGAGGGCGCGGGCAGCACGCTCCTGGCGGCCAACCTGGACGCGTTCCTGCCGCTGCTGGCCCTGGGCCAGGTCCGCCTCGGCCGTATCGCGGCGTGGGACGAGGCGGCCTGGGGGGAGCCCGACGTCATGACCGACCTCTACCGCGACTGGCTGCGCGCGGAGCGGGGCCTGGCGCCGCCCACCCTGGCCCAGGCCCGCCAGGCGGTGGCCCAGGCCCACGCCCTGCACCCCGGCTTCGCGGCCTGGGTCGCGCCGCTGCTGGCCGGGGGCCGGCAGCCGTACACCGCCTTCGCGCGCGCGGAGGAGCGCACGGCCTGGCAGTTGCGGCGCTACGCCGTGCTCTGGCGGGCGCGCATGGCTGCCCTGGAGCGGGCGGGGCAGGCCGACACCTCCGCCCAGATCTACGGGGGCCTGTCCGCCTACGACCTCGCGCGGCTGGAGGCGGAGGCCCGGGAGGCGGCGGCGCGGGAGGGGGTGGCGGGCTTCCGCCTCCCATACGCATCAGGCTAAGAAATGGGTAGGGAAGCCGCTTTGGCATCATAAGGATGTAGACGACCTTAGACGGCAAAGGAGCTTCCCTATGACCACCGTATCACAACTGACGCAGGCGTTACAG
>JAABUQ010007892.1_pt1 | contig 15183 bp, 15 predicted proteins | sample 5560001 | NCBI WGS metagenome assembly JAABUQ01 (sample SAMN10711888, study PRJNA513371) | rock metagenome | isolation source: Antarctica rocks | place: Antarctica: Victoria Land, Finger Mt nord | collected 2015-12-18 | reverse complement strand
ATTTCAAGGGGGTTGGGGAAAGAGCTATTGGAAGGGTTTGGGGGTGGGGGTTGGGAAGGGTTGATGTTAAGGTATGTAGGTGGGGATGGGTCGAAGGGCTGCTGGGTGGAGGCAAGAAGGCTTGCCGGGAGAGGGTTTTCTGGGAGGAGGATCGGGGGTCTGCTGCGAGGAGGGTGAGGATGAGGATGGGTAGGGTTGCTGGGAGGAGAATTTGTAGGAGGAGTAGTAGGGTGAGGGGGTATTCTCTGACGGGGGGTTATTGAGGTATGGAGCAGGATGCTAGGGGGCGAACGCAAGGAAGATGTGGATTGGGGAGGGCGGCGGGGGGAAGGGCATGCGATGGGTTGTAAGGGAAGCGCGAAGGAAATGGTGGACATGCAGTCGAGATATGATAGCACGAATCGATTCGCTGCAAGCTGACTGACTAGTTACTTCCCCCCCCATGACCAAACTAATCGACCTCAGCACAACTACAGTCGCCCGCCCGTCTTTTCTTGGACAAGAGCAATGGCGCACCAAGCGGGGTGGAACACGGAAGCAGATACATGTGCATCGTACCCTCCCCACCCCCTGCCTCCGCGGGCTGCCAATGTCGATGTTCGAGCCAAGCCGAGTCGCCGCAACCCATGCAACAGCCACCCCGGAAGCGGCATCTCTCCATCATGGATGTAGAGTAAGCCTGAAGCTTGGGTATCGCTGTCCCTCTCGCCCCTCTCAGATCAAAACAAGAAGTCGGATGAAAGAAAACATGCATACTAAATAAGTTAGCTCGTTCTCGCTCTTCAAATTAAATAGCCGGTCGCTCGGTGATAGCCTTTGATGCCAGCTTGAGAAGTCCAATTAGTTGAATAGCCCGTAGCCGGTCGAGTCTTCGTGGCGCCTGGTAAAATGCAGCACGCGCTTTTCCGCTTTTGGCGCGGCCCCCTTCCTTCTATGATGCAGTGATGCCCTTGTTTGAACGCCTGCGAATGACATGCACCGCCTGTCCGACCAAGTTCGGTGGCTTTATGCAATGTAATGGTTTTTGATAAGACAAGTTTTATTGAAGGGCGCAAATGCTGGTATCTTTGGGCGGTCTCGTAGAGGGAAGTTGCGGGGATCGGCGTGAACACCGACGCTGCAATAAATCGTTGTGGTGCCTTGGAGGTTGTGAGATGACGGTGTTGGAGTCCCTCTCATGATGTTTCGCCTTCCTTAGCAGAAGGGCCGCTTCCTTGCGGATCCTTGTTGGGTGGTGACCTTGCACGTTGGCGTTCAGCTGGCTGGGACTTTGCTGTCGGTGGCGAGTTGGCTGGTGAGGCGTTCTCTGCTGGTTCAGAAGATTCGAGGCTTGCGAGGGCACTGGAATGACATCAGTATGCATCGATTATGCATTGGAGCGGAGGAAACTTACCTGAATGTATTGGATGCAGACTTGGCAGCTTCTTCCTTGTCTTTCTTATCCTTCTGTCCCGGAGGGGTGCTCACTCGACTAGATGCACCAGAGTCATCCTTTTGAGCCATGGAAAGAGGCTTCCTAGTGTTGGATCCCCTCGTACTGCTGAACATCGAAGGCGGTCCGAAAGTAGGACCTTGGGTGCTGACTTGTCGTGAGCCCCCTTTGCTGCCAAGTCGTCGCAGATCGTCCATGCCAACGGTGTTCTTGTTGAAGTCAGGTGGTTGCATCATGCCATACTGCGGACCACCACCACCAGAGAAGTTGCGAGCATCACCACGACCTATAGGAGGACGACCTCCACCGCCACCACCTCGTCGAGAATTATCTTGGGCGCGCTGGACGTCTTTTTGACGCTCAGCTTCAATAGTCTGAAATAGAGTTAGTAAACTCAACGGAACGCCGGAAGGGTGATAACTACCTGCTGTCGGACTGCCTCGAGAGTGGTAGGGCCTTTGACGGCGTTCCCCTTTGTATGCCAATGCAGCTTAGTGCGTAGGTCAACGATGTCCTGATCGAAGTCAGTATATTGTCACGAAGACCATCCATATGGGCACTTACCATCAACATGAATCTTAGTCGACTTGGCAGATCTGGCAGATCGATCATCCCGCGAATACGATCAAAGTACGCATCCATCATGGAACGGCCTTTCTCGGAAGCATCTAGCTGCTGGCCAATTGTCCTGAGCAGACTTGTGAGAGACTCAACTTCGGCCTCGTCTGGTACGCCCTCGTAGTCGACAAGCTTCTTCACACACTCGTGCATGATACGCTCCGTGAGCATTTGAAGCTTGTACAGTTCACCGATGAATCGTACCAACCCAAGTCCGCGTCGTTTGGCTGCGGCTGCGATGTAGTAGGCATCAGAAAGCATGGCTGCCTCTTCTGTTTCGCCTTCTGGTTTATCGGGAAGGTTCATCTTCCAACCACGCTCGAATTCCGTTTGACAGCGGGTCAAGAGGTATTTACGGAAGAGTGCACCACCCACGACGACGTCGCCCTTCTTGTCCAGAATGTTCTCATCTTTAATATCGGTGCTCATCGATTCAAGCATCCGCTTGCAGAATTGAGCGTACATCTCAGCCCAGTGAGCCTCATCGGTGGCTTTCTCAAATGTCAACTGGATGACTTGTCGCAGAGATCTACCGTCCGACTCAACCTTGGATTGGCCGGCAATAGCTAAGATTTGGGACGAAATCTTATCAAAATTCTCTGGGGTCATCTTGTTGAGCGCTGCCTTGACCTTTCGCTGCACAACATCCGGTGCCATCAGCCCATCCCCTCCAGGCGCAGGACCCGCCATGCCAGTAGCGTTGGCACCAACGGAGCGAGGCTTCCACCCAGTAGCAGAGACCTCTATAGGTTTCAAGCTCGCGCCAGCCGTCAATGGCATGGCTTTGTTGTCCTTGGGATCTTCGCGACGTCCGGGTTGACGGTTACCACGATGAGATCCGCCGCGCTGACTGGCATTTCTGGGGGAATTGGGATGATTGATCGAATTGGTAGAAGGTGTTCGATCCATCTTGATGCTTGTAGCAGGCTGAGGGAATGCTCCGGGCCTAGAGACAAAGCCTGCCAGAGGATTCTGCATAGTTGGTCGTGCGGCTGCCGGTTGCTGGCGGCTGGCCGCTTCAAATCGCTGCTGAGAGCTTGTACCAGGAGGAAGAGTCCGTCCACCTTGTGCGAAGGCGCCCATTTGAGGCAGAGGTGCCCTATTCGACGGTTGACGCCCACTCATCATGGAGCCACCAGCGCTGTTACTCGCGCGAGGAGTGGCACGAGCTGATGATGGTTCTCCACCATCGCCGACTGTCTCTTTGACTTTGTCTATCCAGTTCTCTGAAGGTTTGTCTGTGAAAGCATTTTGGAATTGAAGCAAAAACTCTCTATCATACTTGAATTTGCCCACGGGTGCGGCGGTATTCAGAGCAGGGTTAGGCGAATGAATTTGAGCTGGGTAGGAGACGTCGTTGATGGACGTGAGTCGACGAGCAGATCGAAGAGACATGAGGGCCGCAGTTGGCTGAGCAGGCTCCACCGGTTTATGGGTTTCAAGCTTAAGCGCTGTAGGCTTTTGCTTTCCACCGGTCGTGTTTGATTTTGGCGTTATCGTAGCGGGAGCATCCGAGGCAGGAGTGGCCGCGCCACCGTCGGCAGGTGTCTGTTCAGTGGTGGGCGTATCAACCAATGGAGTGACCGGATTATCCTTCGTGAGATCAGCGAACGCGTCGGCTTTCTCCTTTTGAGAATCATCGCCTTCGTGTTGTTGCTGCTCCTTCAACCGGGCTTCCTCGGCTTCTTCAGCTTCACGTTCTGCTCGTTTCATCTCTTCGTCAGCCATCTTGAATGCTTCAGCTTCTTTGCGTGCTGCCTCGTCCTTCTCAGCCTTCTTTTTCGCCTGGTAGGCCTTTTCAGCCTCAGCCTCCTTTCGTTCCCTCTCAGCCTCTTTGGCTTCCATCTCAGCGATCATGTCATCAAGCTCTTTGTCCTTTCGAGCTTTCTCGGCTACCGCGTCCTCATCTACCTTGGCCTTTGAGGCAGCCTTCTCAGCCTCTTCAGCTTCTGCCTTGTTCTTCTTGGCAGCTTCTTCCGCGTCCATTTGAACTTTCGCGGCCTCTTGCTGCTTAGCATCAGCCTCCTCCGTGTCTTTCTGCAGCTTGGCTTCAGCGTCCTTCTTGTCTTGAGCGGTTTTTAACTTCTCTTCCTCCTTCTTGCGCTGGTCCTCAGCCAAATTCTTGGCGAATTGCTCTTTCATCTCGGCCCGCTTTTCTTCGTCAGTCTTGAGAGTCTTGCTCTCATTCCGAGCATGTGAAGCTTCATTCTGACTCGGAGCGCGAGGTGGAGGTGTTGGTGCCGCTGATACATTTGCCGGTGATTTGTTGGACGATGCTGGAGAAGAGGATTGCTTGAGATCGACAACTTCACCGCTGTTGGGATTCTTGATCACAAGAGCAGCGCTCTTTTTAGGGATCTGGAAATTGTTAGAAGCTTTGGGGGCAGGTGCATTAGTCTGCCGGCTGGTTGGGGTATTAGTGGAAGCTGGAGTAGTGCTCGTCGTCGGCGGTTTGCCCATGCTCGAGGCTGGACGATCAGTGCCGGAGATGGCGGACGATGTTCGAGACATCGCGGGTGGTTGCTGGGAGCCATACTGGCCTTGAAAGGGTGTGCCTTGGGGACCGGGAGGCAATTGGTTAGGTGGTCGTGGAGATTGCGGTGGCATCATGTTGGGCACGGGATACTGGCCATATATGTGGTAGTACTGTGCAGCGTAATTAGGTTCGTGGTGCTGCGGCATACCAAAGCCCTGTTGTCTTGCTGTCAGATAGTGTTCAAAATTGCCACTGTGGGGGGAGAGATCAAGAGGTCGCTGCAGGATTGGAAGAGGTGGAAAGGGGGTTGGCTCTTCTCTCAGTTGCTTCTGACTTTTCCTGGGGGAGAAAGTTTTCCTGGGGGATTTGTGATTGCCTGTAGAAGAGAAAGAGGGCTTTACTTGAGGGGGTCCCATATTTTGGGGATAGCCGTATGGCTGGGTTGGGTATCCGCCATACTGCTGCTGGCCCATATGTGGGTTTTGCATAGGCATCGGGCCAGGTTGCTGATGAACAGGCTGGGCATTGGGGGGAGCAGGGCTGCGTGCAGCTTGATGCGGAGAGTTCGGATACTGTTGGTACGGCCGGTTCTGTGGGGGATACTGAGACATATTGGGCCCGTTGCCCCGTGGTTGATTGGGAGGTTGTCTATAGTTTGGTCCAGGAGAGTATGGCATTTGCTGTGGGTACGGCGGGCCTCCGTAATTTCTGCCACGGCCGCCTTGTGCTGGGTAACCACCCCTACCTCCAGCAGGCCCAACGCCATGACTACTCATGTCACTGTGTTGAGACTGAGATGACTCACGCCTCAGGTGATTGGCCTGCGGTCCAGGCGCAAGTGGTCCCTGTGGTATACTGCCAGGTCGCATCTGCTATTCAGGAAGCAATCAGCGGTCAGATTGGACATGAGAAAACATAGAAACCCCATTGAACTTACGTTGCCTTCAGGTCCGCCAAAGTTGCCAAAGCTGACGCTATTGCTGTGTCCGTGCAGAGTAGATGGAGGCTTGCCACCACTAGCAGATGGCTGTGGTATAGGCGAGGGTGAAGCCGCTGGAGAGGTTGCCCGTGGATTTGTTGGCTGGTTGACGGATAATGAACTTGAAGCATGGCTAGGCTGTGGAGATGCGGTCGCCGCAGCTGGCGTTCCATCTGCGTTCATCGAACCGAATCGTATTCCGTTGCCTGTCGAGGATTTTCCTGCCACCGAGCCTCCATTTGGCATATGTCCAGAAGCGCTTACAGCACTGACATTGACCACTGGGTTACGACTGTGCTCGCCCGGCCCAGAAGTAGAGCTCGTTGGAGTGTTGCCGTTGACGACAGTGGGCGAGCCCACGGTCGGTACCGCGGGTGGAATCGTGATTCTCCCGTTCACTGGAGACGTCGCGTCATTGGGAGCTACGATCGATGCTTTAGATGAACTTGAAGCCGGCGGAGGTGAGAATGGCTTCTTCGTCGCGCTGGCGTAGCTTGTTTTGGCGGCAGCCGTACCCGCGGCTTGGGAGGGAGCTCTCCCACTTGTAGAAGCCGATGGCGAGTGCGCTGATGGTACTGCCTGTGATGTATTATTTGGTGCCTGAGGTGGGATGATCGGTGGAGAGAGACTGGTCATCGAGAATTTGGTGAGGGTTTTGCTTGATGATGTCGGTTATGGTGAGGATAGAGTGGTCACTCGCTCCGGGAGACAAATTGTAGAAAACTTCGAATATCGAATCCGAAGCGTGTTGAAAAAGGCGACGGAGTGGAGAGTGTTAATAGTGCGCGTTTTGGTGTTTTGGTGTTTTCGCAGTGGGTGGAGGATATGGACCAGAGGATGTCCTGCCTGAGGAAACAGCCTTGTTGGCCGTCTGCGTGCTCTACCTGTTCAAAGAGCGTGTACTCAGCTGGAGTGAGTATCTTGCTCAGGAGGTGTTAGTGATGATGAGATGGGATCTGCGTACATCCAAAGTGGACTCGCGAGATCTGGTTGTGTGGGAGGTGAGTGTTGGTGATGTCTAATGTGTGAGCGACGATTTTTTCTTTGGATCAGTCCCAGGGAGATTTGGCACTAAATGTACCCGAGTTGGTCTAAGCCGCTTTTGGATGGGGGCAAACCGGCTGAATGGTTTGTTTCTCATCTCAGCGACCAAATACAATGTCCGGTTTCTCTATACATTAGATTCATACTGCAACACCCATCGATGAATATCAGAATGGGAACACCTAATTCCTGTCCATGGAACGAGAATCGTGCTTGTTTGATCTTGTACAATCGCAGCCATCCTCCACGTTTGCCCTGCACCATCTCCCCGCAAGTACGCCCAATCCCGGTGCGCAAGACCGATACAACTACATGTACCGAATACGTTGTGACTCAACCGAGTATGACACTGCAGAGAAAAAAATAGGCTCGTCGTGAGTGCTTTCTCCGACCTCCGCGTGCATGGGCAAGGACTCGTATTCCTGTCTAAGCCCTAACAAACTCCTTGGCTTATTCATAGAGCCGGGTTCGATGACTCTTCAGCAGGCCGGCTTCACTGCTTATTTCAGATATTAATAATACTGAAGGCCCTGTCGTTTTAAAGACACCTCTGACCAGAACCTCAATTTCATGACTCGACGTCGAGCGTGTCCTTTTCCCCTTGCCACTCATCTCGGTCCTTTGGTCGAAGGGTTCTTTATCTGAGGGGTACGACTTGATAGAGCGCGATGATGCGCACAGCCTGCATGTGTTTTTCTATTAGCTGCATGAACTATTCTTGTGAATAGAGATCCGGTGCCGAAAGCTCCGATAAGAACGGATTGTGAGTGTGTATCTTAGGGCTAATTCTGGCGAGTGGTTTCGACTCATCTTGGCCACGGTTCCAACTGAACCCCTTTCTACGCCAACAATCACACATGTGCCTAGGTATGTTTCGCATCTTAAGTGGTAACTAACATGTGACAACATCTTTGGTTTGGTTGGGCATTGCAAATCGTTTGCTTAACAAATCCTCAACACATAAGTAATGAAGCAAAGAGTCCTTCTCATGATCGAACACCCTCTCCCTGATCATCGTACTTCATGATACCCTCTTCCAAGGCTTTGATCTGCAATGCCAGCATCCTCGAGAAATACCTGCAAAGCGCCAAGTTGCCCCCAAAGAACCAAAAGCCTGGATGCCCTGTCCGGCGCCACATGGTTCGAAGCTCGCCCTCCTCATCGAATCCCCATCTAGAAGAAAATAACAAGTCAGCTCCACATCTAATGTTTGGTTGTACGCCGTGAGACATGATGTGGGGCTTTTTCTCGCGGAGCATCCAGAAAGACTCATATTTTGTCATGAAGCAGGGGAGATTTACTCGGGGAATACATACACATCCTTGACCTGATCTGCAATCTCATCCCCAAAGATCTTCCTCGCTGTTCCTCTCATATTTTGATACCCAGTTGCAAACACAATCTCATCGGCCTCGAGTTCAGTGCCATCGGCGAAAGCCAAACCATGTGGCTTGACTTCGGTGATTTCCTGGCCCTGCTTGATCTTGATCTTGCCATCGATGAGGAGTTGGCTGGCCCCAACATCGATGTAGTAGCCGCCGCCACGCTGGAAGTACTTCATGAAGAAGCCTGCATCATCGGGTCCGCTATCGAGTTTGAATCCTGCCTTCTCCAGCCCGGCAAGCAGGTCTTTGTCCCTCCGGGAGATCTCTTGCGTAGCATCGACATGCATGCGTTTGAGCATTGCATTGGGGATGCTCATGAACATGAGGTCTGCGTCCTCTGTGCTTGGTCCGCCCTCCTCGTATAGCCCATTAAGGAGTACATCCAGACCCTCCTTGGAGGACATGACATAGGTAGAGGATCTCTGGACGATTGTGACGTCGTAGCCATGTTCGTAGAAGTCCTGCGCAATGTCGTGACCGGAATTGCAGCACCCAACGACGATGGCTTTCTTTCCTTCAGAGTTAGACTTGGCCCCCTTGAATTGATTCGAGTGACAGAGACGGTCGCCCTTGAATTCATCCATGCCTTTGATCTTTGGGAACGACATCTCTCCGCTGTGGCCTGTTGCCTGGATAATGTGACGAGGGTGAAGAGTACGTTTCTCCACCATCCCATCAGCTTTCTTCCGTTCCAGTTCGACGGTCCATTGACGCTTGCCTCCATCCCACTTTGCAGATGTCAGGGTGGTCTGAGTCCAGACGTTCAATTCTAGAAGTTTGGCATATGATTCGAACCACTCGGCCAGCTTATCCTTCGGGGTGAAGACAGGCCAGTGTTCTGGAAAGGGCATATATGGTAAGTGGTCATACCAGACAGGGTCGTGAAGGACGAGTTGGTGATATCGGTTTCGCCAATTGTCCCCAACTCTTTCATTACGATCAATGATCAACGTGGGCACTTTGAGTTGATGGAGACGGGCTGCCGACGTAAGCCCACCTTGCCCGGCACCTATCACGTTTTAAATTTCAATTCATGTGATAATTGCATGATTGCAGAACTACGAGAGGGTCTTACCTAAAATGAGCACTGTAGGCTCGAGTTCTCCATCGAAGTTCTCTGTCGCGTTCCTTCTCTCCTGCCAATTCTTTCTACCAGGTTTTCCACCATGGTCCACACCATGTGGTCTGTTCCCTCGTACTGTCTCTTCATGACCTTTGAGTTCATGCATGGCGGTGAACAGGGTGAAAGCTTTCCACTTTCCATCATGATCTTGCAACAGTCTGACAATACCTCGGCCCCTCCCCACGTCGGTCTCAATGATCAGGAAAGATCCCACACCTTTGACCTCTCCATGAAAGTCCACAGCAGAAGCGTGGGGGCTCCGGAGCGAGTTGGTGTCATCGATTTTGATTGACTTGATACGGCTGCCCTTTGGAGCAGACTTCAGGAAAGAGATTATCTTCTGGGGCCATTAAGTGTGTGGTAGTCCCAGGACAGGCCCAACTGGTCACGCCAGCAGGCTCCTTGTAAGAACAATTTTTGAATGCCATCGTAGTCCAGGGCTGAGAGGCTCTTATCGAATGACGAGACCCAGTCAGATGCGATCTTGTTGATGTCGGTTGCAGCTGGGGCGGTGGATTTTGGATATGATGCAGGCTTCAGCTGGTTTGAGCCTGGCTCGACGCGATTGTAGGATTGGACTGCTGCGGTAGCCATGGTGGATTAGCTGGGGATGAAATGATTGATGTGTTTGGGGTTATGAATGAAGAAGTGGGGGAAGAGAAAGGTAGTGCACCTGGCTTCGACAAGACGTGAATATGCACTCTTTTATGGACAAATGGACGTTACGTACTGGACGACAGGATCTTCCCCGCAGCGTGCCAATGCAAAGGGGGGAGACATGTTCGACAAGATATTCCCCCGCAAATTCCGCCCGCGCAGGGAAAGTCAAGCGAGTCTTATACCCGGTTATATCAGGCCAGGTCGGTCTCATATTTATTTCAAGGCCAGGCACTCAGATTCATTCTGTTTCCTCGGTGGTATTCACAAGTACTCTATGAGTGGCGGCCAACCCCTTAACAGTAGGTATGTACTCGGGCTCAGAAAGAGTGGATGAAATCACAGCTAAGATATGGAATAAGAGCAGTAAAGTAGTATCACTGTCTATGTTTTGTCCAAGCCATTCTATCTATATACAAGCCATCCAAGCATCTTAAAATATACCGTAAATTAAGACTGGTCGTTTGTGCGGCCGGGATCATGCTCAATCAATCCCACCTTCTACTTCGCTGGACCTTCAGTCTGTCTATGTCGTCTATAAATTCGTTGTTGGGTATCGTGAAAGCTTTGAAATCGCTCAAGAGGTCGGCTGAATCTCCAAAAACAGCGCTCTCAGTTCTATGATACATTAGTGTCGTCTCCTATACCAGAACGTTGGGCAGGTACTCACCACTATCGAGCATCGGCTGTCCTTGGCACTATTTGATGAAACGGTCGTAAAAGCTCTGAGAGCTGTTGCACACGCAGGCGCAGTTGACACACTGACCAGCCTTAATGTACCCTCGATTGAGGCAGCTCACTGTACACCCCATCTGACAGGTTGATTGATCAGCCGCAGAACATGTGGCGGCTGCGGTCGAGTTGGCATGCCTTGGAGACGGTGTTTTGATACCAATCGGGACTGCAGTGGCCAGTGCTGGAAGGAAGAAGACAAGGGCGTAGAATTGCATTTTGATGGATGGTTGTTGAGTTTTTGTTCTGAAGCGTACCGGTAAGGGGGTGAATATGTTGTGTTGAGGGAGAGGAACTTGTTGATGTGTGGTAGGTGATGATGGATATGCCCCTCAATTGGTGTACAGCTGTTGCAGAGTGGAAAATGAGTAACGAAAGTCGAGCAAGACACCGGATTATATCCCTTGCAACAGTGACCTTGCGTCATGATCAGACCATAGATCAGACCACAAAAGTAAACATAGATAAGAAATAACACACCGGTCAGATTCACTCACCATCAATGAGTGCCAGTGTTGAGGTGAACTAGCGAAGCCGCAAGGCCCAAAGAGTCAAGGCGTGCATATGCGTTGAGCAAAGCTAAATAAAGGCTCGGAGCTGTCAGTGCGCCTACCTTATCAGAGTGTGAGACAGACAACGATCATTTTCTATCAGAAGTTCGATCTATAGGCCATAAAGTTCCTAGAAGCGCCTCTGCCGAAAGTCGCCCAAAGAACCTTGAGGTGCTAAAAATGGCCGCATCATGCGGGTATTTTCCTCAGTGCAGCGCCAACGACTTTTTCGGTTGTTGAGAAGTCTGAAGGATCTCGCTTACTGAGCTATCACCCGGTGCTGTCCGGTTGTCGCTTGTTGGTGCGGAAAAAAGGTCCTTGGCCAAGTCACAGCGTGATACGCGAGAGATCTCTGCCTCTGATAGAGATTCAAGCTGAAATGACCATAGGAAAGGCCGCATCGAAAGAATAAACCAGTGGAGCAAGGCCGGCTCTTTTGGTCAACATTTCTCTTTCTTTTCCCGACGAGATGAAGAATGTTTCATACAATGGGAAGATTTTCTGGCAAGCCCTACACTCTTGCTGTGGACGCCTGGTATCCAGGTTTGGAATGATCTCGATCCCATCACAGTCGATCTGCAACGATAGGGACGTCAGATATTCTCTGTGAGCGGGACTTTGTTGAGCTCGCTCGCATCTCGATCCATTTCGTTTGACAAAATTCGTGCAGAAATCAGATGACAAGATTACATGCGTAGGGAGTGCTTGGTATACAGAGCACCAATAGCTGTGACCCGTGGCCACACCACAGAGGCGTGAGGACCGCAAACATGTATTGAGCAAAGCGGAAAACCCGTGTCAATAGTAAGCCACCTAAGCTATAAAAAGTGCATATGAAAGCAATGATACTGGAACGCTTCATTCTTCGTACCAAGCAAACACACAGATCCCAGAATGAATCAATGAACAAGACGCAAACAGTTTTTCATAAGGCTGATAGATATCTCGAGACTGGATCTTAACGAATGAAAATATCATGTTCGGCGATCAGTGGCGGTCCGGTGCATGATTATGCATAGAGTGTGGGAAGGGTTGATGGCTATGAGTACGGGAGGCTTTACAGAGCTTGACGGCAAGGGTCTTGATTGACGTTAATACTGATTAAGTTTAAGGGCTTATCTAGCTCTGTAAACCGTTCGCCCGGACGAATCCCCCTACGTGACCCAGAAACTCGGGGCCTAAAGTACGTTTTAGGCTTCATTATAGGAGATCAGTGACCGAAAATGACCATAATATGTATCTGATCCAAATTGATTATTGGGGAAAAAGCCTCAGGGGAAGTTCCAAGGAGTAGCTCCAGGGCACTTTGTAACTCTAACCCTAAGCTGCTAGCCTTAAGTCCTGCTAGGGCAAATCTCAGTACGTGTGGCAGCACTAGATCATTAGTGGAGGTATTGAAAGATTTGCTTACTAAGCGCCCACACGTAAACTTCGGCGATTCAATGTGTGATTCACATGTTCGGAACAGGGACATAAGATCTTCTTTCCCTCTGTCTTCCCCATCCATCATACAGCATCATGTCTCGATTCTTTACAGCAGGTGATAGCTCCAGCGAGAGCAGCTCCGAGGACGAGGAGGAGCTCTATAGCGAGGAGGAAGGAGAGCAAAAGGCGCAAGCTGAATCCGAAGAAGAAGAGGAGGAAGAAGAGGAAGAAGAAGGTTCCTCATCCTCAGACGAAGGGGGAAAGTCTGGAGTCAAGAAATTCTTGCGAGATGTCGCTTCGAGCGACGAGAGCGAAGATGAAGACAAAGTCACTGTTGTCAAGAGCGCAAAAGACAAGAGGCTGGAGGAACTGGAGGGGGTTGTTAGGCTGATAGAGAACGCATTGAAGGTCAACGACTGGAGCTCGATAGCAACAGGTTTGTCCTGATACAGGTCTCTGTGACCTGTTAGGCTGGCTAAAATTTGCTGCTACAGAGTTCGACAGGCTCAACCGGCAGGTGGTCAAGATCACAACTTCGGAGAAGCCACCCAAAGCTTACATCAAGACAATATCCGATTTGGAGGATTTCATGAACGAGGCCGTTGCCAAGCAGAAGGTCTCTACAAAAAAGATGAACGCCAATAATGCCAGGGGTCTCAATGCCATGAAGCAAAAGCTCAAGAGAAATAACAAGGACTTTACAACAGAGATTGAGAAATACCGAGAAGACAAATTCGATTACATGATTTCGGATGAGGAGGAAGAGGTCGTGCCTGTGGAGAAGACCAAGAAACCCAACGCAGTGTATGCCGAGGGTTTGGATGTTGGGGATGATGAGGGGTTCTCGACCGTTGGTCGTGGGGGTAAGACATTACAATACACTCCTGAAAGCATTCTCAAGCATCTCCGTTCAATCGTTGAGTCCAGGGGAAAGAAGAACACCGATCGTGCTGAGCAAATTCGAATAATGGAGAAGCTGTTGGAAGTCGCGGACACGCCATACCGGACAATCCGAGTACTGCTGACATTGATTGCTACGCGATTCGATCTCACGACTGGTTCTACTGCCACCTTTATGTCTCAGGAAAACTGGAAATCGTGAGAAATCTACTTTCAATTCTATACTAGCCAGTGCTGATAATTAATACTAGAGCCGAGCATGAATTCGCAACATTACTTGAGGCACTAGAGGAGAATCGTAACATGGTAGTCATCGAAAATGCCGAAGAATGGGAGGACGACGATAAACCACCACAGCCAGTGGCTGGTGAAAAGCTCAAGATCCCTGGCAGCATTGTTTCTGTAGTGGAGCGTCTTGACGACGAGCTTACGCGATCACTGCAGCACATTGATCCCCATACGGCCGAGTACATTGAACGACTTAGCGACGAGCAAGGTCTCTACAACAACATCTTGCGTGCACTGCTGTATGTCGAAGGTCTCAAGAAAGATACCAAGCTGGAGCAGTCCGATGATGGTGCAAATCGTGTGGTCATGAGAAGGCTGGAGCATGTATACTTCAAGGTATTTCAAGCGAATGTTGTTTCTTTTGCAGCGCTAACTCCGATCTATCAGCCTGCTCAAGTCGTACACATACTCGAAGAAACAGCCTGGAAATCAATCCCCACGGAACTCGATTCAGAAATTACCCCCCGCGCCCAAGACTCCAACATCGACACCCTGGTTCAAACCCTCTCCACCTACCTCTTCAAACACTCCACTGACATCATCCGCGCCCGCGCGTACCTCTGCCAAGTCTACTATTTCGCACTGCAAGACCAATACTACAAAGCGCGCGACATGCTGCTGATGTCCCACCTTCAAGAAACCATCTCCAACTTCCCCATCAACACACAAATCCTCTTCAACCGCACTCTCGTCCAAGTCGGCCTCTGCGCCTTCCGCGCAAATCTGGTCTACGAGTCCCAAAACACCCTCCAAGAAATATGCGGATCAGGTCGCCAAAAAGAACTCCTCGCTCAAGGCGTTATGATCCAACGCTACAGCCAAGTCACCCCCGAGCAAGAACGCCTCGAGCGCCAACGCCAGCTCCCATTCCACATGCACATCAACCTCGAGCTGCTCGAATGCGTCTACTTCACCTGCAGCATGCTCCTCGAGATCCCCCTACTCGCTCAAACCGGCTCCAGCCCCGACGTAAAGAAGCGCGTCATCAGCAAAACCTACCGCCGCCTCCTAGAATTCCACGAGCGACAAATCTTCACCGGGCCCCCCGAAAACACCCGCGACCACGTCATGCAAGCCTCGCGCGCCCTCGCAGCCGGCGAGTGGAAAAAATCCGCCGACTTCATCAACAGCATCAAGATCTGGGACCTAATGGCCAACTCGGAAAAAATCAAAGAAATGCTCTCCGCCCAGATCCAAGAAGAAGGCTTGCGGACCTACCTCTTCACCTACGCCCCCTTCTACGACACCCTCGCCGTCAGCACCCTGGCCAGCATGTTCGATCTCCTACCGCGCAAAGTCCAAGCCGTCGTCAGCAAAATGATCTCCCACGAAGAACTCGCCGCCGCGCTCGACCAGGTCAACAGCGCCATTATCTTCAGAAAGGGCGTCGAGTTGAGTCGCTTGCAGAGTCTGGCGCTCACGTTGAGCGATAAGGCGAGTGGGCTTATTGAGGCTAATGAGCGTACTTTGGAGACGAGGACGCAGGGGACTGCGAATGCGTTTGAGAGGGAGGGGGGGAGGGGGAGGGGAAGGGGGAGAGGAGGAAGAGCGGGGGGGAGGGGGAGGGGTGGAG
>JAABUQ010007891.1_pt1 | contig 15183 bp, 12 predicted proteins | sample 5560001 | NCBI WGS metagenome assembly JAABUQ01 (sample SAMN10711888, study PRJNA513371) | rock metagenome | isolation source: Antarctica rocks | place: Antarctica: Victoria Land, Finger Mt nord | collected 2015-12-18 | reverse complement strand
CGGCGTGTCAGCATGGCGTCGTTCACTGTAGGCCCTCTCTGTCGCCCTGCGCTTGGCTGCGCGGCTGCCGGGCATCCTTGGCCGATGCGCCTGGACAACGACTATGCTCGATCCTGCCCTGTCAGGCTAGGAGGATGCGGGACGGGGTGTTGGATGGGATCAGCGCAACGCCCGGGTCTGCGCGGCGGGTTCGGCAGCCTGACCCTCTGCCGCCGCGCTCCTTTGGCCCTCGCAGGACGCGGCATGAACCACCGCCACCTTGTCGGCATACAGCCTGCACCAGCCCGGCATCGAGTCTAGCAACGCGACAGCTGGGCTGGCGGGCGACAGCAGCGTCCAGCGGATGCGGTAGGTCTGGAACGCTTTTTCCAGCGCGGCCGTGCTCGCCGCCATCGCCATGTACTCGTGCAAGAACGGCGAGCCGTACATGTCCGCCCGGCCGTCGATGAGCGGGCGTACATGGGCATAGATCAGGTAGCCGCCGAACGAGTACCCGTTGAACACCGGCTGCGCCGCCAGGGCCGCGGGCACATGGGCCAGGGCCGCCGCCGGGAACGGATCGCCATCTCCCGGCGCGGATGGCAGCACCAGGCGCAGCGCCACCAGGCCGCCTGCAAGGCCGAAGCCGCCCACCAGGGTCCGCCGCCCCGTCCACCTCGGCCAACCACCGGCGCGCGCCGTCGAAAGGGCAGCGCCCAACGGCTCCGCCAACAGCAGCGGGACGATCATGCCGACCAGCAACTGATGGCGCGCATGGCCCAGCGCCATGTGCAGCAGGCCCAGCAGGATCAGCAGGCGCACCGGCGGCAGCCTGGCCCCGCGGGTCAGCGCAAAGTACAGCCCGGCCATCAGGACCAGCTCCAGCGGCTGCAGCGTGCCGAAGTTGAGCGGCTGCCACTCCTGGATCATCGACAAGTCCAACACCCCGGCGAGCTGGAACGGGAACAGCAGCCCGGCCCAGCCATGCGGCGTCACCAGGCCCGCAGCGACGGCCGCCAGCAGGAACCCGCCCCAGCGAACCAGCACGTCCCGCCAAGCCTCCGGCGTTGCCAGCGCCGCCTCCAGCGCCAGCGGCACGACCAGCAGCAGCCCGATGATGAAGCCGCCGTGCATGTTGGCCCAGACGCACATCACCGGCAGCAGGCTCCAGGACGGCGCCCGCCCGGCGCTCCGGGCGATGAACAGCCCAGCCACCCAGGCCTCCAGGAATGGCAGCGCCAGGATGTGCGGCCGGGCCAGCAGCACGGGACTGACGCAGGCGGCGGCGAGCAGCGCCAGCAGCAGCACCGCACCGGCCGGCAGCCAGCGCCCCAGGTGCCAGGCCAACTGGAAGAAAGCGACGGCCGCCGCGCCCGCAGTCAGCACCAGCAAGCCGCCCCACCCGCCAGCCCGCATCGCCGCCGCCATCGCCACCTCGGCCAGCCACTCATGCGCGGTCCAGTCGGCGCCGGCATGGGTCAACGAGAACGGGTCGGAATGTGGCACCGCGCCATGGCCGATGATCCACTCGCCGGTCGCCAGGTGCCAGAACGTGTCGCCGTCGCTGAGCAGGCCCGGCGAGAACAGCGCTAGCGCGAGCATGGCGATGGCTGCGAGCCAGGGTGCGGCTGTGGATGGCATGGATGGCGTCCTCGTGAAGCCCAATACCCAAACTAGGGCGGCACCGGCGCGGACGACATCGTTTGGACCGGCAAAACCGGGATTGGTGACAATTCCTAGCCCAGCAGCGCTGGTCCTAGCCCAGCAGCGCCGGGTCAGCCGGCCTCGGCCATCCGGTAGCCCACGCCCGGCTCTGTGGTGATCAAGTGCAGCCCGGCCTCGCCGAGCTTCTGCCGCAGGTGGCCGACGTACACCCGCAGGTACTGCACATCCCCGGTGTGCGCCGTGCCCCACACCGCGGTCAGCAACTGCCGGTGCGTCATCACGCGGCCGGCGTTGCGGATCAGCAAGCTTAGCAGCTCGTACTCGCGCGGGCTGAGCTGCACTGGCTGGCCGGCCGCCGTCACCAGGCGGCGGGCCAAGTCCACCTGCAGCCCGGCAGCACGAAACACCTCCGGCACGCCGTCCTGCGCGCGGGCATGGCGCAGGGCGGTGCGGATGCGCGCCAGCAGCTCGCCCACGCCGAACGGCTTTTCCACGTAGTCGTCGGCGCCGTTGTCCAGCGCCCTGATCTTCTCACCTTCCTGGTCCCGGGCCGACAGCACGATGACAGGAACCTTGCTGAACTCGCGCAGCCGGGCCAGGGCGTCTTGGCCGTCCAGGTCCGGCAAACCAAGATCCAGCAGCACCACGTCAGGCGCGCGGGTTGCGGCCAGGCGCAGGCCCTCCCCCGCCGTGTCCGCCCGCTCGACCGCGAAGCCTGCGGCATCCAGCGCCGGGCGCAGGAAGCGGTGGATCTGCGGCTCGTCGTCCACCACCAGAACGCGGGCGCCGCTCGTCATGGCCTCATCCTCACAAAAATTTCGGCCTCATGACAACATCATGCGATCGGCAGCCGGAGGGAGATGACGGTCCCCGGCGACCCGTCGCGCGGCAGGTCCGGGCGGGGGCTGACGGCCTCGATGGTGCCGCCCATCGCCTCGACCAGGCCGCGCGCGATGGCTAGGCCCAGCCCGGTGCCCGGCGCCACCCGGTCACCCCGGCGCGCGCGATAGAAGCTGTCGAACACATGCGGCAGGTCGGCTGGCGGGATGCCCACGCCCTCGTCGGCCACGGCGATGCACACCTGCGCGCGTTCGGCGATGACGCGCACCATGGGCTGCGCTCCGGCGGGGGCATACTTCACGGCGTTGTCCAGCACGTTCACCAGCGCCTGCTCCAGCAGGGCCGCATCCGCCTGCACCCGCAGGTCGGGGTCCACCTGCGCTACGCCGACATGGGCGGCCTCCGGCACGCGGGCAATGGCGGCCTCCACCACCTCGGCCACCTCCACCGGCTCCAGGCGTGGGACGATCTGGCCGCTCTCCAGCCGGGTCAGGTCCATGATGTTGGCGAGGAACCGGGCCATGCGGGCGGTGTCCTGCTCGATGCTGGCCAGAAGGTCGGACCGCACCTCCGGCGCCAAGGTGTCCCAGGCGTCCCGCAGCGTGCCGGCCGCGCCGCGGATGCCGGTCAAGGGGGTACGCAGGTCGTGGCTCAGGGAGTTGAGCAGCGCTGTCCGCAGGCGCTGCGTTTCCTCCATGGCGGCGGTGCGGGCGGACTGGTTGGCCAGGCGCACCCGTTCCAACGCCACGGCGGACTGGTCGGCCAGGGCCTCGGCGGCCTGCAGCAGGGAGGGGTCGAAGGCGTTGGCTGCATGCGCCTCATCGGGCCGCATCCCCAGAACGCCGAGCATCCCGCGCACCGTCCGCATCGGCAGGAAGCGCCAGGTGCTGCCGGGCAAGGTGCTGGTCCCGCGCCCGGTCTCCTCCGCCCGGGTGTAGCACCAGCGGGCGGCGGCCCATGCCCCGGCGTCCATGGTGTCGGCCGGAGGCTGGGCGGCGCGGATGTCCACGTCCTCACCGGTGTCGTCGGTGCCGGTCAGCACCACGGCGCGGCCGACGATGCTGGCGGCCTGACGGGCGATCTCCTGCAGCAGCTCCGGCTCCGTCGCGGGGGCGCCGAGCCGGCGGCTGAACGCGCCGACGCGGCGCAGGCCCTCGATCCGCGCCTGGCCCGCCTGCGCTTCTGCCCGCACGCGGCCGGCCAGGATACCGGTCATGCCGGCCACGGCCAGGAACACGGCGGCGGCGACCGCGTCATGCGTGTTGGCGATGGTGACGGTGTGGATGGGCGGGATGAAGAAGAAATCCCAGGCCAGGAAGCCGATGGCGGCGGTGTACAGCGCCACCCGCAATCCCTGTAGGCTGGCTGCAGCGACGACGGCGGCCAGGAACACCATGCCCAGCGCCTCCTGCGGCATCAACGGCCCCAGCAGCAGCCCGGCGCCGGTGACCGCCGCGACCAGCGCCGTGGCCACGGCCCATGGCACCCAGGATTGCCACGCCCTGGCCGGCGCGGTCCGGGGCCGCGCTGCCGCCGGCAACGGCACGACATGCAGCGCATACTCCGGCGCGCGGCGCAGCAGTTGCGTGCCCAGGATGCGTCCGGTGAGCCGGCGCCACAGCGGGGCCGGGCTGCGGCCCATGACGATGCCGGTCACGTTGCGCGAGCCGGCAAACTCCAGCGCCGTGCCCACCAGGTCGGCGCCGGACCGCACCTCGGTCTCGGCACCCAACTGCGACGCCAGCGCCATCGCCGCCCGGCAGTCGGAGGGCTTGGCGGGCCGCTCGACGTGCAGCGCGATCCAGGGAGCGTGCAGCGCCTCGGACAGACGCTTGGCGTGGCGCACGACAGCCTCGCCGCCGGCATTTGGACCGACCAGGGCCAGGATGCGTTCGCCGGCCGGCCAGGGGCCGCTGATGCGGTTGTCGCGCATCCAGCCGCGCACGTCGCCGTCCACCTTCTCGGCGGTGCGGCGCAGCGCGATCTCCCGCAGGGCGGCGAGGTTGCCCTCCTTGAAGTAGCCCTCCAGCGCGCGGCGGGCCGTCTCGCCCTTGTAGATGCGGCCGTCACCCAGGCGCGACCGCAGCTCGGAGGGGGGCACGTCGATCAGCTCGATCTCGTTGGCGCCCTCCAGCACGCGGTCGGGCAGGGTTTCCGTGACGCGGACACCGGTGATGCGGGCCACATCGTCGTTCAGGCTCTCAAGGTGCTGCACGTTCAGCGTGGCCCACACGTCCAGCCCGGCGGCCAGCAGCTCCTCCACATCTTCCCATCGCTTGTTGTGGCGGCTACCGGGGGCGTTGGTGTGGGCCAGCTCGTCCACCAGTAGCAGGCCGGGCCGGCGGAGCAGGGCGGCGTCGAGGTCGAACTCCTCCAGGGTCTGCCCGCGGTAGGGCACCTGGAGGCGCGGCAGGATGGGGAGGTCGCCGATCTGCGCCTGGGTCTCCGCCCGGCCGTGCGTCTCGATGACGCCGGCCAGCACGTTGTGGCCCTCGGCGGCGCGGCGGCGGGCCTGGGACAGCATCTCCCAGGTCTTGCCGACGCCGGGCGCGGCGCCGAGGAACACCTTGAGCTGCCCTCGCCCTTCACGGGCGGCGGCAGCGATCAGGGCGTCGGGATCGGGGCGGATATCGTCCACGGGCCTATACTATGCCTGACCGGACAGGATGTCGCACCGTCTCACAAGGGGGACGGCAACCCGCGATGTCGCTGCGGCAGCCTGTGCGGACTGGCGCTGAAGACGGCGACTGTTACGCACACGGCGCAACGACGCTGCCTTTTCCCCTTCCCTGCTGCGGAGAGAGTGGCCCATGCGGCCTCAAGGCCGCATGGGTTCGCCCTGCCCAAGGAGAGAGGGAGCAAATGGCTACTTCCGGGAGTCCACCGACATGCTCTTCATGGTGTCCAGCGCCAGGTTCAGTTGCAGCACGTTCACCCGCGGCTCGCCGATGATCCCGGCCAGCCGTCCCTCGGTGTGTTCGGCCAGCAGCGTCTGCACACGCTCCACCGGCAGCCCCCGCGCGGTGGCCACCCGCGGCACCTGCCGCTCCGCGAAGGCCGGGCTGATGTGCGGGTCCAGGCCGCTGGCAGAGGTCGTCAGCATGTCCCCAGGCACCGGGGTCGCACCCGCCTTCGCCACGTCCGCAGTCACCCGGTCCACCAGCGCCTTGCTGGTCGGCCCGGTGTTGGACGCGCCGGAGTTGCCGGCATTGTAAGGCGCCGGCACCGTCTTGGTGCTGTCGGCCGGGTCGGTGTCGGTGGTCGCCGACAGGCGGCCCTGGAAGTACTTGTCGTCGGCGAACGTCTGGCCGATCAGGGCGGAGCCAACGACCTTGCCGTCGCGCTCGATCAGGCTGCCGCCGGCCTGGAACGGGAACACGGCCTCGGCGACGGCGCTGAACCCCAGCGGCAAGGCAAGGCCAGTCAACGCGGTGAACAGCACGACCAGCACGAGGGCGGGGCGAAGTTGGGCCAGCATCTAGAACACTCCGAACAGGGACAGGATGATGTCAATCAGCTTGATGCCGACGAACGGCGCCACCAGGCCGCCCAGGCCATAGACCAGCAGGTTGCGCCGCAGCAGCGCCGCCGCCCCAAGGGGCCGGAACGCCACGCCGCGCAGCGCCAGCGGCACCAGCGCCACGATGATGAGGGCGTTGAAGATCACCGCCGACAGGATCGCCGACTGCGGGCTGTGCAGGTGCATGATGTTGAGCGCGCCCAGCTCCGGGTAGGTCGCGACGAAGATCGCCGGCAGGATGGCGAAGTACTTGGACACGTCATTGGCGATGCTGAACGTCGTCAGCGACCCGCGGGTGATCAGCAACTGCTTGCCGATCTCCACGACCTCCAGCAGCTTGGTGGGGTCGCTGTCCAGATCGACCATGTTGCCGGCCTCGCGTGCCGCCTGCGTGCCGGTCTGCATCGCTACGCCCACGTCGGCCTGCGCCAGCGCCGGGGCGTCGTTGGTGCCGTCGCCGCACATCGCCACCAGGCGGCCTTCGGCCTGCACCTTGCGGATCAGGTCCAGCTTGTCCTGCGGCGTGGCCTGGGCGAGGAAGTCGTCCACCCCGGCCTCGGTCGCGATCGCCGCCGCGGTCACCTTGTTGTCGCCGGTGATCATCACGGTGCGGATGCCCATGGCGCGGAGCTGCGCGAACCGCTCGCGGATGCCGGGCTTCACGATGTCCTTCAGCTCGATGGCGCCGAGCAGCCGGCCATCCACCGCCAGGCCCAGCGGAGTGCCGCCGGCACGGGCGATGCGGTCCACGGCGGCGTTGAAGGCTGCCGGGGGGTTGCCGCCGCACAGCGCCACGATGTTGTCCACCGCACCCTTGCGCCAGGACCGCCCGCCGGCGTCGAGGCCGCTGACCCGGGTGTTGGCGGTGAACAGCACGACCTCGCTGCCCGCCGGCCGCTCCATGGCGATGCCGTTGCGGTCGCGCACGAAGGTCAGGATGGACCGGCCCTCCGGCGTGTCATCGCCGAGGCTCGCGGTCACCGCCGCCTCGGCCAGGCTGCGCTCGTCCACGCCGGGCACCGGGGTCAGCCCGGCGCACATGCGGTTGCCGAACGTGATGGTGCCGGTCTTGTCCAGCAGCAGCGTGTCCACGTCGCCCGCGGCCTCCACCGCGCGGCCCGAGGTCGCCACCACGTTGAAGCGGATCAGCCGGTCCATGCCGGCGATGCCGATGGCGCTCAGCAGCCCGCCGATGGTGGTGGGGATCAGGGTCACCAGCAGCGCCGCGAGTACGGGCACGCCCAGGTCGGTGCCGGAGTACTTGGCCAGGCCCACCAAGGTCACCACCGCGATCAGGAAGATGATCGTCAGGCCCGCCAGCAGGATGTCCAGCGCGATCTCGTTCGGCGTCTTGCGGCGCTCGGCGCCCTCGACCAGGCTGATCATGCGGTCGATGAAGGTGCTGCCGGGGTCGGCGGTGATGCGGACCACCAGGTAGTCGGACACCACCTGCGTGCCGCCCGTCACCGCCGAGCGGTCGCCGCCGGCCTCGCGGATCACCGGGGCGCTTTCCCCGGTGACGGCGCTTTCGTTGACGCTGGCGACGCCCTCGATGATCTCGCCGTCGCTGGGGATCAGGTCGCCGGTCTCCACCAGGACAAGCGTGCCCTTGCGCAGGCCGGACGCCGGGGTGGGCGTCAGGCGGGTGCGGTCGGTGGGCGACGACATCACCTTGGCCATCAGGTCGCTGCGGGCGCGGCGCAGGCTCTCGGCGCGGGCACGGCCGCGGCCCTCGGCGACGGCCTCGGCGAAGGTGGCGAACAGCACCGTGAGCCACAGCCAGCCGGCGATGCTGAACGGGAACGATGCGGGCACGCCGGTCATGAGGTTGCGGACGGCCAGGATGGTCACCAGCATCGCCACCACCTCGGTGACGAAGATGACGGGGTTGCGGATCAGCTTGGTCGGGTTGAGTTTGACGAAGGCGTCGCCCGTCGCGCGGGCCATGATCGTGCCGTCGAACAGCGCGATGGTGTCGGCAGTCTGTGCCATTTGGGGTCGTCCTAGCAGGATGCTGGGGAGGGTATGGAGGCCGTCACTGCGAGGAGCGCGGCGACGCGGCAATCCAGGGACGGTGGGGACTGCATGGGCAGCCCCTGGATTGCCATGCCGAAACCGGCTCGCAACGACGGAGAGGAGCAGGAGGGCATGGTCTCCGCCGCTCTAGAACGTCTTGCCGGAAAGCATGGCGAAGTGCTCCGCCAGCGGGCCAAGTGACAGGGCGGGCAGGAACTGCAGGCCGCCCAGGATCAGGATGACGCCGACCAGCAGGCCGATGAACAGCGGGCCATCGGTCGGGAAGGTGCCCGCCGACCCCGGCAGCTTCGGCTTCGCCGCCAGCGACCCGGCAATCGCCAGCACCGGCACTAGGAACGCGAACCGCCCCAGCAGCATCGCAATGCCCAAGCCATAGTCCAGCAGCGGGGTATCCGCAGTCAGCCCGGCGAATGCGCTGCCGTTGTTGCCCGTGGCGCTCGACCAGGCATACAGCATCTCGCTCAAGCCATGCGGACCCGCATTGGACAGCGAGGCATTGCCGCTTGCAGTCACCAGGCTGAACGCAGTGCCGGACAGGATGCACAGCGGTAGGATCAGCACCGCCAGCATCGCCAGCTTCACTTCCCGCGCCTGCACCTTCTTGCCGAGGTACTCCGGCGTGCGCCCGACCATCAGGCCGGCGACGAACACCGCCAGCAACGCGAACACCAGGATGCCATACAGCCCGGACCCGACGCCGCCGGGCACGATCTCGCCCAACTGGATCAGGAACATCGGGATCATGCCGCCCAACGGGGTGAAGCTGTCGTGCATGGCGATCACCGCGCCGTCCGAGGTCGCCGTCGTCGTCACCGCGAACAGCGACGACATGGCGGTGCCGAAGCGGACCTCCTTGCCCTCCATGTTGCCCATGCTGGGGTCGATGCCCAGCGCGGTCAGCACCGGGTTCCCGGCGCCCTCGGCGGCGTAGCAGAGCACGATGGCCGTCACCATCAGCAGCGCCATGGTCCAGAACAGCGCGAAGCCCTGCTTACGCTGCTTTACGATGGTGCCGAACATCACCGCAAGGCTGAAGGGGATGACGATCTCCGACCAGGTCTCCACGACGTTGGTGACGGCGGTCGGGTTCTCGAACGGGTGGGCGGAGTTAGCGTTGAAGAAGCCGCCGCCGTTGGTGCCTAGAAGCTTGATGGCCTCCTGGAAGGCGACGGGTCCGACGGCGATGGTCTGCTTGGCGCCCTCCAACGTGGTCACGTCCGCGTAGGGAGCCATGGTCTGCGGCACCCCCGAGGCGATCAGGAACACCGTGTAAACCAGCACGATCGGCAGCAGGACGTACAGCGTGATCCGCGTCAGATCGACCCAGAAGTTGCCGAGCAGCTTCACCCCGCCGGCCACGAACGCGCGCGCCACCATGACGGCGGCGGCGATGCCGGTGGCGGCGGACAGGAAGTTATGCACCGTCAGGCCCCACATCTGGGTGCCGTAGGAAAACGTGGTCTCCCCGGCGTACGCCTGCCAGTTGGTGTTGGTGACGAACGAGATCGCGGTGTTGAACGCCAGTTGCGGCGACACCGCCGACTGCCCGGCCGGGTTGAACGGCAGGTAGTTCTGCAGCCGCAGCATCAGGTACAGGATGAGGAAGTGCACCGCCTGCAGCATCACCAGCGCGAAGGCGTAGGTCTTCCAGCCCATGCCAGCCTGTGTATCCACGCCAGCGAGGGCATAGAAGCCGCGCTCCACGGGTCCGAGCACCGGGGACAGGAAGGTCCGCTCTCCCTGCACCACCATGGCGATGTACTTGCCCAGCGGGACGGCGCAGAGGAACACCAGGGTGAGGACGAGCGAGATTTGCATCCAGCCGATCAATGTCATGACCCGGCGTCCCTAGAAGTCTTCGGGACGCACGAGCGCCCAGACGAGATAAACCAGCAGGCAGGCCGACACCGCGCCGCCAAGGATGAGGTCGAACATGCCACTAGATCCGGTCGCACAGGGCGGCGTAGGCAGCCATGATAAGGATGCCGCCGGTGCCGAGCACGGCGACGATAAGGTCGAGCATGGATGGGGGAACCCGCATAGTTGAAGGTGCAGCCAAAGTAGGGCGCGGGGTCGTAAAGGTGCGATGCGGGATGCGGGCCAACGCATAAAGGGGATATAAAAGTCGCCGCATCCGCTCGCCGGGCCGTAGTACGAAGACAAACGTCATCGCCGCCGGGGCACCGTCCCGCCCCGCTCGCGCAAGCCGATTTGGTGGAACGAACCTGCCGCCCGGCAACTCTTGCCCACCCTGCCGGGCGGCAACACACTGCAAACGTTGATGGCGCGCGGCGGAACAGGGTTTGCACCGGGTCCCGGCGCGCACTTCCGCGCTATGAGGGTTCCATGACAGTCAGCTCAGTCGGCGGCAGCGCCTCCCAACTCTGGCAGCTCTTGAAGGAAAGCCAGGCCCAGGCGTCCACCCAAACTGCGTCCACCCAGACTCAGGGGTCGACTACCCAGTCCAGCTCAGCCAGCACCAGCTTTGCCGGGCTGTCCGGATCGGCCGACGGCAGTTCATCGGGCGGCCCACCCCCCGGCCCACCCGGCGGTCTGGCGTCAGGGATCGCGTCCGACCTGCAGTCGCTGCTCGTCAGCCTGCAAGCTGGCGGCAACCCCGGCACGGCGTCGGCAACGGGCAGCACGGCAGCCGCGGCAAGCAGCACGGCAGCCGCGGGAGGCAGCACGACGGCGGCCAGCACAGGTAGCAGCACCACGTCGAGCGTTCTGTCCGACCTGCAAAGCCTGTTCAACGATATCGGGGCGGCAGCAGGCAAGGCGGGCGGCCATGGCGGGCATCGCCATCACTCGCACAGCCAGTCGCTGGATGCCGGGTCAACGACCGGCTCATCGTCGGCCCAGACAGGGGGCGCGCAGACAGGGGGCGCGCAGGCAGGGGGCGCGCAGGCAGGGGGTGGGCTGCTGCAGCAGGTCGCCTCGGCGCTGCAGGCCTATCAGCGTCCGACCACCAGCGCGGTGGCAGCTTCGCCGCTGGTCGCTTAGCCGTCCGGCCAGTCAGGCAAAACGCCAGATCAGCCCGCCCCTGCCGCGAGTGCCCTACTGAGAGAATGTGCGCGCCACGAACGCCGGGGACACCAACTGCCCGATCAGCCCGAACAGCTTGTTGATCTGGTCCGTCCGCGCATTGGCGACCAGCAGCACGTCCTGGTCGCGGATCGGCACCCGGGTCGCCAGGAAGTAGCTGGACGGGTTCAGCATATCGACGCGGTACATCACCGGCGTCCCCGCCGCCTGCACCGGGATGCCCAGCCGGCGTGCGACCACCGGGCCTTCATACCGCACCAGGAACACCGCATTGGCGTCGGCGCGTTCGTTGGCCGGGCCGCCGATGCGGGCGATCCCCTCGGCCAGGGAGAACTGGGCGGTGTTCAGCGGCACCAGCTCCACCCGCTGGCTGGCGCCGAACGCGGTGAAGCTGCGCGCCTTGTAGATAAGCTGCACCCGGTCGCCCGGCACCATCAGGATGTCCTGCCGCGGCGACTGCGTCAGCGCCTGCAGCAGAACGCGCGCCGTCGTCCCGCCGCGGGTCACCTGGACGAAGGTGTCGTAGTCCGGCTTCTTCGGCCCCCCGGCCACGGCGATGATGTCGGCCAGCCGCTCGCGCCCTAGGGTCAGCGGGAACCGGCCGGGCTTCTCCACGTCGCCAGACACGATCACCGTGTTGGCCAGGTTGGACGCAAGGGTGACGACCACCTGCGGGTCGGTCGATTTGCTCTTCAGCCCACCCTCGATGATGCGCGCCAGCTCGTACGTCGTGCGCCCGGCGGCGCGAACCCGGCCGACATACGGGAACATGATGTTGCCACCCGCATCGACTTGCAGGGCCGGGATTGTGTGCCGTGCGGCGCCGGGGGTGATCGGGCTGGGCGTGGCGCCGCCGGTGTCGTTGGCGGTATCCGTGCCCGACGCGGCGCCGAACAGGCTGGTGCCGACCTCGAACACGGCGATGCTCAGCAGGTCGCCGGGTCCGATGGCGTCCGCCCGGCGTGACCGGCCGAGCGCATCCAGGGCGCGCAGGTCCTCGGGGGGGGCAGCGCCGATCGCGGCCACCGTCTCGGGCCGGATGTCAACGATCTGGAAGCCGATGGTGTTGGCGGCCGACTGCTGGGCTTTGAACACGCCCCGCTCCTCCGGCACGCTGGTCGGCAGGGCGCTGCACGCCGCCAGGCTGGCGCACAGCAGCACGGCAGCACGGCCGGCGAATCGTGGACGGAGGATCATGCAAGCATCTGTAATGCGGGTCGCCCGGCACGAACAAGCCGGACCCGCGCCCGGCTCCGACATGCCGCGGCAACCGTGTGTATCCTGCAACGCATTGCAACGTCATCCAGCGGTTGGTTGATTTCGCCAGCAGCACTCCCCTATAAAACCATATGGACGGATTGAACGCCCCGGTTTCGCATCCAAACATCACCCATGCCGAGGCGCAGATCCCGCGTTTCGTGTCGCGCCGCGCGCCACCGCCCAAGCCGAGCGCATGGCAGCGGCTGGCGAAGCGGCTGCCCCTCCTGCTGTTCGTAGTGCTGCCGACCCTGCTGTCCGCGGTCTATTTCTTCGCCTTTGCTGCCGAGCAGTACGTCTCGGAGGCGAAATTCGTCGTCCGCGGCGCCGCCGGCCCCTCGCCGGGCGTGCTGAGCACCCTGCTGCAAGGCGCCGGCATGAGCCGGGCGCAGGACGACACCTTCGCCGTGCAGGACTACATCCTGTCACGTGACGCCATGCGCGAGCTGAACAAGACGGTGAACCTGCGCGCGCTGTTCGCCAGGCCCGAGGCCGACGTGCTGTCCAGCTTCCCGCTGCCCTACATGAGCAACACGTTCGAGCACCTGTACAAGCACTATCTGACCAAGGTCGATGTCTCGTATGACAGCACTACCGGCGTCACGGCGCTGATGGTCAAGGGCTTCCGGCCGGAGGACGCCGCCACCATTGCCCGCGGCCTGCTGCAAGCCGGCGAGCGCCTTGTGAACCGCATGAATGACCGCCAGCGCGACAACACCATGCTGGACGCCCGGCGCGAGGTCGCCCTGGCCGAGGCGCGGGTGCAGAAGGTCGCCGCCGACCTAGCCAACTTCCGCAACCGCGAGGCGCTGCTCGACCCGAACAAGCAGTCGGTGTCGCTGCTGCAGGCGATCACGGACATGACCAACCGGGTGACGGCCGCCAAGACGCAGTTGGGCGAGCTGTCGCGCTCGTCGCCGCAAAGCCCGCTGATCCAGCCCATCCAGCGCCGGATCACGGTCATGCAGGGGCAGATCGACGAGGCGCGGTCGCGCATCACCGGGTCCGATCAGTCGATGGTGCCGCAGATCACCGAGTTCGACTCGCTCACCCTGCAACGCGAGTTCGCCGACCGTGAGTTTTCATCAGCCGTGAGCTTCCTCGACACCGCCCGGCTGAATGCGGAACGGCAGCAGCTCTATCTCGATGAGATCGTGCAGCCGAACGAGGCCGACTGGGCGGCCTACCCCAAGCGCTTCGCCGACGTGGCCATCGTGTTCGCCACCTGCTTCGGCCTGTTCACCATCGGCAAGCTGCTGGTTGCCGGGGCGCGCGAGCACCGGACGTCATAGGGCGGCGCCATGGGCTTGCTCCGCCTGTTCCGCCTGCAGTTCACCGTCATCGGCGCCCTGCTGATGCGCGAGATCCATACCCGCTATGGCCGGGAGAACATCGGCCACCTGTGGGTGGTCGGCGAACCCATGCTGTTCTGCGTCGGCGTCGCCATCATGTGGACGGCGATCCGCCCGGCGCACGAGCACGGCGTGCCCGTCACGGCGTTCGTCATCACCGGATACGTGCCGCTGACCATGTGGCGGCACTGCGTCGGCCGCAGCGTCAAGGCGTTCGAGGCCAATGGCAGCCTGCTGTTCCACCGGCAGGTCACGCCGCTGGACATCATCCTGTCGCGCTGCCTGCTGGAGATCATCGGCGCGCTGATCGCCGGCATCGTGGTCAGCGCCGGGGCCATGCTGCTCGGCTACATGGATCCGCCGGACAGCATTGGGTTGGTTTACCTGGGCCTGTTCTACCAGGCGCTGTTCTGCATGGCGTGCGCCCTCATCCTGGCGCCGCTGAGCGAGATGGGCGACGTGCTGGACAAGTTCGTCGGCGCGGTGATGTACCTCTCGCTGCCGTTCTCCGGCTCCTTCACCATGGTGGACTGGATGCCCAAGGCGCTCCAGACGGTGCTGCTGTGGTCGCCCAGCGTCCATTCGCTGGAGATCATCCGCAAGGGGCAGTTCGGCAGCAGCGTGCACGCGCATTACGACTTGGCCTATCTCACGTCATCCTGCGCCGTGATGATCCTGATCGGCCTGTCGCTGACGCTGCGGTCGCGCAAGAACATCCAAGTCCAGTAGCCGGCGGTCCCACGCCCCTCTGGAACCACCAACCAATGATCCGTTGCCCATGATCCATTGCATTGACGTCGTGAAGGAATACCACGTTGCCGGACGCGGCACGCGCCGGGTGCTGGACGGCGTTTGCCTGGACGTGGCGCCGGGCCAGAAGATGGCGGTGCTGGGCCGCAACGGCGCGGGCAAGTCCACCCTGATCAAGATCATCGGCGGCGTGGAGCTGGCGACCTCGGGCAAGGTGGAGCGGACGATGTCGGTGTCCTGGCCGCTGGCGTTCGGCGGCGCGTTCCAGGGCAGCCTGACCGGGCTGGACAACCTGAAGTTCGTCACGCGCATCTATGGCTTGGACTACCAGGTGACGCGCGACTTCGTGGACGACTTCGCCGAGCTGGGACGGCAGCTTTCGGAGCCGGTGAAGACCTACTCCTCCGGGATGCGGGCGCGGCTGGCTTTCGCGCTGACCATCGCCATCGAGTTCGACTGCTACCTGATCGACGAGGTGATCATGGTCGGCGACCAGCGCTTTTTCCGCCGCTGCCAGGAGGAGCTGTTCGAGAAGCGGGCCGACCGCGCCCTGGTCATCGTGTCGCACGACATGAGCTTCATCCGCGACGTGTGCGACACCGCCGCCGTCATTCACAACAGCCAGTTGGAGATGTGCGACAGCGTCAATGAGGCGGTGGGCATCTACAACGCCTTGTAGCCGCGTGCTGGCGCGACGATCGGCACCCCTGCCGGTCCGGCCAGCACCGCCGCATACAG
>JAABUQ010007890.1_pt1 | contig 15184 bp, 14 predicted proteins | sample 5560001 | NCBI WGS metagenome assembly JAABUQ01 (sample SAMN10711888, study PRJNA513371) | rock metagenome | isolation source: Antarctica rocks | place: Antarctica: Victoria Land, Finger Mt nord | collected 2015-12-18 | reverse complement strand
TAATATTAGACGAAAATATATATAAATAAAAAAGGAAAATATAAATTATTAAAAAAAATAAAATTTTTTATTTTAAAGAATATTATTATAAATTTATATTAAGAAATAAAACTTTATTAAGTTTTATTTAATATTATTTCTATCTATTTAATCTTTTATATATTTTATTTATTTTATAATTATATTATTTTGATTATTAAAATTCTATTTATTCTTTTAGAATCCTCTTTTATATTTTTATTTATTAAGTTTAATTATTATTATTATTTTTTAATTCTTTAAATATTTCCTTCGATATTTGATTTAACTTTTAATAAAGAATATTTTTTATAAAAAAATATTTTTTATTTCAATATTTTATTTTATTTTATTATTATTTTTGATAAATATAAAATTTATTTTTTATTTAATTTATTATATTTTATTATATTTTTTAATAAATATCAAACTTATTTTTCCTTTAATTTTAAGTTCGATTAAAAGTTATTTTATCTTAATTTAACTTTTATATTAATTTTATTATTAATAGTATATTAATTTTAATATATTTAATAATTTTAAAAATAATATTAATAATATTACTTTTATTTTTAATAAAAATATATATTTACTTTTTAATATATATCAAAATTATATTATTAAATATTAATTATAATAATTATAAATTAGAAGGGAATTTAGTAATATATATTTATATTTATTTCCTTTAATAATATAATTTTAAATATAACGATAATTATAAGTATTTTATTATAATAAATAAAGTTATTTTATTTCAAATAAATAATAATATTAATTAAATAATAATAAATAAATTGTTTATAAATATAATAAGCGGAATATATAATATTTTATTATATTTATTTTATTTATTTAATATTAAATTTATATTTAAAATTAATAAAGTTAATTTCTTAAAGAACAAAACTTAAAATATTTAAATATTAAATAATATATAATTTATAAAGAAAGCTAAGTATTTTAAGATTAAATAATAATAAGTAATATTCAAGAAATTAGAAATAAAATATATTAAAAAAGAGAAAAAGAATATTATTAAAGTTAAAAAGAAAAAAAAGGAAGCAAATAAAGAAATAAAAAAGAAAGCAGGCAAAAAAAAAGAAAAGGAGATATATAAAGAAAATAAAAAAAAAGCAAATAAAGGAAAAGAAAAGGAAATAAATAAAAAAAAGAAAAAAAGGCGGATAAAGAAAAGAAGAAAAAAGGCAAACTTCTAGAAAAAGGTAAGGAATAAATCGAAAAAGGAAGATTCAATAATAATAAAGAGGAGAAAGATAAAAATATCAAAAGTAAATCGAATAAGGAAGAGGAAAAACCTTACTATAATAGCAAAATTAGGAGGAAAGTAAAATTATATATTATTAAAAATATTATATATTTTCTAAAAAATATAATATATATAATATTTTTTTATACCTGATTCGATCTTATTTAATATTTTAATTTAGAACTAATTATTAAAAATAAATATAAAAATATTATTAAAGCCTTTAATAATTATTTATTATTTATAGAAATAGGTTAATCTAATTATTCGCTTTTATTAAATAAAGTCTTTTTAAATAACCTTATTCTTATTCAACTTTTAATAAATAATATTAATATAAATAAAATAAATTAATAATTCTTAAAAAATATTAATTCGAAAAATATATTATATATTATATATCTCTTATATAAATATATTTATAAATTTTATATTATTATTAATAATATTAATAAAAATAATAAAAAAGTTAAAATAACTTAATAAAATTATTATTATAAATAATAATATAATTTTTATATATTAATTAATAAAGAAGGAATAAATTCTAATATTTATATAATATATCTTTTATTCGAATTATTAAAATATCTTAATATAATATAATTCCTTTTTTCGAAATATATTATTTAATTCTTTTTAAATTATTATTAAAATATCTTAATATAATATAATTCCTTTTTTCGAAATATATTATTTAATTCTTTTTAAATTATTATTAAAATCTAATATTCCTTAAAAATATAATTAATAAAAGTTTAAAATAATTAATAATTAACGATATAATTAAGAGCTTAAATATTATATTAACTTTTATTATTAAAGAATATTTTATATTTACTTTTGCTAGCTTAAGAATAAAGCTAATAATATTTATTCTTTATAAACAAAAATAAGCAATAATAAAGGAGGCAAAAATAATAGAAAAAAAGGTAATAAAAGGAAAGGAGCCAAAAAAAAAAGAAATTAATAAAAAAGAAAGGGAAAAAAAAAGGAAAAAAGAAAATATAATAAAAATATAAAAGTATTAGAAATTAGCAAAACCGCTTAGATTACTTTATTAATAGAATAAATAATTATATAAAGGATTATTATATAAATTATAGAATATAATAAATAAGAAGAATTATTAATAATTATTAATAAAAGATAATATAATAATAATTATAATTATTATAAAACGTATTATATATAATTAAATAATACTTATAATATTATTTAATATTTAAAAATTAATATAATTTATATTTTTTTATATTTATATAATTTATTTGATAAATAATATATAATAGAATCCTATTATAATTTTAAAAAAATATAAATATTATAATTATATATTATATACTCTTAATATATATTTGTTAATAGAAATATTCTATATTAAATAATATATATTAATATTACTAGTCTTGTCGATTATTCCTTATTATTAAGGCTTATTTGCTGGTAATCTCCGTTCTTAAGCTTAGACTCTATAACTATTACGTACGTAGTCAGCAGCGGCTAACCCCGAAGGGTGTTAGTATATAGAGTCTGAGTAACTGAGGCAAGGTCCTGGGACCTCGATAGCTGGGGGCGAGGTGCTTGTCCTGACTGGCCTCTAGACTCTAGAAGCGGTGAGTGCAACCCTGCACTGCCCCATAGCGCTAAGGGGAAAGCTGGACTAGAGAGAGTCCACACCCGCCGCCATGCCATCTTCGTGAATGCTGTATTTACATCGGCTGAGCATTCCATCTACCAATTTTCACTTGTGACTCAGCAAAGTAACGAGGCTCGAAAGCGGATTGACCGAAAGAAAGAGAAGCATGATGCTATCAAAACCATCCATCTCCGAAGATCTTGCAGACGGCCAAACTGCAAGATTAGACGCATCCCTCGGGATCCTCAGCGAGGATGATCAAGAGCTCCTCATACATGGCGATGATCGAGACGACGATGACATTCATATTAACGAAATTACCCACAATGCAGGGTCTCGCAATCATGCTATTCAAGACCAGCGAATGAAGATTAAGCATCTTGAGCAGGAAAAAAAGCGAGCGCAGATGGCAACACGATATTTTGAGCAAGATTGTACTCAATTTGACTACGTGGCTGCTGCAACTGAAACAAGAAGGCGATATAAGACAGACGCAATTCAGAAAGAGCAAACCCAAGCAGCAGGGACCCAGAAAAGTCTCGAGATCGTAAAGCAACTACAATCGCACCCACGACGCCCGCAACGCGTGCCAATGCAGGCGCTGGCCCTGCAACGAAGAGACGGAAGCATAGGCACGGACTATAGCTCCCGTTGGGTGCAGTAGGTAATAGCGATGCATGGTATAGCAGTGATTTGAATGCGGCTCAAGCACGAGCGGTCGAGGTCAGTAATTGATCGTTTCCGTCCGACTAAGTCGAGCTCAAATTTACCATTTACTACTAGGGTATGCCATCTCATGTCGATCTGCTTTACATAATATCATGCAACGAAAGGAACTCAAGCAATCATCCCATACCAGCCTTCCGCTTAGCTCCTATCGCCTCGATTGCCTCTGCGCTCCCAAGCCCTGATAAACGGTTGCGTGCGCATCTCAACGGTAAGGTCGCCGTCTTCGATCTAGAAGCCTTCATGGAAGACGACACAGATGATGTTGCCTTTGTCGTCATCAGAACAGTTGAATGTTCCGAGGCCTCTGTCACCATGGCCAGTGCCGGTGGTCCCCTTCGCTGGACTGAAGATATCTATATGAAGTCGAAAGTATCAAAGTATGCAATGCAGCAAATTGCGAAATGCCAGTTTCAACCTAGTCCTGGAGACAAACCCAATTCTTACCCTCTTCAAGCATCTACGACGACAGCAGTTCATACTACAATACCGTTCATACAGACCCGGATCGATCCTGCAGATCTATTCTTCTTCCATCATCGTCAATTATTGAGAATGTATGCTTTAGAATACCCCGAATCAAAACCACATATCGATGATCTCCTTGATTATGTCGACAATCGGTATGGCGTAGAATTTGCGGAAGCTGAGCGCAGCTTCGAACTGGGACTTGTCACCCAACCCACATTCTGAGTCTCTTTAGACCGAATTCGCTCGTCATCGGTGGAACTTACGGGCGGCCAGTGGCTTTCGTTTTGCAAGAGTGGCCCGAGTTGGGGAAAGATGGCTGGGTCACCCTTTCGTGTTGGTCATTCCAGACTGACGGCTCGGGCTTCGCCCGCAAACGAAGTGCCCTTTCGATCCCTCCTATATAGTCAACGGAAACGAAGATCCTGGATCTGATTGTGTATCCTCTTCAGTATGCAACTCCAGAACTACGAGAGACGATTTCGAGGTCGCGGACAGCAGCAATGGAAACTTCGCACCGCGACACAAGTTACCTATATGGGTTGGAATGTCGAGAAAGATCAATTTTTTGTAAGTCCAATATTTTATCTCCTTTTGCTAGCTTAGCTGACGCTTCTAGCCCGATGCAAGGTTCATGGTCGACCACAAGCTTTACCGCAAAATGCATAAGAAGGCTCGAGCTTTTTCATTTGAAAGACCAGCGACAACACATCCGTTTGACCACTTGCCAGCCTATCTTAGTGCTGAACAAGAACAACAACCCTCAGATACATCCCTTCTCTTGATGGCCCCAGATATACATGGGTTTTATCTGAACGAGAAAACGTGGATCAAACTCTTTGTTGACTGTGTCAAAGATGTATCCTGGAACAAGAACGCCTATGAACGATTGGTACTCCCGCCTGAGACCAAAGACCTCGTCCGAGCTCTGGTCACCGTCCGAACATCTCAAAGAGGCGTCAAACAAGGCCTTGGTGTTGCAGGCAAGCGAACTGACATCACCCATGGTAAAGGAAATGGTCTGATCATGCTCCTGCACGGTGGGCCTGGAACTGGCAAGACATTGACCGCGAAAAGTGTCGCCGAGTTGGCGGAGATGCCCCTTTACCGAGTGACTTGTGGAGACATAGGAACGAACGCGGAAGCGGTCGAGAAATACCTCAACACTGTTCTGCACTTGGGAAAGACTTGGAACTGCGTACTTCTCTTGGACGAAGCAGACGTCTTTCTGGAGGAGCGGTCGATGGCCGACCTACAGAGGAACAGTCTTGTATCCGTATTCCTCCGCATCCTCGAATATTACGATGGGATCCTAATTCTAACGAGCAATCGTCTTGGTACGTTCGATGAAGCCTTCAAGTCTCGAATTCAGGTGGCTTTGCACTACGAGAATCTGAACCGGTCGGCTCGCAAGAAGATTTGGCAGAATTTCTTAGATATGCTCGAGGAGGACGAAGAGAACGTCAACTTCGACGAGATCAAGTTGCACCTTGACGACCTCGCCGAAAAAGCGCTGAACGGTCGTCAGATTCGCAATGTGCTCACCACTGCGAGACAGCTGGCCATTTTCAGGAACGAACGCCTGGACTGGAAGCACCTGAAGCAAGCGCTTTCGGTATCGTCCAACTTCAGCGAGTATTTGAAGGATATGCAAGGACACACTGATGACCAGAGGATGAGAGACAGTCGCTTGAGATAATGTGCGCGAGGACTATGACTTCTAGCTTGTTGCTATTACAAAACGGTTATTATAAATATTTGAAATGCATGATCTCGTCACTTCCTGAGGCGCGCCATTCGCCATTGTAACTTCCGCGATCTCCTCCAATCTGACGCAGCACCAGTCTGAATTTTGATACAAGCGTTCGAGCGCTCGAGCTCCTCGGCATAACCTCGACTGACGCTTGACGTCGATGTCACAATCTTGACATTACTCGACAGCTTCAACCTCAACAATTCCAGCATCTCCGGGACCTCGCTTCGTTCATGCGCCGTCGCGTGAGCCAAGAGGCTAGCATCCAGCGCGATGAATGCATGGCTGATGCTCGAGAGCAATTGATTCAGGATGGCAACCCACTCACCAAGGCTTGCTGCTTCTCGGAGCTGCTCCACGGTCACCGGGAATGTACTATCGAGCAAGTGGTCAGCGCCAACTTGCATTGCCTGCAGCACCAACATGCGAATGACGTCCACGACGCTCATGCGCTGGTCCTGGAAGTCTGCGTAGCGCAGGGCCCATATGATGGGCAGGCGCTTCCCGAGAATGAGGTCGATCAGGTCGACCATGAACGTCTTCTCGACTGTGGACAGGTAGCTGTCGATGAGAAGTACTGCGCTGTTTCTCTGTGAAGTCCACGTCTCCAATTTTTTGACGTCGGGGAGTAGCAGCTTCGTGTAATCACGGCATCTTGTCCGCATGGACCGGCAGAATTGCAAGGAACCCCCTGAGGTTGGAAGGGAGTTCCAGAGTGGCAGGGAGAGCATCTGATTGAGGTGGACTCGATTTAGGGATTTGCGTTGGGATGCGAAGTCGAGGCGAGTCTCTTTGTACATGTCTGTTCGCCATTCCAGTCAGCGTCGCCGTCATCATCGAATTGAGCTTGCTCAGAGCATGAGACGCGCGTTTCTGTGCTCCCAACAGATTCAAAATCCACTCACCTATTATGGAATTCTCCATCGCACCGAACCTCGCCTGAAATACACGCGTCAAACGCTGGTTGTCCACCCTTAACTCATTCATCTCCTGCCTTACCAACTCCCAGTGCCTCGTGCCCTGCACGACCTCCAGCCTTGTGTCCCGCACCTCCGCCTTCAAAGCCACGTCAGCCAATCGCCCGATCTGCTGCGACTCAGCCCCAATGGCCTCGTGCTCGTGCCGAAACTTCAGGTCCCATGGCTGGAAGATGGACTTGAAGGCGTGCACGGCGCAATTGTTTTTGTACCACTTGAGCGAGGAGAGGAAAAAGTTGAGGATGTGCGCGTAGAGCCGGGCGACGGAGGTCTGCATCTGCGGGGTGGGGTAGAGGATCAGGTGCAGATCGTGTTGCGGGAGGAGGTCGGCGATTTGGGAGATGGATTTGGTGAGTTTCGAGGCTGTGTTGGCGTGGTTGGTGATTGCCTTGTTGCATGTTAATAAGGCTTGTTGGGCGTGATTGGGGGAGTTCTTGGGAGCGCCGCTAGTGCGATGCGGAGAAGGTGGGCATGGGGAAGCAGGATACTCACAACGAACAAGAGTTTAAATGTGCCCCAGGCTAAGGAGACGTACTCGGGGTGGTGTTGGACCATAACGTCGAAGATATTGCCGTAGTGCACGACTTTTTCGGATAGGCCTGTCAGCCAGAATCGTGCTTTGGCTTTGGATTTGCTGAGCGGGGTTGTCGGATTTGTAGATAGGGAAGCCGTAGTGGTGGGTGTTATTGCCTGGAAAGGATCGTTCGTATGTCCGATTCGACATTCGTAGGAGGCTTGTGCGTCTTTGAGGCAACGCTGGACGTCGAAGATGGTGTGGCGACATACATATTGATCGTTTGGAGCATTGGTTGGAGGGAACAAGCTCTCGAAGTCTCGAGACTTGATTATGGTCCGGAGTAGTAATTTTGCCTGTTCAAAGGTATCCTGCAATATCTTTTCTGAGCTGTCAGGAGTTTGATATGTCAGCCAGTCTATACATTAGGCTTGCAATGGAGACATGGGATGGCTAATGCAAAAGAGTGATTGGGCAGACAATCTCGGAATGAGCTTTCGCCTTTGAGAATGAATGCCATACCTCGACGAATTATTCGCGTTGGAATACCAGCCTCTTATGTCTCCAGGCGCGTCTGCTAGGTCCATACTCTTGATTAATGCTAGGAGGTTAATAAAGATGTTGAAGTGGAAGGCAATGCATAACAATTTTTTGGCATAAAAATGCAAACGTCGCTCTGAGGCTGAAGATCAAAATCTCATATACGCTCCACAAATGTCGCTGCCGCTGTCCCCTGATCGAGGCGGAGCGTGGACAGCCTCAGCTGTGAGTATGTAGGGGTGGCCTACGGGGCAAGGCGGCGCAGAGCAGGACCCGCGGCTGTGCATAGATAGTATAACAAATACTTCCCAGTACACTGCAGAGGCTGCCGAATGGTATTTGTGGACATGAAAACCCTGTTCATAGTAGGATGCTCACGAATTTTCCATCCTCGAGGCATCGCCGAAAGCAGACGGTTCACCACCTCACCCTTCCAGTGTAGGGTGAGCGCTGCTTTACGCTTGCGCGACGCGGGTTTAGCGTTTTCAAAACAATCAACTATAAGGTACTCGTACTCCCCCTCGCCCGCCCCAGAAACTCATCGCTACTGTATCGTTAAGTACGTGTGTTTGTCGAAAAGAAAATTGCCAATACCGTGCAATCGTTTTCACACGCTGAAGGGTCGCTCGAGCCTCCTAGCTTCTTGGGTGATGGGTTGACCAACTTGACCCTTACTCCCGAGCTCCGTACATTGCTCATTGCTACTAGCTACCGAGGCTGTTATCTCCCTTTCTTGAGCCAGCTCCAGCAATCCACCAATTCTACGCCAAACTTTAACATAGTCAGGTCCAGAAGGGGTATGGAAAGCCTCACTAACCTATGACCGGCTACAATACTCGGAGAAGATGCCAAATTGTGTTGGTACAGCTCAATATATTCAGCAGCCCCGACTTCCTCTTCAACCTCATCGACTCGTATCAAGCATCAGCGGCATCAGCGCTATAGCTCTTGAAGGCGTCCTTCGAAGCATCTGCTACGCCACCAGAGATCGATGCGCCTCCTCCCGCTCTCCGCCCGCACCTACGCAACCCTCCCAAGCCAAATCCGTCCGAATTCCCGCCTCCCCAAACAGCCACTCAGTCTCGACCACTTCCTCCTCCGCCAACGCGCCCTCGCTCTCTACCGCCAAATCATTCGGTCCTGCCATAAACTCCAAGACCCAACTACTACGAGGGAGATGAAGATGTACGCTAGAGAGGAGTTTGAGCGGCAGAGAGAGGTGGTCGATTTGAGGAAGATACGGTATCTGCTTAGTACGGGGAAGACTGAATTTGAGAGGTTGGGAAAGCAGGTCAGCAGGGGTGGCGGGCCTTTCTAGGACGGTTGAGTGGTATTGAATGCTTTCACTTGAAAGAATACCTGAGATGTTCGGAGAGCAGACGTCGACTTCATCTAGGAGACCCGAATACTCGACCTGGAGCGAAATCTGCAATTGCGGCTAAATGCGGCCGTCGACAGCGTGAACGCTGCCTTTGTAGCCAAAGCGCCCACAGAGGGAAAGAGTTCCTCCATATTACAGACTTGCAGGGCCGCCTTGATGGGCATCATATCTGCGAATCGTGGTGTACTGGGGACAGGTGTTGGATCCGAAATCCAATGTTTACCCCGCTGAAACCACATCAGACAAAAGCGATCTGGAACACGCCCGCTCACAATGGCAATAACGAATCCAGCGCTCTCGGAAAATCTAGACCTCTCGAATCCCCGTTTAAGCGATTTTCCCAACTCGCACGCCAGCAGCGCATTCCATCCCTCGCACCTACGCCACTTTACATACACTGAGGCGATGAAGGCTTGGCTCAAGATGGTCGTCATCACCTAGACCCGACAGCTTTTGCAGGGATATAGACAATGAGGGGGGAGCTCGTCAGGGTCAGCCACGGTTGTGGCTGATAGCTATCCAGAGCCTCTTGGCGCTGCTTCGACATTCAAACACAATCTGCGTTCCATACTTCCGGATAAAACGCTTCGGTCTGCCAATCCTGACTTCTCTTTTCTTTCCATGATTGAGGCCTGGGCATGGGTCTTGCTCCGTCTGTCAGTGCTGGGCCTTGATGTTGTATTTGAGCACTGCTCACCGTGCGAAGACCACGAATAGGCTCGTTGATCAAGAAAAGCATCCATGATCATCTGGAGCCGCTTGTTTCCAATTTTTGCGGCACAGGTAATCTAGGAGGTAATGCGAAAGTGTGTGATTATGTGAGTTTTGCAGGCACGTCACGTGCGGTAGTGCCTCGACCAACTTACCAATAACATCGCGCCTCAAGTTCCCGGACCCCATTGTCATATTTATCAAGTTTTTCTATCCTCGGAAGGGTAGCACAGATAGAATGGAGTAGTAACGTTTGTTTCGGTAAAGACTGTATTCGGAGCATCAACGCCGCTATATATACATATACATATATATCCTCTCAAATCTCAACACTGTAACAACCCCCCCTCCCTTTACCCTTCCCCACACACTCACCCACACCCAATCAAAACAATCCAACTCACCTCTACCCCCTCATCGGCGCAGTCTCATCATACCTAGCCTTCGCCTCCTCATCGAGCGAAGCCCGATACCTAGCCCTCCTCTCCGCATTCCGCTTCTGGACCTGCGGGGTCTGCTCAATAGTGATCTTGCGTCCCGGATGCATCTTCCGACGTGGCTGGGCGCGAGCGTCAGCCCCGCGCGCTGCGGCGCAGGTGATGTTGTACTTACGCTTCCGCGCAGGCAGCTGCCAGGGGGGGGTCAGACCTAGGATGTCTGGAGAAGTGGAGGTGTTGCGCTCGTTGCCCTTGTTCTCACGAGGTCGCTGCGGCATGGAGAGGGCTAGGTCCTCAGGATCAGCCACCTCGCGATGACGACGCTTATCGACCACGGGAGCATAGCTTCGGTTCTGGCCGTAGAGCAAGAATGACGTATCCAGCGAGGATGTCTGACGGCCTGGCGGCGTCACCTGGCCGAGGTTATGGTTGAAGAATGGCGCAGGGCGATGAGGGTAGCTTGGATGGAAGTACTCAGGTGCTGGGTAAGGAGCTGGGCCGGCACTGAAAGCGGGTGGTGGTGAGGGATAGGCATTTCCGATACGAGGGTCGAGCATTTGTGCCACTGGCGCTGCTGGTAGCTGGGGGAGTGCCGCGAAGGGGACGTACCTTGGCAGTGGCTGCATCAATTCTGTTAGAGCGGGCTCGGTGGGCAGCTCCATTGAGAAGAGGTTGTTGAAGTCGAAGTCGAATTGGAAGTCGGCTAGAGGAGCTGGCTGCGCTGGGGTGGTGTCGATGAATGCGGGGGTGTTGAGGAGAGATTCTTCCAAATCGGATTTGGCTAGGGGAACCGCTTGAGCAGAGTAGAGACCTATGTTGTTCGTGTCATCCTGATTGTCATTAGCAAGGTTATGGTCAAAGCCAGATGGAATTGTTGCTGGTGGGTCGTCTTGCACGGGGACGGTTTCCATCAATGGGCTTGGAAGGTCTGGAATCTCTTGTGCAACATCATTGTTGAACGTAAACAAGAGCTGACCTAGCTTGTCGTCTTCAAGGGAAGCCCTGATCTTAGCGGCATTGCTTGTTTTCTGAACACCGTTAGTGGGATCGTTGTCGAGGATAGGGTTCGTGAGATGCGACGGCAGATCGGAGAGGAGATCCAGGGCTTGCCCCAAATGCTCACCTCTAATGGCATTGTATTCGCCATCGCTGAGTTGGAAGTCGCCGAGTAGGTAGTTGTTGAAGACGCTCGCGTCGTACACCCCACCGTACGGCGTCGAAGCCCAGCCTGATTCCTCCGGAGCGGTATAGGCCTCGTACCCTTGAACTTGGGTGGCGTTGCACGTCATTGTTAGATCTGTAGAACGGATCTAGAGGTGCTAGACGAGCGTGGGATATATATTTAATAGTTCGAGGATTGGAGATGCTGGGTTCGAAGCCTCGAGATTATGGGGAGCGGTGGGTTGGTAGAGTCTTGTCTAATTACCTATGGGCGAGCGTCGACTTTTGTAATGAAGGTCAATACCTTGCCATTGTTGCGATTTCTTGAATAGGAACAAAGGAACCATTGAATTATTTTCATATGGAACAACACCTCTTGTGATGAAGTTAAGGATTCTTTATCTTATTGTTCAGACACCTCAAAGAGACTTTGTCTGCCTGGTCGACATCACCGAGTGATCTATTGCAAGGAAAGGTAATCAGTCTACACAGCCTCCAATTGGCATGCGAGTGTCTCGCTGTTTGCGCCTGACTAGGTACTGCAAGGAAATCAAGTAAGATAGAAAAGAAGAGCCTAAGACTTTAATGATTGAGAGTCGACAGAGTGTCAATAGCCAACAATCAAGACCTCACCGAAGGACTGCATGTAGCCAGACTGTAATAATTTTGTATGAAGACTAGTAGTAATAGATATATGCAGGCGATGCATAAAGAGTCCAAGCAATGCCGCGAGCTTCTTAAAGGCGATTCTTAGACAGACAGAAGCAGTATATCTTGTGTCCTGGCAATTGTAAGTGGATTCCATGACGATTCAAGCAAGGGAATAAGTCCAAAGAGCGTAATATACGCAAGAAGAAGCCATCTCCAGTACCATCACGACTGAGCGTAGAATATACAGCGAGCTTAGACCATAGGGATGGGAGGGTGGAAATATGCATAGCGAAGTGACAGACTGTTGTCGATTGATACGAATGGCTCCCAGTGCGGGAGATGGAATGTCTGGTGGCCAGAGAAGCAAGACAATGAGGGCGCAACACCGACCTATGTGCATCGAGTTTGATGATTACTTTGGCAGCATAAGAGCGTGGCAATTCCTCCTGCCTCTTGGGCTAAGCTGCTAGGACTGAATGTACCTTCGGTATGACTGTAAGTATCTTATTAACAATCTGGTACTCCGTACGAGAGCGAGAGACAGTACGGAGTAGGAATACGTAAGTCCGAGGGGTCGATAAATCAGCGGAATTAAGGTCTCTGATACCCTGCCGAATCGACATGCAGCTGGTTCTACTGTAGATAAACTATCTAAGCCGGAAAAGGCTCTAGTGCAGCAGGGTCCGACTCAAGGGTGCGCAAAGAGTAAGAAAATCCCATATTGACGAAATATAACGTCTTTCCCCACTTACAACTAATTGCCCTTCTGTACGATATACATCCTCGATTTCTTTTGGTACGCACCCTTGAGGAGCTTCCTTGATTACCTTCCAACTTTTGTACATATTCTGTTCCTTCTGTCCCTTCCGCGGACTGCCATGTGCTGTTTTCCACCGTCGAGAAGAGGATAAAAGGCCCTGAGGGTTCCTTTGAAGTCAATCATCAAAGAAGTCTTGTTCCCTTCCATTCCATCCGAAATCGAGCCATTGAACAACGAGTTCTTCACACATTCATCTACTGGGTCAGTAATACGATTCTTGGGGCTGGGACAGTATGTCTGGAGCCCAGCTCGTCGCCAATCTCGTCGCCCGGCAAGCCGTCAATACTGCCTCAGCAGCGGTATCGACGGCTGCAGCGGCAGCGACAGCACAGCCGGCATGCACAATCAATAACAGTTACGATGGCCGAATCGGCCTGCGTATATCAGCCATCTTTGTCATCTTAGTTGGGTCCCTTTTCGGTGAGGACACGATTGAGCCGTATTCCATCACGCTCTAACATCTCTGCAGGTGCTGCGTTTCCCGTATACGCTGCGAGGCATCGAGGCGTCGGAGTGCCAGAGTGGGCCTTTTTCATAGCCAAATACTTCGGCTCCGGCGTCATCATAGCCACCGCCTTCATCCACGTACGCCATCTCCCCGCGGGCAATTCCAAACCCACCTTGACTAATCACTCCCAGCTTCTCGCCCCCGCCAACAATGCCCTCAAAGACCCTTGCCTCACCGGCCCAATAACATCCTACGACTGGCCAGAAGGCATAGCGCTCATGACGATCTTCGTGCTCTTCTTCGTCGAGCTAATGGCCATGCGGTACGCAACCTTCGGGCACACCCACTCGCACTCCAACTCCTCCGACCCAGAAACCCCCTCCACCACCCGTCCCGTCTCGGTCAAACCCCCCAGCACCCACCTCCACTCCCCCACGCGTAACAACCACACCCCGGGCTCAGACCACCTAAGCCACACGCGCAGCCACATCGACCACGACGACCAGAAAGATGCCGCCCAAACCCAAACAGCCTCCAACAGCAGCCATGACATCGAAGACTACGCCGCGCAGATGACAGCGATTTGCATCCTCGAATTCGGCATCATCTTCCACTCCATCTTCGTCGGGCTGACGCTCGCAGTCGCGGGGTCCGAGTTCAACACTTTGTACGTCGTCCTAGTCTTCCACCAAACCTTCGAAGGGCTGGGTCTGGGGTCCCGACTCGCTGCCACACCCTGGCCGAAGACCCACGTCCTCACACCCTACTTGTTCGCCATCGGCTACTCCCTGAGTACGCCCATCGCCATGGCCGTGGGGCTAGGCGTGCGAGTAACGTATTCGCCCGGGAGCCAGACGGGTCTGGTGGTGAACGGGGTGTTCGACAGCGTGAGCGCGGGGATCCTGATCTACACGGGCCTGGTCGAGTTGATGGCGCACGAGTTCATGTTCAGTAATGTGATGAGGCGGGCGCGGCTAAGGGTGGTGATGAGCGCGTTTGGGATGATGTGTTTGGGCGCTGGTGAGTCTTGCTCTTTTTTCTTTTTTTTTGCTTTAAGGGTGTCGGTGTGTGGTTGTTGGGCTAATGTGTAGGGAGCAGGATTGATGGCGCTGTTGGGAAAATGGGCGTGAATGGGTGATTGTGTGGTGAGGGACATATCGACGTCCTCGGGACAGCGCTGCAAAAAGCTGCTCCACCTCTTCTACTCGAACCCGTGTCGGCGGCCCACCGGCGGGACATTTGCATCTGGCTTGGACTCCATCCGATGGAGTGATTGCTCTACGGAATCATGTTCACTGACATGGCGCAAAAATAGACTCGAGGGGAAGGATTCAGCTGATGATGAATACATTACATATACCGCACTGATAGATGTACATACCGCATACCAAGCTCACAGCCTTGCTGCGATAAAATGCAGGTTCCCTTTCCTTGATTCTGGTAGAGTCGGGAAAACAATAGTGGCACTGAAGACTCCACAGACAGGGGGTATATGATAGCAATCCCCACAGTATCCATACCGTGGAAGAAACCCCCCCTTACCGCCCAAACTCCCCCGCATCAACCTCAACCCTCCCCAGCACCTCCCTCCCAACCTGCAAACCCCTTACACCCCCCTCGCGATCACTCCTCCCAACCCCCACCCCCCCACCACCACCATCACCCCCACC
>JAABUQ010007889.1_pt1 | contig 15184 bp, 14 predicted proteins | sample 5560001 | NCBI WGS metagenome assembly JAABUQ01 (sample SAMN10711888, study PRJNA513371) | rock metagenome | isolation source: Antarctica rocks | place: Antarctica: Victoria Land, Finger Mt nord | collected 2015-12-18 | reverse complement strand
CTTTTCCCCCTTGCGCTCTTACCCTCCCCCTTCCCCTCGCCAATCTCCGCAGCATTCTCGTCGGGAACCCACAGCTTCCCCACCCTCCCGGGTAGAATCCCCCATACTTGCCCTTCCCACCTCCCCTCGGCGCGTAAGGTGTGCAGCGTGGCGTAGAGCATCGCCTCGAACATATTAACGCGAAGGGTCCATTCTTGCACCGCGCTCCCGCCCATAGAGCGGAAGCGCTGGCGTTCGACGAGGATTTGGGTTGGTTGGGGTGGGGAGGGGGAGGGGGGGGAAGGAGGGGTTGTGGGGTGGAGGAGGGTGGAGAGGAGGGTGTAGGCGTGGGCGGCGTAGGTGGAGGGGTGGAAGGGTTCTTTTTCTTTGGGGTTGGGTGAGGGTTCGAGAGGGGTGGGATGGGAGGTGGGCGGGTGGGGGATGGAGATGTCCACTCGCTTCCATTCGGTGATGACTGGTTTGATGGGCTTCGTGCAGGATTCGAGGGGGGGGACGAGGAGACGGCAGTAGGCTAGGTTTCGGATGCCCATGTCTATGCTTATTATATTGTGTGCGTATCTCTCGCTGCTTTTCTGCTCCTTTCTCCCTTTGCCGGGGGAAGCAGTTGTGGACTTGGACTTAGCACCCTCATTGTTGGGTTTAGAGACGAAGGCACGCGGAGGGAGGGCGTGGGCCAGAGAGGCGATCAGGACGGGCTTTGTACCTGTGCTGTTGATACCGATCGCTTTGCAGAGGGTCTTCAATTGGCTCGATTTGAGCATGGCGAGCCAAGGGAAGGCGGAGGCCATCCATGATTGCGCCAGTGGTGGATCGTGCGAGTGTTTCCCTGGGAGGGAGGGTGGGCTGATAGAGCAGTCGCATCACATATTTTTGGAGGACGTGATGTTGATGCCGCTTTGAATCGTGCCAAGCCTCTATGCCAAATAAGGTCAGGTTTCATGGGCCTCACGTCTTTGGATCACAACCCTTTTCAACGATTTTCATGGATGATTGCATCCTATATCAAACTCATGGTCCTTGTCTCTTGTCACCTGCACAGCATAGTGAACCCCATATTGCACTTAATAAAAGCTGCTATTATTCTGCACAAAGCAGCAAATTATCTCGACATTGCTTAATCTTTTCTCGCATGATCATGTCTGTAACAAAAACACCAACGACACCCTATCCCCTCACACAAACTCGTCTTATTGCACCATTCCCTTCCAGCCACCGTGGACCCCCGGAGCGATTCCGAAGACTGCACTTTCGTCCCTTCAAGCCCATTCAGCCCGCACTTTCCCTTTCCTCTCGCTCATACGCCTTCACAAATGTCGCATTGGCCTTGATGAAAAGGTCGCAATAAGTCAACAGTTCCTTTGCTTGTGCATCCCCCACCCGCTTCTTCACATCAACAACGTTATCTACACGAATGTATGTTTCGGAATTTGCTTGTACGAGAAGGAAGTCCTCGACTTGGTCATGAAGTTCCTCCATATGCCACCTATCTGAGCCTAGTGCGCGTTTACAAGTCAGCATTAATCCTTCAAGGTTTTGGAACATACACACCCTCAAGTAGATCAAGCAGCTCGTCTAGTATCTCGGCAACCTCCTCATTGTCCTCAGGATCTTTGAGTCGAGGGCCTGTGAAGATCTCCGTGTACCCAAAGTCAACCATTGTAGATAGAGTCTTGAACGCCATGCCCTCGATAACAATAGACTTTTGCGAAGTGTGCTTGCTCCATTCTCCCAAAAATTGTTTGTGACAGTAAGTAGAAGATGCAGCAAGGAAGTTTTTGTTGGCATGCTTTCGTTGGCCTTCTGCCTCGAAGACTATATCAGTGAGTTGGCCTTGGTCTTTGAAACTCCGGATCTTGTCTAACGGCTTGGCCATCGGTATCGACAGAGCGTTGGAAGGGCGCTTTAAGCCTGCTATAGGTAGTGTTACTGTGACCAGAGATTGGCATCCCAGTGCGTTTAGCAGGGGTTCATACGGAATGAGAAAGTTTCGTGCGATTTTGAAATTTTTGATCTCGGCTATTCGCATTCGTCAGTCTGATCTCGGATAGTACAGGAAGAAGATTTTACCGACCTGGTATTTTCAGGCACAGTGACCTTGCTGGCAGTAGATTAGCCAGGAGGCTGGGCTGGAGAATGCTCTCTATTTGAAGTGTCTCCAGGTTGAACCATATTTTGGCATCGCGTATGCCTCGGAGCGCCTTAGATGAAGCAATATCGTCTTGCAAATACTGGTAGCACGCCTGTATGTCGGCTAGGTATTCAGAGGTGTCGGATTGGTTGACATTTTGGCAGAGATCAACAAGAAATTGAAGATGCTCGTACACGTTCTCTACGGATGGCTGGCCACCTTGTGGAAGCCTCTCAAACACATAGGCATCTGGAGGGTCATCCAGGAATCCGACCAAGCTCCAAGCAATCCGAATATCCTGGATGCGACCAACGCTTTGTAGAGCACGGTAGTCCTGGTCCTTGGCCAATTCGATCATTCGAGACCGACGGAAACTTGGTTGGTCCTCAAAGGATTCTTTGACCTTAAAGATCGTATGCTTTGAGATCTCCTCCCAGGTAGATGAAGACCATTGCAATTTCTCTTTTGATGGATAACGCAGATAGGAAGACACAATGGCAGCGTCTTGATGGAAGCAACTGTTCAACTGCTTCGCTTTCCATCGCCTATCAATTGCTGATGCACATTGCAGAAAGTCCTCACCACACAAGAGAGAAGATCGAGCCCGGAGGCCAACGGAAAGCCAATAAGAGCGTAGAGATCGCATCTCCGGATGGACAAATCTTGCTGCATCTTCCACACGGAACGCGGCTTGGAAAATCGCATCCTCATGATCATAGAGACCGTCAGGTTTGCAAAGGACTCCAAATCCATTAGGTGCAATAGGCGCTGTGGTCCTGACATTCTTTACCCACAGATGCTGGATCAGTGACACATGCATTTTTCGTGCGGCATCGTCTACGAGAAATTTGGGTAAATATTGTTGCATTGATTTCCAGAACTCTTCGACCGACCAGAGGTGGACATCGAGCTTGCCCAGTCCAATCTCGTTGTGATTAACGACAGCTGGATCAACGAAATCTTTCATGTTCTTGGCCCAAGGCATAAACATCTTGGAGTATTTGCAAAAGGCTGCGTCCTCTGCAGCGATATGCGATGACTCGCTACTGTTTTCCACAGAATGGACGCGAGGCCAGACTGGCAACGATCTTGTAACATACAAGACGAGCTGTGCCTCTCCGGAAATAGTGTTGGATAGGAATATCATTAAGAGCTGTCGCAGAGTGGTCTTCGATTCAGATGATAGTCTCGCGTTCAAGTACTGTTTGAGTGAATAGCCTTGCGGAAGCTGGATAGACCGCAAAGCCTGCAAGAAGCGTCGAAACGAACCTCTCTTCTCGAGGTCCCCTTCATCGTGTGCGAGGAGAAAAGTCACGCAAGTAGGATCGACACTTCGCAAGGCCCCGATCTCGGAACAAAGGCTCTTTTGTCTCTCCTCAGGAGGATCCACGATGCAAGGGCCAGCGGTGAAGAAACGCGGTGTGATGTATTGCGGCTGAGGCACCGTCTCGACACGGTATATGGCGTGATCCCAAATATTGGCCTTGTCCAACAGTATCTCATTTGTTACACTAATAGCATTTGGATCCGCGCGGGCTTCTGCTCTCATTTGACGGAATAAGCAGTTGAGACGGTCCCAAACTCTCTTGGTCCAATCGTCGCGTCCTTCACTGTACAACCCGGAAGCCGTTGGAGACTCCGGAAGCGCAAGCAGAGTACCAACGTCGCCGACATGAAAGTTTCTCAGGTTGAATGGAGCTTTCAAGATATCTTCTATGGGGTTTCGTTGGAATCTTGACAAATTTATGTCCGTTCCTAGCTTTGACAAGGAGCTGCTAAAGATCTGAGTATTTACCATTCTCTTGGAAGCAAACCCGAAAAGCTCTTGATCCATTATCTCTAATAACAGGTGAGGGTTCGAGTCATCTCGTGGATTCAGAGTCAACAGCCCTAATGGCACATCAAGCTGAGGTCGTGGCAGAATCCTACACCCATCAAGGGCGTGCAACGGTGTTGTGTCAGTATTATCGACCCTAGGTATCATGACCGTTAGTAGTTTCGCAAGCAAGTCGATCTTAGCCACATCGTTGCGAAGAGTTGGCAGGAAGTCCTCAAGCCTTTTACAATTCTTCTCCTCTTTAAAGATCTTGCAAAGGAAAGACGAGTCAATTGTGGTAATTTGTACTTCCTTGTTCAAGTCTTGCAACTCTTTATGGATACTCAGGGGTGGTCTGACGAGATTCAGATTCAGCATATTGAACAAGGGCCGGAGTCTCTTAGAGGTAGCGATGGTGAGAAGGTCGAAGTGAGCCATTTCAATCGTGGTGACCCCATGAATCTTTCTCTGACCCTTTCGACTAGGGCGTATCAGGTCAGTACCGTTCGGGTCTAGATGAGGCACGACAGGATAAATTTGATCGTATCGATGTTGGTCGTTCGCGACCGAGCTCCAGAATGCATGAGCAACGATGCTGGACAAGGTCTTTGGGGTCTCCGGCTTGGGTTGGGATGGCCAGAAGCGAAAGGCGTCTTGCCCAAGCCGTTTGGAGATGTCTTTTAAAAACTCGAGATAGAATTCCACAAGTGGTTTAGTCAATAGCCAGTTGTTCCACAAAGATATTGGATCCTGGCGGTCAAAAGCGATCGTTTTGCGATCCCCGGTTATTGCGAAGCTGGCATGAAGGGAGACAGGTAGTTGCGAGGCATAGTCGATTGGTAGCCGACAAAATACGCGTTGTACGAGCGGACTGACGAGTTCTGGCATGATCTTCGTATGTGGGGCGCTACCTTCTGAAGAGGTCCTTCTGCGTTCCGAGATAGACCCATCACTTGAAAGAAGGGCAGCGATTCCGCATTCAGATATCTTGGAGTGGCCTTTGCCAACTTTAGGAATGTTGGCTGGACTTTGCTCTATATCTGTCACGCCAACCCGCCAGACTTGTTGATCGCCGTCTTCAGACTCGGGAGATGTTGAGATTGTGATGTTGTTGAAGACTTCATCGGTTGAGTCTCCCGACCTCTCCGCAGAGACACACCATTGTGATTCAGCTCGTCCTCGTATGGAGAACTCGATAGAGCTCACAGTCTGTAGAAAGAGGAGTGAAACACGGGCTGTTTCCAAGTAATTGTCAAGAAGGGACTTCGTTGAAAGGTGGTCGACGGATTGTGGATCTTGTTTGAGATTGGACCTATAACCTGCCGCTCGGAAGGGAAAGCGGAAAATTGTCCCAGGGAAACCTTCCTGATCCTTGTCATAGCCGTGGAGACCGTGAAATGGTGCTAAATGGTCGGAGGCTATACGGCGGACAACCGAAAGGGGTAGCTTAATTCCTGCTTTGCGCTTGAAATGCTTGTTCCGAGGAAGAAACTCTTGTTGTGGGTCAAGAATCAAAAAGTAACGACCAGAGATCATTACTGGCATATCTGTAAAATGATACATACTCAAGGCCCCTCTGCCGAACATTCCAGTTGTTGTTGCATCGTCACTTTTACCGCCCTGCCCAATATCCTTGAAACCTACGAAATTCTTTTCCGAGAAGGTTTTGTCGTTGAAGATTATCAATGCTGGGCCTTGGAAACGGGCGAGCTCACTTGTGAGCAGCGATTGCGATGCATATGATCCGTCTCGACACTCATCGATCGTAAAGCAAATGCGAGTTGCACCAGCGTCATCTGCATTAGCCAGATATTCATTGAAAGTCGACTCAATTGGGTAACGCTCGAGGGTGTCGGAAATAACAGTCGTCAATTTTTCCTCTTGTATGTACTCATCTTCGTCTTCGTCTTCGAAGTCAATCTTGAGCCTGGTCGCTCTCGCAAATGAGTTCTCAACTCCTAATTGCTTGATGAGAGATCCAGACAGGGCAGGGTTGACGAAATTGAAGTCGCCAGTGCCTGTGAGGTGGCGATCCCCATATACAATGTCAGGCAAACTCTGTAGGCACGATGAAGTGTCAGGGATTTTGAAATCGATCGGATCAAACCCTAAGCGAACGGCCACCTCCAGAACCGAAATAGCAGCCCGAAGACCAGCATCTCCCATTCGACCTTCGGAGGAAGAGAGGCTATTCTGAAGTTCTTGGAGGTCCCTTGTAGATGGCACATCTTTGACATCAAGCGCGTCCAGCAATTTTCCGTGTTTCTTGGCAAATTCCCTCGAGACTTGGTCGATGAATGGGGCGAGAGAACATGTCTCCAGCACGGTGCCGGGAAAGAAGACTCGGCGGGGTAGCATGTAACTCCCATTTCGGCCTAAGATACAATTTCGTGAAATTAGATCTGGTAAGTCCTGTTGCTTCAAAGCTTTGAGAACAGCATCGACTTTCTCGACATCGCTGGCCTGGAGGCAAAGATCGAGTTGTGCTAGCAGGGTCTCTTTGGGTATGTCCTGGTCCCATCCCAGGATCTGACTCCAGGTATTTCCAACATAAAATTCAGTAATTCCCCAAACATTGTCAACGAGCTGACCCTGGTCGGCACCACGACACTTGGATGGAGTACTGAGTCCAATGGTCCCACCAGCTAACGTGGTTGGCATCCACTTCAAACGTCGAATGTTCTGAGTAAAGTCGGATGAAATTGGTTCAGTTATTGGTGCCTTCAGAAGTAATTTAACTTTCTCCACAAGTTGTCCGTCCGGAATCCGTTGTGAATATGACTTCGCACGGCGAAGGATCATAGCGAGTGAATCTGCCCCATTCCTGATACCACAGGCTCGTAGTGATGCTCTATTTCGCTGGAAAAATTCCTTAGACGGAAAGACGTTCTCATCAACGAAGTACAGCTGGGCGAATTGTGAGTCGGGATCCACCACGTCTTCCAAACAGCGATAGAGTTGAACCCCGCCACAACGAGGTAGAGGTACAATAGGGTGGCTTATGACGTTTGCCAGCCAAGACGAGGAAGGCCAGAACGATTGTTGAAAGATCCAATCGGCCAAAGCTTCCTTTGCAACCAGGAGCGAGCTGTCAGTAATCGCCTCCATCCACGGTAGCAAGAATCGCCTCAAGAGATTCTCGAGATCTAATTTTGGAAGTAGTCCAAGTTTGTCCACTAGATATCTCTCACTGGAATTTGTGGGATCGTAGAAGGAAAGTCCCTTGATGTTGGGCAAAGCCGGTAAATTGTATGGTAATCGGTGAACTTCCTCGCCATTGTTGAGCGCACATGTCTCGATTTGGCGCTGCGTGTATGATAAGTCCGATACACTTCTGCTAAATAAGGGAAGCTGTAGAATGGACGCTCTAATGCCAGTGAGAGCTGCGGTAGAACACTGAACTCGTACCAATCCTTCGAGATGTGTAAGAAGTTGTATCTTTTGCGGTGCAGAAACTTTCGCTACAGACATTCTAGCCGCAACTAGCCACTCCATGAAGGGCTTCAAGTCCCCTTGATGCGCGAGTTTCAAAGCGGAGGTCTTCTCTGCGGCTTTTCGCAGCACTTTCGTCGCGTTCACACCGAGTAGGGTAGTATCCAACACAGGAGGAATGTCCTCGCCGACTTGAGCCACAATGGCAGATATGCAGTCTGAAAGTGGATCACCCTTCAAAATGATAAGCGTAGGGACAGCGCTCGAACTGGGGATTAATTGACGAATTCGCAAGCCATTTATCGGGATCAGCCAAAGACCTGACATTGATGCCGGAAACACATGCTTGTCTTCCTTGAGTCTTGGCTGAATCCAGGTCCACAATTCACTCAGCAATGAGTCTTGAGCGTCGATACGTCTCGCGAAGCTGCTCGAGGCATGACAATGAAACATGTTAGGCCAGTCATCCGCCAGGTCCTGAAGTCTGCGATGGCGTATGAAGGCATCGAACGAGACTATATCATTCCAGAAGAGTTCCCGAACTTGAGGCGTGAGCTTCTCGAGGTCTACAGTGGTTGAACGCCGGCTACTTGAGAAAGTTTGCATTTCGGCGTCATCGCGTGGTAGGAGTAAGGTGCCAGTGGATCTTGCCAGACTCCCATCAAGAGTCGGCCAGAATGGAATGCCTTGGAGCTCACTACACAAGGAGCGGCGGGCGGGACCTTGTACTTCTCCTCGGATTGCGTCCAAAAAACAGTATTCAAGTATTGAGGTTGCTGCATCATTTGGTATGTCTCTCTCTCGGATAAGTTTGACACGCATGATTTTTGGCGTGAGCAGACACAACGCTTCAGAGCACCACCCAGCCCTCTCTTTGGCCTTCAGGTACAGAGACTGCTGCAGAACTACGATCGGTAGTCGTAGCTTTGTCCACGTTGAACAGTACTGCGAGCTATCTGCATTGGTGACAGTCATTGCAACTTGACGATGATCCAGGCGATCACCGTTGATTGTGTTCCAAACAGCCGCTTGTTGATGGAAGATCCTATCGACAACCCAGTCATCCAGAAGTGTCCAGATATCTGTGTCTTTGTGGGAAATGTCGGTACGAGGCCAAAGGGTAAATGCTCCATATTTGCTTTTGGGGTGTGCAATTAGACTCGCCCAGGTTCGCGACAGGAAATTTTGGAACAGGAGAAAATTCCATCTGATGGCCGTTTCATCGCGACCCAATCTGGCTCGGTCAGGGGCGATAGCAAAGAGGCCGTGCATGTGAGCCGGTTGTTCCGTTGTAATGTGCAAACTGAGAGTCGAGAACAAGGTCCCAACAAAAGGCCCATTTCGCTGCACCTGTTTAGCTGTGTCTGAGAGCAACCATGGTTGATGAAACACCACTTACATTCACTGGAGCAGCAATAGCTACCCATGGAAAAAGTTTAAGCTCACGAGCCCAGGCGTCGAGCTCTGCATTACCGGAAGACCTCGCCATGGAATGCGTAATGATAAATTCGTCAGTCCAAGTCCCAGACTCCGTGACGTATTGGATATTTGTTAGGAAGGTTTTGGCCACCTCAGCAATGTCATTTGATGTTTGGGGTGAGTATAAGCGTCGAAAGTCTAAGGGCAATTCCTTCCTGACCTCGGCGTCTCCTTCGCTGTTTTCAAGGATCTCGGCCGTGGCCAGCACAGTGTCATTGATTCTCACAATGACTTTTCGGATGTACTTTAGAAAGAGAATTCCACCACCTTGAACATCTTGACAGAAGCTCTTCAGCGACTTCTCGATATCTTCAGGGTCTATGGCCTTTGTAACGATCTTGCTGACCTTAGCCTGGGTTTCAGTACGTAACGGAATGCGAATGATGGTCTGATCGAAAAGGTGACAGTGGTCTATGTTGAAAGCGGAGAAAGTCTTCATATGGTTTTGGAGCTCGATGTTGCTCGAGTTTGCAACCACGTCCCACGTCGGGCCTTGCGGTTCTTCTGTCTTTCTCGACCAAGAATTGTGTGGGTCAAGCATTAGTAGCAAGTTCCTTGAATAGACCCATGGCCCGTCAGTCCAGTGGTAGACCTTCCAAGTTTAGTCTAATAATCACGAGCACACAAACAGAATGATAACCCACTGAGTTGAATCCCAGCCCAAATTTCCCCGTCGTAGCGGGATCATAACGCTTGCCAGAGTCTCCAACAGATGACAAACTACTGAAATCTTGGTCTCTAAAGACGCTGTTGTTCCTCGCCAGTAGAGCAGGTCCGTGGTATTCTCTCAGCTCGTCGTACATCAAGGGGCTATCGTTGTAGGTCTTCGTGTCAAGCACATATTCAATCTCTGTGGCCCGAGCATCATCCGCGTTCTGCAAGAGCTCTCGCAAGCATGTGCTCGAGGGATATGACTGGCATATCGTCCTGAGTGTTGTTGTGATCGGCTGCTCCTGCTTGAAATTCTTCGAAGCGGCTGGTGGTGCCATGCCTGGATATGTGTCGTGGGGGCTAGACTTCTATCCCTGATCCAGGAAAGCTAAGATGACAACTTCGAGGTCCGAAATACCTGTATTGTGGAGCGAGGAGTAACCTATCATAAGTGGGAGGGTGAACAGCAAGATTCGTTTCCAGCACTCTTGGTATAGTTGAATACAGTATCACTTTTTTCTTGCCGAGATAAGCTTGTAGGGTGCTAGTAGGATATTTTTCGTCGTCTGTTGCTCAAGTTAAATAAGGTATGAAGGAGATGGGCTTGAATGAGAATAGAAGATGGCGGACCTTTCAAAACAAAGCAGAATGATGCAGCTACCCAGCCTTCCAGGTAACAAGAAACCTTGATTGAGGCTGATGTAAAATAGAGTCTTCTAGCTTTACATAAGTGACATTGACTTAAATTCGTGGGTATTCAGACCTTGGAATCGGATCCGTCTCTGGTATTTGCTTCCAAGAATGATTTTATGGCCGTTATCCTATCTTTGGATTCAAATGCAGCAAATAGGAGAAACACCCATGCAAAATCAAGCAAGGAAACACCAACTCATATCTCGAGAACAGTGTAGCCTCACGCAGGGCCCTGGGAGCCCCTGCGTGCTGATTACCATTCTCTTCACTCTCTCCACCAACACTGTGAAATCGCCCCACACCATCTTTGATGCGGTGCCGCAAAGATGCAGACGCTTTAGCCAATAATTGCTCCATCACTGTAGCCGTTGCAGAGCCTAACAGTCACTAAGTGCTAGCTCAGTCGCAGGAGCAAAGAGACATGCATGTTTATGAGTGCAAGACGCAACGAAAGGTGATCAATCACAATGTAAGCGCCCCTAAAATTTGCCGCTGGGATTTCGGAATTTCGGGATCTTGCGCCTAAAAGTCAGTGTTGAATGTTGAAACAAGTACGCGTTTCACCGCAGAATAGCTTCAGAATTTCAGAGCCACCCAGGCTGGAGCCTTCAAACATGTACTGAAGCCGAGCACTGGCTGCATCAGCTCCTCCATTGGCTGTCATGGCTGTGCAACGTGCTTCCCCTCTCTACAAGGACTTTTTAACACCAACCCTCCACAGGAGATTCACTCGCGCTGCTGTTATAACCTTGTTTCTCTGCTACTTGGAGGCGATATTGATGGGCGAGAAGTCCTCTCGTGAGTACCAAGGGGCTTTTTTTGCTAGGTCTGCTGACCTGAAAATACAATAGTCATCTGGTCTTGGTTCCCCATTAGCAAAGCCGGCATACGGGCTTTGCTACTTTTCATTTCTGCCCTTTCGATATTCGTATCCAGGATCGCCCAGCTCCATCTGGGTAGGTGATGCTAGATCCAAAGTTGATGAGGTGCTAAGTTCTGCTAGGATCTCAAACTACTCCCTCCCCATCTTCGACCTTCACACGATCCCTATTCACTTTCAGTACCGCTCAAACATTTGCCTGGTACTTCTTTTCGGCCTGGTGGTTCAGCGAGGTATACATGTGGTCTGCTTCGGACTCAGCAGATCTCGGATGGATATCTCAGGGAAAGTAAGAGCATCTTGCCTCCTCCTAGACCTTGGCTGACGCAGAATCAGAGCATGGGAACGCAGGAAACTTAACGAAAGGCCGATCTACCTTCGAAGCGTGTTTTGTTTGTTTGCGGTCCTCCAAAGTGTGCTTCACCTATTCTACGACTATGACCACATACTTCTTCCTATTACGGCCGCCAAGGAAGAGCAGATAACGCCCAAAGCCAATGGTCTTGTAGATTCTATCTCGGCAAGGATGCAGCCGTTGTTGCCAATGTTCTCCTGGGACGCAAATTTAAGAACAGAATCTATCCTCCGCAACATCATTACTCGCACTGTCTGTGCTAGCCTGATCGCTCCATTCATCTACGGCTTCCTCATTCGACGAATGGCGTGGGATTGCTCGCTAGCTCTCGCAACCTTGCTATGGGACGTGCCAACCTCACGTCTATCTTTCATACCTCCACATTATCCGTCCCTTGTCTTCCGTTCTTGCACCTCAGGTTTACTCCTGATGTTCCTGTGGGAGTCATCGAATGTGTTCTTGACTGCGCTTGTTGCTCAAGAGCCACTGAAGCGTGGACAGCCGTTGTCGAGCGAGTCGAAGGACCCTTGCGGAACCTTAATTGGCGGGTTGAAATCGAAAAGAGAGGTTCTGAGGGTACGTCAACTACGTCCAGGTAACAGTAGTACACTAACAATGACCAGACATTTGCATTTTGGGAGCTATTATTCATAACCCAAAGCTTCGATGCCCGCCGAAAAGCCATCTTCACCGATATCGATAGATCTCAAGGTCCAGCCTGGAACCAAATGATGGCACTCTGTCTCAACAACATCATAGAAATCAATAATCGCATTGTCACGTCCCAGAACCCTACCCCAGCAAATGCAATTCCCCAAAAACAGCCTGCCCCTATCGAACATCTTCCTCGCATCTCTACTCCACTCAGGCAAGAGAACGTCCTCAGCAAACCCCTAGCTCCAAACACCCCCCTCTCGAAGATCGAGTCCAACGTTGGTGCAATCGCAAAATCCTACGGCCAATCATCCACCACTGGAACTCTGGAACTACCCTACACACCCCAAGCAAAGAGATTTCTCGAAACAAGAACCCAGCGTCTTCTTCTACCCTCCTCTCAGGCCAACATTCCGCAGTCTCAGCAAGATAGCCCGTTCGGCTCAACCCTTACTCCCTACATCCTCAAAGTCCTTCACTCACCCTTCGGCCCACCCTTCCGCCACACCTTTTCCCGCCGCCTCCGCTCAGTAGTCCTCGGTACCCCGCGTTCGCAACTCCACCCCATTATCTCTTCTGTCAAATCCCTGACCGCCCTTGCTGTAGCCAGCATCCCAGAAGATCCCTACGGCAAGGTGTCCGCCGATGTGCCTACACTGATACGAATCTACGTCCGCACGATTCAGAGCATACAGACCTTCATTGAGGGGATGCCGGTGCATTGGACAGACGTGGAGTTCAAGGAGGAAGATCGGAGGGTTGAGGATGTAGAGATAGTGCTCGAGTGCCTGAAGCAGGGACTGGGCAAGATGTTAGAGGCGTTTGGGAAGTATGCCAAGGAGTTGGGGTTGGGGAGGGAAGAGATGCAAGTGGCCAAGAGGTTAGGGGGTGCGGTAGACATGTCGGAGGTGCAGTAATGTAGAATTCACCGACTGGCAGGAAAAAGCGTAGATACCCACGATACTGTAAATCAGTATATGATAGAAACATAGAGCCATTGTCAAGTCCCACCCAGTTATTTCCCCCCACTTAACCCACTTGTCTTCTCATGCTTGTGTTCTGACGCTTTCGTTGCTCCACTACGGGACTAGGTCGTTACCGTTATGCCATAATTCACTGTCACCCACCGTTTTCCCGTCGAGTGCTCGGAATGGAATTTCAAAAATTCTAAAAATTATTATTTTATTATTTTATTATTTTATTATTTTTATCGTTGTCAATATTTATTCCTTTTATATATAATAAAAATTTAAATAATTTAAAAAAACAACTTTTAATTATAATTTAAGAATCTTTTCTGTTTGATTAATTTTTCTATTAATCTTTTTTTTTTACATTTTTTGAATAAATTCAACTAAAATACCTCAGTAAAGTTAAAATTTAAAGTTTTAAAAATTAAATTTCAAATTCAAAAAATTTCAAAAAGTATATAATTTGAAAATCAAAAGAATTCTTATTAAATAATAATAAATTTTATAATTTTATAAAAATTTATATTTTTAAACTTTTTGAATTATTATATAATATATAGAAATTAACCAAATCATAAAATTAAAAAATTAAAGATAATAACACAATAAAATAGTGATTTTTAGAATTTCTGAAAATTCCACTCGACGGAAAACGGTGGGTGACAGTGAATTATGGCATAACAGTATCATTGGCGCTAGCGCACTACCCGATCGTGCTTTGTCACAAAAGGTATCGTATTGAAATACACCAGTGATATCAAGCATCAACCTCACACTTGACGCTTCAAGTCTCTCACTTTTCATCGGACCACACAAAAATGGCTCCAAATCCTTCAACGAGACCGGTACGGGCTGGTCTATCCCTGTATGCCAACTTACTCGACTCCAGCAAGGATGCACCAGCAGGCACAATATCAGGGGCTCCTATCGTCTACAAACGGGAGGAAACGGGACAAGACACAGCCGCAGCAGAGAAACAGCAGATAAGTGCCGGTAGATATCAGCCTGTCTCTCAAATGAGGCCAGAATATTTGCGAATCAAGTTGGCTCACGGTTCCGCGTTTCTGTTGCATTAAACAGCTTCTCTTCGCTTTCAGCCTACCAAAAGACCACAGCTATCTACGCAAAAGCCGAAGTCAAAGCCTCCTAGCCAGCGCGCTCCTGCACCGGCTTCGAACATCAGCACTTCAGAAGCCCTTCTTCCTGATACGACGAGCACAACCCAGCGAGCTCCTGTGAAGACTACACTCGCCGATTGGACAGCCGAAGCAGACGACAACGATGTCAATGGCTTTTATGGTGGTGAGAAGCGGCAACGGGGAGGAAGGAAGAAGCGCAAGAAGAACAAGGAGGAAATCCATGTCTCTCAGAATTGGGACGACATCTATGACCCCTCCAGACCGAATAATTACGAAGACTACAAGCACAGCGAAGAAAAGATCATGGAACTGAGGGAATGGAAGGACAGACTGTACGCGCATCGTATGGCCCGAAGACGCACCAGTGAATCGAGAAGCGACAGTGAAAGCCGCTACGTGCCCACCAGTACGCTCAAGCCGATAATATCGCCGTAGCGACAGACTGACAGAGCCACAGAGAACTTTGCACCACCAGGCATGTCCTTCGCGCCTCCCCCAAGCTTCGATGATCCTCCACCACCACCATCGGCCCCTCAACCAGCGCATGTGCCCGACGACCCCACCGGCGAAGATGCCTACGCCCGTCGTATGCGACTCTCAGGCCTGTCCAACCCTCCACGCCCACCAAGCCAATCACCTCCCACGCTCACCCCTGGTCCACCATCACCCCCTCCCCCCTCACCACCAGCTCCAGCATCCTCCCAAACCCTATCCCCTCAATTCCCAACCCCAGCCCCAGCCCCCAGCATCTCCCGCGCCCCAGTCCGCTACAACCTCCCCGCCTCAGACACCTCATTCGAAACCGCCCTCCAAAACTCCCAAACCCCCTCCCCCCAACCTGACCAACCATCCCAACCCGACCAACCCGACCAACCTTCCCCCCCCCGCTCCCTCCGCCCAGGCCAAGCCAACTTCGCCTCGCGCCTAATGTCCAAATACGGCTGGAGCGCAGGCACCGGCCTCGGCGCCTCAGGCACAGGAATCAC
>JAABUQ010007888.1_pt1 | contig 15185 bp, 18 predicted proteins | sample 5560001 | NCBI WGS metagenome assembly JAABUQ01 (sample SAMN10711888, study PRJNA513371) | rock metagenome | isolation source: Antarctica rocks | place: Antarctica: Victoria Land, Finger Mt nord | collected 2015-12-18 | reverse complement strand
AACACTGATACTTAGTAAGAGCAAGAAACCCTTAAAAGCTTGCCCTACATGAATTGTGGCTATTTCAGCATATTGGCGCTTAATCTACAGATAACTATAACTTATCACTTTAAGTACAGGAGAGCCTAGATTTTGGACTGGTTTCACCTCAAAGAAAATCTCCATAAAGTTGGCGGTTCAGAGCAGCGCTTGGCAACAGTCGCAGCGTTGCTTTGGCAAGGAGACGTAGACATGGCTGTTGAGCAATTCCGGGACTGGCAGCATCAACGAGTCGATATCTTCATTGCTTATCTCAACAAGCATCGATATCGGATTGTCAATTACAGCTACTTCCAAGCCGAAGGCATTTCTATCGGTTCAGGGACAATTGAATCGACGGTCAAACAGATTGGTGCGCGAATCAAACTTTCCGGCGCACAATGGAAATCAGAAAACGTCCCTCAGGTTTTACTGCACCGTTGCGCCTATCTCAATGGACAGTTCTCAAACTAAGACTTACAAAACTGGGATGCACCCGTGTAAGACTACCTTGGTAGCAGTTTGTGATGAACCGTCAACCGCCCCTAAAATAGTTCAATTGAGCTTATTTTAGGGAATCTCCGCCGTTGAACGGCGGAGAGGATGTCAAATCAGAACCGATATCTCCAGTCGATGCCACTTGCGCTTGTCCCAGCCCTAAAATATCTTTTACAGCATTTGCCACATCGGTATTACCTTGCTGGGCAATAATCTGGGTTTGAGCCAGGGATAGCGTTGCTGAATCTATTGCGCGACTGGTAATGTAGACTTTGTTAAAGCACACACCCTCAACTTTAGGCACGAACCAATGGGTGTTGACGCGACCCTTGACATCTGAAAAACCTTACCCTAGCAATTGATATTTTTCTTCCGCTATGCGATACAAAGGACGCCAGATCAAACGATTGGTGATCACGACCAAAATAGATAGAATAGCCGTAGCCGCTAGGAGCAAAGGATATTTACTTGTTGCTGAAGTCTGAGAAATGATTGACCCTAAACCAGGAGTGGTAAGAGTTTTGCCTTGAAATTGTATGTATTCACTAACAACGCTGGCATTCCACGCTCCTCCTACCGCTGTAATAATGCCTGTAATCAAATAGGGAAAAATCCCTGGTAGAATTAATGTCCGCCAGCGCTGTAGGCGGGGGAGTTTGTAGATTACCGCCGCTTCAAACAGTTCCGCTGGAATAGCTTGCGCTCCAGCAATCACGTTAAACAGGATGTACCACATGGTTCCTAACATCATCAGGGCAACTGAACCAATCTGTAGTCCTCCCCCAATGTGGATTAAAAACAGCAGTAAAACAGGAAACAAAGCCGTTGCTGGCACTGAAGCAGCAATTTGAACCACAGGTTGTAGAACTTGAGCTAGGCGGGGGTTACGACCGATCGCTACCCCTACAGGAACTGTCCACAACAGGGATAGCACTAAGGCGCTAAACACCCGCAAGGCGGTCAAGACTGCTCCAACCATAACTGCTTGCCAATCTGACCAACCCAAGAGCCGCAGCAGCAGCACAGCTTCCCAAGTTCCCCAAAGGATAATCACGGTTAGTCCACAAGTAAAAAGCCAACCGATCCATTGACTGAGCGAGGAATTTCTGCCCGGATTTACAGAGCCGGGGTCTTTTAGAGACGTTGCGCCCAAACCTCGGTTGAGGGCTGTCGCTAGGGGCAACCAAACTCTTTCGCCAACAAGCCGGAGGGTAGGCGATCGCCGCAAGAAATCTAAAACGAAAGACTGGGGAGTATTTACGGCTTCAACGGTTTCAAACTTAAATTTCTCTGCCCAAGCAATCAGCGGTCGCCAGACAAAAAAATCAATCGCTACAATCACCCCAATCAGGACAGCCAATCCCCAGGCAATTTTCCCATAGTTGCCTTGATTGGCTGCAGCACCCAGAAAAGAACCTAGACCCGGCAGGGTAAAATTTCTATCTCCTAAGGTTAAAGATTCAACGGCAATCAGAAAAAACCAGCCTCCAGCCACAGACATAACACTGTTCCACACCAGCCCAATCACACCACTAGGCAGCTCTAATGTCCAAAACCTTTGCCAACCATTCAGGCGATAGATTCGTGCCGCTTCTCGTAATTCTGTAGGAATGCTACAGAGAGACTGGTAAAAGCTAAAGGTCATATTCCAGGTCATACCTGTAAAAATTAGCAGGATTGACGCTAGTTCAACCCCAATACGCTGCCCTGGAAACAAGCCAATTAATGACAGAACCACCGCTGGAGCGAGAGATAGAACCGGAATTGATTGCAGAATATCCAGTAGGGGAATTAAAATCCGAGCCGTAGCGCTGGAGCGATAGGCAATATAGGCATAGATTAAGGTGAATACTAAAGATAAAAGATAGCCAGCCATCATCCGAAACAGGGTTTGAACTGTGTAGCTAGGTAAGACTCTCAAGCTAGTTTCAACTTGAAAGTTGTCGTTATAGGGACCATTAAACTGGGCAGACGTATTAACAATCGCAAAAATCAGGGCCACGATCGCCAAAATTAGCAATCCATCTTGCCAAGTCCAGCTTGACCGAGCCAGGGTTTGATTGTCAGGAGTCAGGGGTCGAGTCATGTCGCTTTACTCCAATTCGTAATTGATAGTTCGTAATTCGTAATTATTACCTCAGTCTTGAAAAGTTTTCGCGCCGGGAAACACGCCAGTTGGCGGGAAGAATCAATCTCCCCGCCCCTGGCTCCCGGACGCGCGAGACTTTCCGCAATTCCGAATTACGAATTAGTAATTATACTGTGGCTGGTTCTAGAGAAACCTCTTGCTCCAGGAAAATTTCGCGCCTCGGCTCATCATAGCTAAATAGCTCGGCGTAGCGGCCCCAATCAATTGCAGTTTGGAGTTGCTGCTGTGCCTCTTGAGGGCTGAAGTGAGATTCTAAAATATCCAAAATCAATTCCTCAGGAATGCGTTGATTCCGCTTGGAATGAAGCAGGTGACAAATTTGCTGTTCTAGACGAATATGGTTTAGCAGTCGGTCTCGGATAATCTGTTTTCGTTCATCAATCCCACCAACAATGAATTGTTTTCCGAGTTCAGTCAGACTGATATCTCCCTCTAGAATCTGAACTAAACCCATTAATTGAGCGGCTTCCACAATGGGCAGGATATCATCTGTTTCTAGTTGCAATTCCTGAGCCAGGCGGTAGAGGTCTCCTTGTCGGTCTTCCAAAAGTTCTAACAAACCAGCAATTGAGCCAACCCGCACTGGTGGCAACGACTGATACTTAGCGCCTTTTTGAGGTTCAGGTTCAGAAACTGGAGTTGATGCTTCTAGCGCTTCGAGGTCGGGGTTAGTTAGAATCTTGTAAACCTGGTCTACAAGCGTTTGGAAACTGGAGCTTTTGCGATCGCGATAGTGAGGTAGGGTAACTGGTAAATCTGCCCGAATCCGTCCGGGATTTCGACCGAGAACAATAATTCGGTCTGCTAGAATTACAGCTTCTTCAATACCATGGGTGACGATTAAGATCGCTCTGGTGGGAATCCGGTGTTCTAACCACAGGTCTAACAACTCGAATCGCAAGTTTTCGGCTGTGAGGACATCTAAAGCGGAAAAAGGTTCATCCATGCACAGTAGCTCTGGTTCTACAGCTAAGGCTCTAGCAAACCCAACTCGCTGACGCATCCCTCCAGAAAGCTCTTTGGGATAAGCATTCTCAAATCCATCTAAACCAATAACGTCAATCATTTGTAAAGCTTTTTGCTGCCGCACATCTGACATCACTCCCTTGGCTTTCAATCCCAATTCCACATTTTCTAATACGGTCAACCAGGGGTAGAGGGCAAAACTTTGAAAAACAATCGCTATTCCCGGATTTAAGCCAATCAAGGGACGATTATGATAGAGAACTTGACCCTTTGTGGGTGCGATTAGCCCAGCCATCATCCGCATTAAGGTAGATTTTCCTGAACCTGAAGGCCCCAATAAGGCAACAATCTCCCCTGTACGCAACTCCAGGTTAATGTTCTCAAGAATAGTAATTTGCTGCCCGTTAGGTTGCTGATAAGATTTGTTGACGCCTTCTAAGGTAATGAGGCGTTCCTTTGTTGTTTTTAAAGGCACCATTTTTCCTCCTACGTCTCCCCCGCGCTGGGAGACTTGCTCGCCAGGCTAGAGGAGTTTGCTACTGTGGCTAGATGGACCTGTGTCCATTGGATCTACAAAATTCGACATCGGTAGCCGGTGATGGTACCGCTAAGATTTATCCTAACTCCTCAGGTATTTCAGCGGTAGAGGCTTATGAAGAGGGAGTAGCGCGAAGACAAATGCGGAGGTTTCCTCTGATCGGAACTTCGGGTATAGAGGGAGTAGGGGACTTGCACTTACTGCTGGTCAAGTCGAAAATAAGGAGAACAAGTTGCACCAGGAGAGTCAAGTGAGTCAGGAATTTGATTACGACTTAGTGATTATTGGTGCTGGGGTGGGCGGACATGGTGCTGCTTTACACGCGGTCAGCTCTGGATTGAAAACAGTCATTATCGAAGCAGCTGACATGGGTGGTACCTGTGTCAATCGGGGTTGCATTCCCTCTAAGGCTCTACTAGCTGCGGCCGGTCGGGTACGGGAGTTACGAGATACACACCACCTTAAAGCATTAGGCATTCAAGTAGGAAACGTGGGGTTTGACCGGCAGGCGATCGCCAACCATGCCAGTAACCTGGTCAACAAAATCCAAGGAGACTTGACCAACAGCCTCAAACGTCTAGGAGTTGATGTGATTCGGGGTTGGGGTAAGTTGGCTGGGCCGCAAAAAGTCACAATAGCAACAGACACTGAGGAAAAAACCATCACAGGGAAAGACATCATGCTTTCCCCAGGCTCTCAACCCTTCGTCCCTCCAGGAATTACTGTGGACGGCAAAACGGTCTTTACCAGCGACAAAGGGGTGAAGCTGGAGTCGCTTCCAGACTGGGTGGCAATTATTGGTAGTGGCTATATTGGTCTAGAGTTTTCTGATGTCTACTCGGCTCTAGGCTGTGAAATCACGATGATTGAAGCTCTAGATCAACTTTTACCAGGCTTTGACCCGGATATTTCTAAACTCGCTCAGCGGGTGCTAATTACCCCTCGCGATATTGAAACGAAGGTGGGAATCTTGGCTAAGAAAGTTACCCCCGGAACACCTGTAGTTATAGAACTAGCCGATGCTAAAACCAAAGAAGTGGTAGACATACTCGAGGTGGATGCTTGCCTGGTTGCTACTGGTCGCATTCCAGCTACCCAAAACCTCGGTTTAGAGTCTGTAGGGGTAGAAATTGACCGGCGGGGCTTTATTCCAGTAGATGACCGAATGGCGGTACTTTCATCTGGGGAACCAGTTCCTCACCTGTGGGCAATTGGGGATGCCAACGGTAAGATGATGCTGGCTCACGCAGCTTCTGCCCAAGGTATCATAGCGGTAGAAAATATCTGTGGGCGACAACAGCAAGTAGATTATCGTAGCATTCCCGCTGCCGTGTTTACTCACCCGGAAATCAGCACTGTGGGGATGACAGAGCCAGCTGCTCAGGAGTTGGGCAAGGCAGAGGGGTTCGAGGTGGGGGCGGTTAGGACTTACTTTAAGGGCAATTCCAAGGCGCTAGCAGAAGGTGAAGGCGACGGAATGGCAAAGGTAATTTACCGCAAAGATACGGGTGAAGTTCTGGGCGTTCACATCTTAGGGTTACACGCGGCTGATTTGATCCATGAGGCGTCAGCAGCGATCGCCAGCAGGCAGTCTGTCCACACCCTAGCCCATTTGGTCCATACCCACCCGACGCTTTCAGAAGTGCTGGACGAAGCTTACAAGCGCGCAATCGCGAGTTAACATCCCTCACCATCACCCCTCAAAATGCAAATTCGTCGCCGTCCACCTAACCTGGCTATTAATGTGAAGAGTTTGTGCTATCAGGTTGTCATGCCCGATGCAGCACCAAGGCATATTCTCGAAGAAATTGTCTGGCACAAAGAGATGGAAGTCGCTCAGCAAAGAGAAAAACTTCCCCTATCTGATTTGCAGCGTCAGGCTCTTACAGCACCGTCTCCCCGCGATTTCGTGGCGGCGCTGTGGCAAGGGAAAACAAAACCAGCCCTGATTGCTGAGGTCAAAAAAGCTTCTCCCAGTCGGGGGGTGCTGCGGTCAGATTTTGACGCTGTGGCGATCGCCACAGCATACCAGCAAGGCGGTGCCAGTTGCATTTCCGTTCTCACAGATGAACGATTTTTCCAAGGTAGCTTTGACAACTTACTTCAGATTCGTGCTGCTCTTGCCTTACCTTTACTGTGTAAAGATTTTCTGCTGTATCCCTACCAGATTTACCTAGCTCGTGTCCGAGGTGCCGACGCCGTCCTGCTGATCGTGGCGCTCCTTAGCGATCAAGACCTCCAGTATTTTGTGAAGATTGCCAATGCCCTGAAGATGGCTGCCCTGATTGAAGTTCATACCCTGGCAGAACTCGACCGCGTTTTATGCCTAGAGGGAGTGACTTTAATCGGGATAAACAATCGCAATCTGGAAGATTTTGCGGTAGACCTGAAAACCACTACCTCTTTATTGGAGTCCCGAGGCCGTCAACTGGAGTCGCGCGGCATCCTAGTCGTCAGTGAGTCAGGAATACACACGCCTGCTGATTTGGCTATAGTATCAGCAGCAGGGGCTCAGGCAGTGTTGATTGGAGAGTCTCTGGTGAAACAACCCGATCCAGCTTTAGCGATCGCGGCGCTGTTTTCCAATTCACCCTCACAACCATGAGCTTTTGGCATCTTCTAAGGGATATCATAGGAGTATGCTTGCGGTTGAGAGATGGAGCCAATTCCCCTTCCTTCACACATCCACTACGAACCGATACTGCAACTGTTAGAGCGACAAACTATGGTAGCAGTAAGTCAAAATCCAGTCTTGCGGGCACAGGTGAATCAGCTAATTATTACTCTCCGCAAAGCTGCTGCCCAACAGAAACAGCTCGAAGAAAGTTGCCAACAGTCGCAGGTTCCGGTTGAACAGCGCTGGTCACTCAATCACCACATTGCACCGCAAGTGTCCTTACCCGATGATTTGCCACTCCGCCAAGAACCACTCATTTAACTTTTAGTTGGCTATTCAAGCCAAAACTTCTCAAGATTAGCGCATCATAGAATCAGATTCCAAGTACCTAGGCTGAACGCAAAGAACAGCCGCTGGAAGTAAAGAGACTAGTGGTGATTTTTGAGAGGTACTGCGTGAGCGAGTTAGCACAAGAACGAGGAGTCGCTAGTCCAACAGACACCCCAGTGTCGTGCGAACGCAACCGGCTAGAGCGGATGGATCAATTAGAACAGGCACTGGAAGAGTCTTTGGCTTCCTTAAGTGAGTTGAGGCAACAGCTCACAGATCAGCACCTGCTCGAAACTCAGTTGGCGGCAACCGAGGAAATTGCCAATCTTCAGAAACAGGCCATAAATGAACTCCAACGACAGCTCACGACACTCAAACAAGACTTGATGACAGCTCAGGACAAGATTGAAGCTCTAGAAACCCAGATAGCTGAGCAGCACACAGCACAGGCGCGACTGCAACACGCCCGTCAAGAAATAGAAGCAGAGCGCGATCGCGGTAGCTCTCGCCTGACTCAGCTAGAACAGGAAACCATCCTCCTACAGGAAAAACTGCTTCAGCAAGCTCAGCAAGCCAGTGAGTACGAGACCGCTGTACATTACTGGAAAGACCTATATAAGGACCGCCAGCATCAGTTACTTGAACTGAAAACAGCCCTCGAACGACTACTGCCAGATCCTACAGCCGAACTCATAGACCTCCTAAAGGCAATTCAACCCCAAACAGATGTTGATACTGTAAAACCTGAGGTGCCAAAGTCTCTGCCATCAACTCCCTTAAAGAAACAGCCACTCCAGGTAGACCTGCCTGCTTTCTTGACCAGACACCGCTAGCGTCATCCAGGATGCTCATTCGCGTCTAGTAAACTACTTCCGGTTTGTTCACCAGGTTTAAGCGTATTCAAGATAGACTGCAACTCTTCCTGTTCGGTTAGTAGCCGACAAAAGGTGACTGGTAGACTATCGGTCATCAATTCCAGCGTCTGACGAAGTTGCTCTACTTGCTCAGTTAGGGTTTGATAATTGCTCTCCAGGTTCAGAAGCCGTGCGTTCGTAGCCTCACTAGCAATGGGTGCCGCTGATTCGTCTAGTCCCAAGTAGGACTCTAAAATCAACGTGACTGCCTGGGAAATTGATTTAAGCTGATGAGTTTGCTTAAACTGAACTAGCTGATTATAAACTCTTTCTGGAACGTAGCCAGAGACCTTGAGGTTATTGGTAGCCATTGGTCAAACGAAGAGTAGCTGTCTAAGTGGACTACTCAAACTCTACTTTGAAGTGGTGATTAACGCTGGGTGCGTTCACCTTAGCATCTTCCTCTTGAGAGCAAACAAGGTGGCATCCCGAACGTCAGGGTCAATATCAAGAGCGTTGTCTTGAAGTCCCTCTATCTCTGGGCCTGCAGGTTGGCTGCTGAATGCAGCATTGGCTATTGTGTCAAGGTCATCAGCAGTGACACCCGCATACCACTGGCAATCAGGGTAAAAGATCATGATGGGGCCAAAGTCGCAGCCGTTGAAGCAGATATAGGGACATACCTTAACGTCCAGCCTTTCTGAATCGACCAACCCAACGCTGGACGAATCGCTAGCAGCCGCAAGATTAGCTCTATGCTCGGCCACCTTCTGGCGTAGCTTCTCCACGTATCCCTCCGCGCCTTTCTCCAGGCAGAATTCGTTTTGACAAACATAAATAGTTCGTTTATGCAAGCCAGCACCATTGCCCATAACTCTTTCTGACACTCATTTCTCCCTTTGTTGTGAGTACTATTTCCTCAAACTGCCTCGACGACGCGCATTGTATGCCTCATTAGCCTTGAGGATGTTTGCGACCACCTGCGGCCAGACGATGCCTGTAAGGTCAACCGGGTTTGCTACCTGATCGCAATTCTGGCAAGTGCGAATAGGTTGGTTGCGGTTGTACTCCTGACAACTTTCCCAGTAAACTTGCTGAGCTAATTCAACCCCTGCGTCAAAGCTCTTGCTGCATATTCGGCGATCACAACGTTGGCAATAAAAACTAATCTCCTCGTGACCTGGTGGCTCAGGTTTGAAGCGCAGTTGTAGGCATTCACCGTCCGGTATCAAATGATTCGGTACACCTGCTGGTAGATAGACCGCGTCACCCGACTCAAGCTGCATGTAGTTGTACTCGCAGTCCTTAAACTCAATGCGGCAGCAACCACTCAGGTTGAGTATCGCCTGGTCTTTATCCGACGAGAGCCAAAACGGTTGTGGCACTTTGTTCCGGCTCAGATGAACCATTGGATCAATACCTGGATTGAGGACTGGAAAGTCGTCGTAAGAGCCAATTGTCCGGTTAGCGGCGGCAAAAATATTGAGAAAGCGGCCTCGTTCAGCCATCGGGCCTTGTGACTGTTGTGTCCCAACGCTCATAGTTGTTTCCCTACCTATGTCTTATTACCACCAAAACCCGCCAAGTTAGGCAGGCTTTGGCTGGCAAGAAAGCGTTCGTAGTCGGCCCGCGCTCGATTAGCTAGCCGCACTTGACGAGTATAGAGGCTCCAACTCATATCCTCGACGGGGAAGTGGGGTAAAACAGTGCCGCAGCTGTGGCAAGTGCGATCGCTCTGGTTGAATTCGTTCACGGCGTCAGGACCCAACACAGTGAGAGTCTTGAATTCGGGATAGTAAGGCTGTTGCTCACCCTCAAAGTTGTCCATCACCTTGCGGAAGACCAGTTTTTTACATTCCTCATTGGGGCAATAGATTGAGAAGACTTCCCTCTGGGGCGGCTGCTCTTTGTTGCGTTGAACCACCAGCGCCATACTGTAGCCATCGGGATTAGTCGCATGCGTACCTGTGTGGTTATTTACCTCGTGGGTCCTGGCTCCTACCGCTAGCATGCCGAAAGGCTGCTGGAATTGGTTACTGACCAATGAAATAAAAAGTTCGTCGCAGTCATTGGTGTGATGGAAGTTGAATTCGGGAGAGCCGGGGTAGTTGAGGCTATAAACTCCACCGAGTACAATCGCACCTGGGTGCAAATAGGGGAAAAGCGACGTAATTCCAGGTACCCCAGTGTGACTGATTAGATGCTGAAACACGTTAGTTTTCATCGGCTGGCGCTTGGTAAAGAGATCTCTTTCTGGAGCTGAGGGGGATTGCTCAGAAGGATTATCTGTTTGTACCTCTTTCTCCCCCTGCCCCCCCAGCTCTCTTCCTCTCCCCCTGCCCCCTGCCCCCTGCCCCCCAGCTATTTTCCTCTCCCCCTGCCTCCCCAGCTCCCCCAGCTCTCTTTTGTGGTAGTAACGCTCCGCCCCTGAATGTAATGGTATCGGCCCAGTCTGACAAATTTCTTCGGGTTTAATGGGGTAGTACAGTGCGCTTTGCTCTCGTTGTTGTTGTCGGTACCTGGACTCGAAGCTGTCCCGGTCTTCCACAATGACGCTTGTGACCAAATTAACCAGTTCCTCAGGCACTTCCTCTCGGGTTACCAGTAACCACTGGCTGAAGTCCAACGTTGGAACTGGTTGCTCCACTCCCACAAAGTCGCCCGGCTCAAGGGTTCGCCGGAGGAAGCTCCGGCGACTTCCTTGAGCAAGCTCAATATCTGCCCGCCCATAGCCATATTGCTCGTGCAGTTCCTCAAGTACCGCTAGTTCAATCGGCAAAAATCGCATCAGCTTCTGACCCATAAACCTCGGCCAGATCATGATTGCCTCGTGGAAGAGGGCATCTGCATTACCGTTGGCGAACCAAGATAGTACCGGACGTAGTGTTTCCGCAGTCAGCCACTGCCCACCCCATCGCTCCAGGTCTTCCCAGGCCATACCGTGAGCGTTCAGCACCTTCCCAACGGAGTAGCCAACAAAATTGCCATCATCGTTTGACCCAGTGGCAATACGCAGTGGAGGGCGTTTGGTAACGAAGTCACGGAAAGTGTGCAGGTCGTAGCGGTCAGCTACCTCAGCATCAATGGCTAAAACCAGCCGGTCACGATGAGGCAACGCCGCGACTGCCCGTAGATTTGGGTGTGGAGTGTTGAATAGCCCGCGCCCCTTCAAGGCCATATCAGCCGCGACAATGGGCGTAGTAAAGGCGAAATCTACCGTGCCATCAAGCACCGCCCTGATGTTGTCTGCAAAGCCTCGACCAGTGTGAATCACAAAGGTTGAATTTTTAGCGGTACGCCAGCGCACACCGTTGGCAATCCAGCTACAAGCGCTCGTAAGGTTATCCATACCCCAGCCGCCCCTAAGCTTCAGGTGAACCTCAAGGCTGCTCTTACCCCAATTTAGTTCAGCGTTCATATCTAATATTAATGAATAGTCTAATCACAATCATGCATAAAGATTGTTGTTGCCATTCGCCAGTTTACAGCTTCTACAATTTTGCCTCGCAGATAGCGCAGACTTCGTAGAGAGATGTATTGCCCTTTGCCAACTTTTTAATCTCATCAATGTGCGCGGTGGCATGGGAATTATTAGAAATCACCTCTAAGTCTTCTTTACTCCGCCACTGGACATAGTTTATAACCCGCGTGCCATCTAGACTTTTGTGAATGTTTGCTGAGATGAAACCTGGCTGTTTACTCATCGCTTCCCCTGCCTCCACAAATATATCTACCAACCGCTGCTGATTTTCAGGCTCAACAGTAAATACATTGATCAGGGTAACTAAATCCTTGTTCATTGAAATCGTAGCCATTTTTATGATGCTTCCTAATTAAAGAACTTGTGTTGGCATTAATTTTTCAGGGGTTCTTTGTGTAGCAAACTTCGTAGAGCACTGGAGCAAGTTTGGCAATATTTAAAACCTCAGCGTGCAGATCTAGCTAAGGAACTTCAACTTATAGTTTTGCATGGAGATACTTCAACCACGTATAAGGAAAGGGTTGAGACTGTAAACTTTATGTGTGTTTTATGTGTAAGTTTTGCGTCTCCTAAACAGGGATAGGTGAATAGCAGTGGCAGCGGGAGGTATACTTTTAGAAGGCGAATCAGGTTGATTCAAGCACGGTGTTCCAACGTCTGGAGCGATCGTTCCTAGAGCCATCAGTGTCACTTTCAGACATGCAAACAGTCAAACTTACACCAAGAGAAATAGACCGCTTGATCGCAGAGCGGGTGATGGGATGGACAAATCTGTCTATGATCGGAAACCGCTTCGGAACTACACCAGAAGGCAAGACTCACAGAATTGTTCCACAATACTCCACCGATGTGTCAGCCGCCTGGGAGGTGGTAGAGAAACTTAGGCAATCAGGATATCAAGGTGGGATCAATTGGGCTATATCAGAGCTAGGATATGAGTGCGCTTTTGTTGAGGCATTGCATTCACCTGATGAAAGGCAAACTTCTAGAGCCGAAACCGCCCCGCTCGCTATCTGTCTAGCTGCATTGAAGGTGATTGGCATGTCGGCGATCGAGCCAGGTTTTTAAGCCTCCCGAATCCAGAGTGCAAGCCCACCACCACGACCGCGAGCGGCAATGAAGTCTTGAGTCACCAAAAAGAAAGCAAAAAACGGAAGTTTGGCAATGGATTGGTGAGAAAAATTCTCAGCTTGGGTGCCACCTCGAAAACCTCCACTATAAACGGTGTAACTAAATAGGCAAAGTTGCAATCGGGTAAAGTCAAACGCCAGAAGGTTTTTCTTGCCTGGGTACTGAGCTGGACCTATCAGCTTAAACAGCAGTGGACCGAATTGAATCTGATTACCAATTTCTCCGTTGCCTAAACTCGGCTTGGGAGGTTGTGCTTGGCTACTAAAGGAAATCTGAGCCGAAATAACCTTAGGCACATAAAAGCCTCTGCCCAGAACAATGCCACCTCGCCGACGGGCTTTGCGAGTACCAGTCACAAAGCAGAGCCGCCAACTACCTAGCAAGGAGTCGAAGGGATACGTCAGTCGTTGCTGTTTGGCTACTTTTTCCGCTTGCAGCAGTGCACTGACCACTGCCTTAGCCGAGGGGCGATGGTCAGCTGTCTGACCTCGAAAGGCAGCCGCTGCCATTGCTAGGGTGGTGACAAAATCAGATGGTACTGTAGACGTCGAATCAACTGTCATGAGGCCAGCTTTTAATGAACTACCTGGCCCTACCTTGCGAGGGTAGAGCAAACTTTCCGCTCTGTTCCAATCCTTCATTCATTTTAAGCGCGGATGCTTGAGCTAGCTTTCGACGCAGCATGGGGTTTGAGTGGCATCGCCTCAACCGAGGCGATGCCACGACTGGTATTATCACTAAGTCGAAAAAGCTGTAACGCAGCCGCTCTTGTGATTGCAGAACTGTAAGGAGACATGACATGCTCAAGCGGAAATCATTTGTTCGGCAGCGCCTCATGTTCGTAGCGCTAGTCTTTGCTGTTTGCAGTTTTACCATTGCCCTGAACTGGCCTGGGCCTCCTACGGCAAAGCTAGCGAGGATAGTACAGCGATCAATATCACCGCCACTCACCCAATTAGAGAGAGTCAGCAGCTTTACTGTACCTGAGGAGTTTCAGGGAAAAATCATTTCCCAAACCACCCTGCCGCTGCGAGAGAAAGCGATCGCGCTCACATTTGATGATGGTCCCTGGCCGCGCACGACTGAGCAAGTCCTGGATATCTTGAAGCAAAATGACATCAAAGCGACTTTCTTCTGGATTAGTAAGAACGTGAAAAACCGCCCAGAGATTGCTCAACTCGTGGTAGACGCAGGCCACGTCATCGGCAATCATACCTGGCATCACTGGTACAAGCGGATGGACCCTGCTACTGCTGCCCGTGAAATCGAGGACACGGCAGCACAGATCTACGAGACAACGGGAGTCAAAACTTTTCTGTTCCGTCCGCCTGGCGGGATCTTGAACAATGGGCCAGCTAGCTACGCCGAACAGAAAAACTATGCCGTGATGACGTGGTCAGCCGACTCCAGAGACTGGTTCTATCGCCGCACTTCGCCATCGGTCTTGGTCAATAATGTGCTTAAGGAGGCACGACCGGGCGGGATTGTACTGATGCACGACGGTGGTGGGAATCGCTCTAAGACGGTGAAGGCTTTACCAGAAATCATCGCCGGACTCAGACAGCGCGGGTATAAATTTGTGACAGTCCCTGAACTGCTAGCACTCAAGGGTTCGCCGGAGGAAGCTCCGGCGACTTCCTTGAGCAAGCTCAAAGATCGAGAACTGAAATTGATGAGCCGAGCTAGGACCACAGTCGGCGCTGGCAAGAAGCCACAGGTCAAACAACCACAACAGCTAGCTGATTAAGACAATAGGGCATGGATTAAACGCAGGTAACACTTTGTTTGAGAACTGCTTTTAAGGAAAAGTGACCAGTATCCCCATACCTTCAGTGAATTCACCGTTGCCGTCTGGAATCAGCGTCAGGTTTTGTGCATCTTGAGTTTTTCTCCACATCTTCTACTAGCAGGATTCTCATTTTCTTTCCGAGTTCTTTACCTGGTTCTGGTATCGTCTGCTAGTCAGTTTCTAAAAATCTAACTCAATCAGTAAGAAAAACTAATGCTCAAACTCAAATTCACCACCCTAGTAGCGGCAGGAACGCTTATGGCGCTTGCAGGGGCAGCCGTAGCACAACCGACCCCAATGCCGCCGAACCAGATGCAGCAGACCCAAAGTGGAATGTCTGCGCTCAGCGCCTCCGAACAGCAGTTTTTAACCAAAAATGCTACTGATGGCGTCTATGAATTTATCTCCGCGCAACTTGCCGTGTAGAAGGCCCAGAGCCCTCAAACAGCTCACACAACTTGCCAAAATTCAACTTCAAAGAGCTAGTTTAAAGGGGATAATAAGTCGTGTTTTTTCACAAAAAAGAAACAATTCATACCGTCAATATCGATGCAGCAAATCTGCGTTTTGCCCAGATGCTTCTGGACCAGTTTGGTGGGGCAACAGGAGAACTTTCTACATCCAGCTAGATGAAACCGTGATATCTACTACAACTTGTCGACTCACAAGAATGCAGTTGGGCTGCAGCTATAGGTAAGCGTCCCAGGGTGTTACGAAAATTAAGGATTGCAGGGTGAGTTCTTGAGACATGATAAGGTGCATGAGCCAAGAAGTCGATCTGTATGGAGTAAAAATACCAGCTGCCGATTGGGAG
>JAABUQ010007887.1_pt1 | contig 15186 bp, 9 predicted proteins | sample 5560001 | NCBI WGS metagenome assembly JAABUQ01 (sample SAMN10711888, study PRJNA513371) | rock metagenome | isolation source: Antarctica rocks | place: Antarctica: Victoria Land, Finger Mt nord | collected 2015-12-18 | reverse complement strand
TCTTCCCTTTCGAACGGCCCTCGGGCGGCGTTCCGTCGCCAGATCGCCTAAAATCGAGAGGGGCATGGGGACCGAGGATCGGGACGATTCGGCGAGGAGGTCGGGGCGATGGCGAATCCGAACGCGAAGATGGTGGGCGCGCACGCGGTGACGGTCCTGGTGACGTTCGCGCTGGTCCTGGCCTGGATCGGCGACCGGGACGCGCGGCGGCGGGCGGCCCCGACGGCGCAGATCCCGCGAGCGGGGGCGGGGGCGGCGTCGGCCCGGCCGGTCGAGACGTACCGCGAGCCGTCGGCCGTCGCCGCGCCGATCCCGGCCGAGATCCTCCGGGTGGCCGACGCCGACGAGCAGATCAACATCCGGGTCTATGCGAACGTCAACAAGAGCGTGGTCAACATCACCACCGCCGCCGCGTCGGTCGGCCTCTTCGGCGACGAGTCGACGACGAGCGGGTCGGGCTCGGGGTTCGTGATCGACGACGCCGGCCACATCCTGACCAATTACCACGTCGTCGAGGGGGCCGGCAGCGTCCAGGTCACGCTCCACGACGGCTCGTCGCGCGAGGCCCGGCTCGCCGGCGCCGACGCCTCCAACGACGTCGCGGTCCTCAAGGTCGACGTCCCCGCCGGCCGGCTCCCGCCGGTCCCCCTGGGGGATTCGTCGCGGCTCCTGGCCGGGCAGAAGGTCCTGGCGCTGGGCAACCCGTTCGGCCTGGAGCGGACCCTGACGACGGGGATCATCAGCAGCCTCGACCGCTCGATCAAGGCCAAGAACGGCCGGACGATCAAGGGGATCATCCAGACCGACGCGGCGATCAACCCGGGCAACTCGGGCGGGCCGCTCCTGAATTCGCGGGGCGAGGTGATCGGCATGAACACGGCGATCCTCAGCCAGGTCGGGCAGTCGGCCGGGATCGGCTTCGCCGTGCCGATCGGCTCGATCAAGCGCATCCTCCGCCCCCTGATCGAGCAGGGCAAGGTCACCCGCGCCGACCTCGGCCTGACCCGCGTCTACCGGACCCGCGAAGGCTTGCTCGTGCTCGGGCTCGTCGAAGGGGGCGCCGCCGACCGGGCGGGCGTCCGGCCGCTCCAGCTCCGCCGGTTCCGCTTCGGCAACGAGATCATCACCCGCCCCGACCCCGAGTCCGCCGACCTGATCGTCGCCATCGACGGCAAGCCGATCAAGACCCACGACGAACTCCTCGCCGAGGTCGAGAAGCACGCCCCCGGAGAAGACGTCGTCGTCACCGTGAGCCGGGCCGGACGCCCGGTCGAGGTGACGGTCACACTCGGGTCGTCGTGAACCCCGGCGGGACTCGGGGCTCGGGACTCGGGACTCGGGACTGGAGGACTCGGAGGACTCGGAGGACTCGGAGGACTCAGGATCGGACGGTGAAGTCCCAATGTGAGGGCCTTCTGGACGTTGTCGTTTCCGGACCGACTCCAGAAGCGACTGTCAGTCCTCCAGTCCCGAGTCCTGAGTCCCGCAGTCCCCTCAGCGCGGCGTTGTAGCGTCGAAGGGGGCGAGCCGGGGGTCGGGCAGGGAGTTGTCGTGGACCAGGGCGGCGGCGGCGCCGGCGAAGAAGCTGGCGTCCTCGGCCACGTCGAGGTTGAAGACCGGCTGGACCCGGTCGGGCTCGATCGCCTCGACCGACCGGACGCCGCCGAGGGTCCGGACCGGGTCGCCGGCCTTGAGGCTTCGCGCCATCACCCAGCCGCGACCGGCCACCCAGAAGCGGTGGAAGGGGCTGGAGACGATGGCGTCGCCGTCGACCCGGATTCGGTAGGTCGGGCTCGGCGGATTGTGGTGGACGACCAGGATCGGCCGATAGCCCAGCGCCCCGGTCGCGGTGCTCTGGGTCAGGACGACGTCGCCGACCTTGAGGGTTTCGATCGGCCGGGGGCCGGCGATGGTCCGGACCGGCGTGCCGGCGGCGAAGCAGCTCCGGCGTTCGTAATCGAGGATCGGTCGGGACGAGCCCTCGGGGAGGGTCGCCGGCTGGTAGGCGATCGAGACGTCCTCGACCACCGAGGCCTTCGAGGTCCAGTCCGTCGAGGCGGTCGCATAGCCGACCTGGTCGGCCCACCAGTTCGTCCAGGCCCCGCGCTCGGCGGCCAGGGACCGCCCGGTCGAGGCGTTGAGGACGTTCGTCACCCGATCGTTGGCGATCCGGACGGCGAAGTTGTGGTCCGCGAGCATCCGGGCGTCGGCCCGCAACTGCCGCTCGGCGGCCACGCTCGACTTCCGGGCCTCGACCGCCATCTGGCCGAGCGGGATCGTGGCGGTGTCGCCGAATCGGATCAGGAACCCCGCCGACCGGAGCATCGGGTCCGCGATCATGTTCACCCGGAGATTCAGCATCGCTTGCTGGGCCCACGGATCGAGAAAATTGCCGAGGCCGGTCAGATGTCCCTTGAGTTCGCCCAGGAGGGTCGAGGCTTCGTCCGGGGTCACCACCCCGTTCGCGCCGAGCCGGACTTCCGCGTCCTCCCCGGGGGCCCCCGCCATCAGCCAGAGTCGAATGGAGCTGAAACGGACGCCAACATGGCGGAAGACGACGGCCCGACCCAGGTTGTCGAAGCCGAGTTGATCGTCGGGCCAGAAGACCGGCGGGGGGGTGTAGAGCCGCCGGACGTTGGCCCGCTTCCCCTCGACGAGCAATTCGCCGGGCGAGTTCGGGCCGCCGACGTGCTTGACCTCGAACCGGATCGGGTCGTCGAGCAGGGCGATGAGGGCCCCGGCGAACTCGCGGACGTCGCGGCCCTTGAGGGTTTCCGTCGCGGCCCTCCGAGGTTCGGCCCCCTTCGCGAAGACGGCGAGGTAGGCCAGGGCCCGGGACGAGGCCGGGGAGTCGACCTGCCCGAGCAACCGGACGGCCAGGGACTGGTCGGCCTCGCGGCCGGTGGCGAAGACCCGGCCGATCGACGGCACGGCGCGGGGGTCGGTCACCTCGGCGAGGCTCGACAGGGCCTCGTCGCGCTTCGAGGGCAGGGCGAGCATCCCTTTCCACTTTTCCAGGACCGGCCGCCACTTCTTGTCGGCCGCCTTCCGGGCCTCGGCCTCGGCCTTGTCGATGGCGATCTGGGCGTCGGTCGTCCAGCGGCCGTCGTGCTTCTTGCAGCCGAGCCGCTTCCAGGCGACGTCGCGGGCCGGGTCGAGCCGGGTGACGGCCGTGAAGTGGGCGCGGGCCTGGTCCTTGAGGCCGTGCTCGTCGGCCCAGAGTCCCAGGGCGAGCTGGGCGTCGGCGGTGGAGGCCGCCTTGAGGCGGCGGTCGTCGTACTCGGCCAGGGCGGCGGCGGCGGCCGGGTCGGCGCCGAGCCGGGCGGCGACGGCCTCGGGGCTCATCCAGCGGCCGTCGCGGGCGACCAGGCCCATCAGGCCCCGCGCCGCGGCGTGGCCGGGGTCGATGATCACGGCCAGGGCCAGGTGCTTGAGCCGCTCGGCGGGCAGGCCGCGGGCCTCGCACCAGAGCGCCAGGCGGACCTGGTCGTCGGGCGAGCGGCCGGCCGAGGCGCGGGCCTCGTCGTAGTCGCGGCGGGGGTCGGTCGGGGCCGGCGCGTCCGCGATCAGCAAGGCCGAGCAAGCGATCAGCATCAACATGGTCGAAAACTCCCCGCGAGGCGTCCGACGGGTTCGAGGCCATTCGCAGCTTAGGGGCGCCACCGGGGGGCGTCAACGTCACGGATGCATGGCCGACGGGAACGTGAATGGTGATCACGGGATGGGCCACCGGATCGACCACCAGGAGGGGCGGCGGGCCTTCGTCGCGGCCTCTCACCTGGCCGTCTTCCCGTCGAGCTTCCCGCCCAAGAGCCCAGGGTCGATCGGTTCGTCGGTCCGTGGGATACCCGATTGCAAGGAATCTCAGATTCCAAACAGCAGTAAGACAAGACAGACCTAATTGGCTGAAATTGGAGATGCTTGGGATCTGCGATCCGTCTTTCCACCCGGCTTGAAGGACCGATCGACCCTGGCCCGGCGAATTCGCGGCGCGCATCGGAGTGTCCGACCCGTTACACTGGAGCGGAAACCGCCGGGCGACGGCCCGGGGTCTCCCGGGGCGGGGTCGGTCCCCGCGCCGGGCGGGACGGGGACGGGTCGTCGCGGAGGCTTGGGGGATGGGCGGAATCTTCGCCTGCCCGGAGTGCGGCCGGGCGCTGGCGGTCGGGGGCCTGACCCCGGGCCGCGAGGTCCGCTGCCCCGCCTGCTCGACCCGGGTCGAGGTCCCGTACCTGCCCCGGGCGGCGGGCTGGAAGCGGGGGCGACGCGGGCGGGGGCGGAAGCGGCCGGCCTGGTGGGACTCGAAGCTGCTCCGGGCCGCCGTCGCGTTCGCCGTGGTCGCCCTGGTCGGGCTCGCCGCCGGCCGGATGATCGGCGCCCGGGCCCGGTCGGACCGCGAGCGGGTCCTGAACGAGCTGATCGCCTCGGCGGACGAGGCCGAGGCCCTCGGCAGGCTCGACGCCGCCCTTTACCAGAGCGAGGCCGCGCTGGCCCACGTCCGGGCGACGGGGAGGGACGGCTCGGGCCGCCTGCCCGACCTCCTGGCCCGCCGCGACCGGGCGTCGGCCCGCGAGGCCCGGGCGCGGCTGGAGGCCGTCGACGCGCTCGACCCCGACCGGGCCGTCGGCGAGTCCTCGACCCTGGCCAGACGAGCCCGGGCCGACCGGGCCCTCGCCCCGATGGTCGACGCGATCGGGGCGGCGGTCGAGCGATCCCGGCGCCGCCAGGTCGTCAAGGATCGCGACGCCGCCCGCCGGGCGCTCGACGCCGGGGACGCCCCGGGGGCGTTCGCCGCCGCCGAGCGGCTCCACGACCGCGCGGGCCAGCTCGCCGAGGCCGAGGCCGTCCGGGCCCGCGACGAGGCCCGGGGCCTGCTCGAATCGGTCGTCGGCCGGTTCGGCGTGGCCCTCCCGCCGGCCTCCGGCCGCTTCCTCGCCGGCTCCGCCGAGGCCTACGACGCGGCCCTCGATCGCCCCCTGGGCGAGGGCCTCCGGCTCCACGGATTCCTGGTCCAGCCCCGCCGCTCCCCCTGGCGAGGGCTCTGGGACGAGCGCGCCCCGTTCCGGGCGACGATCGAGGTCGCCGAGGACCAGGACGAATACTATCTCCAGTCCCGGAACCGGACGACCCAGATCGAGGGCGGCCTGAAGCTGGAACACCGAGGGCGGACGATCTGGCAGAGCCGGGTCGTCGCCCGGACCCGGGCGCCGCTGCCCGACCTGCCGGCCTACCTCGCCGGCCACCTCGCCACCTCGAATCGCCGCGACCCCGAGGTCGAGCGCCGGCTCCACGCCGACGCCCTGGCCGTGTTCGTCGACCTCGCCGCCCGGAACCTCCGGGGGCTCCCGAGGTGGGAGTCGGCGGCGAAAGGGCCGTGAGCCGGCCGGCCCGTCAGGACCGGCCGACGGTATCGTTGACGGCGCGCTGGAGGCTCTCGCCCAGCCCCTTCTGGCGGATCGCCTCGACGTCGGCCCGGCAGGCGAAGAGGGCGTCGACGACCCGGGGGTCCCACTGCTGGCCGGCGCCCTTGCGGAGGATCTCGTCGATGGCCAGGGGCGTGAGCCGGCGTCGATAAGGCCGGGTGCTCGACATGGCGTCGAAGCCGTCGGCCACGGCCAGGATTCGCGCCGACAGCGGGATGTCGTCCCCCTTGAGGCCGCCGGGGTAGCCGGTCCCGTCGTAGTTCTCGTGGTGGTGGGCCACGCCCGGCATCAGGTGGTGGAGCTTCTTGAGGTCGGCCAGGATGTGGACCCCGATCTCGACGTGCGACTGGATCAGCCGGTATTCTTCGGGCGTCAGGGGCTCGGCCTTCTTGAGGACCTTGTCGTCGATCCCGATCTTGCCGACGTCGTGGAGCAGGCCCATCAGGTACAGGTCGCCCCGCTGGTTGGCCGACAGCCCCATCTGCTCGGAGAGGCGGACGGCGATCCGCGCGACCCGCTCGGAGTGGCCCGAGGTGTAGGGGTCCTTGGCGTCGATGGCCGAGGTCAGCGCCCGGATCACGCCGAAGAGCAGCTCCTTGAGCTCGCCGTAGAGCTTGCCGTTGGTCCGCTGGGTGTCGATCAGCGAGGCCACCGGCTGGATCAGCTCGACCTCGGGCGTGGCGAAGGGCCGGTCGTCGACGGGGTTGACCGCGACGATCCAGCCGCCCGGCGCCTGCGAGTCGGCGGCGACGGCCGCCACCCGCCGGGCCTGGGGCGGGGCGCCGGCGGCCGGCTCGTTGGCCAGGTACACGCCATCGGGGCCGCCCGAGGGGGCCAGCCCCCGGAAGCCGCGGGCGTCGAGCCCCTTGACCTCGCCGACGACCACGGTCGGCTCGCCCGGGTGGCTCGGGACCCACGCCAGGGCCGCGACCGACAGGGCCGAGCGGAGCGCCGTCAAGGCCAGGTCCTGATACCGCTCGGGGGGGTCGGACACGCGAAGCCGCCGGATCAGGCGGGCGGTGAGCAGCCGGTCCCCCCCCTCGCCCCGGAACGGCGAGGGGGCCGAGGCCGGCCGGGGAAACACCTCGCCCCGGAGCCCGTCGGCCACCGCCTGGCCCCAGGCCCGCAACGCCCGCTCGGGGCAGGGGGGGCCCCAGCTCGCCACCGGCCCGGCCTCGCCGGCGAAGCCCACCAGCGCGACCAGGTCGGCCCCCGACGGGCGGGGCATGGGCAAGCAGAGCCACGTCGGGCCCGACGCCCGGTCCGGCTTCCAGATCGCGACCCGGCCGTGCCAGAGCAGCCCCGAGCCCAGGACGGCGGTCAGGCTCGCGTCGCCGCCCGGGAAGGCCGACGATTCCTGGCCGATCCGGACTCGCCAGATTAGCGTGGCCGGGTCGAGCAGCCCCACCGGCGCCTCGAACTCGCGGGCCAGCCGTCGCGCCGCGGCTTCATCGCCCTCGGCGGCCGGGCCCCTCACGCCGGAACTCGTTCGATCCTTGACGATCATGAGATGAAACCTACTCCGGGAAGGTGGGCGGCCTCGTCCGTCACCCGCTCCGCGTCCACTCGACCCTAGGACCGTTCCGTTAATTTGGCAAACCCCGACGACGGATCGTCGGGCCGGGCCGGGCCAGACGCCCCGCCCCGCTGGACAGGCCCGGGCCCGCGACCTAGAGGTTGACCGGACGAGGATGGTTCCCAACGCCCGCCCCGCGGCCGGCCCGCGATCGATCGAGGAGGCCACCTTTGGCGGAGTCATCCGAGCGGAACGACCTATTCCAGGCCTGGAACCCGGGGGCGACCGACGACCCCCGGTCCCTGGGCCGGACCCTGAGCTGGGCCGGGCTCCCCCGCCGTCGCCCTCTGGGCGACGACCCCACCCGCGCCCCCGGCGAGCCCGTCCCGGGCGCCGACTTCACCCTCCACCCGGACCTCGGGCCGGCCGTCGGCGGCGGCGATCCCGGCGCGACCCGCGGGGTCGCCCCGGCCGCCGCTCGTCCGGGCGAGCCGGGCGACGGGCCGGTCTTCTTCCCGAAGTGCGGCGACGGGATCGGCGGCTTCCGCCTGGTCGAGGAGCTGGGCCGGGGGGCATTCGGCCGGGTCTTCCTCGCCGAGGAGTCGCGGCTGGGCAACCGCCCGGTCGCCCTGAAGATCGCCCGCGCCGAGGGGGACGAGCCCCGGCTCCTGGCCAGGCTCCAGCACACCCACATCGTGCCGATCCACTCGGTCCACGACGACCCGGCCACCGGCCTCCGCCTGATGTGCATGCCTTATTTCGGCGGGGCCGACCTGTCGCGGGTCCTCGCGGCGACCGGGGCGACGTCGCCGACGGCCGGCGCGGGCCGGAGCCTGCTCGAAGCCCTCGACACCGTCGGCCATCCCGCCCCGAGCGACGCCGGCGGCGAGCTCCTCTCGCTCCGCCCCGACGCCTGGCTCGCGGCGGCGGGCGAGGGGCCGGGCCTGTTGCCGGGGCGCGGTCATTCGTCCTCGGCGCGATCGATCCTCGGCCGGGTCGCGCGGTGGTCGCGCTCGATCTCGCTGGCGATCCCGAACGAGCCCGGGTCCGCGCCCGAGGACGACCGCGACCCCGGCCAGCCGTCGCGGCGGTTCCTCCGCCAGGCCAGCTTCGTCAGGGCCGCCGCCTGGATCGCCGCCCGGCTGGCCGAGGGGCTCGATCATGCCCACGCGCGGGGGCTCCTCCACCGCGACCTGAAGCCGTCGAACATCCTGATCGCCGCCGACGGGACGCCGATGCTCCTCGACTTCAACCTCGCCGCCGCCACCGCCGCCGTCGGCGCCGAGGAAGGGGACCGGGCGATGATGGGCGGCACGCTGCCTTACATGGCCCCCGAGCACCTCGACGCCTTCAACCCCAAGGGCTCGACCCCGCCCGGGGCCGTCGACGAGCGGTCCGACATCTACGCCCTGGGCCTGATCCTCTTCGAGATGGTCGCCGGCCGCCACCCGTTCGAGGAGCCCGAGCCCGGCCGGCCGATCCTGGAAGTGGTCCGCGCGATGACCGAGGAGCGGCGCGGGCCGGCCCCGTCGCCCCGGGCGGCCAACCCCGAGGTGTCGCCCGGCCTCGACGCCATCATCCGCAAGGCGATCGACCCCGACCCCGGGCGCCGCCACGCCCGCGCCGGCCACCTGGCCGAGGACCTCCGCCGGTTCCTCGACGATCGCCCGCTGAAGTACACGCCCGAGCCCAGCCTCCGCGAGCGCCTGGCCAAGTGGGCCCGGCGGAATCCCCGGTCCACCGGCGCGTCCACCGTCGGCCTGCTCGGCCTGGCCTCGATCGTCCTGGTCGGCGGCCTGGCCTGGTGGCTCTCGCTCCACCTCGGCCTGGTCTCGGCGCGGCTGAAGCTCCGGGCCTTCGAGTCGCGGTTCCAGGAGTGCCAGCTCTTGCTCAACGTCGCCGGCGGCCCGGCCGAGCACCTGGGGCGGGGGATCGCCCTGGCCGAAGGGGCGATCGCCGACGCCGGCGCCGACGGCCGGCCGGGCCGGTCGTGGCCCGACGTCCTGCCCCCCGACGATCGCCTGGCGATCCGCCGCGACCTCGCCGAGCTGATCCTCCTGGCCGCGCGGGCCCGGGTCGCCCGGGCCGAAGCGTCGAAGTCCGAGGTCGAGCGTCGCCGGGCCCTGGTCCTGGCCATCGACCAGCTCGACCGGGCCGAGGCGCTCGACCCGAGCCCGACCCAGGCCCTCTACGACGACCGGGCCCTGTATCACGCCGCGATGGGCGAGGCCCCGTTGGCCGCCCGTGACCGCGCCCGGCGCGACGCCACGCCGCCGCGGACCGGCCGCGACTTCACCCTGATCGGCACCGCGCTGCTGGCCCGGGGCCGCCCCGACCAGGCCGAGCCGGCCTTGCTCAAGGCCGCCGGGCTCGACCCCCGGCGGTTCTGGTCCTGGTTCGCCCTGGGCCTCTGCCACTTCGACCAGGGGCGATTCCCCGAGTCGGCCGGCGACTTCACGGTCTGCACCGTCCTGGCCCCGCGGTTCGCCTGGCCCTGGACCAACCGGGGCCTGGCCCTGGCCCGCTCGGGCCGGCTGGTCGAGGCCATCGAGGCCTACGACCGGGCCGTCGACGTCGACCCGCGCGACCCCGAGGCCCTGGCCAACCGCGGCCTGACCGCCCTGGAGCTGGGCCGCGCCGAGGCCGCCGTCGCCGACCTCGGCCGCGCCGTCGCCCTCGGCCGCGCCGTCGCCCTCGGTCGCCTCGACGCCCCCCTTCGCTCGGCGCTGGCCGAGGCCACCGCGCGGGCCGGCCGGCCCGACGAGGCCCTCCGCCAGCTCGCCGCCCTGATCGAGGCCGACCCCGACGCGGCGGCCCCTCGGATCGCCCGGGGGACCTTGCTCGCCGCGACCGACCCCAAGGCGGCCGAGGCCGACTTCCGCCGCGTCCTGGCGGGCGACCCGGCCCAACCCGCCGCGCACCTCGGCCTGGCCCGGCTCCTCCGCCGCTCCGACCCCCGCGCCGCGCTGGAGTCGGTCGACCGGGCCGTCCGGGGCGACCCCAACCGCCTCGAAGCCCTGGAACTCCGGGCCCTCCTCCGGGGCCGCCTCGGCGACCCCGCGGCCCTCGCCGACGCCGCCCGGCTGGCCGGGACCCCCACGCCCCACCGCCTCTACAACGCCGCCTGCGCCCTGGCCCTGCTCCACGCGGCCCGCCCCAACGCCGACCTCGCGGCCGAAGCCCTCGCGCTCCTCCGCCGCGCCCTCGAATCCGGCTTCCCCCCCGGCCTCCTCCGCGACGACCCCGACCTCGATTCGCTCCGGTCCCGGCCCGCCTTCCGCGACCTGATCGCGGGCCGGGGGCCGGCCTGACGCGGTCCGCGGGGGGCGATTCCCGATCCAAAATTTCAAATTTCCTATCAAAGAAATTCTGAAATTTGAAATCTTGGATCGGGAATCTTCTTCCCGACTCCCCTCAGGCCGCCATCAGGTCGAACGGCGACTCGCGGGCGGCGGCGAGGACGGCCGGGACCTCGGGGCGGTCGAGCCCCTCGGCGTAGGCGATCAAGAGGGCGAGGTCGGCCAGGCGGTTGAGCCGGCGCGGGAGGCCGTCGGCCGCCCGGTGGAGCGCGGCGAGTCCTGGCGGGTCGAACAGCGGGGCCTTGGCGCCGGCGGCCTCGAGGCGGCCGAGGACGTAGTCGGCGGATTCGCCCTCGGTCAACGGGCCGAGCAGGCACCGGGCCGCGAGGCGGTCGGCCAGCTCGGCGGGGAGCCTGAGCAAGACCTCGGGGCCGCCGACGATCAGGAGCGACAGGTCGGGCGGCCCCCCGGCGGCGAAATTCAGGAGCAGGCGGAGGGCTTCGAACGTCCCCGGGTCCTCGATCGAGTGGGCCTCGTCGACGATCAGGAGCGGGCGCGCCCCGCCCGCGGCCGACGCGGCCAGCCCGGCCCGGAGCCGGCGGACCGAACCGCCCAGGCCCGCCGGGCCGAACCGGGGCGCGTCGAGTTCGTCGGCCAGGTAGTCCATCAACTCGGGGGCCGGCATCGCCGGGAACGTGAGATGCACCGCCCGCCCGCCCAGGTCCCGGGCCAGCCTCCGGGCCAGGAGCGTCTTGCCCGTCCCCGGGGGGCCGAACAGCAAGGCCGGCCCCTGCCCATGCTCCAACCCATACCGGAGCCGGCGGACCGCCGCCTCGCGGCTCCGGAGCCCGACGTACCCCGAAAAATCCGCCGACTCCCCGAACGGCCGGGGCCGAAGGCCGAAGTGCTCCTCGTACAACGGCGGGCCTCCTCGGGGGCGGGACTTGGGACTAAAGGACTGGAAGACTCAGGATGTCAGTTGAACGGCGATTCTCGACGCGCAAGTCCTTCTCCCCTCGCCCGGAGGGAGAGGAGGGCCAGAACGCACCTTTGCGACCGAAACTCGGTCCTCGGTCCCGAGTCCTCCAGTCCCACCGATCCTCAGACGAACGTCTCGGCCAGCCCGAGGAGGGGGACGCCGCCGGCTTCGAGGGCTTCGCGGGCCCGGAGGATGGCCCGGTCGCCGGTGAGGGCCCGATTGTGGACGAGGATGGCGGCGTCGACGGCCCGGGGCAGGGGGGTCGAGCCGAGGCCGGCGAAGAGGGGGCCGCCGTCGATCAGGACGAGGTCGAAGTCGCGGCGGAGCCGGGCCAGGGTGGTCGACCAGGCGGGGCCGGCCAGGAACTCGCGGGGGCGGGCGACCGGGGCCCGGAGCGGGAGCACGGACAGGTGATCGTCCGGGGCGTCGACCACGGCGTCGGCCAGCGCGGCGCCGGCGTCGATCACGTCGTCCAGGCCGAGTCGGGGCCTCAGGCCCAGGAGTCGGGCCAGCATCGGGCCGGCCAGGTCGGCGTCGACGAGCAAGGTCCGGCCGGCTCGCCGCGCCAGGGCGCGGGCCAGGGTCAGGACCAGGGTCGTCCGGCCTTCGGAGCGGTGGCAGCTCGTGAAGTACAGGTTCTTGACCTGTTGCCGGTCGGCGAGGCCGACCAAGGCGTCGGCCAGGCGTTCGAACCGCTCGCCGTGGTCGCGCTCCAGGGCCCGGACCGTGGCGGGCCAGTCGAGGGTGAAGCCCGGGTCGAGCGGGCGCGGGCCGGGCTCGACGGTGAAGTGGGGCGGGGGCGCGAGGTTCGGGGCGTCGGCCGGCCCGCGCCTGGCGTAGGCGCGGGCGAGGGCCTGGTCAATGTCCCCCATGACTCGACTCCTCGGGGGTGTCGGCCGGCAGGAGCTGGCCGGACAGGAAGACGCGGGACTCGGCGAGGTCTCGCGACGGGGTCGAGAAGATCGGCTCCAGCGAGATCGAGATCACCGGCGGGGAAAGTTCGCCGCCGGCCCGGTCGCCGCCGACGCCGGCACGCAGGGCCGGGCCCCTCGGGGCCGGGGCCGAAGCCGGGCGAGTGTCGCCACCGGACCGGGCCAGGACCAGGGGGAGCGGCAAGGCCGCGAGCAGGAAACAGGCCACGACGCGGACTTCGCGGCGGAGGCGGCGGCGACGGGCCCGCCGCTTGGGGGCGTGGGCCTCAGCGACCGCCGGGATGCGGATCAGGACCGGAGCCGGCGGCAACGGCCGGCGCCGGGCCGGGGTCAGGTCGATCGGACGTTCTTGGGTTTGGGTCATGACTGGAAGCCCCTCGTTCGCCGGCTTCGGCGAAACGGGTCGGCGGATGACGAATTCGGATCGGTTGACGGACCGGCTTCAAGTTTGGGCGGCGGGAGCGTCCGCCCAGCTTCTGTAATCGACCAGGTCACCCGGGGAACTTGAACGACCTTGACGGAAATTCCGAACCCGAAGACCCGTCCGGTCAGGCAAGCCCGCAGGCCCCGCCGTCGCGTCGTCCCCGGCCGGGCCACGACGAAGCCCGACCCCGGGGGCCGCCTCGCGGGCGGGTCCCGGGGCCGGGGTGGTGGAATCGGGGGGCGAGAGGAAAGGGCAGGGGCTTGGCTCAGCGACCGAAGAGGCGGAACAGGCCGCGACGCGGCGAGGCGGCGGAAGGATCGCCCACGTTCCCGGAGTTGCCGGCGAACATCGGGGAGCGGCCGGCCTCGTAGGTGTTGACCGGCCGCCAGGTCGGCGGGGCGGTCCGGGCCATCCCGCCGACGCCGCCGCCGTTGGCCATGTCGATCGAGCGGACGTTGGACTCGGTGATCATCGGGTTGTGGCCGGCCCAACGGGTCGCGGCGACTTCCAGGAGGTTCAACGGGCAGAACATGGCCTCGCCCCCGACGGAGATCCAGTCGGCGCCGGTCATGTTGTTGACCTCGACCTTGCCGTCGAGGCCGTAGACGAGGATGTACTCGTACTTGACCATCCGGGGCTTGGGGTCGCCTTCGTTGAGGTTGGAGCCCGAGTTCCCGTACAACTCGACGTCGAGCCGGACCGAGCGTTCGCCCCGGCCGGGGACCGCGTGATAGGTGGCGACGTACTTGCCGATCCCGTGGTTCCAGACCTCGCTGACGGTCCCCCGGGGCGGGAAGGCCCGGAGGTTGCCGAGCAGGTTCTGGCGGTTCCCGCGGACGTGGGTCTCGAGCATGTTGTGGAACCGGGGGGCGTAGGCGTCGGTCCCGTCATAGCCGGGGCGGGGCGGGCCGGCGGGGATCTCGTTGGCGTAGTCGCCGATCTGGTGGTTGAAGTGGTTTTCGCCCAATTCGGCCCAGAGGGCCTTCAACTCGTCCTTGGTCAGGCCCGAACCCGGGGCCGGGAGCGGCTCGTTGAGCATGATCGAGGCCACGGCCCCGCCCAGGCAGTGGCCGGGCCATCGCTGGATGTCCTGGTTCTGGCTGTTGGCGGCCTCCCAGTTCCGGGCCGAGGTCCCGAACAACTGGTCGTACTTGAGCATCGGGGCGGGGGTCCCGTAGAGGGTCCCGTCGGCCCCTCGGAAGGTCAGGTCGTCATACAGGTTGGGGAACCAGGTGCTGGTATCGTTGGGGGCTGGGGTGGTTTCGAGCAGGCCGTTGGGGCCGGCGCGGACGATGTCCTCGCCCGGCGGGATGTAGCTGCCTGGGGTGGCGACCATGACGTCGTCGCCCATCACTTGGGTGGTGTCGACCCGGCCGTTGCCGCCGGACCAGGGTTCATGGATCGCGTCGGCCTTCGTCGGCCAGTAATAGAAGTTCCAGGGGAGCCGCTTGCTCTGCGCGACCTGGACGAAGCTGGTCTCGACGGTGTACCGCTGATCCTTCTCGGTGGGGACCACCTTGAAGCGGAACCAACCTTGCTGGTCGGTGCCGATCTCCTCGCCGTTCTTCCTCGGCTTGCCGTCGGGGCCAACGATCTCCTCGACCGCGCCGGTCGACGCCTTGATGGTCAACGTCCCGCCGAAACGCGTCGGGACGTAGACCCCGAAATAGCGGTCGCCGACCTGACCCGTCAACGAACCGCCGAGGGGGACGTGCTTGACCTCTTCGACGGCCCTCGCCCCCATCGCCCCCATCGCCCCCATCGCCACCGTCGCCGCCATCGCGACGAACGCGGCCGCGGCCATCCCGCCAACGAGCCTGATGCCGATACGCATGCTGCCTCCCGATAACCGATTAAGTTTCACCCACCGCGCCCCTCATCCCGCATTGGGCCGTCGTGGCCTTCCCGGTCTGAGGACTTCATCCCGGTTGATACCCCCCAAGGTTCGGCACGAAGGCCGTCATGGGTCGAACGATTTCGCGCCGTCTTATTAGCCAGGCCTCCGTGACCCGCCAATTCCCCTAAAATCCGCCAAGGTCGTCAATCATCGATTTTGTCAAAGCGACGTAATCGCGGCGCCCCCGGTTGCCGATGAATAAGCCTGGCCACCCCAGGGGTGGAGCCGACGGCCGGCCATGATGGTCATCCCGAGGCTTCCGCCGCCGTCCCGAGGCCAACGTGAGACGGGTTCCCGTTGCGTGTCGAGGGTCACCCCTGGAGTCGCGCCTCCTCCTCCACGGGGGGAGACGGGGCACCAGGGCCTCGACCGGGCCGGTGGTGTCGGCGATGGCGAACGGAGCGGATTCGATCCCATTCGTTCTCCCGGCCGGACCATCAGGGATTCAGTCTGTACAGCGAAACGATCGATCGATCACGGATTACCCAACCAATCCACTAAGGACATCCCGATGACCAGCGTGGTTCTGTTCTTGGCCATCAGCGGCACCAACTTCCAGGCGTCCGCCCAGTACCCGGGCAAGCTGATGCCCTCCCCGCAGGTCCCTTACAAGGTCTTGCCGCCGCCCTGCCCCCCGACCAAGATCTTGCCGCCCCCTTGCCCCCCCACCAAGATCCTGCCGCCGCCCTGCCCCCCGACCAAGATCTTGCCGCCCC
>JAABUQ010007886.1_pt1 | contig 15186 bp, 7 predicted proteins | sample 5560001 | NCBI WGS metagenome assembly JAABUQ01 (sample SAMN10711888, study PRJNA513371) | rock metagenome | isolation source: Antarctica rocks | place: Antarctica: Victoria Land, Finger Mt nord | collected 2015-12-18 | reverse complement strand
ACTTCACCCCCCAATCCTTCCAAACAAAAATCCCAGCGCCCGTAATTATCAAAACCCACACTCCCCCCCCGACCTACCAGGAAGAACGGTATAAAAACCCCTACCCCGTCCGCCCCAGATTTTCCATCCGAGGCGGAGGGAACGGGGACGACTCCGGCCGGGCGGGAGGGGGGGTTGCGTAGTTGCTGGATGGGACGTGTGGGCGTGCTTGGTGCAGGAGGTGTGGTTGCTGGTGCTGTAGTGGAGGTGGGAGGAGGGGTTGGGACTGGGGCTGGGGGGAAGGGGGGGGGGATATGGGGGTTGGGAGTGGAAGATGAGGGCAGGGAGGCCGGATCGGTGGAAGGTGGGTTGCAGGCGAGGGAGGTAAGTGGTGAGCTGGTACTGAGGGAGTGTTGTGAGGGCGTGTTTGAAAATGCGTCCGGGGACGAGGAAGACAATCCGCATGACGGTGGTCGTGATGACTGTGAGGATTGGACGGGCAGACGCAGTCCGTGAGCGACTCCGAGATCACAACTTGCAATCCGATTCGCCAGCCCCAGCCCAGACATTCTCACGCTATGATGTTCGTCGGACCGAGTCAGCATTCCCGGAGACTTTGGTAGCAGAAGCAATTAATTATCCTACAAACAGCAACTCTCCGCATATGGTACAGTGCCCGGCCCATCTTCGATATCATAGTACCATTAACGTCCGTGCTCATCCGCCATTCGAGCAACGACATCAACAGTCACAAGCAATGTATCAAGAGCCAGCGCACGTGCTCTCCATCGCTCGCTCTAGTTACAGAGAGGTCAGATCAAACCTAGCCTTTTGCTCGCCATCGCTAGAGCGAAATGTTTTGTCGCCATCGCCCAACTCCTCTAAGATGATCCCACATACCCATAGCCGTCACGCCGAGGTCATTTCACGCCATGGAATGCAGATGATTCGCCGTCGAATAGGTTTGGGTAGCTGACCTGGCGCCGCGCCAGCTACTTTGATTATATGTGCTGTGCAAATTGGCCTGGTGGCCAACGTTCGCGTTCTTCGCCTGATTTCAATAGGTCGTCGCACACTGCTTGGAGCTGAGGATGAATGTTATTATCATAATCGTAGGCTACTAGAGGTGGCTCGTAACTCACTGCAGGTGAATGCTTAACGAATGGAAGCTGCCAGAAGCTGTAGTCGGGATTCTTGAACAGCTCCAGCATTGTGACGACCAGCCCCCAAGGATGAGGCTTGACAACATGCAATCTCTCAAGCAGCACTCGCGTAATCTGTTGACGCATGTCCCATGATTCCTGTGCTGACTCTGTACCGAAAAGGTGAAGAAGTGCGTAGCTAAAGTATTGCGTGTGGCTGTTGGGATAACGTAACTGATCGGTCATTGCGCAGAGCAGAAAGTACAGGGCATCGGGCTGCATTTCTTTGGCAAGCCTAGTCAACAGCAGAGCTTGCGGCGAATCGCTGACAAAGGGTTGACCACCTCTTTGGCTTGAAGCAGCTGTAGCGCTTTGCCCAATGTAAATGACCAGCGAATGTAGAAGTGTAGAATCAACAGATACGCCATTGTCGTTGTGTGCGTATGCTGAATCTGCCAAGCGTGAGATTGTCTCGGTTGGAATGTTCGCGCTTCTCAGAGAAGCGTCCACGATATCTTTGACCTCTGCAGATACCAAGGGAGATGCAAAGTCCCCAGCGATGCGCGGCGCTTTTCTGGTCTCCTCAAGACGATCGAGTTTCAGGCCTACGACGAATGGATTCGGTAGCTCAGGGAAAGAGGATGGGTAAGCACTGAGAATAAGGTTATGAAGCTGAGTGCAGTGGGGGGGGACTGCATTGCAAAGTTGGAAATGATTCTCGGCCAGGAACTCTGGAAAGTCGTGGTGGAGAATGAGCAGAATGCGCAGGAGGCCTCGGTAGATATCCAGGGTCCACGCCGACAGGGTAGCCGGCTGGAAGGACTTTGACACGTACGACAACGCCTCTGTCATGATCTTCGCGAAAGGTTCCCAGCCCTTCAAAGTGTTAGCATACGGGTGTCCCAAACGAAAAGAAGGACATACATCATCGTGGGGTAGCTTCAGCAGGCTTGACATGAAGAAGCGATGTGCAACTAGCATGAACCAACTGTAGGCAAAGCCTGGAAAGTAGCGCGGTCCCAATGTCAAGAAATTGCCTGCGAAGGCCAACAGTATCTCTCGGTCCGGCACAATATTCTCTCGGCCAAAGTCATGCCACTCGCATAAGACGGATGATAGCAAGCGGAAGAAAATTCGTTGATTGAAGCGGTCCCCACGATGGAGCTGGTGGTGGTTCATAATCAGTGTGATCAGTGACAGAAGTGAATCCATGTATGCAGCGTTATTGCCTTTAGCCAAACCATTGATTTGGCCCTGGCTCCTGACAAGGAGAACGAGCAGTCTAGCCAAACAATCTACCTCGAGAAATCCTTTGCTTGAATGATCCTTGAACTGCATTTGAAGCGAGCGTTCGTCAATCATCTCGTAGCTCTCAATGCACTCATCAATGCAGAGACGGAGAAATACAGACATGTCGTCTGGCGAGTGAATGAGCTCCTTGACATGCATCTGCGATATAAAGGCCGCAAACATCCTCTCATTCGGGCTGTCCGGGTAGTTTTCGTACAAGTGAATCCATTCGGAGAAGATGTAGTTTGTTTGATGTTTTCTGATGAAAGGGCCTTCGTCTGGGGTGCTTTCAAACCCATCGCCAACACTCCAGAATTTCAACTTGTTCACAACCTCTCGCAGAGCAGCCAGATCTGGATTCTCCGAGTACCACTGGCCGAGAGCACCTAAACTATTCGCAAAGTCGGACCGTAGGGCCGTGGGGTGAGGATTGAGCAGCAACACGTCAAGAATGCTGGACAGCGAGTCAATTGCAGTTTCTTCACGCTCACAAATTAGTCTAGCCAGCGATCCATCCACTTTCTTCAGCTGCATAATGTCTCTAGTGAGCAGGGCAATGGTGACATCGGTGACTAGCGTCTTCTCATCGTCCAGCATCTCAGCCCAGTTGGCAACTTCACGTCTAATGCCGAGATGAGACTGAAACAATTTTGCAAGTAGTTGAATAAGAGTGTCAATCTGTACACGGTTCATGGGTCCATAGAGAGCCTTACAAATGTACTCGGCGGTGTTCATAGCCAAAGTAGTATCCGGCGACGACATTATGAGATCCCAGGTTTGATTCAACAGATCAAGGACAGATCCTTCAAGTTGGTAGTCCTCGGGAGTTCGGTCTGCTTTTCCTTTGAGGATTCGATTGATTTCACTCAGATTATCTTGCACGCGTTCTTCAATCATTGCAGGGTCCATAAAGCCATTGGTTTGGGCTTGTGAGGGCACGGGTGGTGGTAGCATGCGGCCCGATTGTGAATGTTGTTGTGCTTGGGATGGCTGATGGGGCATTGCCATGTGCTCCGAGGGCGTGTGGATATTGGACATGGAAAAGGAAGGATCCTGAAGAACGTCGGGTAATTGTCGTCCACTGTCCGCTGACGATGTCTGAGCATGATTCGCAGGACCTCGAGATTGGCGAGCAAATTCGTAATAGATCGCCAACTGTTCCGGGGCAAGCCCACCAGCGGTTTGCTTGTAGGGATCTGGGATGGCTCCGGCCCATTGATTATAGGAACGATCCTGGAAAGGCTCGTTCGGGCGCTCTGTTCTATGTTGTCGCCGGGCAGCAATCTCAATCTCGATATGAGACTCGATCTCGGGCATTGAACGTTCCTCGGCTTGCTCTTCGACAATCTTGCAAGCGATATCCAGATTATCGTTAACGCACATGAGTATAGTGCCTTCTGCAAACGACGGCTCGGGGAGATCTGCTTGAGACATGCGTATGTAGTTGGTCATGCTCATCTTGAGGGGCTCCTTGCATGTAGCAAGGGCAAGGCTGCCTGAGAGCTGCCGTACCATTTGCTGCGCTGCTTTTCGAATTCGTTCCTCGTCGGGCTCGCGAGCAAAATCTTTATGGATGAGCTTGCTCGTAGTGATTGTTGCGATTGTGACGGATCGCTCGACTACCGGCGATAGTATTTCGAGAATAGCGGTCCTCACTGCTTCTTGAACGACTTGTCGGAGTCGGGCTTGACTGGCAGCACTGCCACTGGCTGGAGGGAATGATAGTCGAGATTCGAGATCCGGCAGAGTCAAAGACAAAGCATCCACCTCGAATCTTGGATTGGCAACACTTCGGTTCATTCCGCTGAGTGATAGATCATCAAAGCCATCCAACCCGTCAGATAAAATGGCATTAGACTGATCCTCGTCAGGGATTGGGCGAGCACGCAGGTTGGTAGACGGCTCGATGTTATCAACGTTCAAGCCGTATTCCTTGCACAGAACCTCAATTTCAAATTTCTGGTTGAGCTTGATCTCGAAATGATAGTACAATTCGACAAGCCCTGCAATGACTTCAACAACCCAGGGATTGGGGGGTTTGAAAAGTGTCGATCTTGCTCCTTGGGCTAGGACGTTGCATGTGAATGGTATGACAAGAAGTAACCTCTCGAGTTGATGGCCTTCGTAAAGCAGATCCATGAATGAGATGTTCCTGTGTTTGATTGGTTTATCTTTTGCAAGTGTAAGCGAGCCCAGCCACATGGCCAGATTCTTTAGATTCTTTCGTTCGGAGGCTGCCTGCATTGTTGACTCGGCGTTGAGAAGCTTTTCAACGGTGCGGTATGTTTCACGTAGCACTTCGTCTGACAAAGCCTTCTTGCCGAAGAGCCGCAGCATTTCCACATAGAGATGCTGATAATTAGGCTCCACTTTGGCCCTCCCGTCGACAAGGAAATTGGCAAACCATCTGAAATGTTCATCATGAAGTGCTTTCTGCAATGACTCGAATTTGCTGCTGAGGTTATGCTCCGAAACGTTGTTGAAGAAGAAAACCACCTTGTCCTTGGTCTCTTCGTCTGGCTCCTCGTAAGTTGGCTCTGGCCCTGCATTGACGGACTTGAATTTGATGTGGGAATCTGGGCCCAAGAAGTCACCCATTTCACCGCTCGCAGCCTGCACTCCGTTGGCCATTCCATGAACCCCATTGAGCTCATCTTCCGCGCCTGAATGAATCCCATGCTCAGCCAGAGCTTCTCCAGCGGCAGTGTGTGCTTGAGTTCCCCTCAGGCCAGGGACCTTGACAAGTTTGATGCAATAGTCCGTCCACTCAGGCTCGCGCAACTTTTTGGTAATGGTAATCAGCGCTTGCAAGCCAAACTTGTACATTGATGCTTCCGGCGAAAAGTCACGAACAGAGTCGAGGACCATGTCCTGTGCAACGTGAAGCGTGAGATCAGAGATCAGACCCGATTGCATGATGCCCCCAAAGAGAACAGCAGTCGTTGCCAATGGAGGCAATGGGTACTCGCTGAAGCAAGAGAACTCGTCGAAGAGGCCGTGTATCATACAGGCGAAAAGATCGACCTTGGACGGATCATCCGAGCCTTTGCATTCTTTTAAGCATTCGAGAACGTTCGGCACACCAAGCTCCGTGCTGTACATTCGCTTGTACATTTCCTGCATTTCTGCGTCGGCGGCTCGTGGCATTGCATTGCTTTCCTTGTAACCCACATCAATGTTCTCCTCGATTCTCTCGCAAAGCAGTATAAGCCGCGGGTACGCCTGCAGACACTGGCGTTGCAGTGCTTTGAGCTCCACCCGATTACTCATATGCTCGTCTAAGACTGCTAGCATATCGTATACGGTCCTTATCGAAAGGCTGACAGTCCGAGGTTCAGGCTGCTCGTCACGGGAGATTCGTAGCTCATCCTGAGCCTTAAGAAGCAAGAACTTCTGTAGTGCACCCACAAAAGTAGTCTGGTCTTGTTCCATCTTCTCCTTGGCCCATCTATCAAAGTCAAGGAGCTGTTTACGGTGAGCAAGAGCTGCGAAGTCGAAACTAAAGCCACTCATAAGGGTAAAAAGATCATCCGCCCAACCAAGTTCAAGAGCCAAGTCCAGGATCGTCATCAATTCAAGAGGATCATGTGTGTGAACTGCTATGAGAACATGGGCGACCCAACTCTTCTCTTGGCCCCATAAAGTTCGGAGAACATAGCGATATCCCGGTTGGCTCGTGTTCAAAAAGGTTTGCAGTAATGCTTGCAAGAGATGTTCAAGTCCTTTCGTCCATGGCTTGGGCATTCCAGCCGCTGAGCAGAGGAACAGCCCTTTCTTGTCGTCGAGGAATTCCATGAGGTATGACGCGGTCCTCTGGTCAGGCTGTTTCTCCGTAGGCACAAACTGACTGACGATTGCTGTGACCGCGTCCAGGGAGATCATAGGATCTCTCTCTGCTGTTTCAACCTCCTTCGCACACTCCTCGGAACCATCGAGCGACTCGCGGGGATCATAGGCGGCGCGAAGTCGAGGCACTTTCGATGCGTCAAGCTCGGAGGCTGAGCAAGAAACGAATGCGTGCAAGAAGTTAATCTGAGCCTCTGGATTGTTCCATTTGCCACCCCAAAGCTCTTGAATATCAAAATTCGAGTCTTCTTTAGCAATCGGAAGTAACGCGTAGTAGATGGCGAGGAAGTGCTCTTTTGACAGCCGTACATCTTCCTGATCGAAGTATCGAACAACTTTTTGCCACTCCACAGGTTGTTCTACATAGTCGTGAACAGCGGAAATAAAGAGGGTGGGACTGAGTGTGTAGCAGTCCGGGCGGAGGACCATGTAAAGCAGCATACCACCAATTTTAGCCTCATCCAAGTCCTGGTCATGATATTGGGAAAGAATAGCTTTTACGGCTGCAAGCGTTGACGCTGCCTGCGGACCACGATGTCGAAGATCGCCGAGGATAGCCCTGTTCTCCTTGAGAACATTCAGCAAGAGCAATGCTAATCTGATGTCAAGGGGAGGCCGGTCAAGATTTTGCCTCTTGTATCGATGCTCCAACGCCCAAGCGGTCGAATCAAAGACGTGATCAGTCTGTGCTTCTCGCGGAATATCCTCGACATATTTGAGAGCACAAGTAATGGCCAGTTGAGGTGGTATGTCGGGGTACAAGTTGTCACCGTTTCCGATTGTAGCATTCAACAAGGGCCACTGATCGAAGAGCGAAGCGCTGGCTAGGAAGACATCAGAGCTTGACAAAATTTTAGTAGGGGATGGGGGGTTACCTTTCGCCTTCAGGTCTTGCCTCGAGACGTGGGTGACTGCTGATAAGAGTAGAGTCTTGGACAACACATCCATTTTGAAATGGTCCATAAAATTCGCCAGGTCAAAGTCGCGGAAGATGTCCGGTTCTGAAGTATCTATCGCCTCCGCAATTCTGGCCGCTTGCGCAGGATCCTCAGCGATCTTTTGCATCTCTTGCACCAACATTGGGTAATTCCCAGGATTTTCGACATTTCGGTTGATGCCAGGAAAGATTTGAGGAGAGTTCCCGCTGACCAGGCGGCGAAAGTATTTGGGGAAGTTTTCCATGCCGTTGGACTCGACCAGCTATGAGCAACCGTCAGCTACCGTGGATCTCTTTTTGATTCGGCTTAAGTAACGCAATGGACAAGTCTTACCTTTCGAATGGCTTCGGCTTGTGAATCCCACTTGGTTCTACCCTCTTTTTCAGTGATCGAGCTAAGTAGTAGGACAATCTGAGCGGAGATGATCTTCGACACAGAAGATTGACCTGACGCCGACGAGGGTGTTGAGCTTGGGAGCCCAGTTCGGTCGAATGTATTATTCGTGGGTGAGCTCAAGGTGTGTTGGGGAAGCGGAGGTGAAAACGCCTGACTCCTGCCGAAGCTTCCCCCGCCGCCACCACTTCCACCTCCTCCTATCTGAGACGCGGTAGTCGATGCCGCGGCGGGGGAAGCCGACTGTGACTGTGAGGAGGGCGTAATGGCTCTTGTTCTTGGCGACAAGAGCAGCTGACCGGGTTGCGCTTGCTGGGATCCAGATTGTAGATTTGAGGAGGGAGAGGCGGGGAAAGAGGAGGAGTGTCCGCTTCGAATGCCGTTGCTTGGTGTTGAAGAGGTGAGCACGGATGAAAAGGTGGATGCAAAGGGTGACGCTGTGGAGGTAGAGGTGTTTTTGCCCCGAGGGGGGTCACTGGAGGCTAGGTTGGTAGCCAAGGGAGCAAGCCCACGTCGAGTGCTTGTACCTGGGGCAGGCAGGCCCCAGGCTGAAGGTTGTCCCCTCACTAATCGTGCACCAGTACTCGAGATTTGATTAGAAGGATTGGAGTTTGATGTCGCTGAGGGTGGGGGATTGAAGTTCATCTAGGATAGGCGGTCATTGGGTAGGGTGACAGCGGAGTGAAGTCGCACAGGACGAGAGTAGTGGAGAGAGGGATAGGATAAATGGGAGGGAGGTGGTAGGTGAGAGTGAGGCTAAGTGAGGTCGTGGGGTGATTAGGGTAGTAGGGTAGTCGGGTACTTAAGGTAGATGTACAGTGAAGCACCATTCGATTGGGTTGATATTGCGGCTCCTCACGCTGTCTTAGTTAAGGTCTTTTCGCCTACTTACCTTAGACATTTCCTTAGCCTTATATGGACTAGCCTGCTCGTTGCTAGGGCGACCTTAGCCTATCTACGACTTTCTATCTATCAACGAGAAATCTAGAGCCGAGGACTCTCGACTCGCCCACTACACCTGCTACCCATTGGATCTTGACACATACAATCTCCATACCTGTCCTTGCCACCATAAAGTCTTCCAGGCGCGATGGCGCCCAACGTCGCCGAAGCCCCAACGGTCTCTCTATCCTGTTAGTTGCTGCTTCCTCGCTGTCGAGATTAACAGTTGGCTGATCCGGGCAGTCGCAAACAATTTCTGGGGAAAGGAAGATGCCGGGGTCCACCCTCTGCTGGAGCGTATGCACAATGCAAAGGTTACCTGTGATGAATTGAAAACATTTTACAATAGTCGGTCCACTACGAAACAAGATTATCGACTCCAAGCTGATGACAATCAGGTCGAGCTGCCATAGAAGATGAGTACGCACGGAAGATGATTGCGCTGTGTCGGAAACCGCTTGGCTCGTCAGAATCGGGCACATTGCGCTTTTCTATGGATGTGATGCGAGGCGAAGTCGAGTCCATGGGCAAAGCGCACCAGTCGATTGCAGGACAGATGAAGAGTGAATTGGAGGAGCCACTGGCAGCATTCGCCGGCGGAATGAAGGAACGAAGGAAGATTGTACAGAGTGGCATTGAAAAGCTGTTCAAGGTGAAGCAGCAGCAGACCCAGGCTGTCAACAAGGTGCGCTGGCCCAGTCCCTTCAGAAGGCCAATACACTAATCTCGCCAGTCTCGTGATCGCTATGAGCAAGACTGCCTCAAGATCAAGGGCTATCTTGCACAGGGTCATATGGTAATGGGTCAAGAGGAGCGCAAGAATAAAGCGAAGATGGAGAAGACGCAGATTCAGCTGGCTTCAACAAGCAACGAGTACGAGGCAGCCGTGAAAGTGCTCGAGGAGACTACAGGACGCTGGAATCGAGATTGGAAAGCTGCTTGTGATGTAAGTGCTTATTGTGTTCGACTTGAGAAGCCTGCTGAAAATTGGCTAGAAATTCCAAGACCTTGAAGAGGAGAGGCTTGACTTTACAAAGAGCAGTCTTTGGACATTCGCAAATGTTGCATCGACAGTTTGCGTCAGCGATGACGCTGTAAGTCTTGCTGTCCGAGAATATGTTCGTTAACTAAAGTTGACTTGCCCTAGTCATGCGAGAAGATCCGACTTTCACTGGAGAATTGCGAGGTCGAGAAAGACATCTCAGGTTTCATTCAAGAGAGGGGAACCGGCCAGGAAATTCCAGATCCACCAAAATACATCAACTTCTGCAGGGGTGATATCAATGACAACGCTTCAGAAGCAACAGATGACGAGAATTACTCTGTTGCGCAGTTTCAGCGAACGATCAATCCTGCTTTCCGAAGCTCGTCTCCTCAACCCTCGACTTTCGAGTCTCACAACGATCCACAGTCAGATCTAGCGAAGCGTCTCGGGCATTTAGAGACCAACACACCCCCGAGCCGAGAGACCACCTTGACCCCACAAACAGCGGCGATGCAGCAACCTCCTCCCGTGATCGATTACAGGAGGCAATCTCAGACTCAGGCTCCGTATCAGCATAAAGCGGACGAATTAGTGACCGTGCCACACAATGAGTATCCTACCGATGGGATGACCATGCTGTGTCGTACCGCTCCACCGTCTGATCGTAGCTCGGCAGCAAGCCCAATCAGACCTTCAAGCCGAGACTCCCAGAGCGAGTATTCCAACCCTACTTCTTTCTCCAGCCAAGAGCTAGCCAGTGGCAAGCAGTCTCCGGTGAAGTATGGTGGCGGCCAGATCGTCACAGCGACAAGCCCTGTCAAAGAAATCCAGAAGAAGAGAAGTGGCTTTTTCAGCAATAGCCCATTTCGAAGGAAGAGCAAGCACGAGAAGGAAGCACCGTCTTTCACGACCCCCACATCTCGCAATACTTGGGGTTCTTCCAACGACCGTCATGGACAGAACAGCAATGCCAGTCCAACACGATACCATGGCCCAGGTCGGAATGCAAGGGAGGAAAACTCTGGAAGTCCGGAGCCTGTCGATCCCCGTGCAAACTTCCAACTCAACGTGGGGCCGAACGTGTTTGACGTTGCCTCTCCAGATTCCAAAGCGGCCAGGTCTGGACGCAAGAATCTAAGCTCACCTACGAAAGAATTAGACCCTATCGCCGCAGCGCTTGAGGAGCTTAAGGGAGTCAACAAGCAATCTTCGGTGCGTATGTCAGCTGATCGTTATGCGGGCGTAGCTACGCCAGGGCCATCAAGTGCCTCTGGCACGCAAAGTGCCGACATTTCAGCTGCCCAACGGGGTACCCCTCCACCATCGTATCATGACCAGCCGATGAGTAGATTAGGTGCACCACAGCCTGCATTCACTTCGGCTCAAATGCAGCAGACGACTCGCAAATATGTCAATCAAACCCAGGAGATGTATGGGTCTTCACGTCCAGGCACTCGAGGCCATGGACCCGATATGCCAAGAGCAACCTCTCCACGTCCAATGCGGAGTACCAGCCCAAGGCCTGGATATCAGGGCCAAACCCAGCAAGGACCCTCAAGAAGTGCAAGCCCGAACCCATATTCGAATGGAGGACGACCGAGACAATCACTAAATACAAGTCCCACAAAGCCAGGCTATTCGCAGCACAACTCACCGGATGACATTGGACGTGCGCCTTCTCCACAGCCTCAATATACTAGACAAGGTAGGCCACACAGCAGCGGGGGTATGGCGATGCAGCTTTCCGAGGGTGCCAATGACTCTGGTCAACGAGGACGAGGCAATGGCGTTCGACCACAGAGCTATTACGATGGCCAACCACCACAACAAGCACCAGATTCGAGAACGAGAAGCAAGAGTATGGCAAACGATAGGCAGTATACGAAAGAAGGGAGACCGATTTTGCACTTCGGTAAGTCAAACACCCATGTCGAAGATCCAACACGAGCTAACATGAAATGCCAGCACGAGCGATGTACGTATACCGAGCCGCCATACCCGAGGAAATCAGCTTCGCCAAAGGCGACATCCTCGCTATTCTGCGCCTGCAGGATGACGGGTGGTGGGAAGCAGAGGTGACGGGCAAGAGGGGCCGTCCGGGACTGGTGCCAAGTAATTATCTGCAGCAATGCTAGTCCATGGACCGATGGAAGAGCATGTTATCACAGAAGAAAAGTGCGCCTGTATACTTTCAGCTGATGTTGTCGACGGCGGGACGTCTGAGCAGGAGATATATATGGTTGGATCCGCGAGTCTTTTTAGCGAGGCACTGTCCATAGTCTTCACGTATTTGAAGCTTTATCAATCACGCTTTCCTCTCCAGCCACGCTTAGCTCTCAAAGACGAATTGAATCCTGAAGCCAAAGCTCACGATAATTAGAATCTGGTATTCTAGGGCGAAAAGATGGGGTGAAATTGCTAGCGTACATCGGTCCCAGAATTCTAACCCCGCGAGGCCACCAAGCTTCATCGTCCGTGGTTGCTGTTGTAAAGGCGACGTCTACGGAGGTATATGGTATGCCTTCCTCGATCTTCACACTATGCCCAACCTCTGTACGTCTCATTACTATGCAGGTAGGGTGGCCTACGAAAACCTGCGTTCGCTCCCGGTCGGGTTAGTCAGCTGTTGCTGTTCTTCTTACTTATTATACACTTTTGCGTTATATATTGCTTATATTAATTTACTTTTATTTTATTATTATTTAAATATTATTTTTATTTTTATATTTTTTAATATATTTTATTAATTTAAATTTATTAAATTTAAATAACGAAATTTAATTAAATAAAAAAGAATTTAATTTAATTTTTTAAAACTTTAAAATTAAATATATAATTTATATTTTATATTTGCTTTTATTATTTTATATAAAATTTTGATTTGTTATTTTCGTTTTTTTTTATTTTTTTTTATATAAATAAATAAATAAATATATGTATTATTTAATCTTAATTTGTATAATTTAAATTTTTAAAATTTTTAAACAGTTTTATAAAAACAGTTATATACAAAATTGATAATATTTATAATATATTTTAAAATTAATAAATGAAAATTCGTTTTTTAATATTAGATTTTTTTTATATTTAAAAATAATTTATTTTATTATTAATATTAATATTAATTAAATTTTTTAAATTTTTATATAATTTATTAAAAAAATATTATAATATTATAATATTATTAATCATTTTATTTATTTAAAATTGTAATTTTAAAAAATTTAAAAAAATTTATAATGATTATAAATACGATTAAATATATAAAAGAATATTTAATTTTATATATTTATTATGTTTATTATATTAATATAATTCGTAAATAAAAAAATTATTTATAAGAAAAATATTATTAGTTGAAATTATATTGAATGAAATTTAATTTTTTATTTTATTAATTATATAAAATATTAAAAATATAATTTTAATATTAAAAAAGAAATTTGCTTTTTAAATATTGAAAACTTTTGTATTAATGTATATTTTTTAATTTTTAATTTAATATATAAAAATTTAAAACTGTAATTTTTTTTTTGTAATTTAATGTTTATAATAATATTATAATATTATAAAAGAATTGTTAATTATTGAATTTCCAAAAGACGAAATATATTATTTCTAACAAAGTTTTTTTTTAATATTTTTTTAATATATATTTATTGTTTTCTTTTATAATTTAAATTTTCGAATTAATTCGAATTGTTAAATAAGTTTTATTTAACAATATAAAGAATGAAATATAATAAATATAAAAATAAACGAATTTATTATAATTTTTATAAATTTAATAATATCGAAATTAATTTTTCAAAAAGTAATTTCAACAGAAAATTTTATAATATTATAAATAATCGATTTCGTAATTTAATCTTATATTATAAATCAAAATTGTAATAAACTTTATTAATCAAAAAATAATATAAATTCGAAAATAATTTATTATTTTAAAAACTGAAATCGATATTTTAATTTTGAAAACAAAAATAAATTTAATTACTTATAATTATTAATAATAAATAAACGAAAATGTATATATTGGCAAATCCGGGGGAAAAAAGTTAGCTTTTAACAACTTGTTTTGTTAATTAACAGCGTTTAATACAATTAGTATAATTAGTAGGATTTTGCCAAGAATTTTTTTTGCCAAGCTTTTTTTAGGATTGGGAATTAAATCTTTAAATTTAAAACGCTTATATTTTTACGATTAGTTAACATTTTTAAAAATAAAATAAATTTATAAAATTAAAATTAAAAACAGTTTTAAATTAAAAATTTATATTTGTATAAATTTAATATATAAACCTTATTTAAACGGGTACTTGAATATTTTTTATTTTTATTTTTATTTTTATTTTTTTTTAATATTTTAATCGTATTCTAATTGCGTTTTAATTCAATATTGCTAATATTAGAAAATCAAAATATAAACAAATTTATTAATCCGAATTTTAGTCGTCAAATATATTAAAATGAATCAAAAACTTTTGTTAATATTTTTTATTAATATTTAAATATTATATTATCGAATTTTGTTTTTTCTGAAAATTATAAATAAAAGAACGAATTTTATCAAATTGAAAATTAAATAATTAAATACATTTGTTTATTCAAAATTCAAAATTTATTATAATATAATATATTTTTCAAAGAAATTATATATAATTCAATTATATTCGAAAAAAAACATTATTAATATAAAACGTATATTAATTTTTTTTTTGAAAGGAACTTTGATTTTTGAAAATATTAATTAGATTGAAAAGGAGAACAAAAGCTTATTAATAATATATTTATATATTTATACCGGGATAAAAGTAATATATACTAAAAATATAAAAATTATATAATTAATATAAGGTTAATAAATAAAATAAAAAGGAGATAAAAGGGATATTAAAAATTAAATATTAATAATTTTTAAAAGAATAAAATATTTATTAATAAATATAAAGAACATAAGTAATATATATTCGATATAATAATAAATAATAAAATATTTCAAAAAAAGTTATTAATAAACTAAAAAAAGTTATATTTATAATAAAATAAAAGAAAAAAATTTATATATACATAATTATAATAATATATTATTAATATAAAAACTTAATAAAAGAAGGCAATTTTTTAATAAAATATAAAACATTGAAAATATTTAAAAAAATAAATTTTAATAAAACTTTAAAATTTAATAGAACATTAAATAAGATCCTTTACTTTATTATATACGAAATATTAATACAATTTAAATTTCTTTTTTAAAAAGATTTAAAAGAAGAAATATAACTAAACTATTTTAAATTAATAATAACAATTATAATAAGGAAATTACAAAAAAAATTATATAAATTTTAAAATATATAAGTTTATTATATTATTAAATATTTTTGAAAAAATATTAAAATTTATAATTTCGGAATATATATATTATATAATCAAAATATATAATAATTTATTAAATATTTAAATAAGGGCTAAAATTAGGAAATTTATAAATATAATATTTTCTTTAATTATTAAGAAGATTTATATTATATAAAATAAGAATAAAAAAAAGATAATAAGTTTATTAGATTTAAATATTATAAGAATATTTAATAATATTTCTTATATAAAATTAATATATAATATATAGAAATATTATATATAAATAGTATTATTTATTTTAATTAAA
>JAABUQ010007884.1_pt1 | contig 15186 bp, 15 predicted proteins | sample 5560001 | NCBI WGS metagenome assembly JAABUQ01 (sample SAMN10711888, study PRJNA513371) | rock metagenome | isolation source: Antarctica rocks | place: Antarctica: Victoria Land, Finger Mt nord | collected 2015-12-18 | reverse complement strand
TCCAGGTCGTCGCGCGTGATCCCAACCGATGCCATAGGCCCACTCCGAATCGAACACAGGACCTATGGACTCACATCCAGACGAACTTGGGAACCCTGGGCGGGTCAGAACTTTCGGCGGTTGGTATGACATGTCGTGTTCCTCCTGCGGGCCTCGTGGTGCCCGGCGGAGGAAAGGGCCGCCGCCAGGCGCAGTTGCGGCGCCCGGCCCGCATAATGAGGTGAACGCCGGGGCCGCCGCGATCACGCATTTGCTTGCTCCGGCGGAGGCAGCCACCAGGCCGCTCCGCCGTTGCCCCCACGCAGCCCCGCACTGAGCCGGTAGGGAGCAAAGCATTCACGCCCGCGGCACAACTGAGCGAAGCATGTCCAGCGATCCCACCACGCCCCCTGGCAATGCGGCGCGGGAATGTTCCCCTGCGCTTGGAGCGGCTTGCATCCAAGTCCGGACGGGCCACGCCCGGACCTGACTGCAACCGGCCCCCGCCACCCCGGCGCCCACCAATCCTAAGGAAGCAACACCATGGACGACACCAGCCACCTCCAGCCGCCGATGCAGACCCGGCCCATCGAGCCGCCGGGCACCACGGCGGAGATGCCGCAAAAGCCGGACCACGGCGAGCACAGCTACAAGGGGTCCGGTCGCTTGCAGGGCCGCGCCGCGGTCATCACCGGCGCCGACAGCGGCATCGGCCGCGCTGTGGCCATCGCCTTCGCGCGGGAAGGCGCGGACGTGCTGATTTCCTACCTGAACGAGCATGAGGACGCCGAGGAGACTGCACACTGGGTCCGCGAGGCCGGCTGCCGCCCGGTGCTGATGCCCGGCGACGTGTCGCAGCAGGGGCATTGCCAGGAGATCATCCAGAAGGCTGTCGCCGAATTTGGCCGGCTGGACATCCTGGTCAACAATGCCGCCATGCAGCGCGTCCACCAGGACATCAGCGAGATCACCGCGGAGGAATGGGACCAGACCTTCCGCACCAACATCTACGCCCACTTCTACCTGTGCCAGGCTGCGGTGCCGCACATGAAGGCGGGCGCCAGCATCATCAACACCACCAGCATCAACGCCAAGAACCCCAGCCCGCAACTGCTGGCCTATGCCACCACCAAGGGCGCCATCGCCAACTTCACGGCGGGGCTGGCGGGGATGCTGGCGGAGAAGGGCATCCGGGTGAACGCCGTGGCGCCGGGTCCGGTGTGGACGCCGCTGATCCCCTCCAGCATGCCGCAGGAAAAGGCGGAATCGTTCGGACAGGAAACGCCGCTGGGCCGGGCGGGGCAGCCGGCGGAGCTGGCCGGGGCCTATGTTCTGCTGGCGTCGGATCTGGGGAGCTACATGACGGGGGCAGTCATCCCGGTGACGGGTGGGCGGCCGATGTTGTAGGCTTCCAAAACGGCCTACGCCCTTGCCGCCCTGTCCCGCCGCAACGGCTGCGCTGGGTCAGGGCTGCCTGGAGCATCATCAGATCAGACGTGTACACGGTCCGATAAAGATGCTCGCAAAAACCTACCCTAGACGGAGGCCGGCCCCGCTGCCCGCTCTCGCCGGCTGTCCGTCCTTAACTGTCCGCACGCCGCCAGGATGTCGCCGCCACGCGGCATCCGGATCGGCGACGGGAACCCGGCGTCCCCGACGATGGCCGCGAACGCCCCCAGCGCTTCCCGCGTACTGGGACGGTAGTCGCTGCCGGGCCAGGGATTGAACGGGATCAGGTTCACCTTGGCGGGGATGCCGGCGATCAGGCGCACCAGCTCCCGCGCATCGGACACCGTGTCGTTGATGCCGCGGAGCATGATATATTCGAAGGTGATGCGCCGGGCATTGCTGGCGCCGGGGTAGCGGCGGCAGGCGGCGATCAGCTCCGCGATCGGATACTTGCGGTTCAACGGCACGATCTGGTCGCGCAGGTCGTCGCGTACCGCGTGCAGCGACACGGCAAGGTTGACCCCAAGCTCCTCGCCGCAGCGGTCCATCATCGGGACGACGCCTGACGTGCTGAGGGTGATGCGGCGGCGGGACAGGCCGATGCCCTCCCCATCCATGACGATCCGCATCGCCTTGGCGACGTTCTCGTAGTTGTACAGCGGCTCCCCCATGCCCATCAGCACGATGGTGGACAGCAGGCGGGGCGTTTCCCCGCGCGGGCTGGGCCATTCGCTGTAGGCGTCGCGGGCGGCCATGAACTGGCCGACGACCTCGGGCGCGCCGAGGTTGCGGACCAGCGCCTGGGTGCCGGTGTGGCAGAAGCGGCAGGACAGGGTGCAGCCGACCTGGCTGCTGATGCACACGGCGCCGCGGTCCAGGTGACGGTCGGGGATGTAAACCGTCTCCGCCTCCTGCCCGTCGCGGAAGCGGAACAGCCATTTGCGGGTTTCGTCCGTGCTGGTTTGCACCGTGGCCACGTCGGGACGGCCGATGACGAAGCGCTCGGCCAGCTTTTCCTGCAACGGCCGGGCGATGCTGGACATGCGGGAAAAGTCGGTGACGCCCTGGTGGTAGATCCAGTGCCAAAGCTGCTTGGCGCGGAACGGCTTCTCGCCGATGGCGGCCAGCTCCTCGATCAGCTCCGGCCGTTCCAGGCCGACCAGCTCACGGCGGCCGTCCGGCAGCAGGACCGGGGGCGGGTTGAACATGGCGGACTTGGCTAGGATGCGGGTGCGTTCTTCTGCCGTCAGGCTGCCCAGGGGCGTAATGGCGTTCATCGCGGGGGGCAGGCCTTGTTGATCGCGGCATAGGCCGGGGTGAAGCCGCGCAGGCTGAAGGTGTCGGACACGGACTGGGCACGCGGCGCAGGGGAGTGGGCGATGGCCTGGCGCCCACGCTCAAACGCGGCGACGACGGCGCGGCCGTCCCGGGCGAACGCCGAACGGTTGGCGGTGTAGAAGGGCAGTTGCGCGCTGTCCACCTGCATCTGGACCTCGGAGCCGGCGGGGTAGGCGAAGCCGGCGCTGATGGCGACGGCGTCGCGCCCACCCGGGCGTTGCGTCACGGTCAGCACCACGTCGCCGCGGCCCGGCAGCACCGGGGCCGACGCCCTGGCCCGGGTGAAGGCGTAGCAAACAGTGGCGCCGCTCTCCTGGTGGGTGGCGGCCTGCCAGTCATCCCACTTGCCGATGGGCTTGGGAACGCTGGCGGGGCGCACGGGGGCGGGATGCGCCGGCGGGTGCGCCGGGCGGGGCTGTGCCAGGGCGGCAGCCGGAAGGATGAGAGCTAGGGTGGCGAGGGTGCGGGCGGGCAGGTGCATGGGGGAGAGATACGGTGCGGGGGCCGGGGGGACAAGCATCGTGGCGTGCACCGCCAAGAGGCCGGGCCGGAGCCGCCCGGGACTACAGGTCGGCCGTTGCGCCGGTCAGCGAGGAGGCGACGCCTGGGAGCACGACCTTCTGCTTGCTCCGGGCCGCCAGGAAGCCGTCCACCGACCACGCCCCGCCGCCAGCCGCCGAAAGGTAAAGGAAGATGAAGCAGCACAGCACTGCAACGTCGCCGCCGTTCGCGATGGGATAGAAGCCCTTTCCGGCATGGCCGATCAGGTAAGCCACCGCCATCAAGCCGCTCATCAGGAAGCTCCATGCCCGCGTGAACAGGCCGATCAGCAGGAATGGCGAGGCCACAACCTCCATCACCCCGGCCAGGCCAGCTAGGGAGGCAAGCTGGTAGCCCGGCAGCGGCGGGACCGGGAAGGAGATCAGTTTTTGTAAACCATGTTGCAGATAGATTAGGGCCGTGGAGATTCGCAAGATCGCCAGGGCTTCAGGCTGCCAAAGCTGGCGAACGCTGTCGAACAAATCCTGTCCCTCATTTCTCGAATGATGGCGTTATGACACGGATGGGACAACTAGGGCTAGAACGGCATGACCCAGATCGGCATTGCAAAAGCATCCGAGCTTCCGAGCACAACTGCTGCTCGGCCTACCTGGCTGGCCATTGCAACCTTGAGACACTTGTCCCGCGCCAGCCGGCGGCTGCTGGCGGCTGGGGCGTCGCTGCTGCTGCTGCTGCTCGTGGCGCTCGGCCTGATGATCTGGCAGTTGCACAGGGACGACCTGGCCGAGGCCCATCAGAATGTCAGCAAGCTCGGCCTGGCGATCGCCGAGCAGACCGCCCGGTCCGTGCAGGCCGGCGACCTGGTGCTGGAGGAATTGCGGCGTCAGATCACCGGCCTGCGTCCTGAAACGGTGGAGGACTTCAAGGCCAAGCTTGCCAACGAGGACCTGTTCAAGTTCCTCAAGGACCGGGCTGACTTCCTGCCGCAGATAGACGCGTTCACGATCATCGCCGCAGACGGGAAGCTGGTGAACTTCTCGCGGCAGTGGCTGCCCCCGCCGACGGACCTGTCCGACCGCGACTACGTCGCCTGGTTTCGCGACCACGACGTGCTGGACGCCTTCGTAAGCAAGCCGGTGCAGAACCGTGCGACGGGCGCCTGGACCGTTTACATCGTGCGCCGGCTGAACGCGCCGTCCGGCCAGTTCATCGGCATGGTGCTGGCTGCCGTGGACCTCGATTACTTCAAGGAGTTCTTCAAGGCGTTGACGACCGGTGCAGGGACCACTGTGACGCTGCTGCGGAACGACGGCACCGCCCTGATCAGCTACCCCCCCACCGCCAGGATCGGGGACGTGCTGCCGGCGGGATCGCCGTGGCACCGGATCGTCAAGCAAGGCCCCGAAGTGTTCGTGACCGAAGGCGTGCTGGCGCCGGGCACGCGCATTGTTTCGGTGCATCCGCTCAAGGACTATCCGCTCGTCATCAACGTCAGCGTCTCGGAATGGGCTGTTCTTGCAGCCTGGGTCCGGACCAGCGCTGCGGCGGCGTTTTGCGCGCTCATGGCGATCGCCTGCGTGGGACTCCTGCTCCGCGCCCTGCTGCGGCAGTTCCGCCGCTTGGAGACCTCGGAAACCCTGCTCGCGAACCGGAATGCGGCGCTGGAGGCCACGCAGCGGCGCTTGGAGGTCCAGGCCGGCGAGCTGTCCGCCGGGCGAGCCCTCATGGCCGAGCAGTCGGCCACCCTGCAGATCGCGCTGACCCACATGAATCAGGGCATCATGATGGTGACGGCTGACGGAACGGTCGCGGTGTGCAACAGGCGCGCGGCCGAAATGCTCGACCTGCCACAGGACCTGGTCGAGTCGCGGCCCAGCTTCGGGTTTCTGGTCGCCTATCAGCGTTCACGGGGGGAGTTCGGCAACGGCTCCGCAAACCCCTGCGCCTTCGATTTCCAGGAGGCGATGGCGGGACCTGGGCGTTACGAACGGGAACGGCCAAACGGACGCATGCTCGAGGTGGAGACGGTCCCGGTCCCCGGTGGCGGCCTGGTGCGTACCTTCACCGACATCACGGAGCGGCGGCGTTCGGAGATGCAGGTGCAGTTCATGGCCCGGCATGACGGCTTGACCGGGCTGCTCAACCGGACGGCATTTCAGGATCGGCTCCAGGGGCTTCTCAAAGACGCCGCCGGGAACGGGCACCACCTCGCCGTCTTCTATATGGACCTCGACGGCTTCAAGCTGGTCAACGACACGTACGGCCACTCGGCTGGCGACGAGCTGCTGATCGCGGTCGCGCACCGCCTGCGGAGTGCCCTGCGCGAGACCGACGTCGTTGCGCGCATGGGCGGTGACGAGTTCGCGGTGATCCAGTCGCCCTCCAGGGTGGGCGGCGGCGGCGCCGAGCTTGCGGCCCGGATACTCGCCACAATCAACGAGCCGTTCCCGTTAGCCGCCGGACGGTGCACCGTGGGGATTTCCATCGGCGTCGCGATCTACCCCGACCATTCGGTGGACACCGCGGAGCTGCTGCGGAACGCCGATACTGCGCTTTACCAGGCGAAGGCCGCCGGCAAGCGCACGTTCTGCATCTGGGACCCGGCTCTCGATGGGGGGCAGCAGCCGCTGTTCCTTTTGGAGCAGGACCTCGCCCGTGCTCTGCCGGAGAAGCAGTTCTTCCTTGAATACCAGCCGATCGTGGATGCCAGGACCCTGGAAGTGGTGCGGTTCGAGGCACTGCTGCGCTGGGACCACCCGACGCGGGGGGTCATTGGGCCGGGCGATTTCATCGGCATCGCCGAACGTTGCGGCCTGATCGTGCCCATTGGACAGTGGGTGATGGAGACCGCGTGCACCACCGCCGCGGCCTGGCCCTGGCCGCTCGAGGTTTCGATCAACCTGTCGCCGGTGCAGTTCACCCGCGGCGGCCTGGCCATGCAGATCGAGCAGATCCTGCAACGGACGGGACTGCAGCCGTCGCGGCTCAACCTGGAGGTGACGGAGGGCGTGCTGCTGGAGGGCACCGGGCAGGTCCTGCAAGCGATGTCGCGCCTGCGGCAGATCGGCGTCCGGTTCAGCCTGGACGACTTCGGCACCGCGCACGCCGGGCTGACCTACCTGCGGCGCTTCACGTTCGACGTGCTGAAGGTGGACAAGTCTTTCGTCCAGGACGCCGCACGCAGCCCGGATGCCAAGATCATCCTTGGTGCGATCCAGGCCATCGGCGCCGCATGCAACCTGCAGGTCGTGGCCGAGGGCGTGGAAACCGCGGCCGAGTTGGCCGTGGTCCGCGACCTGCGCTGCGCCCACGTGCAGGGCTACCTGACGGGCCGGCCCAGCCGGACGGTGACGCTGGACCACACCGGAGAGGCATTGCCCGCCGCTCGCCCGCCACGTCTCAGCCTGGTTTAGACGTCGTAATGCAGCACGTGCAGCCCGGCGTTCCAGTCCGATAGGTACATGGTGCCGTCCGGCTGGACGTTGATGTCGCAGGTTTGCGGCGCCAGTGCGTTGCCGGGCCGCGGATCGAGGATGCGCGTGGGGGGCGGGGCGACGAAGCGGTCCACCTCCCGCGGGGCGTAGGGGTCCCTGATGTCGAAGATGCGCAGCCCGGCATTGTGGTAGGTCGCGAAAAGCATGTCCTCGCTTTGGAAGGTTTCGGGCCTGTTCTCATGCAGGTTGTGCGGCCCGAAGTTCTCGCCCGGCCGGCAGAACGGCTGCTCGGAGGGCGTCGGCAGGGTTGAGATGGAGACGGGGTTGGCCGGGTTCCGCACGTCGTACAGCCAAGTGTAGCTGATGCCCTTGGCGCAGTTCAGCGAGGAGGACTCGTCCAACACCACCGCCAGCCCGCGGCCCGGCAGCGGCAGCGGCGTATGGGTGCCGCCGGGGTAGGGCGGCGCGGTGTTGACGTGGGACAGCAGCTTGGGCTTCGTGGGATCGGCCAGGTCCAGGATGGTGAAGCCTCCATCCCGCCAAGCGGCGTAGCCCAGGGTGCCGGCCACGATCATGTGGTGTAGGGCGACGCGGTTCTTCCAGGTGGGCACCTCTCCGCCCTCGCGCCACATGCCAGGCAGCCACCAGCGTCCGGCAATGGCGGGCTTCGCCGGGTCTTGCACGTCCACGACGACCAGGATGTGGTCGGTGAACCCGTCCAGGTGCGCGGCGACGTAGGCGTAGCGGCCCCCGGAGTACCACAGCCGGTTGATGCCGATGCCGGGCATGTCGAGGAACGCGATCTCCCGCGGCTCCGCCGGCTTCGAGATGTCGTAGATACGCAGGCCCGCCGCGAAGTCGCCCTTGCCCTGCATCGTCTCGGCAAAGGAGTTTTGGTAGTAGCTCAGGCTAGGGTTGTAGCGCTGCAGGGTCGGGATGTCGGCGCCGTTGGCGACCAGCAGCAGGTCGCCGTTGGTTTGCAAGTGGTGGGACCGGGTGTTCGGGCCGTTGGTGATGAACTTCACCGGGCGGGGGGCGGCCGGGTCCGACACATCCATCACTGTGAAGCCGTTGCTGAACATGTGGCCGACGAACAGGTGCTTGCGGCTGACCATGACCTGGACGCCGTCGGGGCGCCCGCCCTGGTCGCTGTAGGCGAGGTGCTTGATGCGGGTTGCGGGCTGGGCCTGGCCATGCCGGGGCCGTACGGACCCGGCGGCGAGGGCGCCAAGGGAGGCGAGGGACGCGCGGCGGGTCAGGAGCAAGGTGGTCATCCTTGGGTTGTCTCGCTGGGGTTGTACTCTGCTTGCGGTTGTTGAACAATCCGGGTGCGCTTGGGATGGGCGGGCGTTGGCCCGGTGGAGGCCGTCTAGCCCTGCTCCGTCCCTATCCACCCCGGCACGTTCCGCCGGAATACCGGGTCCCCATGCCCGCCGGGCGCCTCCAGCACCTCTGCCGGACCGCCCGCCGCCACCGGGCGCTCGGCATAGCGGCCGTGCTGCAGCAGCCGGTCATACAGCACCAGCGCCCCGGCCACCGCCAGGTTGAGCGCGAACCGCGTCGGGATGCGGACCACGTGCCGGCACCGCGCCCGCAGCGGCGCCGACAGGCCCGACCGCTCCGGCCCCAGCACATAGGCGGCGTTCAGCGGATGCCGGAAGCTCGGCAGGTCCACGGCGTCGTCCAGCAGCTCAACCCCGACCAGCGCGCATTCCCGCGGCAGGTGCAGCGCATCCAGGTCCGGGAAGCGCCACAGCGGCACGTGCGACGGCGTGTCGGCGGTATCCGCCTGCCGCCCGGCCCGCGCGTCCCAGCCGGCGCCGATGGAGAAGCAGAACGCCGCCCCGAAGGCATGACCGGTCCGCAGCAGCGCACCGACGTTGGCCGCCTTCGAGACGCCCTCGATGCCGATGCCGAAATAGCCTCTGGTCCTGGCAGGATGCATTGCGGCGGGATAGGTGTTCGCCATGCCCGACGCAACCGACGCCACAACCGACGTCTTCCTGGCCGCGCAATACGAAGCCTATCCCTACCCCAAGCGGGACCCGCGGGATGAGGCCAAGCGGCTAGTCATCGGCAGCCCAAGCCACCTGCGGGAGGTGGACCATTGGGTGTTCGGCGCCGCCCGGCCGCGCTCCCAGCCGCTGCGCGCCCTGGTGGCAGGGGGCGGCACCGGGGACGGGGCGATCATGCTGGCGCAGCAGATGGCGGCGGCGGGACGGCCGGGCGGCGTCGCCTACCTGGACCGCTCCGCCGCGGCACAGGCGGTGGCGCGGGCGCGGGCGGAGGCGCGGGGGCTGACGCTCGACTGGCATCTCGGGTCGTTGCTGGAGCTGCCGCGGTCGGGGCTGGGACCGTTCGACTACATTGACTGCTGCGGCGTGCTGCACCACCTGCCCGACCCGGCGGAGGGGCTGCAGGCACTGCTGTCCGTCCTGGCGCCAGGCGGTGGGCTGGGGCTGATGGTGTATGCGCCGCACGGGCGCACCGGCGTCTATATGCTGCAGGATGCGCTGCGCCTGCTGGCGCCTCCGGACCAGCCGCCGCCGGAGCGGCTGGACACCGCCCGCCGCGTGATGCGCCACCTGCCGGAGACGGCCTGGCTGCGGCGCAACAGCTACTTCGGCGACCATATCGAGGGCGGGGACGCCGGGCTGTATGACCTGCTGCTGAACCCTCGGGACCGGGCCTACTCCGTGCCGGACCTGCTGGCGCTGCTGACGGACGCCGGGCTGCACGCGGCGGCGCTGATGGAGCCGCTGCGCTACGACCCTGCCGCGTATTTGCCGGACCCGCGGCTGCGGGCACGCATCGCCGGGCTGGACCCGGGCGCGCGGGCGGCGTTGGCGGAGGGGCTGACGGGCAACATGAGCACCCATGTCGTGTATGCCGTGCGTGCCAGCGAGGGCCGGACGCCGCCGGACCCGATGCGCCCGGAGGCGATCCCGGTGGCGCGCGAGATGCCGGCGGCGGAGCTGGCGCGCAACATACGCCCTGACGGCACGCTGGCGTTCGTGTTCGACGGGCTCCGCGTGCCGCTGGCGCTGCCGCCGCTGGCGCCGGCGCTGCTGCGGCTGGTGGACGGGGAGCGCACGGTGGGCGGCATGGCCAGCGAGATGCAGGGACGCGGGACCGGACCGGACGCCTTTGCCCGGGCTTGGCGCGCGACCTACGATGCGCTGGTGTCGGTGAACCGCATCCTGCTGGCGGCACCGCTATAGCCCCGGTCATCATCATCTTCGGCGCGGCGGTGAAGCGCGATGGCGAGCCGAGCGGCGCGATGCTGAGCCGGGTGTCGGCGGCGGTGCGCCTGGGGGAGAGGATCGGCGCGCGCTACATGCCGACCGGCGGCGTTGGGCGTTATGGCCCGGCGGAGGCGGAGGTCATGGCGGTGCTGCTGCGGCGCCGCGGGGTGGAGGCGGACCGCATCGAGATGGAGCCGACGGGGCGGAACACCATCGGCTCGGTCGAGGCCTGCGCGGCGCTGCTGGGCGGGCGGGATGTCACGGTCTATGCGGCGACGAGCGGGTATCATCTACCGCGATGCGTGATGCTGCTGCGGATGGCCGGGATGCGTGCCCTGCCCTGCCCGCCGTCGCGCCGGCCGGCGTCGGCCTCGGTGCGGCGGCGGTGGTGGTGGCGGATGCGGGAGGTGCCGGCGCTGCCGGTGGATGCGGCGCTGATGGCGTGGCGGCGGTTCAAGGGGCGGGCGTAGGGGGCGGCTTGACCGGTTCGCGTCCAGGCTGGAGGTAAACCGGTCTAGCTTTTTTGTTTGCGGGCGGAGACTTGCAGCAGGGTCCGGCCGCTGCGCGCCCGGACCCTGCTGCAATCTGCTTTAGACAAAGCGCAGCAGCAGGACGCCGCCGACGATCCCCGCCGCGGTGAGCGAGGTGACCAGGGTCAGCCGGCGCTCGATGAAGTCGCGCACCGGCTCGCCGAAGCGGCGGAGCAGCGCCGCGACGATGAAGAACCGTGCGCCGCGGGTCACGGCGCTGGCGGCGACGAACAGGCCGAAGTCGTAGTGCGCGAGGCCCGAGGTGATGGTGACGATCTTGTAGGGGATCGGCGTCAGCCCCTTGATGAGGATGATCCAGAGCCCGTACTGCTGGAAGCCGGCGACGAAGGCGTCCGCCTTGGCCTCCAGGTGGTAGAAGCGGATCAGCGGCAGCGCCACGGCGTCGTAGAAGGCGTAGCCGATGAGGTAGCCGAGCATGCCGCCCAGCACGCTCGCCACGGTGCAGATGGCGGCCAGGCGCCAGGCGCGGTCCGGCCGGGCCAGGGCCATCGGCACCAGGAGGGCGTCGGGGGGGACGGGGAAGAAGCTGCTCTCGGCGAAGCTGACCAGCGCCAGCCACAGCGGCGCCCTGGGGCTTGCGGCCAGCCGCAGCACGCGGTCGTAGAAGCGGCGGAGCATCGGCGGCGGTCTCCTGTTGCGGTGGCGAGGTGATGGCATGGAGGGCGGTGTGGGACAATCTGCTTCTGTTTGGGCGGGGCCGGGGTTGGCTTGGGAGGTGCTGGAGGCGTCTTTCCGTTTGAGGGCGGGGAGTGGCTGCATTGCGGGGGGGACGTTGGCGCCGGTGGGTTCAGGCCTGGACTGGGCAGGGGCGGTGCTTGCCCTTTCCCTCACCCTCTCCCGGAGGGAGAGGGGACTGGGGGGTCGTCCCTCGCGAGGGGGCTGGGTTCACCCTGGGGGCTGGGGCTGCTAGCTTGCTGGTCCGCCATTCTGAGGACCCCGCCCTATGCGCCGCCCTGCCCTGTTCCTTGCTGCCGTGCTCGCGCTGTTTGGTGCGGTTCTGCCTGACGCGCAGGCCCAATCCGGGGTGCCGGCGCAGCCGCCGCATGCCTACCTGTTCGGCACCTGGACCGGTGGGCTGTTCCCGGTGCCGTCCAGCCTGTCGCCGCAGGCCTGCCTGTCGCAGCCGGTCGTCATCTTCACCCGCGACCTGGTGATCCGGGCCACCCTGACCGAGCAGACGCTGATTCAGCGCGAGATCGAGACTGCCCGCGCCTCGGCCAACGGCACCGATTTCCGGTTTGCGGCAACCGGGGCGCCGGCCGGGCTGCTGGGCGGGGGCAGCGCCGCTGCGGCCGGTTTTGGGTGCGAGGACCCGAACACGCTGCATGTGCAGCGCCGGGGCGAGAACGAGATTGAGTTCCCGGGCTGCGCGGACTTTTCCTATCCGTTGGTGCGCTGCCACACGCGGTAGGGCGGGTCTTGCGGGCATCTTTACCGGAACGCTTAAACGTTTGATCAGGTGGTGCTTTAGGGCTGGCCCAGCGGGGCCACTCCCAGCCGGTCCGCCCACCCCGCCAGGGCTGGGGGGATGGAGGGGTGCAGGCGCACGCCCTGCGCCAGTGCGGCCTGCTTCAAGGCCAGGCCGCGTGCGCCGGGCAGCCGCACCGGCGCGCTGCCGGGCAGCGGCGGGGTTGCCCTGGCGGCGTTGGCCAGCCAGGCGGTTTGCCTTGTGAAGGCGTCGGTGCCGGCGAAGGCGTCGGGGTCCAGGATTTGCAGGTACACGGCGGCGCCCCAGCCCTCTGCCGGGTCGGCGCGGCCGAAGCCGCCGAGGCCGGCGGTCAGCGCCTCCACCAGCAGTCCTAGGGCGTAGCCCTTGTGGCCTCCGTCCAGGCCGCCCAGCGGCAGGATGGCGCCGGGGGGGTCGGCAAACAGGGCGGCCGGGTCGCGCGTGGGCTGGCCGGCGTTGTCCACGAGCCAGGGGTGGTCCAGCATCCGGCCCTCGGCGCGGAGGCGGCCGGTGAGGCCGTTGGTGGTCGTGCTGGTGCTGATGTCCATCATCACGGGGTCGGCGCCGGCGGGGAAGCCGGCGGCCAGGGGGTTCGGTGTCATCAACGCGCGCATGCCGCCATGCGGGGCGACGCTGGCAACCGAGGGGTCGGAGCTGGCGAGCAGCATCACGAGGTCGTCGCGCGCGACCCGCTCCAGGTAGGCGGCCAGGCAGGCGATGTGGTGGCTGCGGCGGATTACGACGGTTGCGGTGCCGTGCTGGCGGGCGCGGGCGGACGCCAGGGCGATGGCCTGGACGACCAGGTAGGGGCCTGGCAGGCGTTTTCCGTCCCAGAGTATGGCGGCGCCGCGGTCGGTGATGGTTGCCGGGTCGCCTGTTGCCGCCATCGTTCCGGCGACCAGCGCGCCGAGGTAGCCCGGCAGTTGGGCGAGGCCATGGGTATCGTGGCCGAGCAGGTCACCCTCGACTAGGATGGCGGCGACGGTTGCCGCACGGTCCGGCGCCAGGCCGGCGGCGGCCAGCAGGGCGGCTGCGTGGGTGCGAAGCGTTTCGGCGGGGTATGCTGCAGTCATGACCGGCCTCCTGGGTTGGGCCGACGCTATCGCGTGCGGCCCGCGCCGTCATGCCGGCGCAGTCAGAAGGGCGTGGTGGTGGCCAAGGCGATCTTCACGGACGCCTGCAACTGGCGGATGACGGCCAGCGCGTCGCCGGGCGACAGCTCGGCGAACATGGTGGTCTGCTGTCCCTCCTCGACGAAATCCCGGAACAGCCGGATGTAAACCACGTCCGGGCCGGCGCGGACGCCGACCTTGTTCGCCTCGATGCGCGCCAAGTAGCCTGTTCCTGCGACTCGTTCCATGGTGCCCGCCCCTGCTGCTTCACGAAGCCGTGAGCAGAATTGCAAAGGTTATGTGACGGTGCGAGTCAGGAATCGTAAAATAGATGCAAACGTGTTGCGGGTGTGGCCGATCCGCCCGGTGTTGGCCTCGGTGTGTCATTCCCCGGCCTGCCAGTCCCAGGTGCGAGGACGCAGGCCGGCGTGGAACCAGGTCACCATCGAGTAGATGTCGTAAACCGGCATGCCGAGCGCCGACCTTAGCGACGCGGCGTAGGGCGGCATGTTGGTGCATTCCAGCACGATTGCGCCGACCTCCGGGTGGCGGCGCAGCAGGTCGCGGCCGGCGTCCAGTATGTCCTGCCGGGCGAGGTCCAGGTTCATGTCGGTGGATTCGGCGCGGATCAGCACGCGGTGGAACTCCTGGCCGTTCTCGGTGCCGGCGATGGGGGTGTCGAGGGGCGCTCCGGCTGCTTGCAGGTGGGCGGGGGTCAGGGAGGGGGCGCAGACCGTTATTACTCCGACGCGGCGGCCCGGCGGGAGGGTTGCCTGGACCCAGGGGACCTGCATCAGGGACGAGGTGGCGACGGGGACGGCTACGTGCGACGCAAGCTCCGCTTGGAACAGCGATAGGAAGCCGCAGTTGGTGGTGATGGCCTCGGCGCCGAGCGCGACCAGATCGGCGGCGGCGTCGAGGAAGGCGGGCAGCAGGCCGGCGGCGCCGTCCAGGACTACGCGCGCCGGGGTGGCGCCGCGGACGACGCGATACAGCACGGGGAACGGCCAGGTCCCGGCGTGGCCCATGTCGCCGGGGATGCGGGGGAAACGGGCGTCCAGCATCAGGATGCCCAGGGGTGCACCGTAAACCGCCTTGCCGCCGTGGGCGATTTGGCCTGGCATGCGCTCGATCCCGTTGTTGGTCCGGTTCAACATGCGGGGCAGGTTGGCATGGGGGCGGGTGCATGGACTAGGTACTGTCGTTGCGGCCGTTCGTGCCGGCTCGGGATTTTGCGGTGTCCAAGCGGTTCTATGCGGCGCTGGGATTCCGGCTGTCGCATGAGGGCGAGGATGTGGCGATGCTTAAGCTGGGGGAATGCAGCTTCATCCTGCAGAACTTCTACAATCAGGAGATGGCTGAGAACCTGATGGTGCAGTTGATGGTCCGGGATGCCGACGCCTGGTGGCGGGGGGTGGATATCGCGGCGCTGACGGCGGAGTTCGGGGTGAAGCCGCCGCGGGCGCCGGCGGTTCAGCCCTGGGGGTTGAAGGTTGGGTTCCTGTTCGATCCGTCCGGGGTGCTGTGGCATGTGGCGGAGGCGCCGTTCTAGGCGGGCTGGCGCGGATTGGCGCATGCGGTGTTGCCGGCGGGACCGGGGGGCGCGGGCCTGGTTGGCTTCTGTTTGTGCGCGGGATCGGCGGGTGTTGGTTAGTCTCCGGGCGGCGGACGCCATCGGGGGTCGGCGCGGGCGGAGTGGTGCAGGACGAAGGCGATGGCTTCGGCCGGGTCTTTCGGCAGGCCGGGACCGGAGTGGATGGGGCCGGGCTGCGGGCGGGTGTCGGCGGCATGGCCGGGTTCGCGCTGGTCCGGTTGGGGGGTGGAAGCGTGGCAGGCGGCGGCGGAGTGGCCGTCTTGCGGGCCGGAGCCGGGTTCGTGGGGGGTGCTGCCTGCGGGGCGGCTTGGAGCGGCGGCGCGGGCGTTGAGTTCGGCGATGTCGGCGGGGGTGCGGCGCTTCCAGGGGCGAGTGCCGGGCAGGGCTGCTAGGCCGAGGTCGCGGAGGATGTCCTTGATGATGTCGTCTATGGGCCGGTTGGCGATGTCCCTGTCGAGGTCTGGGGCGTCCATGCGGTCGAGGAGTTCGGCGTGCAGGACCTCGGTGGGGTCGCAGACGCGGTAGCTGTCGTCGTA
>JAABUQ010003756.1_pt1 | contig 15187 bp, 12 predicted proteins | sample 5560001 | NCBI WGS metagenome assembly JAABUQ01 (sample SAMN10711888, study PRJNA513371) | rock metagenome | isolation source: Antarctica rocks | place: Antarctica: Victoria Land, Finger Mt nord | collected 2015-12-18 | reverse complement strand
GCTGACGCTCGCCCATGTGGCAAGCCAAGCGGTTGCGAAAGCAAGGCCTGCGGAGAAGGCAGTTCACAAGTGGAATGTCTTTCGAGCGGTTTGCACCGCGAGAGCCCGCCTGGGTGTCTCTGAGCGGGCACTCGCCGTTCTGGATGCGCTGCTGACGTTTCATCCTGAAACGGTTCTCACGGGCGAGGACCTGGTCGTCTTCCCATCAAACCAGCAGCTCTGCTTGCGGGCTCATGGGATGGCGCCAGCGACATTGCGACGGCAGCTCGCTGCCTTGGTCAACAGCGGTCTCATCGTCCGACGCGACAGCCCCAACGGGAAGCGCTATGCGAGAAAGAGTAGGGACGGTGATGTCGAGCTAGCATTCGGTTTCGACCTGTCTCCGCTCGTAGCTCGGGGCGAGCAATTGGAAAGCTGGGCCGAGGAGGTGCGTGCTGAAGAGCGCGCGCTAAAACTCGTCCGCGAGCGGATCACGCTTTGCCGACGCGATATCGCGAAGATGATCGCGACCGGCATCGAGGAAGGCGTGTCGACCCGCCCAGAAGGGCAGGGGCCGGCCGATTGGGCTGAAATCCACAGCGTTTACCGAGCTATAATCGACCGGGTGCCGCGCACGGCAGGGGTGGAAGTCATCGGGCCGATCGCCGGCGAGCTCTCGATGCTCGCCGATGAGATCCTCAACCTGCTGGAAACGCACGTTAAATCAGCAAAAATGAGCGGCAATGAGTCTCAGGTTGAGCGGCACATACAGAATTCAAATCCAGACTCCTTAATTGAACTTGAACCTGACTTTCAGAAAAGTCGGGGAGGCGAGGTCGAGCCTAAACTTGAACCCCGGAGAATGCTGGAAGACTCATATCCGCTTGGGATGGTTTTGGACGCCTGCCCGGACGTGGTTGACTACGCCAAGGGGGGAATCGGGAACTGGCGAGACCTCCTGGCGACGGTAGCGGTGGTTCGGCCTATGCTGGGGATCAGTGCGAGCGCCTGGAACGATGCCAAGACCGTCTTTGGGGAGGTGCAAGCCGCCGTGATGGTGGCGGCGATACTGCAGCGGGGCACTGCGATCAACAGCGCCGGCGGCTATATTCGCGGGCTGACGCGGAAGGCGGAGGCCGGAGAATTCTCGCTCGGGCCTATGCTCATGGCCCTGATCAGCGCTCGAAAACGTGAGAAGCGGCGAGCATAGAGCGCCAGCCCTGCGGAGTGAGGGGCGCGGACATCGTACGTCGCTTTCCAGGGGCGACGCTCGGAAGTTCGTCTTGGTTGCGCTGGAAGATGGTCTATCCCGTCCAGAGCCCGAGCGGAACCGCTGTGACAGCGCCCAGGGTGTGAACGAATGCGTTATGCCGCGGTCACGCGTCCACGTCATGTCTTGCCGGTTCGAGCACCCAACTCTCGTGTGATGGCGTTCAGACAGAACTCCTGGAGCGTCTCGCGCAGGCGCAGGGCCCGCTTGAGCTCGAGGAACGTCACGGCATCGACCTTCACCGAAATCTTGACGATGTCGATGTTGGCGCGCGGCCCAGGCGTCACCGCCACGTGTCCCGCCGGGCCGTTTGCTTCCTCGGTCGACGGGCTCGGGACCTGAGAAGTTGGCCGGTCAGCTGCTGTCTCGGCTTCAAGCGTCCGCAGTTGCGTCACGCCGGCAGATCGCGGCATGAGTTCGCGTGACTTTGCTGAGTGCTGAGCCTCGGCGAGCCGCGTCATCGCTTCGGACGGGGTCGGCCTCGCTTCCTTCCTGATGCCCTCGGGGACGGTCGGCTCGAAGCCCGACAGGTCGGATGCCGCATCGGTCAGGAACGACGCGAACTGCGTGCGCTTGCGCGGTGCAGGGGACGGCGACGTCGGGGGCTCGTCAGGCGGCATTGGCGATCAGCTGGACATTGAGGATGGTTTGAACCTCGCTGATGAGGTCGTGAACGTCCCATCGGGCTTCGTGCAGGTTAGGAGACTTTGACGGCAGGGCCGAGAGGGTGCGCCCCGCCATCAGGTTCTTGTAGAACATCCGCTGCTTGAGAACGGTCGCGGCCATCGGCAGCTTGTTCTGCCGGATGAACTCGATGGCCTCGATGAAGGCGGGGGATCGCTTGTCGAAGGTCTCGTAGCCGTTCATGACGACGCGCACGGGTGTTGGCGGGCCTTTGGCGTCGAGGGCGCGCGCCAGGTTCACGACTTTCGCGGCCTCGACGAGATCGATGACGATCGGGTGCGAAGGAACGAGGATGATGTCGCTGTTGCGGATGGCGACCGACATGCGTTCGTTGGCGACGCCCTGATTGTCGATGATAATGACGTCGTGCACTACGTCGCTCAAGATGCGCCGGCCGAGTTCGGCCGGGTCGACGACCTGGACGAAATCCATGTTCGGTAGTGGGACCTCGTTCTGAAGACATTGCCGCTGCCACAAGGTGGTGGAGGCCTGCGGGTCGGCGTCGATCACCAGAACGGTTTTCCCGAGCGCGGCGAGCTCGGACGCGATGAGAGCCGTGAGGGTGGATTTCCCGCAGCCGCCCTTTGGGCTGGCGATCGAGACGACCTTGGGCATTGAATCTCCTGCGCAGCGACCGCGCCGCTCCTCTGAACGAAACTAGAGATTACATTCCGAGCACGTTCGGAGCAAGAGCGGAGCGACGCATTGGCGTACAAGAGCATGTGTTCGTGGCAGGAGCGGCGCAGAGCTGGGTTGCCGCATTGCCACAAAGGCGAGAATGCGGCGTGGAGCATGTGGGTCATTGCGCAAGGGAGCAGACACGGCCATGCATCATCGAGCAAAGGCTCAGGCCCGCAAGGTCGCAAGTGAGCAAATAAGCAGGACAGTATTGCCGCAATGAAGCAGGCCTAACGTTAATAGATATGAGTCGAAGAGTAATAAGTGTAGGTAGGTGTTGAGTGTGTTGGCAGGATAGCCTAATGTGATACCACATGAGGCGGGGCGCTTGCTTCGCGGCGCCGATGCGGCGTCGTTCCGAGCGCCGGAGGAGGCAGTCCTGCTGCAGATCGGGGCCGCGAAAAAGCAACGCGCAGAAGCGTCGGTGCGCACCTTGCGCCTCGACGATGCGGACAGGGCCGTGCTCGACCGTCTCGTCGCCGAGACCGGCCTGCCGGCCAGCGAGGTCGTTCGGCGCTGCCTACGGGCGGTGGGGGACGGGGACCCGATCGACCGCGAAGCGGTTTCAAGGATCGAGGAACAGCTGCGCAAGATCGGCACGAACCTCAACCAGATCGCCCGACGGTACAATTCGGGTCAGGTGGTGATGGTCGACGAGATGGCCGAAGCGCTCGCCGGCGTCGTGCAGGTGCTCGACGCTACGGAGCGAAGCCTGCGCGAGATGACCAGGACGGCGCGGAGTCTCTACCGGGCGCGGGCGGGAGTGGGCCCATGACGGGCCTATCGCTGCTGCAGGGGGCGCTGCGCTCGGCCCTGGCGAGCCAGGGTACCCAAAGCGGGCAAGGCGAAAGCTACTGGCTCGACAATGACCGCGGCTTGGACGAGGTGCGTCGCGGTGGCGGAGCCGCGGGTGGTCGGCGCCAAGCGGACTGTCGGTATGGAGCCAGCAGGGGATCGCCGCCGGGAGGAGGGGGGTTTTCGGGCCCGGCGTTTCCGACCAGCTCCTCCCGGGTCAGCGGTCTGGCAAGGGGCGGGCAAAGCGCGGTCATCAAGGTGGTGAGCTTTGCGGCCGGTGGTCAGCGGGTCGGGGCTTTGGCCGCCTATGTCATGCATGAGCGCGAGGGTGGCGTCGTCACAGAGGACGAAAGCGCGGTCACCCTGGACAGGGCGGCCGTCACCGAGAAGCTCGGCCGCTGGAAGCAAAGCTATTCCGAGCGCAAGCCGACCAAAGACGTCGCGGCAATCCGGTTCGACCTAAGCGCAGATCCGGCCCCGGAGACCGCGACGATCGAGATGGCCGTGACCGGAAGCCTCGCTGGGCATCACCACGCCTTGCGTATGGTCGCGAACGGGGCAGGATTGTTCGAGGTCTCGGCGGTGGTCGTGGCCGAGGGCCGATCGTGGAAGGATGAAGCCGGCAAGACGAAGCGGCAAGCCCGCTACAAGTTCGACCAGAAATTCGAAACCTTCATCGCCGGGCGGATCGCGTCCGCCACGGGAGCGGAGGTCGAGGCAACCGTGATCGGAACAAGCCATGGCCGCGACGGCCTGGCCTACCGCCTCGGCCGGCTCACGATCGGCGGTGCTGCGCGAGACGAAGATGGGCGCGAGATCGCGACCGAGGCGCATATCCGTCAGCGTGCCAACGCCTGGAAGAAGGACCTCGGCTCGAGGACAGCGCGGGACGTCATGCACCTGGTGCTCTCGGCCAAAACCGGCACCGATGGCCAAGCATTCCGCGAAACCGCGCGGGCCTTTTTCGCGGCCGAGTTCGGTGATCGCGAATATTTGTTCGCGGTCCATAACGACCGCGGCCATCTGCACGCCCATGCCATGGTGCAGGTGAAGAACGCGGACGGCCGCCGGCTCAATCCGAACATTTCGATGTTTTCGGCGTGGCGCTCGCGCTACGCCGAGCTGGCCCAGGCGCACGGCATCAACATGGTCGCGACGAAGCGGAGCGACATGGCGGCCGCGCCCCCTTTCACCCAGGCTGAGGCGGCCCTGGTGGCGCGCGGCACGGCGCCCGAGCACATCCGTCGCAAGGTCGATGCGAAGCGCGCAGGCGCCGTCCATGTTCCGGTGCGACAGGAAGGGCGTCAGCGGGCGCGGGAGGCATATCAGGCCTGGACGGCGGTCGACACGAGAGATGCGGCTCCAGCGGCCGCGGAGCGCATCACCGACCATCGCACGCGACTGTCGGCGACCGTAAACCTGTCCCACTCGGGGCAGGCTCTCCGCCTTGCATCATTGTCCATCATCGAACGAGGAGCATCCATGGCACGCGCGACCGCCGATTATCTCACTGCGGAGTTCAATCGAACCAACCAGGTCCTCAACCGCGCGCTGCCGATGCTGCAGGGCACCGACAAGGTCGAGGCCACCAAGCTCGCTGGCGACTATCTGAGCTCGCTCGCCAAGCAAGTCGAGGTCGCACAGGCGATTGAGGAGGGGCGGTTTGCCGAGCGAGCCGGTACGATTGAGGCCCGCGAGGAACGGCAGGCCGAGGACAGTTCCGAGCAGGCTCGTGTGCTGCGGTCGACGGCGAAGGAAACGGAACGCAACCTGCCCGACGCGCTGGCTGGCGACGGCCAGCCGCCACCCGAGGCCGCGGTGCTGAAAGCCGCCGCCATGGAAGCGGAGAAGTCCGCCTTGCGTGAGCGGACCCAGTCTGCTGCCGCGTCACTGGAAGAGCAATCCCTCCGCGCCAACCCGGCCTCGCCGGTTCCGGTCCAACCCGACCTACCCCGTGACGCCGAAGAGCCGCACGAAGAACAGGAGCTGCTGATCGACCGGATCCAGGCGCAGCAGATGACGCAGGGGAAAATTCATCGGCAGTAGAGCAGGGGAGGGAACGAGACCTCATGCCTGTTTTCCACGACACTCGGGCCGCCCACCGCGCATTTCTGGCGGGAGGTGGACGTTATCGATCGGTTGCCACGCCGACAAAGGCCGAGATTGAAGCCATGCTGGAGCCGAGCCACAGCGACGTGATTGCGTCTGCTCATCCGGGAGGCTCGCCTGATATCCATCACCAGAATCGGGCGAACTCGGGTCCCCGCTGACGTACCATCTCCAGGCCTGGGCGCCTATGGTCGAAGCTGGACAGGTGAAACACGAGGCTGAAGGAGAATGTCGGCAAGAGCCACGCTGACCAAAGAAGCCCTGCTCGCGCTTGGCGCCGAGAGGTTGGCAAGGCTGGTTCTCGACGAGGCGGGACACAATGGGTCGTTCAAGAAGATGGTCGCGGCGGCGCTCGCCGGCGCCAAGGGACCTGCTGCCGTGGCGGCCTTCGTGGATCGACGTCTTGCTGCGCTTGAGCGGGCTCGTGGGATCATCGATTGGGAAAAGCGCAGGGCGTTCGCGACCGATCTGAAGGCGACACTCGCGACCATGGTTAGCGAGCTCGGGGGCGCCGATCCGGCCGCCGCGGTTGATCGGATTGTGCGATTCCTCGCGAGCGCCGAACGCATATTCGACCGCGTGGACGACTCTTCCGGATCCATACAGACGATCTTCCACGACGCAGCGGCAGCCGTCCCGGCACTTGCCAAGCAAATGCCCGATGAGAGCAAGACCGTCCTGTTTGAGCGCCTGGTAAAGCTCCTGTCGAACGACGGCTATGGATTGATCGAAACGGTCTTTCACGACACGGTTCCGCTCCTGCCGGCATCTGAACTTGTTCTCGTCGATGCAGCCCTGGCCGCCTCGCTCCAGGAGATCGGATCCGTCCTGGAAGACAGCCAAGATTGGGCGCGACGCGGCCGACGTGACCGCGTCATCCGAGCCCGTCAAGCCATCGCCGATTGCGCCGGCGATGTCGACGCCTTCATCGGTCTCGAGCTGGAGCGACCGGCACGCCTTTCAGACAGCCTGGGCGTCGCGGAACGCTTGCTTGCTGCCGGGCGTGCCTCCGAGGCCCTCGACTGGGTACGCCGACCCAATCGTCCGGGGATCCGTGCGATGAACGAGGAGGACCTTGCAGACGCGACGCCTGGGGTGGACCTGCCCGATCGCGAGCGGGTGCGACTGGAAATCCGAATCCTCGCGGCACTCGGAGAACATGACGCCGCGCAGGCGCTAAGATGGAAGACGTTCGAGGAGGGTCTTTATGAGGACCTTCTTCGCGATTACCTGGCCCGGTTGCCTGACCTCGAGGACTTTGACGCGCTCGACCGCGCGTTCGCCTACGCGGGTACCCATCCTCGGCGTTACCGGGCGCTCGCCTTCCTTCTTGCGTGGCCTCGGCTCGACCTCGCAGCAAAACTCGTCATCGACAATCATGGAACGTGGGACGGCCGACACTACGGGGCGCTTGTGCCGGCAGCCGAGGAATTGGAGCATGATCATCCGGCGGCCGCGGTGGTGCTTTACCGAGCCCTCATCGACGACATTCTCGAACGGGCGCGCTCGGCGGCTTACGGCCATGCCGCGCGCTACCTCGCGAAACTTGATGGGTTGAGCCCCGGCGAGGCCGGCATTTCGCTTGGATTGATCGATCACGCAGGACATCGAGCCGCGCTGAAGCTGGTCCACGGTCGGAAATCGGGTTTTTGGGCCCTCGTCGATGAGGTGGGCTGACCGAGTCGCAAGGGTGGAGGCAGATGTAGGCCAATCCACCAGGATGCAACTCGGGGTGTAGGCCGAACGCATCGCGCTTCTGGTCGATGCCCGCCAGTTCTTCGGCAGTAGCCGCCAGCTTGCATGCGCGAACTTGTCCCATATATTGACTGCTATAAAGACGGAGAATGGGACATGTCAGAGGCGAAGCGGAACACCGGCAAGCGCCGTCAGAAAGTAGCCCGGCCCGTCCAGTCCGATAGTCTCGGCAGGCCGCACGTGATGTCCGAAGGGTCTCAAGCAGCCTTCAGTGGCTCGAGCTTTGTGACGAGCTTCATGGACGAGGGCGTCGTAGACGTCGGTCGCGTCGCGGACGCATTCCGAATGTCCAAGGGCCAGCTCGCCCAGACCACCGGGCTCGGCGTCGCCTCGGTATCCAAAGCAAACCGGCGCGTGGCGCCCAAGGCGCAGACGCGAGTCACCGAGATGCTCGAGATCATCAGCCGTGTGCGCGACTGGGCCGGAGGCGAGGCGCCAGCGATGGCTTGGTACCGTTCGCAGCCCATTCCCGCGCTCGACGGACGCACGCCCGAGGCACTCGTGAAAGCTGGGCGCGCCAGTGCGGTGAGGGAGTACCTCGACCACTTCGCTCTCGGCGGCTTCGCTTGAAATTTAGCGGACGCTGTTATCGCGCGCATGATCCAGCTTGGTCGTTCAACCCGCTCTCGGGAGCGGGCTCTGCCTCCACCGGGGGCCGGTTCAACCGCAAGGGTGAGCCGACGCTCTATCTCTCGCTCGATGTGATGACATCATTCGGGGAATGTACCCAGGGCTTCACCAAGCGTCTGCCTCCCCTGACTATGTGCGAGTACGACGTGGACGGCGAGGCATCGCCGACCTGCGCAACGATGCGGGGCGGGCTGCCCACAGCATCACGCAAAATGAACTCGGCTGCGCGTGGCTCGATTTTCAACTTGCGGGAAGGAGGCGCCCTCGTGGTTGGCGATCGATCGGCTAAAGGGGTCGGGCCACAGCGGGATCTTGGTTCCGAGTTTCGTGCCGGGAGCATCGGAGGCGAATTTCAATCTCGTGCTCTGGCGTTGGGGGCCGGACCTACCCCATAAAGTGGACGTCTACGATCCCACAGGCCGGCTGCCTAAAAATCAGCTCTCCTGGCCGGCGATGGCGCATCGCAAATAGCAGGGGCTATGGCGCACAAGCACCTCGGAAACGGTGTAGAGATCGCGCTCACTGAAGACCGCTTCGCGACGGACGCTGTCGTTCAAGACCGTTGGCAGGCCCGGCGTTGTTAATTCAAAGCAGACTCGCCCGCCTGCTCATGGAGATTGTCGGACCTCCAGTACGTTGCGGCCGCCAAGGCCGGAACGTCGGTCGTGTCGAGCGTCTTGGTAGAGGACGCCGACAAACGGCTCGTCACTTACGGCAGCGACGGCTCCTTCTTGCTGTGGGAGCTCGACCCCGATCGTTGGATAACCCTCGCCTGCGCCACGGCGAACCGGGCGTTGGATTCGGACGAGTGGCCGGAACTCCGTTCCGACGACGTCTACGATCCAGGTTGCCTCGCGAAGGGCGACGATCGCTCAGCGGACGCTCTTATGCAGACAGAAGGTGCACCGCTCTGAGGACGTCAACAGAGGAGATCCTTCGGATCGGCAGCGCCAACACCTCCTCCCATCGGCGGCCTACTGGGTCGGCTTGAAACTTAGGCTGGTGAACAGAGTTATGTGCGCGTATGCTCATCGAGTTCACCTGGAGGCGTCCCATGCCCGGCGAGATGGCGCTCGAAGCTCTTGCGACCGAACAGCTGCGAGCCGATGTAACTCGATTGATTGCAGAGCGTCTTGCTGCGCCCCTCGAAGCGGGGGCAAAGTCGCATCGGTCGAAAGCAGTCCGTCCGCAAAGTCCCGAGGTCGGGCCCGGCGCCCGTTCCAGTACCCTGAAGTTGAAAGCGCGGACGGTGACGGGCCCGCAGTTACTCGAGGCGGTACACGCCGCGATCGGCCAACTCCTGGGAGATCGGTCGCAGCTGCTCGTCCTCCGCAATGCCAATCCTGAGCTAGCGCCCATTGTGACGGCCGTGCTCGAGCAAGTGCCCCGGGCCGTACGCGCGCGACGTCAGATCCTGACCGAGCAACACATTGACGCGCTCGTCAATGTCTACATGGCCAATGATCCTCTCTCGACGGCGTTGCCCGATCTGGAGCGGGACAATGCCGAGGCTCAGGCGAGCTTCCTGAAACGCTGGCCGGTGCTGACCGCGGAGCAGTTGGCGGAGCGTGCGCGACATGGCTCCACCAACCGAAGCGCCACTGCCACCCGGTGGAAAAGTGCTAGGAAAATCTTTGGCGTCCGTACCGGTCGCCGAGAGGTCTACCCGGCGTTCCAGTTCAGGGAAGGACAGCCCCGAGCGGTGATCGGGCACGTCCTTGAGGCATTGCCGAGTGAAATCAGTCTCTGGCAGACGGCCTTCTGGTTCGTCGCCCCTAACGGCTGGCTCGATGGTGCGGCGCCGGTCGAGCGCCTGGACGATGAAGCCAGCGTGAGGGAGGCCGCGGTTCACGAAGGTGAAGCCTGGATGGGCTGACGTGGCGATCCCGCCGCCGCCGGACCCGTTTCCGGCGTTCAACACGACGTCTGTCCCCGCAGGAACGCGTTTGGTGCGCGTCCATGCGCCCGCTTCCGACGGGGCGGCGTGCAACCCCTGCCTCGGCGGTCCTACGCGGTTCGCTCCTTTGGCGCTCCTCTCCGGAGCTTGCCTGCCGACGCTGTACGCCGCAGCGACTTTCGAATGCGCGGTGTACGAGTCGATCTTTCACGATCTGCCCTACGGCGCGTCCAACAAGTACATCCGTCTCGATAAGGTGGCGTCGCGCGCGATCAGCTGGATCGGGCTTACGACCGATCTCGTTGTCGCAAGCCTGCACGAGCCGGACCTCAACAGGATCGGACGCACGCGGACCGAGCTGATCGACACGCTTCCGAGCGCCTACCGGATCACTGCGCGCTGGGCCGAAGCTTTTCATCGCGCCGATCCGGCCATCTCCGGCCTTGTCTGGACCTCGCGGCGTTGCGATCCGGAGCAGGCCTATGTGTTTTTTGGGGACCGACTCCCGCCGGGAGCGCTTGTCGTTCATGACCGGATCGAGGTTGCCGCCTCGGCGCACCATCTGCGCCAGATCAGAGACTTTGGTCGGCGTGCAGGTATAACGATCACGATCTGAGCGCCGAGGCTAAGCATCATGAGCTCACACGAGGCGTTCTCGGCGGGCCCGGGCTGGTTTTTTCACTGGATCCGGTTCTGGCATCTTTGCAGGAGCCGCCTTCTTCGATGTCGCTGCCTTCCGCGGCGCGCGCGGTTTCTTCAGCGGGACTGTTGCTGTCTGGGCGACCACGCTCTCCCTCGTCTCCGGAGTGATCGCATTTCCACCAATGACCGGAGCCGGGCGGAGCTCGGATATCTCCTCGAGTCCTTCGCGGGCGGTCGCTCGGCTCGATTGCGCCAGCTCGCGGAGTTCGACAGCGACGGAGGCCGCTTCATCACCTTGTGCGGAACCGGCTTGCTGTTCCACCATCTCGGCGATCGTTTCCAAGCCTCCGGCATTGAGCAGCATGTCCCGCTGCGCTTCGGCCATGATATCGAACAAGGTCTCTTGCTGGCGTCCTCTCGGGCGAAAGGTCGGGGTCTGGTCGCCCTCTCCGAAAGCATCCGCTTGCCTGGCCGATTTGGCGTCGTCCGATGCGGCCTCAGGAAGCGCCGCAGGGGTCTCAAGTGTTGGAAGGCTGACGGACACGGTGTCCAGACTGGCCAAACCGATCGATTGGCCTGCCGCCGGGTGTCGTCCGACCGAGGCTGACGCAAGCGAGCGGTCTAACTCGTCGCCGAAAGCCGGGCGCGAACGGGAAGATGCCGTTCTGGTCGGAACCGCCACTGCCGCTGTCGGCGGCTCGGGAGGAGCCACCGCAGGTTCGCCGGCGCCCGGGGAAGCCGTAGCGGTCGGCGATGGAACGCAGGGAGCTGGGATCTTCGGCCTTTCAGCTGTCGGCTCATCCTCGGCCGCCCCGGAGTCCTTGCCGGGCTTGCCGTATTCCGGCGAGAGGACCTGAAGCCCGGGCTCCTTGAGCAAGGTAAGCTCTGGTACCGATCGGAAGGTCGACGTGCCTGACCGGATCAGGGCCCGGAACCACCGATCCTTGTCGTAGCGGATCTTGGTGGTCAGGATCGGGAACTCGTTGGCGATCATCAGGATCGAGGATTTCCTCGGCAGTCGGATCACCTCGTCGGGCCGCATCAGCGGCACGCCTGTCAAGGATTTCGAGGTGGAAGAGTCCCGGAACCAGCCGCCGCCGCGCAGGCTGGTGGTCGTGGCCGTGACGGTCATCTGCCCGAGCTGATCCGAGACGTAGTTGGCCGTCGCGAGGTCGTCGACCCCGACGAAGATTTTCAGGGCGCAGTTGGCGACGATGCTTTCGCGCGCGGCCCGGCCATAGATCTCGTCGAGCTGACTGATGTTCTGCAGGATGGCAGCCATGCGGAACCCATAGCCGGCGCTGAGCGGGATCTGCTCGACAATCGCATCCATGCGCTGGAGCTGGCGGAATTCGTCGAGCATCACGAGGACGTGGTGATCGCCCTTGGCGGGCATCTCGCGCGTCATCGAGTCATAGATTTGCTGGACGAGGAGGCGGATGAGGCTGCGATAGGAGGTCAGGTCGGAGGGGGCGGGGCCGATGTAGATCGACATGCGCTTGCGGCGCAGTTCGCGGATATCGAAGTCGCTGCGCGCCGTGACGGCCGCGATCAGGGGATTGTCCCAAGGGGCGAGGGCGGTGGTCAGGTTGGCGAGGACCGAACCGCGCGTGTCGCCCGGCTCGGCGATGATCTGGTTGAAGCGGCCGACCACGAAGGAGCTCAGCTCCGAGCCTTCGGCCTTGACGATGGCGGTGAGGAGGGCGCCGACGTCGCGTCCGGTCGAGAGGACCCGCAGGGCGGTCCGGATGGTGCGGTCGGCGTCGGGTATCTGGTTCGACTCGAGCACGTAGCCGAGCACGCCGACAAAGAGGTCCCGCGCCTTTTGCGACCAGATCGATTCGCCATGCTTGGGATCGGGGATGAGGAAATGGGCGACGTTGGTGAGGTCGGTGATCCGCGAGGGCCCGTCCCGTACGAATTCGAGCGGGTTGTAGCAGTGCGAGCGCGGTGACCCTGGTGCGAACATGAACACCTCGTCGCCGGCGGCCCGCCGCGCCGCAGCCGTTTCCCGAAAATTCTCCTGCTTGATGTCGACCGTGATGGTCGAGCCTTCCCAGGCGAGGAGGTTCGGGATGACGAAGCCGCGCCCCTTGCCGGAGCGGGTCGGACCGATCACCAGCGGATGACGGGCGTCGTCGTTGCGGAGCAGGGTGGTGCCGTGCCAGCCGAGGATGAGCCCGTTCTTGGCATGCATGTTGGCACGAAAGACATCGCCGCCGCGGGCGAAGCGTGCCCCGCCGTAAAGGGCAGGGGGCTTGATGACGAAGAGCGCGATCCAGCCGCCGACAAAGGCCGCAACGGTGATGCCGCCCGCGATGGCAGAATTCTTCCTCACCGCGTAGGTCCCCCAGTAATAGGCGGCGTGCTTGAACGAGAGGAACGGATCGCTCTTGGTCAGCCCGGAAAGCAGCGCCCAGGTCCTGAAACTGACGCCGGTGGTCGCGGCATAGGCCAGCGACCAGACGATCCCCATGGCGAGGAGAACGAACATCGTCCCGGCGGCCCGAAGCGCGACGCGCCTCATGGGGCGGTTCCCCGGCCCTGTCGCCGCCTCCACTCGGCGTATTTGCTGAAATAGATCTCGTCCCAGCGCCGAACGCCGCCGTCGCGCCGGAGCTGGATGACGATCGGCAGGACTTCGCGGATGTAGGAAACGATCTGATCCTTGGAGAGGCCGGTTCCCGACATGAGCACTTTGAGGGCCAGCGCCTCGTAGGCGCCCCGCGGCGAGTCGGCGTGAACGGTCGAGAGCGAGCCTGGATGGCCGGAATTGATGGCCTGCAGGAAGGTGAAGGCCTCGGCGCCGCGGACCTCGCCCAGGATGATGCGGTCGGGGCGCATCCGGAGCGAGGCTTCGAGGAGGGACTGCACAGTGACGCGCGCCTGGCCCTGGTCGCCCTTGGAGGCGACCAGGGGGACGAAGTTCGCCTGCGGCGGATGGAGTTCGCGGGTGTCCTCGATCGTGAGAATGCGATCATCCGGAGGCAGCGCCTTGAGGAGCGCGTTCAGCGCGGTGGTCTTCCCCGTCGAGGTTCCGCCGGACAGGAGGATCGCAACCCGCTCCCGAAGCGCGAGCTCGATGAAGCCACGTTTGTCGCCGCGGTCGAGCAGCTGGCAGAGCTGGCTGTCGAGGGATGAGAGTTCGTCGTCGCCGCCGATCGTGGTAGCCGCGAAGGCGCCCATCTGCTCGTAATCGTCGAGGGACAGGTTTTTCACGACCTGCTTGCGGATCGCGAAGGCACCGCCATCCGGGGCAGCCGGCGGAAGCACCGCCTGAAAGCGCTCGCCGGTCGGCAGCGCGGCCGAGAGGAGGGGTGTTTCTTCGCTGACGCTCTGGTCGGAAAAGCCGGCGACCCGCTCGGCCAGGAACCGGATGGCCTCGGCCGTCATGCCGGGCACCTCGAAACGTTGCATGGCGGGCTGGCCCAAGCGCTCGACCCAGACCTCGCCCGGCCGGTTGGCGACAATCTCGACCACGTCACGGCTTGCGAACCATTCGCTGAGAGGCAGCAAGGCCCGGGTCAAATGCACCGTTGGACGATGCGTCAGCGGCATCGCCAGGACGGACTCGGCCATGGCGGAGCTCCTTGATCATTTCGCGCAAGGGGTCCGGATAGAAACTCGAGAAATCGAGGTCGCGCCGGACGAAGATCATGATGCGGGTTCCCTGGTCGACATTGATGGTGGGCGGGATGTTGATGGAATTCTTGAGCGCCTCGTTGGCGATCTGCGTCATGGTCTGGGAGACCTGCTGGGCCGCGAGCTGACGCGCGTAGGCGTCCTGCTGGTTGGCCGGCTGGCTGGTCGAGGTGGTGTAGGTGCCGGTGGCCGGATTGAAGGTGCTGGTCGAGGTCGAGTTGTAGCTTTGCGAGTTCTGGCCGAGCTGGGCCAGATAGGCGGAGCCGCCGCCCACGACCGAGAGCATGATGGCGGAGCTGAACCGCTCGAAATAATGATTGTCGACGTCGCCCTCGAGCCCGGTGCGGCCGAGATTGTCGGTACCGGGCGAGCCGAGCTGCACCGACACGCCATCGGAACGCAGGACGCGGGTCCAGACGATGAAGACTCGGGTCTGGCCAATGGCGAGGCCCGACTTGTATTCGCCGATCAGGCGCGAGCCGGACGGGACGATGACGCGCCGGCCATCGAAGGACCAGACGTCCTCGGTCGTGACCGCGCGCACCATGCCGGGCAGGTCGGACTGGATCGCGGTCTCCAGGATGCCGCGGATCATCGTTCCTTGGGCAATCAGCGCATCGGTGCGCCGGTTCTTAGTGGCGCGGGCGATATCGACGCCAGCTTGCGATCGGCTGTTCAGGTACCGGGAGTTGGCATCGGTCTCATCATAGGTTTTCTGCGAGCCGCCCGCGGCCTCGTCGACGGGTCCGGCCGCGACGTTGAGGCCGGCATCGGTCACCACCATGGGGGATTTGAGTCGTTCCCATTTCTGGCGTTCCTCGTCGGCAAGGCGCCGACGCTCCTCTTCGGCCCGCCGTCTTGCCTCCTCGTCATCGTTGGGCTGAGCCAGCGTCGGAGGGGGTGCGACGACACCCGGCGGGTTCAGCGGCGGGAAGGTTGGCGCGGGATCGGCCGGCGGTGCGGCTGGTGGAGCCGGGGCAGGCGGCGGCGGCGCGGGTGGCGGCGTCAGCACGATCCTGCCCTGGTCGCGCGCCGGGGCAGGGGTGTCGATGACCGGGGCACGGTACTGGGTTGTGCGGAAATCGTCACCATCGGCGGCCGTCATG
>JAABUQ010007883.1_pt1 | contig 15188 bp, 13 predicted proteins | sample 5560001 | NCBI WGS metagenome assembly JAABUQ01 (sample SAMN10711888, study PRJNA513371) | rock metagenome | isolation source: Antarctica rocks | place: Antarctica: Victoria Land, Finger Mt nord | collected 2015-12-18 | reverse complement strand
CCGACCAGGGCCCGTGGCGCAGTTGGGAGCGCGTCTGAATGGCATTCAGAAGGTCAGGGGTTCGAATCCCCTCGGGTCCACCACTCTCAGCTTTGTGAGTCCCTGACCTGCCGAATCGTATTCGGCGGAAGGGCTCCGGAACCGCGGCGGAACCGTGATGGAAGCGGTCCGGAACCGTGTCGGAAATGCCTGAGTTAAGAGGTCACCTGGCGGCGCTCGCCTCCCTTCGTGAGCAGAATCGGAGGCATCCATGGCAGCGATTGGGGTCATCCACGGCACCCGCCAGGGGCGACGCAAGACGCCGCTGGAGGACGCCTACGATCAGTTCCGGCTGGAGCGGCAGGGCAACGGCGTCTCTCCGGCAACCCTTAAGGCCTACGACTATCACCTGGAGGGCCTCTTCGCCTGGCTGGCGCGTGAGCGTCCCCAAGTGAGGATGCCGGACGACCTTGGTATCGACGTGCTCCGCGCCTACCGGGCCGAGCTGGCCACCCGAACCGGCCATCACGGTCGGCCCCTGGCCGCAGAGACCCTGCAGGACTCGCACGCCTCGCTGCGCGCCTTCTTCCGCTGGGCGGAGACCGAGGGCTACCAGATCGATGCGCGGATCTTGAAGCTGCCCCGCATCCGCGTTCCGGACAAGGAGCCGACCGTCTACCACATCACGCAGCTTCGCCAGATCCTGGCCGCCTGCAACCTCAGCTTCCCGCAACAGGAGATGGCGGTCCGCATTCTGGTCGGCTCTGGCGTCCGCCGCTCTGAGCTCTGCGGTCTCGCGATCGAGGGGCCGGACGGCCTTCCCGATCTCATGCTTGACTCGATCGAGAGAGGCCGCATCGAGCTGCGGGTGCGCTGGAACGCCGGCGCCAAGGGCCGCAAGTCGCGTCGTGTGCCCATCAGCCCGAAGCTGGCGGCGGCGATCAAGAGGTACCTGGCCAAGCTCCGGCCGAACGTGGCGACTCCGCAGCTGCTGGTCAACCTGCGCGGTCAGGCCTACGACTCGTGGGGGGTGGACACCATGCTCGACCACCTGCAAGCACGGACCGGATTTCGCATCCACGCTCACGCCTTTCGCCACACCTTCGCTACTGTCGCCTGCCAGATGGACTGGAACTTTGAGCGGCTGCGGGCGGCGATGGGACACGCCGACTACAACATGCTCCAGAAGTATGTGAAGCTCGCCACCGAACGTGATCTCGGGAAGCTCACCGACTGGGCCGAGTTCATCCTCGCCCCGCCCGGTCTGGCCGATCGGGGGAAGATCAATCGAGATTGGATCTGAGAGCGCCTCGCCGCGGATGCACGAGACCAAGCCTGCTCGTCCGGAACCCTCGTTGGAGCGTGGTCATCTCGAAGCATGGACCGCTGCATGGCGAGGACGCGATCCTGCCCGGTGGCGGCCATGAGGCTCTACTTAGCACTAGACCTCAACGGCGCGATTACAGCTCGCGAGAGGCGTGATCGACCGGTGGTTCGCGGCCGGCTCCAGCTTCTTGCTGACCTGGCCTTGGATTTACTCGCGCCCTCCGAAGCCAGGCCACCTGCGCTTCTCTTGTGCTTAGACCCATTGCGGGAGAGTGATTGGCTTCCGAGCTGGTGGGGGAGATCGCCATGTGCTTAGCGTCGCTGCGCAGGAGTGACTCAGCGACGCGCTCCAGAGGATTGGTTTGCCTCTGCCTCGCATGGGTCGTCTCCGCCTCCTGCAGGAGCTGACGCACGGTGTACAACCGGTTTTCTGAGCGCCCGCGGCTCAGCGCCACGTAGCCCCACTCCCGGCTGATGTCGCCGCTGGCCATGACGAGCGCGCGGTCGTAGGTTGCTCCCTGTGCCAGGTGAGCAGTGGTCGCGTAGCCATGCATATGGGATCCCGTCCGGCCGCTGGCCCTGGAGGTACTCAGCCGGCAGCTCGATCTCCCGCCCGCTCTCGATCCGTAGAGCCAACTGGCCGCGCTCGTGATCAACGGCGTCCACAAGTCCGGAAGTGCCGTTGAGCACTCCGAGGCGGCGGTCGTTCTGCCTGGTAACCACCTCGTCGCCAACCGCGAAGCACCCACCGTCCAGTTCCAGCTCGGGACCGGCGATCTGACCGCGCTCTTTGAGAGCAGCTCGCCCCCGACGGTTGAGCTCGACCACCTCTTGGCGCCGGCGTGCGATCATGCGCGCGTCCTCGCCCGCCTCCCGCGCTTTGAGCCAGTCGGCCACCATTAGCTCTTGGAGCTGATCGGCGGTCTCCTGCATCGCGACGGACCCTCTCTCCCGATAGGCGGCCAGCGCCTCGACTGGCCGGCCCTCCCTGATCGCGTCCAGGGCCAGCTTCTCCCAGCCCTGAACCTGGCGCCGGTTCTCGGTCAGCGTCATCCCTCCCAGCCGCTCGGCCAGCCCGCGGAATCCCCCTCCGGCGTCGATTCCGCCAGCTGCTTGTCGTCGCCGACCAGGACCAGCTTGGCGTCTGCCCTCTCCGCTTGCTCGGCCAGCCAGGCCAGGCTTCTGGTCCCGACCATGGCCGCCTCGTCGACCACTATGACCGAACGCGAGGGCATCTGCCAGCCACGTTCCATCTCGACCCGGAGTTGCTCAATGGTCATGGAGGAGATGCCCGTCTCGACCTGGAGGCGCTGGGCGGTGCGGCCAGCCAGGGCCAAGCCGAATACCTGGTGACCCGACTTCTGCCAGGCCTCGTTGAGCGCTTCCAGGGCGGTGGTCTTGCCCGAGCCCGCCTTGCCTCGGACCACCTCCACTCCGGCGCCGGAGCTGGCGAGCAGCTCCACCATGGCCCGCTGCTCGCTGCTGTTATGGAGGATCGGCCGGCGGCTGATAGCCGTCTCCACCGCCTCTCGGCTGGCGAGCCCGACGCCGGCCCTGCGCCTGGCGCTCGCACCCAGTAGAAGGCTTGCCTCGGTGGCCAGCATCTCCGGCGTGCTCCAGCGTTCCAGATCGGTGGGCACTGCCTTGAGCGTGCCCTCGCCCCCTTGGCCGCGGACGGCGATCACGTCGCCGCTGCGATGGCTGGCGAGGCCTTCCAGCGGCACGACGCGGTCCGAGGCCAGCAGACCGTCCGCCAGCGACGCTATGACCTCCACCGATCCTCCTTGCCGGAGCTCCTGGGCGATCGCCCGCAGCACGTCCCTGCGCGAGAAGCTGGAGACGTGATTGGTGAGTCCTTCGGGCCCCGAGAGCAGGTCCAGCATCCGCTTGGCCCGCTCGGGTGTCAGGCGCTCCCCGACGGCCCGCCCTAGCAGCGCCTCGATCGCCGTGGTACCGAAGCCTTCACGCTCCGCCTGCTCCCGCCACTCGGCGCAGAGCTTGGGCCAGTCCACCGCTTCAGGCTTTCGCTCTCGGGTGTCGAGCGCTGCCACCTGAGCCGCCCTGGCACTCTCTTCGCCTCGCTCCTCCAGCCGGCGCTCGATCTCCAGCCGGCGTCGACTGAAGCTGCGCAGCACTGACCTTGGCACGTGGGTCAGTTCGGCGATGCCGTTCTGGACAGGTCCGAACTCCAGCCCCAGCGACTGCGTCAGGCGCTGCCGGACCTCGGCCTCATAGAGAAAGCCTGCCGTTCGAGCGTAGGCGTAGAGGAGGCGTCCGTCCAGGGCTCCCCAGCGGCCGTCGCGGCCCTGAGCCAGGTTGGCGATGAGGACGTGGGTATGGAGCTGAGGGTCAAGCGCCCTCGAGGTGCGATGTCGAAAGCCGGCAGCGATGAAGCCGGCCGTCTCAACCTGAGATTGGCCGCCGGCTCCGCGCCGGCCCCGAGCGGCCTGTTCCTCCAGGTAACCGACGGCCTTTTCGACCGCTTGTTCATGGGCCTGGCGGACCTGTTCCGAGACCTCCGGCGAGCCGAGCGCCCAGAGCAGGCTGACCGACTTGGGTGCGCTGAAGGTGGCGTCCCAGCCGGCTACGCGGCCTGGAGCTGTCCCAGCTGAGCGCCGCTACTCGGATCGGAGCCGTTGAGGAGGCGGCCCACTGCGTCAGCGCCGACCTCGCCGTGGAGGTCCAGCTCGCCGGCTCCCCGACCGAGCCAGCGGCCGGGCGCCTCCCCCCTTACCCAGGTAGTAATCCTCGCGGCCCTGCGCCACCGCGTCCGTGTAGTAGCGCTCCTGGCCGGCCGCCATCTTGCCGAGACTGAGCATGGCCGCGAGTTTTCGCCCGCTGCCCATGCCCGCGCACGCCTTGGCCCACTTAACTCAGAATCTTCCGCAAGGTTCCGCCAAGATCGGGGTTGGGATCCGGCCTCGCTCCCGATAGGGTGCAAGTGCGTGGTTCTCTTGTGGTCGTCGCTCGTACGGGCTGTTGAGGACCTGCGCTGACCGCAGAAGCCTGGACTGTTGGGAAGTTGGCCCATTCATCGAGACGGGAGCAACAGAACTGCTCCGAGCGCAGAGGTTAGCCGCGGTCGAAATGTCAGGCGCCGGGCGTCATCCGTGCGCGTGGCACACGGAACCGCCGTGGGCACACCGTCTGCCGCGAGGATATTCCAGGTGCTGTCGCCATGGCCGATGGATGTCCACCTCGCAGAGAGCGGGAGGTGGTACCGCTGTCCGTTCGTTAAGCGCCGGATTGCTTATCGCGTCTGCAGGGGATCATGGAGACCTTGCCTTGAGCGCCAGAAAGCGGCATGCTCGCGCAAATGGAAGTAGCTGAAGTAATCCACCCTGTCAGCAAGGTGTAAAACGGCCCGTGGAGAGGCAGGACCGGCTGGAAGCCGATCGATGGCCCCGCATACAGCTTCGAGACTGGGTCCGGAGATGGGCAGTCCGGTACCCCAGCAACGAGGACGCCGTTCTCAAAGAGCTGGCGGGGCGTGAGTACATGGATCGGGGAGATATGGACATAGTCATCCGGTGGAAGTTCTCCGCTGATCGGCGCTGGCTGCCTGGGATTCAGCGGCGCCTGGACCAGGAACCGGATGGTTGGATCGAGGAGTTGACGCGGAGAGCGTTCGCATCTACCGACGACTTGGCTGCGCTCCTGATACTTGACGTTCTGGCCGGCGTCGGTCCAGCCGTGGCCAGTTCAGTTCTCATGGCCAACGACCCGGATCGCTACACCGTGATGGACCGGAAGGCACTCAGCTCTCTTCGAGCCTGGAAACTCCTCGGCCTCGCCTCGAAGGAAGCCACCGCGCGGGAGTGGCTTGATTACCTCCATGCGTGTCGGCGGTTGCGTGATATTACGGGTGAGTCCCTTCGGATGGTCGACCGAGCGCTCTACCAAGCCGATGGGAATACTGTTTGCCCTAGAGTCCTCTCTCCCCCGCCGCCTCGCCGGCCTTCGAGCCTATGTTTGCGTGGCGGGCGTTGAAAGAGCAGCAGAGCCTGGATGTTGGGAGGGTTCAAGTCAGAAGTCCAGCCTCGACCTCCCCTTCCAGTAACTCCTGGCGCTCTGTGCCCTTGACCAGGGCGACCTCGCTGCCGCTAGAAGTCTTCGTCACCCGCAGCACCGTTTCGATGCGCTCGGCGACAGCCTTGATGTGGCTCACCACAGCCACCAGCCGCCCGCCGGCCGCCCGCCTCTCTAGAGCGCTCATCGCCTCGTCCAGTGAGTTAGCGTCCAAAGAGCCGAAGCCCTCGTCCAAGAAGAGTGCGTCAAGACGTCCGCCCGCCCGGGCCGCAATCTCGACCAGGCCCAGCGCGAGAGCTAGGCTGGCCAGGAAGCACTCCCCACCAGACAGCGTCTTGGCGGCGCGGGGCTGACCCGAAGTTCTGTCCACGATCAGGAAGTCCTCGGAGAAGCCGTAGTGGCTACCGGTCACCGAGTTCAGGATTTCGGAGGCGACGGCGAGCAGGTTGCGCTGTCTTCGCTCGATTACATGGCGAATGAACTGGCCGTCTTGCAGTAATCGCACAAGCTCGGTGACATCGGCGATGAAGTCTCGACCGAAAGTGAGGCGGGTATCAAGGTCGGCCACCTGCTCGAATTGAGCCTCCGCCTGGCGCTGCTCTCGTTCGGCGGCGAGCGCCTCCACGGCCGCCCGGATCACCGCGCCTTTCAGGTCCTCCAGGCGTTGGTACTCGTGCTTCCGAAGCAGTTCGGCGGCCTTCGACTCAGACCCCGAGGCGCCTAGCTCGAGCGTGTTGATCGCCGCGGTAGCGGCGCTCAAGGCTCCGGTTGCGCTGGTTTCGATTTCGGCCGCCCACTGTGCGGCCTCAGCTAGCATCACCGACTCCGGTAGGCGCCGGCTGGGCTCATTGTCGAGAGCCGAGAGCAGGTCGTCGACCCGCTGCCGCAGGAGCCCCGCGTCCCGCAATGCCTCCTGCCGAGGGCTATCGACCTCCTCGGTCTGGCGCCTGTCCACGTCCCCTTTGGCTGTCGTCAACCGATTCATCTCGCCGCGCGTCTCGGCGAGCTCACTCGCGACCGACTCCAGCGACTTGAGTGCAGTCTCCAACTTCGCCTTTGCCTGACCGACGTCGAGACTCTTTCCCGCTGGGCGAAAGGTCGCCGGCAGTCGTCGCAGTTCTTGACGGCAGCGGGTCTCTATTCGGTTCGCCTCATCCTCGCTGTCTTTCTGGGCGCGCCGGCGCTTGATAAGTTGTTCGCGCCGGGTCTTCACCTCCGTGCGCTTCGCAGTAAGCACCGCGTCTGCGTCTCGCCTGCCCCGCTGGGCCCTCTCCAGCTCTTGTTTCTTCTCCGCTCCGGCATCCACCAGCGGCTGGATAGCGCCTTCGGCGTCCAGCGATGTCCCGGGCAGGAGCGGCTCTAGCACGTCCCGTTGCCTTTCCTTAACCGCATCGGCCCGAGCGGCGAGCTCCCGGTCTACGACTGAGATTCTGGTGCGCAGGTCGGATAGACGGTCGTCAAGACTCGTCAGCGCCGCGCGCGCATCCGACGCCGACTTCTTGGCGCGATCCGCAGTATCCCGTGCGACTGATTCGTCCACCAGTTCAGGAGGCTGGAAGCCAGCTTGAAGCTTGCTGCGGCAGATCGGACACTCGTCGCCTGGACCTAGTCCATGCGCAGCATGGGCCACCGCCCCCTGTCGCAGCCATGCCTCCAGCTCTTGGTCCGCTTTCAGGCTTCGGTACTCAAGCTCGGCAGCCTTGCGCTTTACGTCGAGGCGCTCGGCCTCCTTGCCACTGAGCTCAGTCCTCTCCGCCGCAAGAGCGCTCCGGGCCGCCGCGATCGCGTAGCGCTCCGTGCGCAGCTCCTTGAGTAACGCCTCAGCCTTGCGGTATGCGTCACGTGCCGCTTCCAGCTCCTCGCCAAGCCGGGTCTCCGCGGTGGTGGCCGCCGAGAGTCCGGCTTCGAGCTCGGGCAAGCCAGTCTCCAGTCCCGCCACGGCCTGCTCCTCCCTCGCGAACGCCTCCGACTCGATGGCAAGCTTGCGGCGTTCCTGCTGCAGGTTGGCGAGATCCCGAGTCACCCCGGCCAAGGTGGACTGGGAATCCCTCAGGCTATCCAGCCCGAGGCCTGCCTTGCCTGCGGCGTCGAGCTTGCCTTCAAGCTCGAGGATCCTCGCCTCCTGCTGGCCGAGCTGGTCGACCAGTTTCCCGCGCTCCTTCTCGAGTGTCTCCGAGGACGTAATGAGGGCCTCGAGCCGCTCGGCGGCGTTCCGGGGCAGCTTCCCTAGCCTTGTCACTGGCTCGGCAAGCTTGGTCTTCTGATTGCGGGCATCTTTAGCGGCGTTCTGGTGCTGCTCGACTTCGGCCTGCAGTTCCTTGAGCGCCGTCTCTATGTCTCGAGCACCGGTACCGCACCGCTTCGCCTGCTCGGCCGTTGCCCTGGGATTCGGAAGCAGGGACGCTCGTTGCCCCATGAGATCGAACAGCAGCGTATTGGCCCGGTGCGTGGCCCAGTCGGCGTGCTCGCGGACCGCATCGATTTCGTCGAGGCGGAAGACCCCCTTCAGAATCCGGGTCCGCTCGGCCGGCGTGGCCTGTAGCAATTGCTGGAAGTTGCCCTGAGGCAGCACCACTGCGGATGTGAAGCCGCCATAGTCCATCCCAACCAGGCGGCCGATCTCAGCGTTGACGGCGTCCTCGCCGTCGAGGGGCGGGATGCCGGCGTCGCTTAGACACTCAAGCTTGTTGACCGGCGGCGGGTAATTGGAGCGGGAGTTGGCCCTGTGCACCGTGTAGACGCGGCCGTCCGCGCGGAACTCCAGCTCGACGCTCATGGTCTGGACGCCATCGGCGATCAGCTGACCGTGGTCGCGTCTCGACCAGGTCGTCGCCTTGAAGAGCGCGTACGTGATGGCCTCCAGAATCGAGGACTTACCCGCTCCGGTGTCCCCGACGATGGCGAGCAGATTGCCCTCGGTGAAGTCGATATCCACCCGCTTGCGGTAGCTGCGCAGCCCCGTGATGGAAAGGCGGAGCGGCCTCATTGCTGCAAGTGCGGGGCCACTTCGGGAGGACCATCCAGCTTAGCGGCCAAGGTTCCATTGGCTGCGACACCGGAGGAAGCCTCGTCGGCCACTACAAGCCGCTGCAGTTCTTGGAACTCGACGTCCGACTCGCTCTCGATCAGTCCGATCAGTCGCTCAAACATGGCCACGACCCGGTCGGCTGAACCGCCTCGGGTCCCCTGTACCGCAAGGAAGGAGTGGAAGATCTCAGCAAAGCCAGGCTCCACTTGGTCGACGGCGTCCTCCTGGCGGAGCACGCTCACCCTAGTGGTGGCGCAGCGCTCAGTGACGTTGAGTAGGACCGCTTGGGTCAACAGCTCCTGCACCCGCTCGACTAGGCCGTTGGTCGGAGTCTCGGTGTCAACCGTGACCAGGCAGAGCGCCGCGCCCACGGTGGGCGCCTGCTTCCGGAGCTCCTCAAGGGTGCCTTCTAGGCGCCGGAGAGACCGCCCGCCGGAGAGATCGTGCACCTCAATGCGCGCCGGACGCCCGGGCTCCGCCTCCACCAGTACCACGCTCTTGGCCTCGCCCTCTTCGCCGAAGTCGAGCGGGATCGGTGAGCCTGCGTAGCGGCCAGCCACGGTCCCAGGCAGGGGCTGCGGGCGGTGGATATGGCCATAGGCGGCGTAGGAGACCGTTGGCAGCTGCTCTATCCTCGTCGCGTAGCTGTCGGTAATATGCAGCGGCCGCTCGCTTCGTGAGAAGAGAAGAGAGCCGGTCACGTGCAGGTGAGCGGCGAAGAGGAGGACGTGCCGCTGGGGATCATAGCCTTCCTGCAAGGCGCGGTTGAGGGCTCCTTGAACGAGAGCGACCCGGTCGGCATACTTCACCATCCAGGTCTTGGGGTCCTCCAACCCGTCGATCATCCGGTTCTGATGCACGAAAGGCACCGAAGCCAGCCTGATCACCTGATCCTTGGGCCCCGGAAACTCCAGCGTGCCGCCCTCTCGAGGCCGCTTGGCTGTCGGCAGGAAGTACATCCGGTGCTCTTTGCCGATTAGGCGGTTGAAGAGGTCAAAGAGATAGGGTGAGTCATGGTTGCCGCAGAGCACCACCAGGGGTGCGATCCCGGCCAGGGCCTTGAGCGCATCGACACCCCGGCTCAGCTCCAGGTAGGACGGTCGCACGGCGTCCCAGACGTCACCGGCATGAACGATCAGGTCGGGCTTGGTCTCTCTGGCAAGCTGCTCGATCGCGCCGAGCACCCGGTCGTGGTCCTCCGCACGAGAGTGGTTGTAGGTAACCCGGCCCAGATGCCAGTCGGCTACGTGGAGGAGCCTCATAGCTTCACGCGCTCGAAGGCGTCCTGCTCTTCGGCAGTTTGCGCCTCCAGGCTAAGGCCATGGTCCTCTGCCACGCACGTGGCGAAGGCCGGGAAGGGGAATCGGAGCGGGATCGGCGCAGGAACCAGCGGCTGGTCGAAGACCATGGTCCCCGGCAGAAAGCGGGAGGCACGCTCCCGCAGTTCGCTGCTCAGGAATTTGTAGGCGTCGGCCTCACCGGCGTCGAGGCGGCCAACCACTTTCAGTGCCGCGTTGGTGATGATCGCCGGGTCCACGTTGGCCGCACTCTGCTGGGCTCCTATGAGGATCACGCCCAGACTCCGCCCTCGGGCGGCGATGTCGATCATCAGCTCCTTCAAGGGGCTGGTGCCCTGCCTCGGCGCGTACTTATTGAGCTCGTCCAGCACGATGAAGCGCAGCGGCTCTCGACCTCTGCCGTGCTTCTCGTCGAAGATGCGTGAGAGTAGGGCGCCTACCACAAAGCGCTGTGCGTCATCGTGGAGACTGTGGATGTCCACCACGGTGACCGGCTCCTCGACCTTCACCCGCTCCGCGCCAGTAGTCACCAGGTGCCCCAGCCGGGGGACCTGCGCATAGAGACGGCGGATGAAGGCCATCCGGGTGCCAGCCTGCACGCCTGCGCTCCATACCGTCTCTCCACCATCCTCCGGCGCCAGCCGCTCAGTCAGGAAGTCCACCAGGTCCGCAAAATTCCTAAAGATGGCTCCGTCGGTAGCTCGCCGAGGCCGACGCTGTTCATGGAGAAGGCGTTCGAGGTTGAATGACGTGCCATCCGGCGGCCGGCAGAGCACTACCGCACCAGGCTCGTTCTCCAGCGGGTACGCCCAGCGGGCGAGCTGGATACGGACGCGCTGCTCCACGAAAGAGAGCTGGTTGCGGGTGTCGTCCGCGTCCGTGAAGCAGAAGCGGAGCAGCCCTTCCCGAATGAACCCCTCTGGGCTCCACGCGTAGGGTGTCACCTCGTCTCCCGACCGGCTGGTGACGTCTGTTGCCAAAGCTCCCGGCTTGCTGCCAGCGGACCGTGGCGCATACAGGCGCACCCGCTCAAACCGACCAGGTGATTGGACCCCAAGCGCCTTCCACTGCACGAGTGCCTCAGACTTCTCTTCGAAGCGAGCGTTGGGACGATCGAGGTGCAGCAGGTCCTCGCCCTTTACGTTAAAGACGAGCGCACGCGTGTTGGTTGCCGCCGGGCCGAGCATGCGCCGACCCTCAGGCGTCTCGAAAAGCATGTAGAGCAGAAAGAGCGCGTAAGAGGTTTTAGTGGCCACACCCGAGATCCCCGAAATCGAGATGTGGCCGCCCTTCTCCCCGTTCAGGAAGGTGAAGTCGGCGTAAATCGGCTTCCCGGACTGGTCCAGACCCACCGGCAGGGCCGTCCCTGGCTCCATCTGATCCAGGAAGAGTGCCATCTGGCGATGCAAGCCGCTGGCCTTTCGGACCTCGGCTCCTGCCCCCGGCGGCATCCAGAGCTCTGGCATGGTGCGCAGCACCTGCACCGAGATGCGCCGCGCGGTCGCACCTGGCATCGTCTTGGCGTGGGCGATGCGGTGGGTGTCGGAGGCCATCTGGGCCCCTTCGATAGCGGTGCTGCCCTCGACGACGATCCCATAGTGGGTCAGCTCGCGTCCATCTGGGAGCACTTGGCTACTGGTCACGAGGTCATCGAGCTGTACCACTGCGTCGCTATTCCGGACCACGGCGAAGGCGCGTGTGGTCGCCTCCACTGAGCCGTCGACGAGGCCTATCCGGGCCTCCCCTGCGGGCACTTCGCTGTCGCCGTCCATGGTCATGTTCGTGCCTCCTGAGGAAGCAGACTGTTCGCCACCGCCTCCCGCACGGCGCGATAGGCGAGGCCGGGGTCGCCTAGCAAGTGGCGGAGATGAGTCTCGAGAGCTCCGATCGGCTGCAAGTTCTGCGGGGCGCGTGGGTCGCGGTGAGGCACCCCAGCGTAGCGTGGAATGGCCGCAGCGACTTGGTCGGCCACCCGAGCGGCAGCCACCAGGCCTGGGGATTGCGGAATTTCAAGGCGCACGATGCCGGCCCAAGGGCCCGACAGCTGGCTGGCGGGCGTCAAGCGCGTGTAGCACGAATAGCGGTCGTCGCGGAGCCTGAATAGGGAGGTCCGCTGGCCAGGCCTCAAGCCCGGGATCAGCCGGTGGTGGTCGGGGTCGAGGAGGGCCCGATGGTGGGTCTTCACGTAGCCGACTACAGGCAGGTCCCGGCTTCGTACGTAGTTCAAGGGGCCATCGACGAGGACCAAGTGGCCAGCCTCGCAGAGGTTCTCGGCCAGCATGCCCTCGGCCTGGCGCATACGCTGCTGGATCTCCTTCAATGGGGCGTCCGGCTCGTTGCTCGCCACCGACCGTGTGGTCCACGACCAGCCCCCAGCGATTTCGGACAGCTCGCCGTCGAGGCCACAGCCCCAGATGACGAGGCGCTGGACCCGCTCGTGCGAGAACTCAATATGGCCCGAATCGGCCAGAACAGCTCCGCAGGCATGGCTACCCGCGACCCCGCGGGCGATGACCCCAGTGGCATCGTCCTGCTGGTAGAGGGCGGCCTCGCCTCGCCGAACCCCATCGACGAAGGCAATCGGGAGGCCTGGGTTGTGACTCAGGGCGTCGCGGCACCGGAGTTGGTTGCCGTCCTCGATGAGCTCCACTCTTTGGTCGCCAGGATCGTCCGCGACCACGAGGTACGGCGCCCCGTATGTTGCCTGCCAGTCTTCGACGAAGATGCCCACTTCAAAATCACCCACCACCGCCGTCCAGAAGCACGGCACATTCGGTCGCGCCTGCCGAGCCCTGCGCGCTCGCCGGTCAGAGGTGGCACGGGATTCTATCACCCGAGTCAGAGACCCTGCGGCAACCCGGCTTCTTGGCAATCGTCTCTTAGCCTGGCGTATTCTGCGGGCACCCACTCTTGACTGGCGAACGCCTGTTGCTTATCCTGGGCCCGAATGGCACCAGATCTTCTTAACGAGCAACCTTCCCAGCCTGAACCCTGTGTCATACCGTATACGAAAGTCATGAGCCCCGCCTCAGTTGTGCCCATCGCCTCGCTCGCCACTCCATGCCCGATTCCCTACCAAGGTAGTAAGCGCAAGCTCGCAGCAGCGATCTTGTCCTACTGCCCTGATGATGTCGACACCTTGTTCGAGCCGTTCGCTGGCTCCGCTGCGATTTCCCTCGCCGCAGCAGCGAGTGGCCGTGCTAAGCACTTCGTAATCGCAGACTTGTTGGCATCGCTGTCTGACATTTGGCACCTGATTCTCCAGAATCCGGCACGTCTAGCTGATGGGTACGAATCACTATGGCAGTCACAGCTGCCCGACCCTGCTGTCACGTTCAACCGAATCCGAGATGAATTCAATCGTGACGGCGATCCAGCTAAGCTGCTGTACCTCGTCGCTCGCTGCGTCAAGAACGCGATTCGCTTTAATCCTAGAGGCCAGTTCAATCAATCGCCCGATCACCGTCGGCTCGGAATGAAGCCGAGTCGGATGCGGCGCGAGATCTTCGAAGCGCATGAGTTGCTCTGTGACCGCACTTCCGTTCAGGCGGCTGACTACTCAGAAGTGCTCAAAGAGGTTTCAGATAACGATCTTGTCTATATGGATCCACCCTATCAAGGAGTTAGCACTAGTAAGGATCCGAGATATGCAAAACCGCTCAACATCCACACGTTCGAGGCCGAGCTTCGCAAATTGAATGGGATAAACGCTTCCTATATGGTCAGCTTTGATGGACAGTGTGGCACGAAGACATACGGACGCGAGTTGGCCGCGGATCTTCGGCTCTGCAGAATACAGCTGCTGGCGGGCCGCTCCAGTCAAGCCAGTCTTCTTGGCCGCAGCGACGTAACGATCGAATCCTTATACCTCTCGCCTGCACTCTTGAACCGACTGAGGAAGTCCAAAGGTAATATCACGACTCCGGAACATGATCAGCTCTTACTGCTTGAGGGGTACGGCTAACTGCGGGCTGCGAGAATTCGCTTAATAAGATCCTGAACGGTTACGTGGGCATCAGCTGCTTCAGATACTAATTGGGCGTATACGGCTCGGATTTCATCTTCCACAAACGCAAGCCGGACGATGCGCAATGGGACTGTCGCCAAGTGTGAGTATTCGAATGGATTGGCCCAGTAACAGGTCTGGCACCAGTCCTCGACCTGCTGTGTCCAATTGGGACAATGCTCGCAGGTCCACGACTTCTCCCGATTGCAAGATGGACAGAGAAGCATGAACTCGTCTGGGTTATCTAAAGATGGGTCGCCAGCGATCTCAAATGGAACGCGATGATCCACCTGAACGAGCCTATCCGCTTCGAACTCCGCCTGACAGGCTTCACAGCGTACACCAAATCGTTCTACGAGGTCTACCTTGATGGCCCGGGGTATCGGTCGGCGGCCCCGCTTTGTCCCTGAAACACGGGCCAAGAATCCATCAACATCGATGGTGTACTGCGCAATCGATCGTCCACCCGGACCCGCCACCCGGCTCATTAGCAGTGGAATTCCATTCTCTTTGACGTCGCGGGCCGCCCTCGGAGGATGCTCGTAGCCGTAGAGACTCTTGAGCTCATCGGTGGTTATCGATCCGTGCTCCAAGATGTGTTGCAGCACGGTTCTGGGCCTCTTGCCGTTCACACGAGCGATGGCAGCTAGCAACTCCTCCGGCATTGACTCGGGCATTCCTCTCCTAGATGGCACGGGCTCGAGCAATATATAGCGTGGCGACTCCCAAGCCTCACGATGACGCACAGCGTCCCATCCGACCCTCGGTGCCTGGTAGCTCGCGTCGCCCCCAAACAAGCGATTGGCCGACGCCTCTTACTGCGACGACCCCGGCAGATGGTCCTGTGGCCCTCTCCAATCTCACGCTGTCACCCCTATTGAAACTCGCACCTGTCGTCGCGGCAATTCTGGCGCGTGGCATCATGCTGGCCAGCTGCTCTGCCGCCCGCCCGAGCACCACCAGCCTTAAGCTGTCGAACGGCTGGGCGGGAGCGTTGCCAGGCATTAATCTCGCGTTCGCAGTCTAGAACCCCGCCTTCAGGGCCTTCTGCAGCCCTGACCAGGCTGACATTGATGATTCGAATGCATGGTGCTGCGCTGGTACTCGATCCGTGTGCTCGAGCCCTCTTTCACCTGCGCCGTTGGACCCTACGAAGGGTGCTGGATCCATCGTAGGTCCGAACTCGACCTCGCGCTGGCCGGTGTCACGCTGTCGGCCGACTCTGGGCACATCTTGGTCTGCTGTACCAATCCGCGCCGCTCATGAGGGCGACATATGGCGGCCCGTAGAGGCCAGATGGGGCCACGACCGACTCGCGAAGTGTCGACTGTGTTAAGAGGCCACTCTGCCAAAGCCGGCCGCCTGCTGTAAGATCAGTTCGTATTCGGCGAGAGTCGCCGGGTGACCAGACGGTAGATGGCATTCAGAAGGTCAGGGGTTCGAATCCCCTCGGGTCCACCACTCTCAGCTTTGTGAGTCCCTGACCTGTTTGCTCCAGGACTCCTACGACCGGGCAGGAGCC
>JAABUQ010007882.1_pt1 | contig 15188 bp, 12 predicted proteins | sample 5560001 | NCBI WGS metagenome assembly JAABUQ01 (sample SAMN10711888, study PRJNA513371) | rock metagenome | isolation source: Antarctica rocks | place: Antarctica: Victoria Land, Finger Mt nord | collected 2015-12-18 | reverse complement strand
TGATGCGAAAACTCCTGGTGACGCTCAACGCCATCGTCCGTGATCGCACGCCGTGGCGGCCCCTCATGGCTTGACTTTCAACACAGCCGCCCAGTCGTTGTGGCGCTGCCGTGAAGAACCTGGCCCACAATTCCTCCCGCTCTGCGTGGCTGAACTACCACCACACAGCGGGACAAAACATCTAGGCCGCAAATGGCGCCAGCGTGTTCGCACCCGCAATGCGAGATGGATGTCCGCGCTGGGAAGTGACGGTTCTCGTCCATCTACGCGATCGGCTGCAGGTCGGCGACATTTGGGTCGAGGGCAGTCGTGCCTGGCGCAACTTCGAGGGCTACCTTCTACCGCGGCCAGTCTTTGCGCTGATGCGCTCCGAGCAACGGCTTGGCCTTGCCGTGCCGGACAGCTTCGCGGCCTGGCGCGCCGAACGTGCTGCAACCCTCGATGCGAAGCTGAAAGCTCTGGCCAAAGCCGCCGCTGCGAACGCTATCCCGGATGCGACCCTCACCGACAAAGGGCTGTCGATCGCGCCGATCCGCGAAGAGGAACGAGATCATGTCACCGCTCTCAGTCGCCGGCTCTACAACCTGGTGGCGCGCGTACGGATCACGAGCTTGCTCGCCGAGGTCCACAGTTGGACCGGCTTCCTCGACAGCTTCACGCATTACCGCACCGGCGAGACCGCCGGCGACGAAGCCGCGCTGACGGCCGCGATCCTCGCCGACGCCACCAATGCCGGCATCGAGCGCATGGCCGAAAGCTCGCGCGGCGTCACGATCCATCAGATGATGCTGATTATTGAGCGTCATATCCGCCCAGAGACCTACGCGACCGCAACCGCCGTGCTGGTCGATGCCCAACAGGCGCACCCCTTCGCCGCGATCTGGGGTGACGGTCACGTCTCCTCCTCCGATGGCCAGTTCTTCCCGGCAGGCGGGCGTGGCGAGGCTGCCGCCGACTACAATGCCAAATACGGCGCCAAACCCGGCTCGTCGCTCTACGGCTTCCTGTCCAACCGGTTCGCCTCCTTCTCCCGGATGATCCAAGCCTCGGAACACGAGGCCCCCTACGTGCTCGACGGGCTCGTGCACAACGAAAGCTCGGTCGAAATCCGCGAGCACGCGACCGACACCGCCGGCGCCACCGAATTGAGCTTTGCGGTGTTCCACCTGTTCGGCTACCGGCTGATCCCGCGCATCCGCGATCTCGGCAGCCGCAGGCTGTTCGTGGTCGAGGCCAGCGCGGACTATGCCCCGCTCAGCTTCCTGATCGGCGGCACCGCCGACCTGACGGTCGTCGAGAACCATTGGGACGACGTCCTGCGCGTTGCAGCGTCCGTCGGCGCCGGTCTCGTGCCGCCGTCCGTGATCCTCAAGAAGATCGCCGCCTCCTCGCGCCAAAACGGGCTGGCAAAGGCTCTCGGGGAGGTCGGCCGCGTCGAACGCTCGATCTTCATCTGCGACTGGCTGCTCGACCCGACGTTGCGCCGCCGGTCGCATGCCATCCTTAACAAGGGAGAAAGCCGCCATGCGCTGGCCCGCGCCATCTTTCTTCATCAGCTTGGCGAACTGCGCAGCCGCATCGCCGAAACCATGGCCTATCGAGCCTCAGGCCTCAACCTCGTCGTCAACGCCATCATCTTGTGGAACACCGTCTATCTCAGCCGCGCCGCCAGCTTCGTAAAGGGACAGGGCATCGACATTCCCGACGAGTTCCTCGCCCAGGTCGCCTCACTGCCCTGGAGCCATATCGCGCTCACCGGCGATTACCTCTGGAACGAAATTGACCAACCCCTCGAAGGCTTCCGTCCCATCCGAGCCGATCGCTTCAATCCAAAGAGCTTCGTCTTTCCTAACACTACAGTTGCGAACCAGTGATAACGATCAGTGGTTGCGTGTCGGCACTCGATTTGGACTTGGGAAAACTGCTCCGTCGCGGACGACACGTTGAGCGTTGCGACGGCCTGAACGGTCAGTTTCTGTGGTCGGGTGGACGTGCAACTGTAGTGCTAAGAGTCCTCTCTGATTGGGGGATTGGTGGTCAAGCCGTCCTGCCGGGGATTTTTGATGTCGTTCCCGAGGGTCACTCGCCTCTCTTCGCGGTCGGCGCTTGGCCGTCGCATGATGGGGTCAGTCGGGCGAGACACCTCAATCTGTGACACGACTTCGCGGGTTGCCCAACGAGTTCGAGACTCTAAACGAGGTTGCCTTACCCGTCGTCCCCACGGGAACGAATCGGTTCACTCCTGGGGGCGAAGGCCTGTCCTGGCGCTTCTTTGATCACCTCATGGATAGCGTCCGGTGGGTTGGCTCAGACTTCGGACGGGGCGGACGGCGGAGCTCCACACATAGCGGAGCCGGCCGCCCTTGAACGCCCGGATGAACGCCCGGCCCAATGACACCAGCTTGACGGACGTGACCCTCCTTACGCCGCAACGGCGGTTGCATCTGTGCCCGGTTCCTTGCCGAAGTGGAACTCGGCTCCGTCGCTCCACATGCGATGCAGGATGACGGCGAGCTTGCGGGCCACCGCTGGCTATGACAACGAATTCTGGCCCACTTGTGATGGCGAACTTTGGCCCACCTTCCGGTTTTGGATGGCGTTGTGCGCCGTCGGGGTCTGCCGATCAGCTCAGGATTTTGCCTTGCGCTGAGCGGTGGTTCGACGGAAGCGGTAGGAGTCGGTTCCCGTCGTGATGATGTGCCCCCGGTCAGTGAGCCGGTCGATCAGCGCCTTGCACAGGCGGGCGTTGGGGATCACCTGCGGCCATTCGGAGAATGGCAGGTTGGTGGTCACGATGACGGCGGCCTTTTCGGCCCGGTCGGCGATCACCTGGAACATCAGCTCGCAGGCGGTCTCGGCCAGCGGCACGTATCCGGGTTCGTCGATGCAGATCAGGTCGAGCCGCTCCCAGCGGCCGAGAGCCCGGCTGAGCGCGTTGGCATGGGCCGCCTCGGAGAGTTCGTTGACGAGGGCCGTGGCGGTGGTGAAGCGAACGCGGCGACGCTGCCGGCATGCCGCCACGCACAGGCCGGTGGCGAGATGCGATTTCCCCGTGCCGGCGTCGCCGATCAGCAGCACGGGTTCGGCCCTGGTGACGTAATCGCCTCCGGCCAGATCGCGGATCTGGGCGGCCAAGACGCCGGACCGGTCGAATTCGAAGCCGTCCAGCGTTTTCATCCGCGGTAGACGCGCCTCGTTGAGCAGCCGTGCGATGGCGCGGCTTTCCCGCTCGTCCATCTCGGCCGACAGCAGCGCGTCGAGATAGCCGACATGGCTCTGCCCTTCCCGGACCGCCGCCTCTGCCAGCTGGGCGAACTGCCCGGCGACCGTGGGCATGCGTAGCGCCTTGCAGTGCTGGCGGATTGCCTGATCCTGGAGATCGCTCATCATGCCGTCCCCATGCAGGAGGACAGCAGCGCATCGTAATCGGCGACGCTCGGCATCGGCCGGTCGTAGGCCGCCAGGGCGCCGACGTCGATCGGTTCTGGACAGGCCTTGTGGAGGACGGCCTGCGTGAGGAGGTAACGCACGGCCGCCACGTCGCACGCGCCGAGCGCCACCGCGCCGGCGACGGCTTCGCGCAGCCGATCATGGCCGAACTCCCGGCCGAGCTGCACCACCGCCATCATGGCACGGGTTCCGTTCTGTCGCCCGTGCCGATGGCGGAGCCGGTCCCACAGGCTGTCGAAGCAGGCCGGCCAACGTCCCGCCTGCCGCCACTGCTCCAGGGGTTTCGAGCCCACCAAGGCGCCCGGCTTGTGGCTGAGCACGTCGAGATAGTGATCGAGATCCAGCATGCCGACGCCGTCCATAGCAGCGCTCGTGGCCCGCCAGCCGGCGGCCGCCATGCCACAGGTCGACGTGGGTCGGGTAGATCCGTGCCTCAATCCGGGTGCCGGCCCGGACCGGCACTGAATAATGGTTGGTCCGGACCGCTACGCAGCCCTGCTTGTCGACGATCGGAAAGGCGATGTCGGCCAGATCGAAGCTCTCGGCGACGCAGGGCAGCAGGTGATCGCGCTCCGTCGCCGTGGCGGTGCCCACAGACACCGTGCGCCCGTCCAGCACGCGAGCCTCGTCGGCACGGCAGCCGGCCAACAGAATGGCGTTGACGGCTTCGAGATCGGCGACATCGGGCACGGGAACGAGATGGTTGCGGCGGAAATAGCCGCCTTCGCCCTCGACACCGCCCTTCTCCTGGCCCTTGCCAGGCGTGCAGAACTCGGCCGCGAAGCGCCAATGCGATCGGAAGGCCACGAACCTGGCCGTCTCCTCGCGCCGGTGTCCGCGCAGGATCCTGCTGACCGCGCTCTTGAGGTTGTCATAGCGCAGAAGCCGGAACACCCCGCCGAAATACGCGAAGACCGCCTCGTGGGCTTCGAGAAAGGCCTGCTGGGTGGCATGGAGGTAGGCGCGACGGAAGGCCGCGCCGCTGGCCATGGCGCGGATCGCGAACACCTGCATCTTGGTGCGCTCGCCGGCGATATCCACCCAGGCCTCGTACCAATCGACCTGGGCCTCGTGACCCCAGTCGTAGCTCTGCGGCACGAAGGTCTCCTGAACCAGGAGGCCCATCTGGCGCCTGCGCTCGCGGACATACTCGCGCACGGTGGACTCGGCGACAGCCGCCTCCGGCATCTCCTTCACGATCCGACGATGGATGCGCCGTGCGGTGTGACGCTGCTTGCGAGGCGCGCCACGGTCCTTCTCGAGGATGGCGTCGATGAAGGCCGTGACGGCATCCAGTTTCGGGCGAACCCGCTGCGGGTAGCGGTGATCCGGGGGCACCGCACTCGCGATGGCCTGGCGCACCATCCGGCGATGGACGCCGAACTTGGCGGCGACACCGGCGACCGTCCCTACGCCGAATTCATGCTCCCGACGAAGCTGCTCGAAGAGTTCCAATTTCGCGATCCGATCCACTCCAGGCTCCCCGGTTCGACCAGGGCCACCGTAGGTTGCGAGGTGGAGGGTGGGCCAAAGTTCGCCGTCACAAGTGGGCCGACATTTAGTAGCAGAGCCAGACCGCGTCTCGAAGCCACGACGCGAGACCGTCAGGCTTCTTGGCGACGACCATGGTCTGGAATCGATCGAGGAGGTTGCGCGCGGCGACAATCTTCGGCGAGGCCGTCTCGACCGCCACCCTGATGCCCAAGGCCTCGGCCGACTTGCAGTCGCGTTCCGCCGTCAGCAAACGGGCGATGGTCCGGCCGGGCGGCATCGTCGTAATCATACCAACGGCGGCGGTTTATGACACCTTTGCCCACTTGCGTGCCGCGATTCTCGGAGCGGTCTATGGCGCGGCGACTCCGGATCGAGACCGGCGCTTCGTGCAAGGCGACCAGAGAAAGCCGGAGATACTACCGTCGGGCTCTGCGCTCCCGGCGACTACGATGCCGGCCAAGCCGGCCCAGGATGGTCAGAACGGCATCATGCCGAGGTCAAGGACCCTGTCGGTGAACCAGGCCATGGCCAGGAGGGCTACGGCACCGGAGATGCCAGGCATGATGCGGCGCGGATAAAGGTTAGTGTTACGCAATGCGAAGCCGATCGGCAGCACGACCGCGGCGATGCTGACCTGCGCCGCTTCGAGCCCGAGATTGAAAGACAAGAGGGCGATGCCGAGCGCCACCGGCGGTAGTGAGAGCGGCCCCAGGGCCGTTGCGAAGCCCAACCCGTGGACCAGGCCGAAAGCGAAAGCGAGCGGCCAGCGCCGGCCCGGGATGAAATGAAAGATGTTGTCGAGTGCAGTGATCAGAATGGTCAGTGCAATCCCCGCTTCGCTGAGGCGTTCGGGAATGCTGACGATATGCAGAACCGACAGTGTCAGCGTCGTGCCGTGCGCCAAGGTGAATGCGCTCAGCACCTTGAGCGACTCGATGAACATGCCGCGAAACCGCGACACCGGCACCAGCACGGCGTCCGGGCCATGGCTGCGTTCGCGGCGGCGAAACATGGCTGGCACCAGCAGCATGGTGACGAACAGCATGTGGTCGATGCCCGTGAGCAGATGGTTGACGCCGGTCGCGAAGAAGCTGCGCACGGTCTCGCCGTAGCCGGGGGTGACGTCAAACCGTGCTTCGGGCCGATCGGGCGAGAGCGCGGCGACATGCGGCACCCCCGAAACGATCACGTTCAGCAGCCCGCGATGTATCGGGTCGAGATCGAACATCACTCCGTAGAGCACCGACACAATGGAAGGCACATGGCCGCACTCGGCGGTGAAGCGAAGAACCGCATAGCCGCCGTCACCTAGCTGATCGGCCAGCATCGTCACTGGACCCGCCGTGCAAACGGCTTCGTCGGCCTGCAGCGCCAGGCGCGCGAGCGCATAGGCCACGACCGCCTCGCGCTTCTGCCGTAGTTCGCCCCAGGTAATGGCGCCGTTGCCGTCGCTGTCGAGGCCGATTGCGTAGTCGAGGTCGCGCAAGGCGATGGACCACTGCACGGCGAGTGCCTCGCCCTCAACCTCAATATGCACGTACGAGCTGCTGGCACTGTGGGCGAAGGCGTGTGACGTCGGTGGAACCAGCAGCGCAGCCACAGCCATAAGGATCGTACGAATCATCGCTTGCCCCGCCCAAGTCTCCGTGGGTGATCGTAAACGACGAGCGGAGCCAAGTTCGATAGTCTGCTGAGAAGGCGCATTCAGTTATTCGTGGGCGCCTGGCCGCCTGGGTGCCACTGCGGGAACGACGCTGAGCTCTCACGCTTCGCGGCCAGCCTTGACAGCCGGTCATCCTCGACGCCGTTGTCGCGCAGCCAGGCCCGGACCGGGTCGGCGGCCGCGGGGCTCCCGGCGGCGTTCGCGGCTTCCAGCAAAATCCGTGCGTCGGCCGGTTCGCGCTGTACATTCCAGTTGGCGCGCGCGAGGTCGAGCGCCCGATCGGGCTGGTGTTGCAGATGGAGTACGAACCGCGCCTCCTCGCGGCGGTGCACGGTTTCTCCGCGCAGGCGGCTAGTCTCGAAGCGGGCGGCGAGGTCGGCGATATGGCCCGGGAGGTGTCGGTCACCCGTCGCCTGCTCGGCCAGGGCCAGGCGCAGCAGGAGCGGATCGATACGGGTGTGGTCCTGCAGCAGCGCGATCACCTCCTGCGGCCGGTTCTGGTCCAGCAGCCAATCGGACCAGGCGCCGAGCAGGTAGGGGTCGCTGCCGTCGATCGCCAGCGCGTCGTTGTAGCGTTGTTCCGTCGAGGGATCGCCGAGCCGTTCGGCTATCTCGGCGGCAGACGTTTCCGCCCACACGCCCAGAGACGGGTCGGCACGCATCTCATCCGCGTTCTGCGCCACCGAAATGGTGATGGCCCGCAATGCGAGCGGTGCATGACCGGTGAGCGACATGATCGACGCCGTGCAGATGTCGGGTGCCAGGCCCAACGTGAGGCTGGCGATCTGGCCGCAATCGCGCAAACCCGCCTTGTACTCGGCCTGCGCCTGATGCACGGCGGCAAGCGTCAGCCAAGCCTGCCCTGAACTAGGCTCGGCGCTGACGACCCGCTGCAGCGCCGCGACACTGCCGTCGAAGTCGTGGTTGCTCTGCAGGATCACCGCCCGCAGCAGAAGTACCGGCGCGGGGGTGTCCGGGGCTAACGGCCAGGGCGCCAGGGCGGCTTCGGCGCGGCCGAGGAAGCGTGGATCGCCGAGCTTTCGCGCCTGTTCGATGTCCAGCCGCGCCACCTTCTCGGCAAGACCGATGTCGCGGCGGTTCTGGGTCAGCACCGCATTCAGGTCCCGCAGCGCTCGGCTGGACGCGTCGCGTGCGCCCGGCACCCGCTCAAGCACGAGCCCATCCTCGGCGGGAATGAACGGAGCCGCCTTTGCAACTGATGCCGCCACAAGCAGCGCCACCAGACAGAGGCCGACACCTTTTCGTGCGGAAATGAAACGGCACGGGAAGAGCCCCGTGCCGTGTTTTGTCAGATTGGACCGCAAAGCCGCACCGGCATGGCCGTCCTCACTGCGGTTCGTGGACCGACACAGGCACCTGTCCGCCGCTCTGCGGCGAAGGCGACAGCGGCGGCATTACGTAGGGGAAGGTCTGCAGAAAGTGGGTCGAGTCGGTGAAGGCGCCGTCGGTGAATTCGAGCGCGCCCGATGGCGCATCCGAAGGATTGCCGTAGAGCCCGAGGGTGTAGAGCTTGCCCATGGCGACCCGCAAGGTGATGTCCACCACGTCATCGCCCGGACGACGTCCGTTTGGGTAACCGGATTTGTCGCCGGCGATGACGCCAAGCCGGTTCTGCGAGCCGTAAGGTGTGATCGGAGTGTTCGTATTGAGGCGCATCTCCTCCGAGGGAACCGTATTATAGTGCTGGTTCAAGCCCTTGATGCCGGTCAGGAACACGGCCTCGAGGTCCGTGCGTGGGAACTTGGTCGGTGCCGTGACTCCCGGGAACAGCGCTTGGATCAGCGCGGGTACGGTCGGATTCGTCACGTAGATCGCGAACTGTGCATCATTCGCGGGCGCGGACATGTTGAACTTGTCCTTGTCCTTGAGTCCGATCACCAATTCGTTGACCAGCGGATTGGCGAGACGTGAGACCTGCTGATACGCCATCTCTCCATTGGGTGTTGGTGTCCCGAGGGAGGACGTGGTCCAGGCGCCAAGAACCGGGTTGCCCGGATTCGTCAGACAGGCGGTCGGAACCTCCATGACGAGCGACGTCACATTCTTGGCCGCGAGATCGTCCTTGGCTGAAGCGGCGAATTGCTCGCCGATGGGATGAGCGTAATTCACGAGGTCGAAGGTCTCGCCGAGATTGACCACGAACGGATCCTTGCGCTGGCCCACGAAGACCCGGCCCAGGCCGCAGTTGGGCACCGCGATTTCGTAAGTGTAGGCGCGCGCGTATTCGGCATAATTCGGAATCGACTTGTCGCCGATGTTGTCGACCGGCTTTTGAAAGCTGGTTTGTCCGCTCGCCGATTGGAGCAGATTCTCCGTGCCGACGCCGCTTGCGTCGTAGGTGACGAGCGAGATCGTGTAGAACTCGACCGAATTCTGCGCCGTGTGGTCTCCATGCACGATCTGCCCGTCATTGATCAGCGCGATCGGGACATTCACGCCTCCCACCGGCACGCTGAGGTTTGGGGAAACCGACTTGAAGCGGAAGCGGAACGTGTAGTACGGCTGACCGGTAGCGTTGGAATCGACGTTGATGTCGTAGTAGCCGTTATGTTCCATGTTGAAGAAATTCGGTCCGCCGGCCGGATCTTGCAGGGGTACGTAGTCGGCGATCATCGTCACAAAGGCTGCTCGACCCGGCTGATAGCTCCGGAAAAAGAAGAAGTCCGAAGCATCGAGGCGCGGCATGCCGGCAATCATCGGAGCTTCCCGATGGCTCGACGCGTAGGCGCCCGGCCCGACTGCGGTTGCCGAAACGAGCGTTGCAGCAAGCAGAAGACGCTTTATGTTCCGACCCCCAGACCGTCCGTCGCACGGGCGACCCTGTAGTAACGGCGAACGGCTATGATCCGGCGAGTGGCGCCGCACCAAGCCAGCGAATATCTCGCGCGCAGGTTTAAAAGGAGGCATGGCCTGAGTTCTCCGCGTGATCTAACGAATGGCGGTGAAACCGCCATCATTCCACAGACGATCCGTCAAGCTGCCGCCGACAAGTTGCGGGCATCAAAGACAAATTCTAAGCATCGAATCTAGGTCTGTTGCATTTCTGCATCGCCTCGACCAGTCGCCCTAAACTCCCAAAGGTGGGGCCGGTACCGGTGATCCGAGTTGATCGGGCGACATTGATCGCGAACTCCTCTCAGGTGGAGGTCACAGCCGGCGCAGCGCCGTTCATCAACAACAAGAGCTACTTGGCAGCAGCCGCCGGTATCCGGTCGGTCAAGGCCTATCATGCCGACCTGATCCGGACCTTCCTGTTTGCCGGCAGAGCGAGGCGGTGAACATGATCATGGATCAGTAAGACTAGTTGGTCGTCAGCTGTTGCGCCTGATCTACGCGCTCAGGATCGCCCGACTTTGCTCATTTGACTGAAGATAATGCCTGGCGCCAGGCGACTGGCCACTTTCAGGACGTTGCTTAGTCCCGGTCGGATTTCAGTCTTACCTGCTTCGATGGCGGCGATCGCGCGTCGGGCCAGAATGTCGACTGCCATACCCTTTTGGCCCTTCATCTCCTCCGCAAACTCCGCACGGAAGAGGGGCGTTTCCGTTCCAGGCGGCGCAAGCTCGACCACCGTCACGTTGCTGCCGGCGAGTTGAACTCTCAGGCACCGCGTATAAGCGTGGATTGCCGCCTTAGCGGCGGAGTAGATCGGCGAGATCGGAAACGGCACGAAAGCGAGCCCCGACGAGACGTTGACGATCAGCGCGTCCGATTGGCGACGCAAATGGGGCAGGAATTGCTGCACCATTCGGAGAGGGCCGGTCAGGTCGATGTCGATCTCGCGGGTGAGGTCTTCCAGCGAACGATCCTCGCCTAGCTTCAGGTTGCGCATAATCCCGGCGTTGTTCACCAGCGTGTCGAGCTTCGGGAAGCGCGCGATCAACGTCTCGTGCAGCAAACGAATGCCGCCGGCATCGCTCACGTCGCTTTGCGAGGTATGAAGGCCGGGGAAGCGGCGTTGCGCGGCCTCAAGCCCTTGCTGGCCGCGCCCGGTAATGATCACGACGTTGTCTCCTGCGATCAGTTGCCCCGCCAGTTCAAGGCCGATGCCGCTGCTGCCGCCCGTGATCAGAACGGTTCTGCCGGCCATTTTCATAACGCTAACCCTCAAATTTCTTGCTGACGTAAGAATGGCGGCTACACTCCCCGATGGGAAGAAGACACCTTTCCGTGAGATACTTATCCGTAGTCTGCAGCGCTACTTCGCGCTCGCGAACGCCTCAGCGATCGTGTCTTCAACGGGCGTAGTTTGTCGTCCAATAAGTCCACTCAGCTCAGCTCCGTCGTCGAACAGCGCCCCATCGGCCGCGCGCGCATCGGCGTCCGCCAGGAGATCAGCGAAGGGCGGAGACAGTCCGGCGCCGATCAGCGCGGCCTTGAAATCCGCTTCCGAAAGATCGTGGTAGGCGACACGACGGTCGGCTTGCCTGGACAGTTTGGCTGCGAACTCCGACAGGGTGGTCGCGCTGGTCCCAGCGAGTTCGTAGGTGCGGTTCTCGCCGTTCTCCACCGTGAGCGCCTGGGCTGCGGCTTCGGCGTAGTCGCGTCTCGAAGCGAGCGAGATGCGCCCATCCTTTGCCGCACCTAGCATGACGCCGTGTTCGAGCGTCGGCCTGAGAGAGAGTAGGTAGTTTTCCGTGTACCAGCCGTTGCGTAGCAGCACGATGGTCAAGCCCGACGCCGCGAGGGCGGCTTCGGTTTCGCGGTGCTCGACTGCGAGCTTGGCCGGCGATTGGTCGGCATGGAGCATGCTGGTGTAGGCGATCAGCTTCACGCCTGAGACCTTTGCGGCGTCGATAACCGCCCGATGTTGCGGCGTCCGGCCACCGACCTCGCTGGACGAGATCAGCAGCAGCCGGTCCACACCTGTAAAGGCGGTCCGAAGCTTGTCGGGACCATTGTAATCCGCCTCACGCACCTGGACGCCCTTCGCGGCGAGGTCGGCAGCCTTGGAGGGATCGCGAACGGCGGCGACGATCTGGTCGGGAGCGACGGTCTCGAGCAGGGTCTGGATGACGAGGCGGCCGAGTTGGCCGGTGGCTCCGGTGACGGCGTACATGGGGGTCTCCTGATCGCTGACGGGGTTGCGATGTGTCACATAGCGACCGAACTAACGGATAGTAAGTACGCACGGTGAGGTAAGTATCCAATGGCCGACAGTCCTGCGCCCTGCTCAGTATCGCTCTCGGAGCGCGTCACACGGGGCGACGTGTTCCAGCTTGGATGCCCGTCGCGAGACATCATGCGCCACATTACCAGTCGGTGGGGCGTGCTGGTGCTGATCGCTCTCCAGGGCGGCGTGCTCCGCTTTAGCGAGTTGCGGCGCAAGGTCAGCGGAGTCAGCGAGCGCATGCTGGCGCAGACCCTGCAATGGTTGGAGGCCGACGGCCTGGTCGACCGACGCTCCTACCCCGTCGTCCCTCCTCATGTGGAGTACACGCTGACGCCCTTCGGAGAGGAGGCGGCGCAGAAGGTCGCCAGCCTGGCGGACTGGATCGAGAAGCGGTTGCCTCAGTTGCTTGAACGATCACGGGGCTGATCTTTCTGAGTTCGCGTCGTCCCGTTTAGGAACCCACCGTATGTTCGTCCAACTGTCATTATTTTCTTTGGCCGCGGTTTTTGGCGGTGCGGCGGCGCTTGTTTGGTGGGCTGGTATAAGGTTGACCAACTCAACGGACATTTTGGCGCATCGTCTTGGCTTCGGACACGCAATCAGCGGAATGATCCTGCTCGCTATCGCCACCAATTTGCCGGAAATCGCTATTGTCGCCTCGGCAGCTTGGCGCGGGGACTTGGGCGTGGCAATCGGCAATATTCTGGGCGGCATTGGAATACAGACTGTCGTCCTTGTTTTTTTAGATGCCTTTGGCGTGAAGGAGCGTGAGCCGCTAAGCTTCCAGGCGGCCAGTCTGGTGCTGGTGCTCGAAGGTGTGTTGGTCGTTGCCATCCTGGTGGTGGCGATCATGGCAAGCCGGCTTCCACCCACGCTGATTGTTGGTCGCCTTGCGCCGGGCGACGTGCTGATCGCGCTTCTTTGGGTAGGTGGGCTATGGCTCATCGGCAGCGCGAGCAAAGGTCTGCCATGGCATGAGAGCGGGAACGCGCCGGGTGCGCAGCAGGCTCCCAAAGGGCACAGCCAGGAACAAAAGGCTGAAGGGGTCGGCATCGCCAAAGTCAGCACCGGTCACGCAGCCATCGTCTTCGTAATTGCTGCGGCAGTCACCCTGGTCTGTGGCGTTGTCCTGGAGGCAAGCGGAAGTGCCATCGCCAATCAGATTGGAATGACGGGCGTTTTGTTCGGCGCCACGGTGCTGGCCGCTGCAACGTCCCTGCCGGAGCTTTCGACTGGGCTCGCAGCTGTCAAGCTAGGAGACCATAAACTTGCGATCAGCGACATCTTTGGCGGCAATGCCTTCCTCCCAGTCCTATTCATGATGGCAACGCTGATCTCTGGTCACTCCGCTTTACCCCAATTGCAGAACACGGATATTTACTTGGCTGGTCTGGGGATACTGCTAACCTGTGTTTACGTCTACGGGCTGATTTTCCGGCCTAGAAGTAGGATATTTGGCATGGGAATCGACTCTTTCCTGGTGCTGATCCTCTATCTGATCGGCACTGGCGGCCTGTTCGCCATCGCTCCCGGACGCACAGGCTGAATGGCAATCCAGGAGCAAGAAAATCCGTAGGTCTACATGCAATTAGCTGTCGGATGGCCAGGATGGGGCGAGCTGTCCCGCCCGAAAAGGATTGATGTCTGCTTCCGGGAAAGGGCCTCGCATCGGCCTCGGTCTCAATGGTGAAGGGTTACGGACGCCGGCCGGCGCAGGTCGCGCATCTGGGCTGAGTGCCGGCGTCCGTAAGCCGCCCAAGGACGAACGCGCGGGGGTCGTTCCGCGCTATGGGGATTTGGCGGCACCGGCGAGAGCGGGAAGGCGGCTCGGCCAGCACAGGTGGCCGTTTCCATGATGCCGCGAGCCATTTGGCGGCCTCTCGGACGCTCTGATCGGAGCGCGTGATCGAGGCTGGCAGGTCAATGATGCCGTCTCGGGCTCGCTGTGAACGGTGCCGGCCTGCCTGGAGACGCGCCTGTCCGATGGCCGAAGCTGCATCGCTTCGACCCTGTGCTGGATCTGGCCGTGCCGGCTCACGATGCCATCATCCGGATCTCCATCGGCGCGGAGGTGGAGCCCGGGCGCGGGCTCCGCCTCCGAAGCTCTCGATCACCAGCATGCGGCCCCCGCAGCAGGGGCACGCTGCGCGTCGATCCATGGACGAGGCGGGCTCCTTTGTCACAATGGGCGCGGGGGCGGCGAGCAGTTCCCGGGCGCGGGCGACGTTGGCCTTGCACTTGCCCGTGGCGAGCAGGCCGTAGTGGCGGATGCGGTGGAAGCCTTTGGGCAGGACGTGCACCAGGAAGCGGCGGACGAACTCGTCGACCGACAGCGTCATGGTGCGGTGGCGGGCATCGCCGTCGCGGCGGTAGTCCTTGTAGCGGAAGGTGACGCCGGCCTCGTCGAGCGCGATCAGGCGCCGGTTCGAGATGGCGACGCGGTGCGTGTAGCGCGACAGGTAGGCCAGCACGGCCTCTGGTCCACCGAAGGGCGGCTTGGCGTAGATGACCCACTTCTTTGTCCTGATAGGCGCCAGGGTGCGTTCGAACTCCTGTGGGTCGTTCAGCCCTGTCCTGTCGCCGAAGAAGCGGAGCCGGCCCGTGGCATGGAGTGCGGTCAGGCCGGTGAGGAAGAGCCGGCGGAACAGCTTGCCCAGCACGTGCACCGGAAGAAGGAAGGCCGGCTGCGACGAGATCCAGCGCGTGCCGTCGAGCGAGATCCCGCCGCCCGGTACGATCATGTGGATGTGCGGGTATTGGGTCAGCACCGAGCCCCAGGTGTGGAGCACGGCGGTGATGCCGATGCGGGCGCCGAGGTTGCGCGGGTCGGCGGCGATCGTCAGCATGGTTTCCGACGCCGCCCGGAACAGCAGGTCGTAGACCGCGGCCTTGTTGCTGAAGGCGATGTCGGCGATCTCGGCCGGCACCGTGAAGACGACGTGGAAATAGCCCACGGGCAGTAGGTCGGCCTCGCGCGCCGCCAGCCATTCGCGCGCCGCCGCGCCCTGGCATTTGGGGCAGTGCCGGTTGCGGCAGGAGTTGTAGGCGATGCGGGTGTGACGGCAGCCCTCGCAGGCTTCGACATGGCCGCCCAGCGCCGCGGTGCGGCAGGTCTCGATCGCCGACATCACCTTGAGCTGGCCGAGGCTGACGTGACCGGCATGGACGGCGCGCCAGGCCGCACCGTGCCGGCGGAAGATGTCTGATCCTCCCCCGGTTCCGCGGACACCTCTGATACGCTCGTTGCGGGCGAGGAAGGTGTTCGATGACGAAGACGAGACGGGAGTTCACGCCGGAGTTCAAGCGCGAGGCGGTGGCCCTGCTGGAGAGCAGTGGCCGACCGCAGATGCAGATCGCGGCCGAACTCGGGATTCAACCGTCCATGCTGAGGCAATGGCACGACGCTGATGAGCGGCTCCCCACCGCCGCGGCCGGCAGGATTACCGG
>JAABUQ010007881.1_pt1 | contig 15189 bp, 18 predicted proteins | sample 5560001 | NCBI WGS metagenome assembly JAABUQ01 (sample SAMN10711888, study PRJNA513371) | rock metagenome | isolation source: Antarctica rocks | place: Antarctica: Victoria Land, Finger Mt nord | collected 2015-12-18 | reverse complement strand
GGACGGCAGGGTTCTACAAAGACTGGGCCGGTTTCCATGCGCCGCCCGTGGTCTTTGTCGACCAGTTCACGCAGGAGTTCAGCCGGGACATTGAACCCATGACGGGCGGGCACGGCGACGATTATTATTATCAATTGGTGGACAACATCCGCCGCTACAAAGGCGTGCGCCCTGTTCCGCCGGTCGTGCCCGCGCCCATCGTGCTGGACGGATCGTTTGCGGCCTGGCGGAAGGTGCAGCCGGAGTTCCGCAACGCGGTCAGCGCGCCGGTGCATCGCGACAATGCCGGTGCTGCCACGGGCCTGCGCTACACCAACACGACAGGCCGGAACAATATCGTGGCCGCCAAAGTCAGCTGCGACGCCGCCAATATCTACTTTTATGTCCGCGCCGCAAACACCCTGACCCCGCACGCGGGCGGCGACTGGATGCGGCTTTACCTGAACACCGACCAAGACCCCAAAACCGGCTGGCTGGGCTACGACTACGCCGTCAACAGGCGCGTGGGAAGCCGGACCACCCTGCTGGAAAAGAATGTCGGGGGTCGGTATCAATGGGCGGCTGCCGGGCAGGTCCGCTATCAGGCGGGCGGCAACGAGATGGTGATCGCCATCCCCCGCGCGTTTTTGGGGATAAAGACGCTGCCCACCACTATTGACTTCAAGTGGGCCGACAACTGCTACGCGCGAGGCGACTGGACGGACTTTCTGCTCAACGGCGACGCTGCCCCGATTGGGCGCTTTAATTTCCGGGCTGTGCTGAACCCGTAAAGCCGGAACAAAGTCTCATGCCGGCACAGATCATTTCAGGAGAAACCACCCATGAACGATGCCCTCACACCCGATCAGATCGCGCAGTATCAGCAGCAAGGCTTCCTTGTCATCGACGACTTTCTGGACGCGCATGAACTGGAGCAATGGCGCACCAACACGCAGGAAGCGGTGGATCAGCGCCTGGCGGCCCAGGGAGACGCCGACGCGGAAACATACTACGCCCGCGTGTTCACCCAGTGCCTCAAACTTGCCGAAACGCACGACGGCATGCACGAGATCATGCATGACCCGCGCCTGGGCCGATTGGCCGGGACACTGGCCGGCGTGGACGGCATCCGTATTTGGCACGATCAGGCCTTATTCAAGCCGCCGTTCGGCAACCCCACCGCCTGGCACCTGGACAACCCGTACTGGTCATTTTCTTCGCGTCACGCGATCTCACTGTGGGTGGCATTGGACGACGCGACACTGGAAAACGGCTGCCTGTACTACCTGCCTGGTACGCAGCAGACGGCTCGCTACGATAACGCAAATATTGGGCAGAACATTGGCGCTTTGTTTGGCGTCTACCCTGAGTGGAAGGCAATCAGCCCGGTGGCGACGCCGTGCCGTGCGGGCGGGGCGGTGCTGCACAACGGCCTGACCGCACACGGGGCGGGCGCGAACATGACCAACAAGCCGCGCCGGGCGATGACGTGCGCGTATATGCCGGACGGGGCAGCGTTCAATGGGCGGCAGAACGTGCTGCCCGACGCCTACTTCCAGAGCCTCACGCCCGGCGACGTGCTCAGCGACAACACGGTCAATCCGTTGATCTGGTCACGCCCATAAGCGCCGCCGGGCCATCGTTCGCTTTTAGTGCGCCACGGAAGACGCGGGGCGAATGCTCAGGTCGGCGCTGCCGGGAGCGGGGGCGAGAGTGGCGAGGAGAGCGCCGCCGTTGTCGGTATGGCTGGGGACAAGCAGGAACTGCACGCCGCGCACGGGCAGGCCAAACTGCGCGGCAAGAGGCGTGCCACCCTCCATGTTCACGCAAATCTTCAGGAAGCGCGGCACGCGAGCGGGATCAAACGCCCCGTGGGCGAGGACAGGCTGCCCCTGTGCGCAGTCCCGCACAAACAGCCTATGCCCATCGCGCAGGCTGCCGCCCTCATATAGGGCGTACACGGACAACTTGCGGAAGGGGATGTCGCCGCGCGTTGCCGCTTGGAGCAGAGCATCGTAACGCGCCAATGTCGACAGGAGCGCGGGGCGGGGCAGCAGGCGGTGGGAGACGCCCGCCCCGGTCGCGCCGGCAAACTCTTCCGGCATTTCGTGAAGCTGGCACCAGCCGCCCTGCGAAGACACAACGGCGCGGGCCACTTCGTTAGCGTACTCCGTGCCCGGCCCGACCTGGGCTTTGACAGTGGCGATGCTGACGCCGAACTGCGCCTGACGCTCAGCGCGCACGGTGTCGAACGGGGTATCATTGGGGGTCTGTGCAGGCGGGGAAAGCATGGGTGGGCAGGTTCTTTCCAAAGGGCGCGTGTTTGCCGAGGGCTATTTATAGCTTGGCAGAATAATACCCTTCATAATCGTATTCTGCGCTAAAATAAAGACCAGCAAGGTGGGCATGGCGGCCAAAGCCAGGCCCGCCATGACGACATACTGGGGAGCGCCGCCTGCCTGCAATTCATAAAGCCAGACCATCAATGTCCACATGTGCTTGTCCTGGCAGGTGAGCATGGCAAACAAAAACGCGCCATACGCGCTGGAAAACGCGCCCAGGGCAATGACGGCGAAGATAGGCCGGGACAGCGGCAGGGTGATGGCGCGAAACATGGTCATCTCGCTCGCGCCGTCCAGCGTCCCGGCCTCATACAGCTCTTTGGGCAGGCTATCGAAGAAGCCCTTCAGCAAAAAGATGGAAAAGCCACTGGCCGCGCCGGGCAAAATCAGCGCCCAGAACGTGTTCAATAAACTCAGTTGCTTGAGCAGCAGAAAGCTGGGGATGAGCGCCACTTCGGCGGGAAAGGCCATCGTGGTCAGCAGAAACAGCAGGACGGCATTGCCATAGGAAAGACTGTAGCGGGACAGGGCATAGGCGCACAGAGGGTTGACGATGAGCGCCGTCAGGATGGACAGGACGCAGTAAACGACCGTGGTGAAGATGGCCCGGCCATGCAAAACGATATACTGCAAGACCAGCGAATAGTTGCGGGTTAAAAAGCTCTGGCGCAGCTCAGCCTGGTGCGTGCGGGCATAAGTCCAATCGGCCACATACACGGCCTGCGCCAGGGACAGCGGCGAAATATGGGCGTGACGCCAGCGCGTTTCCGGCGTGTCTACCGAGAGGGACGCGGTGGGGGCACTCGATTTGAGAAAGTCCAGCCAGTCCAGCAGCGGCGGGCCGGACGCGGGCAGCATGTCGGGGTCGGGCAGCGAGATTTGGTCGAAAGACGCCAGGGATGCTTGATACTTGGCGTTGTATTGAGCGATATTAGCCCCATATCTACCAGTCAGAAACCGGCGGTAGGCGGGCAGCGCGGCGGGGGCAACCCGGACATCGCGGAACGGCAGTTGGGCGCGCACGAACGTATCCCAGTCTTTGCGCTGGGCGGCATTGCCGGACGTGTTTTGGGACGACAGGGTGATCGCGCCGTAGTTCGTATACTTCGTGCCCCAGGCATGGTTCAGGGCGGGCAGGGACACATACGCTTCTTCTTGGAGCCAGCGCTGATACAAAGGGTCGGCCCCAATCAAAACAAAGTAGTGCGCGGGCAGGGTCTGCTGGAAGGCGGCCCAGTCCTTACCCTTTGCGTTGCGGGCGGGCGTCCAGCCGCGCCGGGCGGGCTGCTCAAAGGGCGGAAAGACCGTCAGGAACGTGTCGTCTTCTTCAGTATAGGACGCATTCAGGGCCGAAACGTCGTTGTGGAAATGCGTGCGGAGCCAGTCGTGGTAGCGGTCCAGCAGGGTGCTAGGTGCATACGCCGCGCCCGCCCCGCCAAAGCCGACCCCTTTCATGCGGGGCGGCAGGCTGGCCGCGAACGTCTCCCAAACACGTGGCGAAAGCGCAAGCGAGGCAGGGGGTGGGCCGACATCCTGCAATTTGGCGAACGGCACGCCATACGCATCGCCAATCGCAGAGATGTCGGCTTTATACTTATCCTCGGCGTACTTGCCGAACAGGGCGGCTGGGGAGTAAAGGTAGCGGGGAACAAGGGCGAACGACACCTGGTCGTACTGCGACTCGACGCTGAGATTCAGCATCATCAAAAACGGGTAGACCATCGTCACGGCCCCCACACTCAATATCAAGTAAAGGAACGCTACCAGCAAACGCATGGGCAGGGACTTGCGTCCCACGGTCGGGATCAGGGCCATGCGCGTATTATACCATGCCGCCTGAGAGTGTCACGAAAAGCAAGCTCCCAGCCCTCAATTGAAGGTTATCAGGTTACCATATGTGTAAACAAAGTAACCCGTTTAGTGTGGGGGAAGATGTAATCTATACCCCTACGATAAAAGGGGTAGTATCATTATGACTGGCCTTGCTTCTCTATGACTGGCCTTGCTTCTCTTGCTTGCGGTGGGGAATACAAAGTGTCTCAACCGGCTTTGAGGACTGCACGCCCAGCACATTGCATTGGACAGAGTTCAGAAAGAAACCATAGCCTGTTCACTGCTGATGTCGTACCTTCAGGTGTCATGGCATATAAACAGCACCAGCGGCAGTGTGTTGTACGTGTCGGACATGAACGGCACCGGCGGCAACTCATGTCCAGGCGGCAACGAAAACGTGTGAGGGATACATCACGCGGACCAGCGCACGGCGGCCAGGGCAAAGTGCATTTCCAAAGTCTCAATGCGTTCGGGGCCGCCCAGCAGCTGCGCGGCGAAGTCGGCGGCATCGCGCATCAGGGCGGCGTGGGCGGCGTCGGGAACCGGCCACATCTGCGAGTAAGTGCGCCGTGACAAGGCACCCAATGTCTGCGCGACGGTGACTTCTCGTGTCCAGGACAAACCCGGCGCGTCAAGGGTGTCCGTGCGTGCCCCACCCTGCCGCAAAAGCGTCAAAATACCCGCATGGCCCGGTGCGCCTAGGCTTGGCCGGAGCAGGCCCTGCGCCCGCGCTCGGGCATAATAGTGGTCGACCACGATGGAGCGCCCTCCCTGCTCCGTCCCCAGCAGCAGCACGCCCCCGCGTGGAACGAGCACGCGTCGGAACTCGTCCAGGGCGAGTTTCCAGCCTTCCATCAGGTGCAGGATATGCACCGCCAAAATGCCCTGCAACGCATGCGTCCGGAACGGCAAGCGCTGCAAGTCGGCCTGCACCAGCGGCAGCGCAGTGGCCGACGCTTTGGCACGCGCATGCCCCATCATTGGCAGGCTGACATCCACGCCGACAATCTGCCCCGGACAGGAGGCGGCCAGGGGCACGCCAAAGCGCCCCGTCCCAACGCCCGCATCGAGCAGCAAGCCGCCCGTGTCCAGCCGCGCGGCGGATGCGCACAGATGGGCAACGGCGTCCACGACGTGGAGAGGGATAGGGCGCGTCCGGTCGTATTCATCTGCCACGGCATCAAACGACAGGGGGCGGCCCACGGGCGGACGCATCACTCCCCCTCCGAAACGGGGGCAGGCAGGGCAAAAGGCGGGTGTTTGGGCGTGCTGATATTGGGCGGCACGACATACAGGGGCAGCAGGCCCAGGGGATCGTCCGTGTCCTGCATGGCGAGGCGGCGGGCGGCCAGGCGGGCCAGGCCGTCTGGCGGCGTCCAGGGCTGCGAGACAGCTGCGCCGCGCCAGCCGGGCAGCCCCAGCGGCTCGCCGCAAACAACGACATCGGGCAAAGACGCCAGCCGCGTTTGCAGAGCCTCCGGGCTGATCGCAAACGCGGCTTCCACGCAAACGCCATGCTGATAAAATGCCGCGTACACTTCGTTGCGCCGCGACGGCAGCACGGGGACGACCAAAGTCTCACGGTCGGCCCCACCCCACACGGCGGCATGCGCCTCCAATGTGCCCACGCCGACCAGCGATTTCCCCGCAACCTGCGCCAGAGTCCGCGCCGTAGTCACGCCCACCCGCACGCCGGTAAACGAGCCAGGCCCGATGCCGACCACCAATGCGCTCAGGTCTTTCAAAGCAAGGCCCTCAGCTCGGAGCAGGGCGTCCATCTCCCCCATCAAGCGGCGCGACAGGGTACGCCTGCCCTCAAAAACGCGGACGCTGCGCACAGCCCCCGTGCTTTCTTCGGCCAGGGCGAGCACGCACAGGCTCCCGCCTGTATCCATCACAAGAAAGGTCATGGCCCCAGTGCTTCCAATACCTGCCGGGCACGCGTTCCGTGCGGCGTGAACGTGATCGTGCGATTGCCGATGCCATCCGAAACAAGGGCGATGTCTAGGCGGTCGTCCGGCAGGGCATCAGCGATGCGATCCGCCCATTCAATCACCACCACGCCCTCGCCGTCTAGGTATTCATCAAACGCCAAATCGTATAATCCCTCTGAGCTGTCCAGGCGATACACGTCAAAATGAAACAGGGGCACGCGTCCGCCCCGGTGTTCGGCGAGCAGCATAAACGTAGGCGAGTTGACCGGGTCGCCGTTCGGCACGCCCAGGCCGCGAGCCAGTCCCTGTGTCCACGTCGTTTTGCCCGCGCCCAGGTCGCCGCGCAGGCACAGCACATCACCGGGCAGCAGCGTCCAGCCCAAAGTTTCGGCCAGGGCGCGTGTTTCGTCCGCACTCTGAGTTTGGCGGGTGAGCATAAGAAGTTACCGGGGGAAATGGTCCCAGCCGCGCGAGTCCGGCGGCAGCGCGTCTTCGCCGTTTGCGCCCACAAAACGCAGGCCGGACCTGACGATCTCGCCCACGCGCGAGCAGGCAATGCCCGCGCCTTCCACAACCGACCGTACCTGTGCAGCACTTTCGGGAGGGACAATCAGCAACAGTTCCAAGTCCTCGCCGCCGATCAGCGCCATCTGGGCTGCGTCCTGCCCCAATACCTCTGCCGCCGCCCGCAGGTCGTCGTCTAGGGGAAGCAGAGCGGCATCAATGCGCGCGCCCACGCCCGAGGCCGCGCACAATTTAGCGATGTCCCCGGCCAGTCCGTCGCTGATGTCCATAGCCGCATGGACTTCGCCAGTCTCGGCCAGGGCGCGGGCGGCGATAACGCGCGGCTGCGGACGCCGGTGCGTGCCGACCAGGCCGGGGAAAGCCTCGGTCGCGCGGGCCAGTCCGTCCCGCAGCAGCAGGGCCAGGCCGCCGTGCGAATTGCCCAGCGTGCCGGTGACAAGGATGCTGTCCCCCACCCGCGCGCCCGCGCGCGTCCAGGCCTGCCCTGATGCGACCGTGCCCATCTGCGTGACACTCACGGTCAGGCCGTGCGGGGACGCGTTGGTGTCGCCGCCCGCCAGGCGCGCGCCGTAGCGGTTGAGACAGTCCGCAAAGCCGTTGTACAAACGCTCCAACGTTTCCACAGCTTCGGTGGGCGCAAACGCGAGCGACACAAACGCAAACGTCGGGTCGGCCCCCATCGCGGCGATGTCGGACAGGTTGACGGCGGCAGCCTTCCAGCCGATAGAATATGGGTCGCTCCAATCCCGCCGAAAATGCACGTCTTCCACCAGCATGTCCGTGGTCACGACCACCTGCCGCCCTGCGGGAACGTCCAAAACAGCCGCATCGTCGCCGATAGGCAGCGCGAGGCCATTGCCCGCCGCGCCCGCATGGGTCGTCCGCACCCGCTCGATCCAGCCCAGTTCTCCGCCCGCTTCGCCAATCTGCATTCCGCCCCCATGCGTCCTCTTTGCGTCGCGTAAGAGTAGCACAGGGGAAGATGTTTGTCAAGGCAAGCCGGGGACGGGCCGACCAGAATTCCGCGTCATGCCCGCCTCAGCGGCAGGAAAAACGCCGGGCAGCCGCCTCAATGCCGATGGTGTACGAAAAAGACTTTACAGTCCGTCATTCTCTTCCGCAGGGGCGACGCTGACCTTTGCCAATGCCTGCTCAAACCGCCCCCGCTTTCCCCGTTCCGCCTTTTGCTCAAGATAACCCTGCGTCATCAAAGCCGGCAGCTTCTCCGTGATTGCCGTGGCGGCAAACTAATTGATGGAAATCCTTTCCTGCAAAGCCAGTTCTCGCAATTGCTTGTGCAGCGACTCCGGCAGGCGCAAACTGAGTGTGCTCGTTCTTACTTGTTCCTTCCCGCCAAACAACGTTTCAGGGGATGATACCGATCTTTCGTAAAAACTGGGGGCGTCAGCGCGGCAATTCTAAACTGTTCACTGCCCGCAAAGTCTTTTTGATTGACTCTAGCGGGGCTGGACTTGAACCAGCAGGTGAATATGATCCGGCTGAACCGCAAGCTCCTCCAGCCCCCAGCCATTAACCTCGCACGCCTGGCGCAACAGTGCTTGCAGACGAAGGGCAACCTGACTTCGGAGCACACGCTTACGGTACTTGGGAACAAGAACGACATGGTAGCGCAGCTTGTGCGCGGTATGCGCTCCTATCCAGTAGCGGCGGGCTTGCTCGTCTGGTTTGTCACCAGGACGGTGGCTTGGCTTCTTCATGCCCTACTATGACACAGAGGCATGGGGGAATGCAAGAAAGCTGCAGCCTAACATGCATGCATAGAGCCAACCGACCATTAGGCGGGTGGAGGCTCGCTTCAACCCCGGACTGAAGTCCGGGGCGGCCTGCCCGCATCGGTGCAGCGCCTTGTTGGGCCGCAGGACGGGGGCGAGCATTTATCCGAGCAGAAAAGGAAAAATGACTACCTGGGCCGCTTCTGAACTTTTGCGACGATTGTAAAGCTGATCTCTTTATTTACAGTATTAGAAATATTGCTCATCGTCTGCAATTCAATGGTAACGGGCTTTGGATTACCCTTTTTCGCATGAATACTTATTTCCAAAGTACTTGGATTCTTTTTGGAAATCCGTGCGCCACCGACAAAGTTTAAGCCGCCGTCAGAAACCACCGAATCTGTTACTTTTCTTCCTCGTAATTTAAACTGAATGTCCCAGCCCTCACTGTTGCTTATAATGGCCCGGATCACCGGAGAAATGGCGATGCCTGGAGCGAACCCATTCGAAATGACAAAAGGCATCGTACATTCAGCGCTGCCCTTCTTTCCTTTGCCAAGATAGACGATCGCATGGCTCCCGCTTTTCTGGATAACTTGGGCACCCGTTTTTACAACACCGCTACCGAGCAAAGTCACTTTAGGAAACGTATTAAAATGTTTAATCAGCCAATAAGCCACACCCATCTTGGTGTCTGGCGCTACCGTATCTCCTTCTGCATCCACCACCAATTCCGGGAAAGTGGCTAAGCTCGTAACTGCTCCATAGGGATAAACCGCCCATATAGCAGGAACAGCATGATGATCCTCAAGGTCAAAAACCATCATCTGGCTGCTCTGCAAAAAATTTGGGCCGCCATATCCGGGCCGATCATTAGAGTCAGGAGGAGCCAGCATTACAGCCGAGGTTTTATTCAACTGATTTGTAAAGGTCACTGTCGAATACAATCCTTCACGTGTAGACTGGTCATCATTATACCAAAGCCTGAGGGGGCTGTCCGCAGACATTCCATCGGTAGCTTTGATGTTTTCTCTCAGCGCAGCGTTTCCGGGAGCGTCCCCTAGAATATCTCCACCAAGTGTCCAAGGGCCCATCAATGCCAAGCATTCTCTCTTGCCCTCGTAGTTTTTAAGTGTTTGAACTCGTTCTGTGGAGATACCGTAGTTTAAACTGGTAAAGAGGATGTTGAATCCGCCGGAAGTTAAACATTTGATATTTCTCTCATCTTGCGCTTCTGGGTAATTCATATCAGTTTCGTAAAAAGCATCTTTATGAGTGAAGGCATTTGCCATGTTGACGGACATTTGCAAAGGATTTGTGCCATGAGCAAAGACATGGTCCATCATGGCAAAGTTGGTATAAAATCCATTGGCGTGGGTCCGCACATAATTCCATTTCGAATAATTGTCTGGATTTGCTAGTTCCTCCCATGCCGTAGGCAAACCGCCATAGTCACTCGATCCAACAAAAACTTTTGCTTGCCGTTCGGGTAATGTCGTGATGGTTTTTGTGGCCGCTCTATCTTTAGGAGAGTGGTTTGGTTTGGAGATGGCTTGTGCGTATGCAGTTGTCGTGACGCTGAGGGCAAAAAGACAGAACAGCGCGGGCGAAACAAGGGATTTCTTAGGAACTATTGCTATGCAGGATTTCAAAGGAAGTGCCTCCAGGGTAGGGATATTTCAATCGAAAGACATTATACCAGAGAGCAGCGGTCTTCGCCAGCCCGTCCGGTGGCACAGACGGCAGCGACGCCGACAAAGCCAGAGGAGGTCTGGCCGCCGGAGCCAAAGCCGTAGCGGCCCAACGGCTGCGGTCAGGGGCGCGACGAGGAACGAGAAGCGTCCCTTGCAGCGCGGTGTTATGCCGCATCGCTGTCGCCTGAAGTTAATTGTGACTTGCGCCGCTGGATTTTGTGTCGCAGCAACAGACCCCTGCCGCAGTAGAACAAGGCAAGACCGATACCACAGACAATAATGGTTCGGCCCCACCATACAGCCAACAAAGCACATATGGCGAGGTTACACACGGCAGACATAAAGTAGAAGTTTGGATTATCACCAACCCGTTCTTTGTCTTGCATTAATGTCCTCCCGAATGCGAAGCCGCGTATATATGCGGCATAACGGCCAAGCTCACCTGCGACACCCGCTGCACAGCCTGCCGGGTACGCACAGGAACCCGCGCGGGTGGCGTCAGGTGCAGCCATTGTTAGACCGCCTGACGCGCGGGTTCTATTTTCAGTTCTATTATTTTGCTGTCAAAGTTCTCAAAATAAAATACTCGGTCAAAATTTGATTGGAATGTAAACTCCGCGACATCTGGGGAGATATTGAAATAGGAAGAAGGAACCCCGTTTTCGGCTACCATCAACAGCCATACCTCAGAACAGCGGGTGAGGTAACTTTCTCTCTTTTGTTCTTTTCCATGAATCTTCTTCTGAATATAATGTGCGGTAATCTCTGGCACAAAACACCCTCTTGGCACTCCCCATAACACAAAGCCTGGACGATCCACTATCTGAAAACTTACTTGGTCAACTTGGGCAGGGAATAGATTAGGAAAGCGCAAATCATAATCCCATCTTTCTAAATCCTGCCAATGTCCGTCTTTAGGCTTGTATCCTGGCAACTGAACAGCGTGAACCATAACATCGGCTAAACGTAAAGCTATTTCGTCTACGATATGTTTATTGAGAGCATTGTTATCATCTCCGCTAAACTGGACGTACAACCATAGCATACCGCCGCCACGTTCTTCAAACAGATGCCTAGCGCGGGCGACAACTCGCTCTTGGAGGCGTTCCTGTGCCTGCGGAAGCACAATGCCAGGAGATGATTCCACTCGAAAAAGCTGAGTGTGTTCAATGCCCAAGTCGCCCGTATCGGTATGAACTATAAGGTCTGGTTTATCACCAAAATCTAGTGCACCTTTGGGGAACTCGGAAAATATATTCGCGAAGCGCGACAAATGAAGAATTTCTTGTTCCCGCTGTGGGTCTGGTGTTTCTTTTGCCATATGAGTAAAGAAGGGCAGTGGTCCAGGCGGTCTAACGGCGAAGTTCAGCGGCGACAAACGAAGCGAGGAACGAGCGCAGTCTGGCGTCCGCTGCAACGCTGTGTTATGCCGCTTCTTCGCGTGGCTCTCGTCCTGGGAGTTTCTAGCATTCACGAGAGTTTGGGTCAGCGTCCTATATCCCAAATAGGCTGTGGACAGTGTTCCGCTGACCCAAAATCAGGCATCTCTTATGGTAAGATCAGCCCGGATTTTTGGGTGCCTCGAAGAAGCCGCTGACGTTCGTGATCCGTCCGTCTTCCCTGTAACACGCCCAGCTTGAGCCGGGTACCAACTCAGCGCCGTTCGCGTCGTACAGCATCCACTCAGCCATCGTCTGCGCGTGATGGCCGATGAGCTTGTGGTTCCTGAACGTCGCCCCCGGCATACTCTGCTTGAACTCCTCGATGAAAGTAATCAGCTCGCCGCGATTGCTGGCCTGCCCACTTGGGTCGGTATAAACGACATCATCGCTCACGCTCTTGTTGAGCAGGTCTTGCCGCTTGGCGTCGCTGACATCTCCCCAAGCGGCCTGATAGGTCGCCCATGTGGAACTGTAGTCCTCGTTGGACATGGTGTTTTCTCCTGTTTAGCCGTCTCGGTACAAATGACTTGTTACTATACCGCACGAGCGCGGCATAACTGACGAACAGTTGCGGCAAATACCGCTCGCCCTATCTGAGATGGGCTTTACAGCGTTGCCGTCCATTCCTGCGGTATAACGGAATAGCTCACCTGCGGCACACGGAGCGACGCAGGAGCGCAGTGTGGCGTCCGCTGCAGCGCGTGTTAGGCCGCAATCTGGCAGGGGGCGCGGGGACATCTGTCATGGGAAGGGCTACGCCCGCATGGCACGCTCTACCCTCTGCGCCCCCGCCTTGTCCAGCGGATCGGCGCTGTTCAGGTACGGGGCGATGGCGGGGGCGATCCGCGCCTTCTGCGCGGGGGACATCGGGCGTATCTCAGAAAGGACGGTCAAGGCGCGGGCGCGGGCCACCGAGTTGTTTGCCCCGCCAAGCAGGGACAGGGTGTACATCAGGTCCCCATCCGAGATCGTGTGCGTCTGTGCCGTCTGGTGTCCGAGTTGCTGGACCCGGACGTAGTCTCCCTGAGACATGATGCCGCTCTTCTGCATCTGCGCCCCGGCCTGCGTCTGCTCGGCGTTGTGGCTAGCACACCCCACCCCGCAGGCGAGAGTGCCGACGGCAAGACCTAAACCTGTCCACTTCGACATAGGGATTCTCATAGCTTTACCTCTTTTCCTCAGTGCGTTAGACACGCGCGCAAGGATTTAGTTGCGGCCCAACGGCAAAGCTCACCTGCGACACTCTGCGAGGCAAGCCCGATGCCAAGCACCTGCAAATGAGCAGTGTGGCGTCAGGTGCAGTGATTGTTATACCGCTGGTTTCACAGCCCTACGCATAAGGACGACGTTTAGCCCACGCTCGAGATAAGCGCCCAAACGCTCTGCTAACTGAGAAGGAGCATTGTTAGACGTGACTAACTCAAAACCAACTTGCCCATAGAATGACACAAGATGTTTATACGGGAGGCAGTAGCAAACTTGTTCAATCTGCCCTATACATTCCTGAAGCAATTGCGTACCCACGCCTTGCCTCTGAAATGCAGGAAGGATTTGCATCCCCCGAAGAGAGAGAAAGTCATGCTCCCAACATAAGCGTACTGCTCCCACTAAAACGCCATCCGCGTGAGCAGCGAACACCTTATCTCCTTCGCCAACTCCGCCACTATAACCACATTGGGTATACAGTGCTTCAACTTCCTCAATATCGCGGGGCTGTGCTCGGTTAAATATCAGCATCTATTGTTGTTGCCTTTGGCCCCGGCGACGGCCCCCGTCCAGCGGTATAACGGCTGCGCTCACAGGCGCACCTGCAAACGCTAGGCCAAGCGAAAGAGGCTGGTGTGCGTCCTGTGCAGTGCTGTGTTATGCCGCACGTTATGGCTTGCGTTTGGCGAGGCTGACAGAATACCAAAATGTGTATGTTGTCGCCATCCCTACATCTAGAAACAGCAAACTTTGCCAATCATAGTGACGCCATGCGTGAAAAACTACGTGCATTACTGCACTGAGGGTGAAGAACAGAAGAAACAGACAAGCCCATACAAACCACAATTTTGCCTTTGGTTTATTCATCTAAGCACTCGTCAAATAATGCGGCATAACGGCTAAGCTCAGCCGCGCCCGCAACCGGCTGAGACACGGAAAGCCTTGCGAAGCTGGGGAAAACAGCGCCGTGTGGCGTCGGCTGCAGCGCGCGTTCGACCGTAGACGCTACTGCTTCCGTGTCAGGATGTATTTCCGGACAAACAGGGACGTCCATAGCGACCCGACCGCAATCGGGAAGCCGTGATAGAACGGCTGATGGAACAGGAAGACCGAGACTGCCGCGCAGAAACCGAAGAACAAGGCAAGCAGCGCGACCAGACGCATGACGCCAGTCAAGACGGATTTCGTTTTGTGCGTCAAATCTTACCACCTCCCGTGAAGAATTACCGAGCTGTCTCTGCGGTCGAACGGCAAAGTTCAGCGGCGACAGACGGAGCGAGGGACGAGCGCAGTTTGGCGTCCGCTGCAACGCTTGTTCGACCGCGTCCCCTCGTCTATATCGCCCCGTTCTGCTCCAAGAAGCAGATGACGGAATGTAGTCCTGGCCGGGGATACAGGCTACCTGAGTCTATCTTCAGCCCCGCGAGTGCCGTGTCGCCCATCTTGTTCTTGGCATTGATGTTCGCTCCGGCGCGGAGCAAAACCTTCATGACGCGTATCTGCCTGCGGGCGGACAGATTGCCGTTATCCGCAGCCAACATCAGCGGTGTGCTGCCGGTGTCATCTGTCTCGTTCACGTCCGCGCCGTGGGCGACGAGCAGTTCGGTAAGCGGCACATCGCCACCGGAGACAGCCAGCATGAGCGCGTCAACGTCGTTGTAGAGGACGCTCCGATGGCGAATGTCCGCCCCGCTCGCGATAAGCAGCCGGGCGACGGGGTTTCGCCCGTCCCTCGCCGCCAACATGAGGGCAGTCCACCCGTTCTGCTGTGTGGTGTTGATGTCTGCCCCGTGAGCGAGCAGAGTCCTGACTTGCACGAGATTACCCGTTTCCGCCGCCCGCCGGAAATCCCTATCGTGGGCCGAGCCGCAGAAGAGCGCCAACAATGTGGTCCCATATAGTAAGCACGTTCCGGCTATGGTACTACCTCCGTCTCAGGCGTCCCGCCTACTTCGGCGCGGTCGAACGGTAAAGCTCACCTGCGGCACACTGCCCTGCAAGCGGATTGCCGACGCAGGGCGCAAGGCGGCAGTGTGGCGTCAGGTGCAGCGGTTTGTTAGGCGGCTTGGTCGCGGTAGCCTCCGCACAAAACACACCAGTAAAAAGTCTCGCCCTCACGGGTCAGCAGCACTGCCCCCTTTTGTCGGCACACTGGACACTCTTTCTCTTTGCTCTCATCTTCGTCTGCGCTGTAGCCGCAGGAATTGCAATACCAACTTGTCTGTTCTTTGCCGTCAACATCATAAATCCCCCACGTCATACGCTGCTTCTGACATGATGGACATAGAACTTGCGCCATAAGAAAACTTTCTGGCAAGACGCCTAACGGCTGCGCTCACAGGCACACCTGCTACGCCATGCCAAGCAAGGGAGGCTTAGAGCCTCTAACAAAAATGCTTGGCTGGGTACAACCCCGTTATGGCAAAAGAACTTGTGAGTGATGCTTTGTGGGCAGTGGTCGAGCCGCTTCTGCCGCCGCATCGTGCCCAGCCTGGCAAGCG
>JAABUQ010007880.1_pt1 | contig 15189 bp, 13 predicted proteins | sample 5560001 | NCBI WGS metagenome assembly JAABUQ01 (sample SAMN10711888, study PRJNA513371) | rock metagenome | isolation source: Antarctica rocks | place: Antarctica: Victoria Land, Finger Mt nord | collected 2015-12-18 | reverse complement strand
GCGCAGGCCATGGGGGAGGCGCAGGCGGCCATCGCCATGACCCTGGCCTGGGTGCGGCAGCGCCGGGCGTTCGGCGCGACGCTGTGGGACAAGCAGGCGATCCGGCAGAAGCTGGCGATGCTGTCCGCCAAGGTGGAGGCCGCCCGCCGCCTGGTGTACCACGCCGCCTGGCTGGACGCGCAGGGCCGGGACTGCGTGCGCGAGGTGTCGATGGTGAAGGCACTGTGCGGCGAGCTGGTGAACGAGGTGATGTACTCGTGCCAGCAGTTCCACGGCGGCATGGGCTACCTGCGCGAGAGCGCCATCGAGCGCATGGTGCGCGACGCTCGCATCCAGTCCATCGGCGGCGGCGCCACGGAGGTGATGCTGGAGGAGGTTGCCAAGCGGCTGCCGGAGTAGCGCCCCGAGAGCCATCGCACGCGCCGGGCCGTCCTGCCCGCAGGGCGCCGGCGGGTTACACAATCCCCGCGCGGCCACACATCGGCTCAACCGGCCGCACCAGCCGCCGGGCGATGGAGCCATGATGCCTGACCCAACCCGCCTTCTGATCGCGTTCTACTCACGAAACGGCTCCGTCGAGCAGCTTGCCGTCGCCGCGGCGGAAGCCGGGCGGGAGGCCGGGGCGGAGGTGCGCCTGCGCCGGGCACGGGAGGTCGCGGATGAGGAGGCCATGAGCCACGCCGAAGGCTGGCTGGAAAGTGCCCGGCGGCAGAACGCCCTCTATGCAGCCCCCACCAAGGATGACGCCGAATGGGCCGACTCCATCCTGTTCGGCACGCCCAGCTACTTCGGCAGCATGGCGACGGAGCTGAAGAACTTCCTCGACCAACTGGGTCCGCAGTGGAAGCGGGGCGCGCTGTCCGGCAAGACCGGCGGGGCGTTCGCCGTCGCCTCCTGGCCGCATGGCGGGTCGGAGGTGGTCACCCTGTCGATGTATGCGCCCATGGCGCACCTGGGCATGGTGATCCTGCCCATGGGCTATACCGACGAGGCCATGCTGGAAGCAGGATCGCCTTACGGCGCCTCGGCCATCGTCGGGTCGGATCACCAGCCGCCGAGCGACAAGGACCTGGACGCGATCCGGCATCAGAGCCGCCGCATGGTGGCCATCACCGGGGCGCTGATCGCCGCCGGGGAGATGCCCAGCCGCCGCGCGTAGCAGCCTGCACCTGGCTGCAGGCGCGGTGGCGGATATGGCCCGCAATCTTGCAACGACCTGATTTGTGGTCTTTTCCGGCCCGCTCCGGGGCGATACACCGTGACGGGCGCCCGGACCCTAGTCGGGGTGCCGCGCAGATGGCCGCGCGCATGGTCGCGCAAACGGAAGGAACAGCACGGTGACGACGATGCCCTCCCCCCCGTCCTCCGCTTCATCCTCCACCTCGCTGTCGTCCCGCTCCCTGCTGGAGCGGCTTTGGTCCACCATCGCCGACCGTGGGCGGTCCTATGCCGACGTGCTGCAACCCGACGCGTCGGCGACGCCGCTGAAGCGCGCGCAGGAACTGGCGGCGGCACTGCTCTCCGAACGTGGCGAGGCCTCCGGGGCCGCAGTGGCACGGGAGCTGTCCCTGGCCCTGCAGGAACTCGGCCCTGCGGACCGGCTGGCCTTCTACCATTACCTGGCGGAGAACTTCCTGCCGTCCGAGCACCGGTTGCGCCAGGCAGCCGAAGCCTACCTGGCCGATGCCACGTCCGAGAACGCGGCGCAGCTTGCCGAGGCCGCCGACCCGGCCCGGCAGGAGCTGCTGCGCCGCATCAACATGGCGCCGGGTGGCACCGCGTCGCTGGTCGCGATGCGCAGGGAGCTGCTGGACCATCTGAGCGCCGAGCCGTCGCTGAAGCCGCTCGACTACGACCTGCGCCACCTGCTGGGGTCCTGGTTCAACCGCGGCTTCCTGGAGCTTCGCCGCATCGACTGGCAGACGCCCGCCGCGGTGCTGGAAAAGCTGATCACCTACGAGGCGGTGCACGAGATCGTCGGCTGGTCCGACCTGCGGCGGCGCCTGGCGCCGGACCGCCGGTGCTTCGCCTTCTTCCATCCCGCGCTGCCCGGCGATCCCCTGATCTTCGTCGAGGTCGCGCTGACCCAGGGCCTGGCCTCGGCCGTCCAGCCGTTGCTTGCGGCAGACGGCGACGAGCGGGCCGACCGGGCGCGCGAAGCCGGGGCGGACACAGCGATCTTCTACTCGATCTCCAACTGCCAGGACGGGCTGCGCGGCGTGTCGTTCGGCAACTTCCTGATCAAGCAGGTGGTGGCGGAACTCAAGGCCGAGTTGCCGGGGCTGGTGCGCTTCTCGACGCTATCGCCGGTGCCGGGGTTCCGCCGGTGGCTGGGCAAGCGGCTCGCCGGCGCGGACGTGTTGCGGGACGACGAGGCGACGGCCTTGCGCCTCGTGGCGGGGGAGGGAGGGGATGACCCCGCGGTGGACGACTCCGCGGCCGTCTTCCGCGCGCTGGGCACGGAGCGGTGGTGGGAGGATGCCCCGCTTGCCGAGGCCTTGCGGGCGCCGCTGACCCGGCTCTGCGCCGCCTACCTCACCGACCCCGGCGAGGGCGGGCGGCCCGACCCGGTGGCGCGCTTCCACCTCGGCAACGGCGCGCGGCTGGAGCGGGTGAACTGGCTGGGCAACGTGGCGCCGCGCGGGATCGAGGAGTCCTACGGCCTGATGGTCAACTACCTGTACGACCCCGAGCAGATCGAAGCCAACCACGAGGCGTTCGTCCGCGGGGTGGTCGTGCGGTCCGCCGCCGTGGACGCCTTGCTGGCGCCCGCACGCCCGGCCGCCGCTCCGGTTGTGCCGCGCCGCAGCCGGAAGAGCTGAGGGTCCAGCGGCGAGTTCATCGCAACAAAGTCCATTGCTGCAATAAGAAAATAGGGAGGAAAAACGGATGTCTGAAGGATTGGTGCAGGGCGTGGTGCCCGTCGCGGACCGGCGCACCCCGCTCAACCGCCAGCAGATCGTCGGCTTCTGGGCCGCCTGGTTCGGCTGGATGCTCGACGGCATGGACTCCGTCATCTACGCGCTGGTACTCGGCCCCGCGCTGACGGAACTGCTGCCGCGGTCCGGCATCGCCGCGACGCCGGGCAACATCGGCTACATCGGCTCGCTGATGTTCGCGCTGTTCCTGGTCGGCTGGGGGCTGTCGTTCATCTGGGGGCCGATCTCCGACCGGTTCGGCCGCACCAAGTCGCTGGCCGCCACTGTGCTGGTGTATGCGGTGTTCACCGGCGCCGCGGCCTTCGCGCCCAACGTCTATGTGCTGGCCCTGTTCCGCTTCCTGGCCGGCATCGGCGTCGGCGGCGAGTGGGCCATGGCGGGCACCTACGTCGCCGAGGCCTGGCCGGAGGACCGCCGCAAGATGGGCGCAGGCTACCTGCAAACCGGCTACTACTTCGGCTTCTTCGTCGCGGCGGCGCTGAACTACACCGTCGGCGCGTCGCTGGGCTGGCGCGCGATGTTCCTGTGCGGGCTGGTGCCGGTCGTCGTGTCCATCGCCACCCTGTTCGGCGTGAAGGAGCCGGAGCGTTGGGAACACCAGCACCAGGTCGAGGGCGCGGTACGGGAAAGGCGCAAGAACCCGTTCGCGGTCATCTTCGGCCCGCGCTACCTGCGCCAGACCATCACGATGTCGGCGCTGCTGACCATCGCCATCGTCGGTCTGTGGGCCGGAGCCGTCTATGAGCCGACGGCCATCGTCTTCCTGTCCCGCCAGGCGGGGATCGCCGCGCCGGATGCGGCGAAGCTGGCGTCGGCCGGCACGGCGCTGCTGTCGGTCGGCACGGTCCTGGGCTGCATCGCGGCGCCCTGGCTGGCGGAGCGGTACGGCCGGCGTTCGACGCTGGCGGCTTACTACGTCGGCATGATGATCACGATCGCGGCGGCGTTCGGCTGGGCGTTCTACCTGCCGGTCGGGTCGGCGCTGCCGGCGTTCATGACGGTGCTGTTCTTCCTCGGCATGTTCGGCGGCAACTTCGCGATCTTCAGCCTGTGGCTGCCGGAGCTGTTCGGCACCGAGGCCCGGGCAACGGCGTTCGCGTTCTGCACCTCGGTGGGGCGGTTCATCGGCGCGGGCGTCAACTTCGCCCTGGCGGGGGCGGTGGCATCGATGGGCACGCTGGGCACGCCGGTGGCGGTCACGGCGGTGGCGTTCGGCGTCGGCCTGCTGGTGATCCCGTTCGCACGCGAGACCCGCGGCGAGGTCCTGCCCGAGTAGCCGCCGGCCGCAATGCCGCGCCATGCAGGGCGCAGGTCGGAACGGACAGGTCAGGACCCTCGAACCCGGCGATAGCAGAACAACCGTCTCGGACCGGTTCCGGCTCCCTCTCCCTCCGGGAGAGGGAGCAGGCAGCGTCCTTATGCAATATGCGCTTGCCCTGCCCGAAGGCGGAGAGAGCCGCCGACGCGGTCCTCGTCCCATGTGCAACACCTCTGACGGCATAGGATAGCGGGGCCACCCGGCCGGGCAGATCAGGGGTGGACGCGCGCCATGGTTCCTGTTGGGCTGGCGCCCCCCACGCTTGCGCCAGCGTTCTGTTCCAGGAGCCTGCCCTATGAACCGCCCCCTCCGCGCCGCGATCGCCGCTGCCGCCCTGCTGGTGTCCGGCTGCGCCGCGCCCACCCAGGTCGCAAAGGCCCAGGCCGTGCGGGTTCAAGGTTCAGGAGGCGCCCCGTTCAGCTTCGCCCCCTTGGTCAAGCGCGTCGTCCCCGCCGTGGTCAACATCACCGTCACCGAGGCCCAGGCCCCCGTGGACGCCAGCGCCGTCATGCCGCCGGAACTGCGCGGCACCCCCTTCGAAAAGCAGTTCCGCGACCGCTTCCGGGGCCGCAAGGAGCAGGTGCTCGGCGCCGGCTCCGGCTTCATCATCGACCCCAGCGGCCTCATCGTCACCAACAACCACGTCGTCGGCAAGGCCGACAAGATCATCGTCGCCCTCTCCGATGGCACCGAGCTGCCAGCCCGCCTGATCGGCTCGGACGACCTCACGGACATCGCCGTCATCCGCGTGAACAGCCCGACGCCGCTGCCCTACGTGGTGTGGGGCGACAGCAACGCCGCCGAGGTCGGCGACTGGATCCTGGCCGCCGGCAACCCCTTCGGCGTCGGCACCTCGATCACGGCCGGCATCATCTCCGCGCGCGGCCGCGACATCGGCGCCGGCCCGTTCGACGACTTCCTGCAGATCGACGCGCCGATCAACCCCGGCAACTCCGGCGGACCCACCTTCAACATGGAGGGCCAGGTGGTCGCCGTGAACACCGCCATCGTCTCCCCCACCGGCGGCTCGGTCGGCATCGGCTTCGCGGTACCCAGCGAGATCGCGCAACGCATCGTCGCCGACCTGCGCGACAAGGGCCGCATCGACCGCGGCTGGCTCGGCGTCTCCGTGCAGGACGTGCAGGGCGCCACCGGCCGGGTCGCCGGCGGCGGCGTCGCCATCGCGGGGATCGACCGCACCGGCCCGGCCGCCCGCGCCGGCCTGCGCCCCGGCGATGTCGTGCTGACGGTCAACGGCGACCGCGTGGACAGCGCCCGCAGCCTGATCCGCGCCGTCGCCGCCACCCCACCCGGCAACGGCGTCCGCCTGGTGGTCCGCCGCGCCGGGCAAACGCTGGACGTGCCGGTGACCGTCGGCCGCCGCCCCGCGGAGTCGCCCAGCTAACCATGCGCATCCTGCTCGTCGAGGACGACAAGGACGTGGCAGGCTTCGTGCTGAAGGGTTTGCGCGAGGCCGGCCACATCGCCGAGCACGCCGCCACCGGCCGCGACGGCCTGTTCCTGGCCGCCAGCGAGGCCTTCGACGCCATCATCCTGGACCGCATGCTGCCCGGCGGCGCCGACGGCCTGCGCGTGCTCGAGACCCTCCGCGCCCAGGACAACCAGACCCCCGTGCTGTTCCTGTCCGCGATGGCCGGCGTGGACGAGCGGGTGCGCGGCCTCAAGGCCGGCGGCGACGACTACCTCGCCAAGCCCTTCGCCTTCAGCGAGTTGCTGGCCCGTGTGGAGGCGCTGCTCCGCCGCAGCCGCGGCGCCGGCCCGGACACGCGGCTGCAGGTGGGCGACCTGGAGATGGACCTGCTCTCCCGCGCCGTGCACCGCCGCGGCCAGCGCATCGACCTGCAGCCGCGCGAGTTCCGCCTGCTGGAGTACCTGATGCGCCACGCCGGCCAGGTCGTGACCCGCACCATGCTGCTGGAGGGCGTATGGGACCTGCACTTCGACCCGCAGACCAACGTGATCGACGTGCATGTCTCCCGCCTGCGGCAGAAGATCGACAAGCCGTTCGACACGGCGCTGATCCATACCGTCCGCAGCGCCGGGTACATGCTGCGGGCCGGCTGAGGCGTCCCTTGACCGGAAACGCCGCATCGGCCGGAAACACCTCGTCATTTCGAGCCGCGCTTACGGCATGGCAATCCAGGGGCGGCGAGGGCTACTCTGACCGTCCCTGGATCGCCTCACAATGACAACTCCCCCGGCGACCAGTTCCTGAATGCGGGTCCTGCGCTCCGCCGGGGTACGGCTGGCGCTAGCCTATGGCGGCCTATTCGGCATCAGCGCGCTAGCCCTGGTGCTATTCCTATGGTGGGCCATCACCGCCCTGCTGACCAACCAAGTGGACGCGGCCATCCGCGCCGACGCCCAGGGTCTGGCCGAACGCTGGCAGGACGGCGGCCCGGCCGCGCTGCTCGCCACCATCCAAAGCCGCCTGGCCGCCAACGTGGACCCCGACGCGCTCTACTTGGTGCTAGACCCCTCCGGCCGCAGCATCACCGGCAACCTCGGGTCCTGGCCGGCGGAGGTGCAAACCATCGGCTCCACCTATGAGATCGCCGTCCAGCACGACGGCCACACCAGCCTGGCCCGCCTGCACCGCTTCGAGCTGCCCGGCGGCTACGCCCTGCTGGTCGGCCGCGACGTGCAGGCCCGGGCAGCCCTGCGCGGCCTGCTGACCGACACCCTGGCCTGGGCGCTGCTGCTCGGCGCCGCCCTGGGCACCCTGGGCGGCCTGGCGGTGCGCCGCCTGTTCCGCCGCATGCTCGGCGGCGTCGCGGCAACGGCAGCGGCGATCCACGGCGGCGACCTCAGCCAGCGCGTCCGCCTGTCCGGCCGCGGCGACGAGTTCGACCAAGTGGCCGCGGGCATCAACGACATGCTGGACCGCATCGCCGTGCTGATGGACGGCGTGCGCCAAGTCGGCAACGCCATCGCCCACGACCTGCGCACCCCCATCACCCGCGCCCGCGCCCGCCTGGAGGACGCCGCCGCCCACCCAGGCTCCGACCTGCAAGCCGCCGTCGAACGCGCGGTTGCCGACCTGGACGGCATCACCGCCATCTTCCAGGCGCTGCTGCGGATCGCCGAGATCGAGGCCGGCACGCGCCGCTCCGCCTTCGCCCCGCTGGACGCAGCGCCGCTACTGACCGGCATGGCGGAGCTGTACGGCGCCGCCGCAGAGGAGCATGGCCTGCGGCTGACCCTGCAAGTCCCAGAGGCGCTGCCGCTGCAAGGCGACGCCGAGCTGATCGGCCAGGCTGTGGCGAACCTGCTGGACAACGCGATCAAGTTCTCCCCGCCCGGCGGCGCCGTCACGCTTGCAGGCGAGCGGGCCGGCGCCGCCGTGCAGGTCACGGTCACCGACACCGGCCCGGGCATCCTGCCGGCCGACCACGCCCGGGCGGCGGAACGCTTCTTCCGCGGCGAGGCCGCGCGCCACACGCCGGGCTTCGGCCTGGGCCTGACCCTCGTGCAGGCGGTGGCGCACCTGCACGGCGGCACGCTGGCCCTGGCCGACAACGGGCCGGGCCTGCGGGCCGTCCTGACCTTGGGCGCATCCTCGTCGCCTGGCGCTTCCCTGATCCATCAAGCAGTCCATGAGGCGTCGCGCCATGACCGACCGCCCACGACTGACCGCCCATGACCGATCACCCATGACTGGCCACCCATGACTGACCACCAAGTCCCCTTGATCACCTATGACCTCGCGCCGCCGGACGGGCACAACGTGTTCCGGGAGCACTTCGGCGCCCTATCGGACGAGGACTGGTGCCTTCTGCTGGCACGCTCCGTCACCGAACCCGTCATCGACGGCGTTCAGTTCCCCGCCTTTCCGAACGACAACATCCAACGCCACGTCCACGGCAGCTTCGGGGCTAACGCCATCACGGAGGCGTCGGATTTCTTCAAGTTCGTCAAGGCGAACACCTACCGCACCGCCCCGGCCGCCCTCGGCAAGCGCATCCTGGATTTCGGCGCTGGCTGGGGGCGGACCATTCGCCCCTTCATGCGTGACTTCGAGTTCGCCGACCTCTACGGCTTCGAGCCAGACTTCCTGTTCTGCACCCTGGCAAGATCGCTCAACCCCTACGTCGCCTTCCTCTCGGACGCCCCGACCCCGACCGGCCGCCTCCCCGGCCAATTCTTCGACCTGGCTTGCAGTTGGTCCGTCTTCTCCCACCTGTCCCCGGCCTCGGCAGCACTCTGGCTACAGGACCTCGCGCGCGTGCTGGTCCCCGGCGGCTCCCTGGTGTTCACCACCTGGGGCGCCCGCTTCCTCCAGCGCCTGCAGGACGACGCCGCCGCACGGGAACGCGGACAGGGCATCGACTGGTATTCAACGATCTGCCTCGACGCCGCCGGCTCCATCGAGCAACGCATCCTGGACTACAACCGCGGCGAGTTCGTCTGGTTCACCAACGGCCAATCGCTGCTCTACGGTGAGGCTTTCGTCAGCGAAACCGCCCTGACCCGGCTGATCGCCCGCCGCCATCTCCCCTTCGCGCTGCAAGCCGTGGACACCTCCAGCCTGGGCCAGGACGCCTTCGTGCTCAGGCGGCTATAGGTGCGCTCTCCCGCCGGAACGTCAGCACCAGCACGTCGCGGTGCGCGGGCCGGGCCGGGTCCAGCGGCTGCACCGGCGTCACCCCATGGAACACCCGGTGGTCATCCACCAAGGCCGCGTCCATCGGCGCCTCAAGCGTGAAACTGCCCAGCAGCCCCCGGTCCAGCCCATGGATGCTGGTGGTGCCGGACGCGATGTTGACCCGTCCGACCATCAGCACCAGCACCCAGTCCACCCCGTCCTGGTGCATCCCCTCCGGCGTCGGCTGGCCCGACTGCCCCGGCCGCGCCTCGATGCGGAACTGGTGCGCCTCGACGTGCCAGCCCGGCGCCGGCGTCAGCCCGTCGAACAGCGCGTGGCAGGTCCGCAGGATAGCCTGGAACGCCGGACCGTCCGCGGCGGCGTCCGTCACTGGATCGAACCAACGCGCGATGCCGCCATTCAGCGCGTTGAAGTCGCGGCTTTGGTAGTGCGGCTGCGCCGGCTTGCGCTGCACCCCGGCGGCCGACACGGCGAATGCGGCATGGCGGCGCTTCCGGTAGCGTCCGCCATCGGCCATGTAGGTGTCCATCCCGAGGTCGTCCCAGCTCCGGGCAAACCCTTCCCAATCCCGCAGCCCCGCCGCCGCCAGCACGGCGCCCATGTCCGGCTCGTGCACGAACACGAACCCGGCCTCGCGCAGCGCACCAGCCCAGGCGTCCAAGCCAGCCGCCTCCAAGCTCGCCGTCTCCGGGTCCGCCTTCCCCAAGCCAGCCATGTCCAAGCCCGTCATCCCACCCGTTCCTTCAATGGCGCCCCAGCCTTCACTGGTTCCCCAGCCTTCACTGGTTCCCCAGCCTTCACCGCTTCCCCGGCCTTCACCGGCTCCGGCTCCCCGACCGGCTCGGCGACCGGCGCCGGGATGCTGCTCAACGCCCGGTGCGACGTGAGCGGGCTGTCGATCCCCAGCTTGTCGAACCGTTCCTTGACCCGGCGGTTCAGCTCCCGCGCCACCGACCACCGGCTGGCTGGCTGCGTCTTCAGCCGCACCCGCAGCACCCAGGCCAGATCGACGAACCGGTCCACCCCCATGACATCCAGCGCCTCCAGGATCAGCGACGCCCATTTCGGATCGGACCGCATCTCCGCCGCCAGGTCGCGCACCACGTCGATCACCGGCCCGGGCTCCTCGTTCAGCCCGACGCTGATGTCCAGAAGGGCATAGCCATAATCCCGCGTCTGGTTGGTGACAGTGGTGACGGCGCTGAACGGGATGATATGCACAGCGCCATCCAGCGCCCGCAGCCGGATGGTGCGGATCGACAGCGCCTCGACCGTGCCGCTCAGCCCGCCCAGCGTCACCACGTCCCCGACTTGCATCGCGTTCTCCAGCAGCAGGAACAGCCCGGTGATCAGGTCCTGCACCAGCTTCTGCGAGCCGAAGCCGACCGCGATGCCCACCACCCCCGCGCCCGCCAGCAGCGGCGCGATGTTCACCCCGATCTCGCTCAGCACGATCAACCCGACCACGATGACGATCGTCACCAGCAGGCTGGTCCGCAGCATCGGCATCAGCGTCCGCAGCCGTCCGGAGCGTGCCAGTTGCCCCGCCTCCGACAACTGGCTCAGGTGCCGCTCCAGCCCGGCATTCGCCCCCTCCCAGACCAGGATGGCGATCAGCACGGTGACGCCGGTCAGGACCGCGGCGGAGAGGATGCGGCTGCCCAGGTCGCCCTGGCTGAACCAGGACAGCGGCCCGAAGCCCCAGGCCTGCAGCAGCGCGATCACCGCCGCCGCCCACAGCATCGACACCACCACCAGGCGGAGCACCGGAAAGTAGAAGCCCGCCCGCGCCCCCAGGCCCGGATGCCGGGCCGCGAGGGCGGCCGAGGGCCGCATCGCCCGCTCCAGCCCGCCCAGCAGCACGACGCCCAGCAGCCGTGCGCCGATCACCACCGCGCAGGTGACAAGGAAGAACTGGATCAGCCGGGTGTAGCCGTCGCGCAGCTCCACCGCCCAGACCACCCACAGCGCCACGACGGGGAACGCCGCGAGCAGGTGCCAACTATCCGCCAGCCGCGTGCGCAGGACCGCCCACACGCCGTCCGTTCCCGGCGCCGGCCGGATCAGCGCCGCCACCGGCGCGCGGGCCTGCAGGATCGCCACGACCAGGAGGATGTGCACCACCAGCATGAACAGCTTCAGCAGCGCGTCGTGCGCGGTGGCGTACATGCCGAACATCACCGCGATCTCCGTCACGGTGTAGGTGGCGATCGCGGTGACCGCGATGCGCCGGGTCCAGCGCGACAGGAATGCCGCCGCCCAGTCCGACACATGCAGCAGCCGCAGCCGGTACGGCCCGGGCGCCACGAGGAATGCCATGATGCGAAGTATGGACTGGCACAGCACGACGGCATTCAGGACGGCGCGGATCACCAGTCCCGTCGTCGCAGGCTGCCCGATGCGGGTGCCGAGCAGCAGGCCGACGCAGGCGGCGAATGCGGCAACCGGAACCAGGTCGAGCAGCAGCCGTCCCAGCAGGTATGGCAGCCGCGACAGGGTGCCGATCGTTTGGCTGAACCGCTGGCCGGCTTCCCGCTGCCCGGCCATGCCAGCGTTGGCAGGCAGGAGGTCCGCGACGTCCCGGTCTGCATTGCCTGGGTCTGCATTGCCTGGGTCTGCATTGCCTCGGTCTGGGTTGCCTGGCGCCCACGCCTCCAGCGTGGCGCGCAACCGGCGCAGCACGCGCGCCGTCCCCCACTGCACCAGCAGCCCGGCGGCGATGGCCAGGGCCAGCTTGCCCGCCGTGTCCAGCAACCGCGCCCGTGTGACGGGATCGGCGGCCTGCGTCTCCACCCAGCGCCACAGCAGGGGCAGGTCGTTCATCGACTCCACCGCGGCCGTAAGCTGCGACCCGGCATCGGACAGGCTGGCCGAGGCGCGGTCCACGATCTGCGCGGCCAGGCTGTCCGGCTCCAGCGGGATGACCTTTGCCGCCGCAGGCTCGGCTGGCTTTGCAGCGGCAGGCTCCGCGGGCGGCACGGCGGCGCCCTCGGCCGTTGCGGGCGGGGCCGTTGCAGACGTGGTTGTTGCAGGCGGGGTTGTTGCAAGCGGGGCTGTTGCAGGCAGGCTGGCGGCGGGCGCTGCCTTGACAATGGTTTCCAGCGTCGCGGCGAACTCGGCCCGCCGCTTGTCATCCCGCAGCAGCCCGAGCACCTGCTCCGCCTGGGCCGGCGAGATCGCGGCGGCGGCAGCAGCAGGCGCCGGCGTGGGCGGCGCCGGGCTGGGTCCAACGCGGGACGGGGCGACGGGGATCGGCAGGGCCTGCCCCGCCGCGGCGCCTGCCCAGCAGACCGGGATCGAGAGTGCCAGCAGCAGCGGCAGCTTGTGGAGGACATGCGGCATGAGGCGGAGCAACACCCACCCTCAGAAGGTGTCAACCCGCCGCAGAACCGGCGCCCGCAGCCCAGGGCCGCCCCCCTGCTCCCTCCTCCGCCCCCTGCTCCCTCCTCCGGGGGAGGGCGTCAGGTCAGCAGGCGGTCGATGGCCAGCGCCAGCCGCACGTCCCGGTCCGACAGGCCGCCCGCGTCGTGCGTCGTCAGCACGATGCCAACGCGTCCATAGGTGTTGGACCACTCGGGATGATGGTCTTGCGCCTCTGCCAGCAGCGCCACGCGGGCCATGAAGCCCCAGGCGCCGCTGAAGTCCGCGAAGCGGAAGTCCCGCGCCAGCGCATCGCGGTCCGGCAGGACGCGCCACAGCGGCAGGGTGCCCGGCAGGGCGGCGCGGGCGTCTGGCGGCAATGTCTGCATTTGTGTTGCTTTCCCGGCCGGGTTGGGGCGGATACGCGCCATGCCGACCTATACCCTGCCACCCGCCGCCGAGGATATCGCCGACCTCGCCGACCGCGCACTGGCCGCCATCCCGTCAGCCCTGCGCGCGCACGTCCACGGCGTGTCGATCCTGGTCGAGGAGGTGGCGGACGACGAGACCCTGGCCGAGCTGGGCATCGACAACGCCTGGGAGCTGACCGGGCTGTACCGCGGCATCCCGTTCGGCCAGGCCGGCGCGGGGGACACCAGGCAGGCGCCCGACCTGATCCTGCTCTATCGCGAGCCGATCCTGCTGGAGTGGATCGAAACCGGGGAGGACCTGTTCCGCCTGGTCCGCAACGTGCTGATCCACGAGATCGCGCACCATTTCGGCTTCAGCGACGCGGACATCGCCGCGCTGGAATCGGATCAGGACTGATGGCTGCCCGGCGGATGACCGACCTGTTCAACAGGCCCGGGATGGCGACGCGCGTGCTGATCGCCGTCAACGTGGCGATCTTCGTAATCATGGCCCTGCTGGACGGCTCGCCGACGCCGAGCGGCCGGACGATGTTCCGCTTCGGCGCGATGTGGAACGGGGCGCTGCCGGACGGGGAGTGGTGGCGGCTGGTCGCGGCCGGCTTCCTGCACTTCTCGGTCCTGCACCTGCTGTTCAACATGTGGTGCCTGCTGGCCTGGGGGGTGCTGGTGGAACGGCGGCTCGGCACGGCCTGGTTCGTGCTACTGTATGCGGTCTCCTTGGTGGCCGGCAACCTGGTCAGCGCCCTGACCCACACCGGCCCCTACTTGGGCGCCGGGGCGTCGGGCGCCATCGCCGGGCTGCTGGGGGCGCTGCTGTACCTGGCGCTGCGGGGCAAGGCGGAGCTGCCGTTGCAGAGCGTGGTGCTGACGGTCGGGCTGAACGCGGCCTTCAACGCCAGCTCGTCCGGCGTGGACTGGCGCAACCACCTCGGCGGGCTGACGGCGGGCATCGTCGTCTGCCTGCTGCTGGAGGCCGCGTCGGGCATCTCGCTCCGGGTGTTCCGCTGCAAGTTCCCCGAGTGGGTGAAGCTGGACGCCGTGCTGACCCTGCCGGTGCTGGCGCTGCTGCTGCATCCGGAAAACCCGGTGCGCGCCGTGCTGCTGCTGCTGGAGGCGGCGCTGCTGCTGAAGGCGGTCGATCTGCTGCTGTGCCTGCGGCGCGGGGTGGCGATGGTGGCGGGCGGTTTCCTGGTGGTGCAGGTGGCACTGCTGGCCCTGCTGGCGTCCGGCGCCGGCCCGGCCGGGCTGGGCGTGGCGGCGGCGCTGGGGTGCGCCAGCGTGTGGGCGCACTGGCCGCCGCTGCGGCGCGGACTGCGCGACCAGGGCTTCATCGCCGCCGGGCTGCAGGCGGAGCGCGGGCGGGTGCGCGGACTGTAGCCCCGTCCTCAGCCCTTGTTAATCACGGGCCCGCTAGGGTGCTGGCATGCCCGCGTCCCCAACTGCGTCCCTGCCCGAGCCGGACCCGTCCGCCACGGCGCCGGACCGCTGCACGCTGCAGCATCCGGTGTTCCGCCGCTACAGGGAAGCGGTGTTCCGCCCGGCGGAGGACGATGGCGCCCCGGTCATGGTCATCCCGATGAGTGGCGCCGCCGCAGCCATGCCCCTGAGCGCCCTGCGGGCCGAGTTCGGCATTGACTCCGACAGCCCCGACGGCCGCATGCTGGCGCAGATCGCTCGGGCGCTGGATTTTATACCGGAGCTTCGGCTTGGCGACCCGCTGCCGATGGAGGTGCTGGGCAGCGGCGCCAGTTGGCATCCCAGCGCCAAGCACCAGCGCGTGGCCGAGGAGCGGCTGCGGCTGCAACTGGGCGCCACGCTGGCCGATGGCGCCCTTGGTCCCGGGCCGGCCTGGGTGCTTGCCGACCCGCAGGCGGTGCTGGCCGCCGCCGCGGAGCCCGGCGCGATCGTGCGCCTGCAATCCGCCAGCGTGGCCGCCGCCGCGGTGCTGGCGCTGCCCAATGCCGCCGCGGTGGCCCGGCTGCTGGCGGCGGCGGCGCATGAGCTGGGCTTCATCGAGGCGCTGCGCGACCGGCTGCTGCGCCGGGTCGGCGTGGTGCTGGCGCGGGCGGAGGGGCTGGTCGTTGCCATCGGCCGCAACCTGGGTGCGCTGGAGCTGCTGTCGCGCGTGCGCCGCCTGGCCGGCATTGCACACGAGCGGATACGCGCGCGCTTCACCGAGGTGGAGGTTCTGAGCGCCCAGGTGCTGGACCTGCTGCGCGACTTCGAGATCAGGCGGCTGACGATCCAACTGCACCGGGACTGGCTGTACAGCAGCCTGCGCGGCTGGGAGGACATCCTGCTGGCATGGGAAACCGCAACCGCCGGCTGGTCGCAGGAGACCTGGGTGCTGCTGCGCCGCACCTATCGTTTTCTGGCGCTGCGCTTCACTTGACTTTGGCCTTTTCAGGCTGGGTAGCATGCGGCTTCGGTGAGGCTGTCGAGGAGCGCGCGTGGGATTGTTGCCATGTTCTGGGCGTGCGGGGAGGTTGAGAAAGCCTGTGCGATCCAGAGCTG
>JAABUQ010007878.1_pt1 | contig 15194 bp, 10 predicted proteins | sample 5560001 | NCBI WGS metagenome assembly JAABUQ01 (sample SAMN10711888, study PRJNA513371) | rock metagenome | isolation source: Antarctica rocks | place: Antarctica: Victoria Land, Finger Mt nord | collected 2015-12-18 | reverse complement strand
AGACAATGTTCACCCTGCCCTACGTCCGAAGGACGTGGCCTCATCTTTGCCGGGGGTTTGTTTGCCCCCGGCACCCGACGCCGTTTGATTGACACGCCGCCCGCGCCTGTGCTAGAATGCGGACGGAGTGTTTTTACCGTGATCCCTTTGCGCGATGACCAGCCGACCAGCACATTTCCCATCATCACGGTGCTGCTGATTGCGGCGAATGTGCTGGTGTATGGGGCGCAAGTCGCGTCGGGCGGGGCGCTGAACCAGTCGTTTGCCCTGGTGCCGTATGAGGTGACCCACAACATTGACCTGGCCGGGCAGGTGATGCGCGACTCGCAGGGGCATGTGGTGGCGGCTTACGGGCTGTCCCCGCACCCGCTTTGGCTGACGATCTTCACGTCCATGTTTATGCATGGGGGGCTGCTGCACATCGGCGGCAACATGCTGTATTTGTGGATATTCGGCAACAACATTGAGGATGCGCTGGGCAAAGTGCGCTTTCTGGTCTTTTATCTGGTGTGCGGAGCGATTGCCTCCGCCGTGCAGATACTGACCGATGCCAACTCGCTTGTTCCCAATCTGGGGGCATCGGGGGCGATTGCCGGGGTGCTGGGGGCGTACTTTGTGCTGTACCCCAACGCGCGCGTGCTGACAATTGTGCCGATCTTTATCGCGTTTCTCGCGAACATTCGGGCGTACTGGGTCTTGTTTTTCTGGATCGCCCTGCAGCTGTGGCAGGGGGCTAATGGGCTGGGCATGCGGGATCAGGGCGGCACGGCGTTTTTTGCGCATATCGGCGGCTTTTTCGCGGGCATGGTGATTATTCAATTGCTGGGCGGCAAGCGCCTGGCGGTGCAGCAGCGGCGCGAGGCGCAGGGTCTGCGTCCGCCCGGTTATTAGCGGCCCCCTGCCAATCCTCTTCTCGGAACCACCGTCTTTGTCAAAAAACAACTTTCTGATTGTACTTGTTGCGCTGGGCCTGCTCGGCGGCGTGTCTTCGTTTGTGCAGCGCTGGGCGGCGGAAGCGCGCAGCCGGCGGGTGGAAATCGTCGTGGACTATGCGGATGCGCAGGCCCTGGCGAACACGACCCGGCGGGCGGCCCCGGATGTGCTCCGCGCCCTGAAAGCAGCGGGCGTGACTACGATTGCAGTCACGGAAGACACGCCGAGCACGCTGTACGGGAACGGGGTTCTGGCCTCGTACCGGCGCGACGGCGACACGACGATTTTGACGTTTTCTCCCGGCTTCCCCGGCCAGATGCCGCGCGTGCGGGAGATGCTGGCTCACAAAGCGCCGGGGCTGGCGGTCACGAGCGAGGGCGCAAACACGCTGCGGATTGGCGCGCCCTGGCCGCAGTTCAGCGGCCTGCCCATCGGCTTGGACAACGATGTTGTGACGAGTATCCGCCAGTCTGGACTGTTTGTCGCCCCGCGTTTGTCCAACTTCACTGGGGTCACGCCGGACAATATCAATTGGACAATCGTGCAGGCGCAGCAGCAGATTACTCCCCGGTCCACGGGGCCGTATATCTTCGCCGGGGCCGCCGTGCTGGGCAACCGGGGGCTTGTTCGCGCCACTGCCGATGCCCTGCGCGCTCACAATTTGGTCTATGGCAGCGTGGAATTCAGCAAGACATTCGGCGACGACGACCTGTCGCGCCTGGCCCCGGACTGCACCGTCCGTGTCCACTCCATCGGCAATGACGAGATGGGCTTGATGGACGAGCCGACGGCAGTGGAGCGCTTTGTGCGGGCGGCCCGCGAGCGCAACATCCGCGTGTGCTATGTGCGTTTGTTTCTGAGCGGCCTTGTCAGAGACCCCGATGCCATTCATGCCAACACGGAGTTTATCGGCAAGGTGGTGAAAGGCATTGGGGGCGCGTATACAACGACATCAGGGCCGCTTGTGGTTGCGCAGGCGCATCCGTTTCGTGACGACCCCACACCGGCGCTCTGGGCGCGTCTCCTCATGGGTGTCGGCGTGATGGCGGGCGCGGTTCTATTGCTGCGCCTGTTTTCGGGGCTGGACGGGCGAGCGTTTGGCATTGTGCTCACACTGGCGCTCCTTGTTGGTATCGGGCTGGCGGTGCCTTCTATCGGCGTCAAGGGCCGCGAGATTCTGGCCCTGCTGGCGGCCTGCACGTTTCCCACGCTGGGCTTGTGCTTTTATGCCCTGCCGCGCGCCTCGCATTCTTTAAGTTTACGCAGTGGGGCCGTGCTGGGCCGGGCATTTGCCGCGTATGCACGCATGACACTGGCGACTGTGGCGGGTGTCGTGTTTGTGGTGGGGCTGCTGTCTGGGCGCTTGTTCCTATTAAAAGTGGATGCGTTCCTGGGCGTCAAGCTGGTGCTGGTGGCTCCCGTAGTCCTGGTGCTGGCCTATTACGGCCTGGGACTGGCCCCGCTTGGCCTCGATGCGGGCTGGACGGCGCGCGTGGAGCGGGTGAAGCAATCGCTGGCGTCTTTGTACGCGCAGCCTTTGCTGGTTGGGCAGATTGTGGTGGGTCTTGTGGCGCTGGTGGCGCTGGCATTGTTTGTCGCCCGCAGCGGCAACGATCCGGGCGTGGGCGTCAGCGGCACAGAGTTGAAAGTACGCTCCCTGCTGGATAAGTATCTGCTGGTGCGCCCGCGCACCAAAGAGTTTTTGCTGGGGCATCCCGCGCTGTTTGTCGCGCTGGCATCCGCGTATGCCCAGCGGTTCCCCCGCATCATTCTGCCGCTGCTGGTGGTGGGAGCTGTCGGGCAGTCGTCGCTGCTGGACACGTTCTGCCATTTGCACACGCCCTTGTTTATCTCCGTCCTGCGGGGCCTGATCGGGTGGGCATTGGGCGCGATTATCGGGGCGATTGTCTGCGTTCTACTGGGCCGCGAAGCCCCCGCAAAGGCGGCTGTGCGTGTCTGATACTCGTCGCCCCCGCCGCATCCTGCTATCGGGCTATTACGGCTTCGCCAATGCCGGGGATGAAGCCGTGCTGGCGGGACTTGTCCTGTCCCTGCGCGCGGCTGACCCCCACATACAAATCACTGTCCTCAGCATCAACCCGCGCGAAACTGAACAAACACACGGCGTCCGGGCCGTGCATCGCTACCGGCCCCAGGACCTGCTGCCCGCGCTTGCCCGCACGGACTTGCTGCTTTCGGGCGGCGGCAGCCTGCTGCAAGACGTGACCAGCGCGCACGGCATTGTGTATTATTTGGGCGTCGTGCGGCTGGCGCAGGTGCTGGGCAAGCGGACGATGTTTGGGGCGCAGGGATTGGGGCCGCTCAGCCGGGCACGCTCACGCCGATTGGTGGCGGGTGTCGCCAATCGCCTGGACGCGGTCACCGTGCGCGACCCGGCCTCCGCCGATCTGCTGCGGGAAATCGGCGTTTTGCGGCCCCCGATTGAAGTCGCCGCCGACCCGGCCCTGCTGCTTGGCCCGGACACGTTCACTGCCCCCCATCCCGGCACTTACGGCGTCGCGCTGCGTCCCTGGCATGGGCAGGAAACCCTGCCGGCGCGGCTGGCGGCTGCCTGCCGCGAGGCGCTGCCGGAGGCGCATCCCATTCTGTTTCCCATGCAGCCGCAGACCGATACACCCATCGGGGAACAATTTGCCTCGCTGTGTCATCAGCAAAGCACAGCACGCCTGGTTTTGCCCGGCGCAGGACTGGCGGCATTGACACAGGCGATTGGCGACTGCGAGATGATGGTCGGCATGCGCCTGCACGCGCTGATTCTAGCGGCGGCGGCGGGTGTCCCCTCACTGGCCCTGTCTTACGACCCCAAGGTGGCGGCATTCATGGCCCAATCGGGCCAGGGGGATGCTGTTTACGACCTGTCGCAAGACAAAGAAGCCATGCTGCCCGTGCTGCTGTCCCGGCACTGGAAGGCCCGTGCCGAGCGCGCGCAGAGGGTGCGGGCGCATCTGCCCGTCCTGCGCGCCCTGGCAAGCCGCACGGCGGAAGTCGCGGTGTCTCTGCTGGACTAATTGTATTCATTCACAAGAAAGTGGGGATGGGTCTCATGCAAAAGTTTCATCCGGCGATGGCGCTGGCAATCGGGGCATTGGCCGCCCTTGTGGGCGGGTGCGGGGGAGGCGGCAGCGGCGGCAGCCCGGCGACTGGCGGCAACGGCGGCTCCTACCCGTACCCAAGCGGGGGCAAGAGTATCGTCCTGGGCAAAGTGGTGGACTTGGGCGGCAATGCCGTGCCCGGCGCGTCCGTGGCGGCGGATACCGGGCAAAGCGCATCTACGCTTTCTCAGGGCGGCTTCCGTTTGGACGGCATTCCGGCAGGCGTGCGCCGCATCCGTGTTTCCACGCAGCAGAACGGCACCACGTACACCGGCAGCACGCAGGTGCTTTCGCTCAGCGCGTCCCCGTCGCTGACGGTGTCCAATGCCAACGTGCAGGTATCGCCGACAGATCAGCAGGCGAACGTGACCGGCACGGTGCGCGGCCCCAACGGGCAGCCGCTGGCAGGCGCGCGCGTGTATCTGGGCGTGTTTGTGTCGCCGGGCACGGCGGCCAATAACGGCACAGACGGCAGCGTCGCCTCCCTGGTCGCCTTCGCCGACGCCAACGGCGTGTATCGTTTGGAGAACATCCCCGTGCCCACGTCGCAGTCTTCGTACACCGAAGCGGCGTCTTTGCTGGGCTACCAAAACACGCGGGTCAATGTGAACAACCTGCGGGTCGGCGAAACGCGCACGCAGGACATCATCCTGGGCGGCGCGTCGGGACAAACGGGGCCGGCCCCGGCCAATGTCGCCGCGTTTGCCTTTACGCAGCCCGGCGATATTGCGCAGGCGCATGCAGCCGGGCTTGCCGGCTCCACGTCGGCCGCGGCGGCGTATGAGCAGATACGCCGCGTGATGTCGCCTGGCTACGCGCGGCGTATCGCGCAGGGCCATGCCTCTGCGCACAGCCGCGTCAAAGCGCATGCCTCGCCGTTCGGCGCGTATGCCATTGAAGCCGACGTGTTTTTTGACAACAGCCAGCCGGACAGCGTTTCGGGCTTCCGTGTTTACAGCAGCCAGGGCAATGCGCAGCTTACGGCCTACGACTTCTTGCAGGACCCGCTTGCCAATGTTTACACCGACCTGGACCCGACTTATGTGCCCAATCAGCAGTATAATTTCGCGGTGAGCGCGGTCAATACCACCAATGGCGAGTCGGGGTTGTCCAATACCAGCGCCGTGACGCCCCTGGATGGGCAAACACTGGCCGGGCCGCAAAACGGGCAGACGACCCAGAACCCCGTTTCGGTCGCCTGGAACCATGTCAATGGCGCGGACAACTACTCGGTCTTTGTGTACCCGCAGTTTCCCGGCGTGGGCGTGACCGGAGCGCAGTACAATGCGGCGCAGGGCGCGAACAGCCTGACACTGCCCAATATGGCATCGGGCGATTACTGGCTGGTCGTGGCCGGATCGCGCGGGGACGGCAGCGCGGTGACGGTCAGCCCCATCACGCGCATCCATGTTCCCTGAGCAAAAAGAAGGGCGCGCCTCTAATGATTACTGCGTTTGATGCCAATAATCAATATTGGAGGCGGCACGCAAAAGGAGCGAGATTATGGCAGCAATGTTTCTCGCCCCGAATGGTGTTGTTGGACAGCCAACTCCGGTTTCCGCGCCGGCAGGTCTTGAGGCTCCGCAGAGTGTCAAGCTTACCAAGCGAGAAATTGAAGTACTGACCCATGTCATTCAGGGCAAATCGAGCAAAGAAGTGGCGGATACGTTGTTCGTCTCAAAGCGGACAGTGGATTTCCACCTGGCGAATGTGTACGACAAACTGCATGTGAGCAATCGCGTGCAGGCATTCCGCCGGGCCACTCGGCTTGGGCTGATCCCCTACGAAGCACAGTTCGCCGATTAGGCGGATGACGCGGAGCAGGGCACTCAATTCTGCATGTCGCAGGCAAAACCCGGACGGGAAACGCAAGTTTCCCGTCCGTTATCTTTTTGCAGGCACGGCGCTATTTTTTTGCGCACACTGCGCGGTGACTTCCATGTCCGGGCGAACGTATGGCATAATATAGGCACGTCACAGGGCGCGCCGCGGCATTTCCTGCGGGTGGCGAGCGCGTTCCCACGGCGTACCTAGTGCGTTGCGACGACGGAACAAATCGTTCCGTCGTCGGTACGGGCTTGAAACGCGGGGGAAACCCCGAAGATACGCCGGGAACAGCCGCGCGGGCCGAAGAGGCGATGGGCCTGCTTCACCCGGTCTTTGGGTGGCTTGGCACGAAACTTGCAGCGTCATGCGGCAGGCAAGGGCAAGAAGGCACAGGCCATCGCTTCGCCTGGACTTCGCCCGCCCCCGGACAAAACGGCACGCAGCTCAATTATTATGAACCAATTACAGCGATACAATCCGGCAGACCAGGTTTCCGCCGAGGCGGCTCCAACGGCTCTCGGCTTGCTGCATATTTTTTGGCGGCGATTGTGGCTGGTCGTCTTGATTGTGGCGGTCTCGCTCGCAACGGCGGCTGTTATTTCCAAGCATACGCCTAAAGCCTGGCGGGCATCAACGCAGATGCTGCTGGTGCAGCGCGCGCCGATTATGACGACATCGGCGCAGGCCAGCGCGAGCGCCCCAATGGTGGAAAGCATAGACACGCAAATCTCGCTGCTGCAAAGCCATGAGATCGCCGTGCAGGCCGCGAAGATCGCCCAGGTCAGCCCGGAAACTTTGCAAAACGCCATGACAGTCGCGCCGCCCAAAGAAACCAACCTGCTGGATGTCTCTGTGGAAGCCCCCAGCCGCGAAACCGCCGCATTGTGGGCGGACTCGCTCTGCGCGGCGTTTATCAAGTACAAGAACCATGTCGCTAAAGCCAGCAGCCAGGAGGCGATTGCCAGCCTGCAAGGGCAGACCGAGCGCGCCCGGAATCAGATGGACGCCGCCGACCAGGCCCTGCTTTCATTCCAAAAGCAAAATCATTTGGTGGATGTGCCGACCCAGGCCACCGCTGCCTTGAACCAGTATATCGCGCGGGATGCCGAAGTCTCCACCCTGCAGGAAGAATTTACGACGGCGCAGGCCAAGGCGAACGCACTCAGCGCAAACCTCGCGCAGGCCAAGAAAGCCATCAGCAGCAGCACGGTTGTCCGGGACGATACGCAGGCGCAGGGGCTGCAGGCAAAGCTTAACGAGCTGGAAGCGAAGCGTCTGGAAACCGCCCAGCGCTACAAAGCCAAGTTTCCCGGCGCGCTGTCGTCGCTGGATGCCCAGATTGCCGATACGCGAAAGCGCCTGCAAGCCTCTATTCGGGCGACCACAAGCAGCATCTCGCCCCAGTCGGAAAGCACGCTGACGGACCAGTACGCACAGGCCGCCACCGATGCGGCGACCGCCCAGGCAAAGCTCAACGCGGCCATCAAAGTGCGCGATCAGCTGAAGGCGCAAACGGTGGGCCTGCCGCAGGTCAGCATGACCGCATCCCGCCTGTCCCGCAGCGCAGACGACGCGCACAAGCTGCACGACTCATTGGAAAACGCCCTGCGCTCCGCGCAATTGGACAAAGATGTCGCCAGCGGCAATGTCCAGATTGTCCAGCATGCGTTTGTCCCGGAAGCGCCGTTCCGGCCCAACCACCAGCGTGATTTGCTGATCGGCGGGGTAATCGGCCTGTGTATCTCCCTGCTTGCCGTGCTGCTTTTGGAGCAGTCCGACCGGTCGCTGCGCTCCACGCAGGATATTCGCAAGCTGGCGTCGGGGCCGGTTGTCGGCGTGCTGCCCATGATGAACCGCACCCAGCATCGGCAGCTCCAGGCCGGGGAAACGCCGCCCCAATTGTTGGAAACGTACAACGCCGCGCGAGTCAACCTCGCCCTCGCGCTGCGTTTGGAAACGGGAGCGGACTTATCAGACCATCAGGTGATTTTGGTTTCCAGCGCGGTCGGCGGCGAAGGCAAGTCGCTGACGGCTTATGAAATGGCCTTGTCGTTTGCGCGCTCCGGCAAGCATGTGGTCTTGGTCAATGCAGACATGCGGCGCGCGTCGTCCGTGCCCGCCCTGCGCAGCGGCAAAGGGCCGGGCCTGGCGGAAGTGCTGTCGGGGCGGGCCACGCTGGCGGAGGCTTTGGTGGACTCATCCACCCACAACCTTTCGCTTCTGCACAGCGGCACGCCGGTCGGCAGTCCGATGGACCTGGTCGCTCTGCCGCAGATGCGCGAAACGATCCAAACTCTGCGGCGCGGGGCGGATGTGGTGATTGTGGACACCCCGCCTTCGGCGATTGTCGCCGATGCCCTGCTGATCGCCCCCCATGTGGACTGCCTGCTGTTTGTGATCGGGGCGGGCATGGTGGACGCGGAAACGGTGCGGCATTCGTCGGCAGCCCTTGCCGCCGCCGCGCCTAAAACGATGGCATACTTTATCAACCGCGCGCCGCGCCAGTCCAACGGCCCGCGCAACGATGCTTATGTATACCATCGGCAGGCGGCTTTGTCCGAAGAAGATGTCAACCTGCCGCGCGACTACCAGTCCACGCGCACCATGGTCTTGGAGCGCGCCCCTGCGTCCTCGCACAACGATGCCGGCGGCGGCTCCGGTGCGGATGAGCGGACGACAACAATGGTCGGCGTTTCGCCTCTGCGTCCCGCCCACGCCATTCCGGTCGGCCCCGCGCAGCCGAACGGCAGTGACGATGCTGCCGAGGACATCACGTCTACGCGCATTCTGCCCCGGATCGGCTCGCGTCTGACGGGCATTGAAGGCTCATACGCCGGGTATGGCTTTCCCCTGGCGGCGAACGGCACGGCGAAGATCGGCACGCTGCCCGACAACGACATTGTGCTGGCACGAGACGGCACGGTTTCTCAGCGTCATGCCCACCTGGTCAACAATGCGCAGGGGACGACGATCTACGACGACTACTCCACCAACGGCACCTTTGTCAACGATGTCCGCATTTGGAAGCACGAATTGACAATCGGCGACGTGCTGCAATTTGGCGGCAGCAAGTTCCGCTACGAGTAAGAGGGTTGAGTAAGAGGGATGAGTGGGGCGGGAACAGAAGTCACAGCCCCGGCGTCTAGGCATCAGCACAACAGACAACAAACTTGCCCAACCAATTGGGATAAAGCAGAGGATAACATGTCCAAAACCATTGCACTCTCACTCGCGCTTTCGCTGACGACAGGGGTGGGCGCTTTCGCTCAGCAGCCAACGACCGCGAGGCAAACAGCCTTGGCGTCCGCGCCCGCAGGCTATGCCCTGGGGGCGGGCGATGTCATCAGCATCCAAGTGATCAACTTTCCCGAACTGAGCGTGCAGCAGGCCACCGTCCCGCCCGACGGCAGGATCAGCGTGGCCCTGCTGGGCGCGCTGCCGGTGGCAGGCAAGACCACGGAAAGCATCGCCCATACATTGACCCACAAGTGGGGCGATTATGTGGTCAACCCCTCCGTGTCCGTGCTGCTGGTGCAGAAGCGCAAAGAAACTATCCAGGTTTTTGGGGCGGTCGCTCGCCCTGACACGGTGGAGTTTCAGCCGGAATTGCACGTGCTGGAGGCAGTCGCCAAATCAGGCGGGTTTGACCCGCAAAGCGACCCCAGCATGGTGACGGTGACGCATCGCAACGGCCAGCGTCAGATTGTCAATCTGTCCCACCCGGAAGTCAAAGGCGGAACCGATCAAGACATTATCTTAGGCCCAAGCGATGTGGTCTATGTGCCGCAGCGGCATACGCAGATCAGCGTTCTGGGCGAAGTCACCAAGCCCGGCAACTTGGAATACAAGGAGAACATGAACGTGCTGGATGCGCTGGGCGGGGCGGGCGGCATCAAAGACACGGCCGATTTGAGCGGGGCCACTCTGATCCATAACAACAAGCAGCAGCCGATCGACCTGAACGGACTGTTGCGCCGAGGCACGATGGGAGCCAATGTTGCACTGGCTCCGGGCGACAGCATTGTCGTGCCTGAGCTGCATAACCGAACCTATGTGTTCGGGGCGGTCGCAAAGCCGGGCTACTACGCATTCCAGCCCGGCGACCGTGTCCTGGATGCCCTGAACGGCAGCGGCGGGCCGCTGCAGACAGCCGACCTAGGCAAAGTCAACGTTATCCATATCGCCAAAGACAAACAAACCGCGCAGACACAGACCGTGGACATCGGCAAGTTCCTGACCAAAGGGGACATGCAGGCCAACGTGCCCCTGGCCGTCGGCGATGTCGTGTTTGTGCCGGACAAGAAGCACGGGGCCAGTCCCTTCGGCATCCTTAGCGGCCTGGGGCTGATCGCCAACACCGCGCGCCTGCTGGTGGGCCTCTAAGCACCGCACCAGAGCCTATTTGTGATTGATGAAGGGAAGCGTGTTGATGTCATCCGCCGATCTGGCCGTCTCCGTCCGTGGGGTGTCCAAGAACTATACAATCTCGCACAACAGCGTGCAGCACACCACGATGGCCGAAGCGCTTGTGCATACGCTTAAGCACCCCTTGCAGCGCCCCGACCGCGAGACATTCTGGGCACTGCGCGACGTGTCTTTTGAGATCCAGACAGGCGAGGTAGTCGGCATTATCGGGCGCAACGGGGCAGGCAAAAGCACGCTCTTGAAGATACTGTCGCGCATCACCGAGCCGACATCCGGGCAGATTGACCTGTACGGGCGCGTGGGCAGCCTGCTGGAAGTCGGCACGGGCTTCCACCATGAACTCTCCGGGCGAGAGAACATCTACATGAATGGCGCGATCCTCGGCATGAGCAAGCGCGAGATCACGCGCGAGTTTGATGCTATCGTGGAGTTTGCAGGCGTGCAGCAGTTTCTGGATACGCCCGTCAAGCGCTATTCTTCGGGCATGTATGTGCGGCTCGCGTTCGCGGTCGCCGCCCACCTGCGCTCGGAGATATTGATTGTGGACGAAGTGCTCGCCGTTGGGGATGCCGAGTTCCAGCGCAAATGCTTGGGCAAGATGCAGGACGTGGCGCAAAGCGGACGCACGGTACTGTTTGTCTCGCACCACATGGCGTCTGTGGCCGCGCTGTGCACCAAAGGCATGTTCCTCAGCAAAGGCCAGGTGACCTATGCAGGCGATGTCAACACGGCCATTCAGCATTACTTGGACACGTTCCAGTCGCAGGACGCGCAGAGCGAGACATCTGCCGCCCGGCGTCCTGGGTCGGGTGAACTCAGGCTGGCCTCGGTGACCCCGGAAAGCACGTTCTATGAGTGCGCCGAGGAAAAGCGCATCAAGTTTACTATTGAGCAGAAGAAGCCTTACTCTGGCAAGTACTTCATTTCGTGCCACCTGTTCAATGAGCAAGGCGTGGGCCTGGTCACCTGCGACTCGCGCTTGCTGGGCGTTTGGCTGGATGCGCAGTCGCTGTATGAGGGCGAGTTTGTTTTGCGCACGCCCTGGCTGAAGCCGGGCCGGTATCGTTTGGAGATGTTCCTGTGCGGCGGCAACATCATTGACCGCTGGGAAGAAGCGTGCTTTTTTGACATCCTGCCCCTGCTGCCCTACCCTGACCCCAGCCACCCGCATGCCACCACGGACGGCTTGATGTTTGCCGACTTTGACTGGCGCGAGGCGCCGCCGTCCGAGACGGCCCTGCCGCTGCTGCCGCAGGGCCTGTCCACGGAAGCGCGCGCATGAGCGTCGTCTTCATCAATCACCCGCTAGAAACGTGGACGCCGACCAGCAGCGGGGCGCTGGCAACCATCATCTGGCAGTGCTGCCGCCTGGAAGCCGGCCAGCCAGACCCGCCGTATGTCCTTACCCGCACGAGCCAAGAAGCGCGATTTCCCTGGGCACGCACATTCGCCATCGCCCCGCCCCCGCTGCCCACCCACCCGCTCGCCGTCAAGGCGCTGCGCGCCGAACGCAAATTGACCGGCTGGCGTCACCTGCGGCATCGAGCGTATGCGTTCCAGGTGGCGGCGATTATCGCCAAACACAAGTTAGACACGCTTCCCTTTGTGCTGATTAACGACCCTGAGATGGCGGTGTACCTGCGGCGTCGCTTTCCCCACGCCCGCATTCTGCACTGGTTCCAGAACCAATTGGAAAGCTCAGCCCGCTTCCGTGCCTTGTATGCCGAGGCTGTGGATGTCACGGCGGGCGTCAGTGATTTCACGGGCCGGTGGGTGGCGCACTACTACAGTGTGCGTAATGTCCAGACCATCTACAACGGCGTGGACGCGGAGCAATTCACGCCGCGGAGCGAGGGGCTGACTGAGACCCCGATTATCAACTTCGTGGGACGCACGGGCATTGAAAAAGCGCCGGACTTGCTGCTGCGGGCGGCTTTGCGGCTGTCCAAGACGACCCGCGCGTTTGGCGTGCAGATGATCGGTTCCAACCACTGGGATCGTTTTGAGCTGGATGACTATCAGCGCTCGCTCTTGGACTTGGTGGCGCAGTTGGAAGCACGCGGCATTGCGGTCGCGCGTCCCGGTCACATCGGGCGCGATGCCCTGCCTGCGGCCATTCGCTGTGCGCATATTCACGTTGTGCCGTCTCGCTGGGATGAGCCGTTCGGCCTGACAACCGTGGAAGGCATGGCGTCGGGCCTGGCCGCGGTCGCCTCGCGGACGGGCGGCACGCCCGAAGTGGTGGGCGAGGCGGGGCTGCTGTTTGAGCGCGACAATGCCGACGATTTGGCCGGTCACTTGGAACGATTGATTGCCGACCCTGCCCTGCGCGTCCGCTCTGCGCAAGCCGCCCGCGCGCGCGCCCTGGAGTTCCCCTGGCAGCGCACCTGGACACGCCTGCGCTCGCTGCTCGCTGTCTGACTTCTTTCCTCGCTGTCTGACTTCTTTCCCCCTCGGTTCGCACACGCACCATGAGCTTTGTTTTTATCAACTGCACGGCGGAAACGTTTACCCCCACGCGCAGCGGCGGCATTTGCTCCTGGGTGTATGAACTGGCCCGCGCCGCGCAACAGCAAGGCATCACTCCCTGGGTCATCTCCAAAAGCAGCCCTGCCCCCTCGTATGAGTGGCCCCGGCGCGTGCTCCTTGACTACCCGCGCATGCCCCGGAACAAAGCACTCAGCAAGCTGATGTATGTGCAGCGCGACCTGACCGGCTGGGGGCATGTGCGCCAGAAAGCGTATAATCTCAAGGTCGTCCGCGCGATCCGTCAGCACCACTTGCAGGACATGCCCCTGCTGCTCAACAACGACATTGAGCTGGCTGTGTACCTGCGGCGCGTGTTTCCCCGCGCCACCCTGCTGCATCAAGCCCACAACAACAACCCATGTGCGGAGAAGTTTCGGTGTCAGTTCGCCCACTCGGTCAATGTGTCCACTGCCGTCAGCGACAACTGCGGGCAGTGGAACAAAGAGTATTTTAGGCTGTCCCATGTGCCCACGCTTTATGGCGGAGTAGACATCAACAAGTTCCATCCCGCTGATGCCCCGGCGCCCGGCCCGCCGCTCATCAACTTTGTCGGGCGCACCGACCACTCCAAAGGGCCGGACTTGCTGCTGCGCGCGGCCCAGATAATAGCCCCCAAGACCCAAAACTTCCGCCTGCAAATACTTGGCGCCAACCACTATGGCTACTCCGTCCCGGATGCGTTTGAACAAATGCTTTCGGAGATGTCGGACGGCCTGCGCGCGCAGGGCATTGCCGTCGACCGGCCCGGCTTTATCGACCGCTACGCCCTGCCCGACTATCTGCGCCGCGCCCACATCAATGTCGTGCCTTCGCGCTGGGATGAGCCGTTCGGCCTGGTCACGCCCGAAGGCATGGCGTCCGGGCTGGCGACTGTCGCCTCCCGGACAGGCGGCACGCCCGAAATTGTCGCCGATGCCGGGCTGCTGTTTGAGCGCGACGATGCCGACGGCCTGGCCGCCCATCTGGAGCGTTTGATTGGCGACGATGCCCTGCGCCTGGATTATGCCCGCCGCGCCCGCGCCCGCGCCGAGCACTTCACGTGGGACAAAGCCTGGGCCGCGTTTCGTCCCCTGATCGGTGTTTAGCCATTCTTCTCGCTAAAGGATAACGCGCCCGTGCATATCTGTTTTCTCAACATGCCGATTGAGTATTATTCGCCCACGTCGGGCGGAGCCATCGCGACCATTATCATGCAGACCGCCCGTGCCTTGCTCGCGCGCGGCCACAAGGTTTCTGTTCTCACCCCCATCAATGGCGACCCGCTGTACGATGTCGGCACGGTTGTTCCCCTTGATGCCCGGCAGCGGCATGAATTGTCCCTGCCCCAGCGCGCCCTGTCCCGCCTGCGCAACAAAGCCAACCCCTGGGATTACGCCTACTATGAGTATTATCTGGGCGCGTTCCGCCGCGCCCTCCAAACCCTGACTCCAGCCCCCGATGCCGTGGTTTGCTTCAATGACCTGGTGTCTCCCAAGTACATCAAGGCGGTTCTGCCGCACGCGCGCGTGCTCGTCAACCTGCAAAACGAGCAGGGAACCCGCCAGACCGACATGACGAACTCGCTGGCCGCCATCGACACCTTTGTCGCGTGCAGCCGTCACATCCGCAACTGGACACAAAACAAATACAATGTGCCCGATGCCAAATTGACCGTCATCAACAACGGCATTGACGGCGAAGCATTCTACCCCCGCCCCGACTTTCTCGCGCCCGATCCGCGCCTGAAGGTGCTGTTTATTGGGCGCATTGACCGCAACAAAGGCCCCGACATCGCCGCCGACGCCGTGGCCGTCCTGCAGCGCGAAGGCTTGCCCGTGGACTTCACCGTGGCCGGCGGCTTGTGGTTTTACGGGCACGGCAATGAGATGGCCGACCCTTACTTCCGTGAACTCAAGGGGAAAATGGACGCCGTGCGCGCCGACTACAAAGGCCATGTCACCCGCCCCAATGTGCCCGCCCTGGTACGCAGCCAGGACGTTGTCTGCGTGCTGTCGCGCTCCCACGACCCCAACCCCCTGGTGTGCCTGGAAGGCATGGCATCCGGGTGCGCCGTGATTGGGGGCGACCGGGGCGGCATTCCCGATGCCTTCGGCGAAGCGGGCGTATTGGTCGACCCTGACGACTTTGAGGCCGTGGTCGCGTGCCTGCGCGAGTGGGCCGTCAGCCCGGACGCTTTGCGCGAGCAAAAGCAGAAGTCCGTCGCCCGCGCGTCACGGGCGTCGTGGTCAGCCAACGTGGATAAGTTGCTGCCGTTTCTGTCCGCCTAGAGCGTATGTCTTGTGCGGCCCCGCGTGAGAAAGAACCTCCCTCCCCGCTTCGCTGGGGTCCCCCCTAAAGGGGAGATAAGGAGTGTATACGGCGAGTTTT
>JAABUQ010007877.1_pt1 | contig 15199 bp, 13 predicted proteins | sample 5560001 | NCBI WGS metagenome assembly JAABUQ01 (sample SAMN10711888, study PRJNA513371) | rock metagenome | isolation source: Antarctica rocks | place: Antarctica: Victoria Land, Finger Mt nord | collected 2015-12-18 | reverse complement strand
TCTACACGTAGGGCGCGGGCTCACTTGTTACGCCCGTGCCCTACATGCTACCCTACTCTTATGAAGAAGACGAGTCTGTACCTGGACGACGCCGATCTCGAACGCTTGCGACGCTTGGCGCGTGAGGAAGGTCGGAGTCAGGCGGAGATCGTGCGCGCGGCGATCACCGCGTATGAAACCCAACCTAAGCCCGATAGAAATTTCGCTATCGACGGCGCCTGGGAAGGCGCCGGGACCTCCGTGGCGGACATCCCCGAGGAGGAACTCTTGCGAGGGTTCGGTAGCTGACACTCATTATCGACGCGGCTCCTGCACGGCGACGCCTTCACCCTTTTGCCCGCCGACCTATAGCACGGTAGGGCCGCGATAACGATAACGGCCGCGCCCGGCGCGGATCGGACAGGAGAGACGATGCGCGTCTACGAGTACGCGACGATGACCGCCGAGGAGCGCCGCGTGGTGCTCGACCGCTCCAACAAGGACATCTTCAGCAAGGAGAACATGGACGGCGTGCGCGCCATCTACGAGGACGTGCGCCGCGACGGCGACGCCGCGCTCGTGGACTACCTGCGGCGCTTCCACGACGTGTCCTTGAGCCCCCCTGAGATCCGCGTCACACCCCAGGAGATCGCGGAGGCGCGCCGCGCCGTGCCGCGCGCGGTGCGGGACGCCGTCGCCGCCTCAATCGACAACGTGCGCCGCTACAACGAGCGCCTGCTGCAGGGTAGCTCGTGGCTCGAGGAACTCGCCCCCGGCACGCTGCTCGGCGAGAAGAGCACGCCGCTCGACCGCGTCGGGCTCTACATCCCCGCCGGCAAAGGCACCTTCCTGTCCGTCCTTATCTATTTGGGGACGCCGGCCGTCGTCGCGGGCGTGCGCGAGATCGTCGTGATCACGCCGCCCGTCCGAAGCGGGGACCGCGCGGTCGACCATGCCGTGCTGGTGGTGGCCGACCAACTCGGTATTACCGAGATCTACCGCGCCAACGGCCCCTCGGGCATCGCGGCGTGCGCCGTCGGCACGAATACTATCCAGCCCGTGCGCCTGCTCGCCGGCCCCGGCTCGCCCCCCGTGCAGGCGGCGCAGCTGCTGGCGCAGCTGGAAGGGGTCAACATCGCCGGGCTCTACGGTCCTTCTGAGGGCCTGATCCTGGCCGACGACGACGCCGACCCTAGACTCGTGGCGGCCGACCTCCTGAACGAGGCCGAGCACGGCCATGACGCGGCGGCCATCCTGGTCACGCCGTCGCGTGAGCTGGTCGAGGCCGTGGGGCGCGAGGTCGCGGCGCAACTCGCGGCCCTACCGGAACCGCGCCGCTCCTACGCCCAGTCGGCGACGACCAGGTACGGCGGCGCGGTCATCACGCGCGACCTCGACGAGGCCATCGCGTTCACCAACGAGTACGCCCCCGAGCACATGCAGGTGGCCACGCGCGACCCCTTGTTCGTGGCGGGGCGCATCGAGAACGCCGGCGAGATTTTGGTGGGGCAAAACACCCCCATCTCCGCGGCCAACTTCGCCATCGGTGTGCCTACCACGCTGCCGACCGGCGGCTACGCGCGCGTCAACTCGGGCGTCACCGCGCGCCACTTCCGCAAGCGATCCTCGGTGGCCTACCTCACCCGCGGGGCCCTGGCCGGCCTCGCCGACACCACGCTGGCCCTGGCCGAGTTCGAGAACTTCCCGCAGCACGCCGCGTCGATCCGCATCCGCGGGTTGGGGACTATGTAGTAGGCTGTCAAGGCCGCGGAGACAAAAACAGAGGGCCGGGCATACGCCCGGCCCTCTGCCCCCTGCCGAAGATTACGACTGTTAGCGACAGGTCCCTTACGGGGCTTACCTGTCACGGTCTCGTGTCGCCGGCCTCCGTGGAGGCGACCCTCACTCCAACCATCGTCAGCTTAACAGCCGCACGTTAAGCGTCTACTAAGGGCAGGTTAAATCTGTGTTAAATCTCGCGGTAGCCGTGACCCAGGCGCGGCGCGCGCGCCCGCCCGGACAGGACCCAGTAGAGCAGCAGCCCGATCAGGAGCGCGGGCGCGAGCTTGAACAGCACGCCGACGAAAGCCACCGTCGCGAACAGGCCGAGCAGCACGACCGCGATCAGAAGCGGGATCGCCAACAGGAGCAGCGCCATCGCGCCGACCGCGCCCAACATCGTGCGCAGGGCGTGACTCCCGACGACCTGCTGCATCCCCATGCCCATGCTCGCGCGTCCAAAGGGCGGCGCGCCGAACGACGCCCGCCAATCCTGGCGCTCACGCGCCCTGCTCCCGTGTGCCCTGCTCCTTAGCGGCGCCCATATCCTTGCCGCATTCGTAACAGAAGCTGGCCCCACCTGTCGTCGCCTTTGTCCCGCAATATGGACAGAACATGTCCGATCCTCCTCCTACCTACGCCCTGCAAGCGGGCCACGATGACCCGCCCTCGCGACCCTTGTCGCGTCAGGGTTATGTCCACCACGCGCCATATCGGCCGGGGGCGTCGCGGCGGATTGACTCCGCCCCACGCACTTTCCATAGTAAGGGGAATCTGTGGCGCTCCTATGAGCGATCCATGGCGGTCGTGTGGCGAAGGTGTGGCGATTTTGTGACAGATACGCCTTAGTTCGCGTGACGTCCAAGGTGAAGCGCGCCTCACGATTGTGATGGCGAGCGCGTATCACAATCTCGAGGCGATCCCCAAAATGGGACAAATAGAGGCGGGGACGTATGGGCTACAATAGGGCTATGGCGCTTGACTAGCGGGCGAACGGGAACGGAGGAGGGCTTCATGCCGAAAAGGGGCACGACGACAAAGGCGCGCCAGGGGGCGCCGGCGAACGTACCGCGCCGCGCCGGCTTCGTGATCGAAGGCGGCAAGCGGGACTTCGGTATCTACATCCGCGAGGGCGCCGGCCTGGTGCGGCCACAGGTAGCCCTGTGGGTCGACGCCGCCAGTCGCTTCGTGCTGGCGACGACCCTCATCAACGCGCAGGCGAGCCCCGACGGCGGGGTCGGCGAGGCGCTGGAGGCCCTGCTCTCGGCCATCACCCCCGGCGGGACGTCCGGCCCGCCCGCGGCGGGTAGCCTCGGCGGGCCGATACAGTTCGGGGGGCTCCTGGGACAGGGGCCGGCGCCCGGCCTGCCAGAGCGAGTGCGCGTCAACGACGCCGCCCTCGCTGCGGCCGTCGAGGCGCGGCTCGGTCCGCTCGGCGTCGCGGTCGAGCACGCCGATCAACTCCTGGCCTTCGAGGAGGCGTACCAGGCGTTGGCGGAGGGGATGGGCGCCGACGAGGACGCCACGCCGCCCGAGCCGTTCGCCTGGGACATCGACCCGGTGGTGGTCCCCCCCCTCTTCAAGGCGGCGGCGCGCTACGCGCGGCGCAAACCGTGGGAACTCCTGCTCGACCACCCGCCCCTCGCTGTCGAGGTGGGCGCCGAGGGGCCGGAGCCGGGCGTAGAAACGCTCTACGCCTCGATCCTCGGCGCGGGGGAGGAAGTCTTCGGCGCGGTTTTCTACTACTCCGCCGATGGCTACCGTCGAACCGTCGATCACGGCGCCACGGTCGGCCCGAGCGAGGAGGACGTCGCCGCGGCGCTGGCCCTGATGGAGCGGTCCGGCGTCCCGGTCGACACACTCTCGACCGGCGAACTGCACGACCTCATCGCCGACGTGACGGGGACGAACATGGACGAGCAGGAGATGCGCGAGGCGCTGGAGGATTGCCTGCTCATGTTCCTGGACCAGGAAGAGGAGGCCGACCCGACCTACCTCGAGTGGTTGGCCGCGCGCGGCGTCACGTTCGCCTCGCGCCAGGATGTCCCCAGCGTCAGCCGCACGCTGCGGGGCGGCGAAAGCAGGCTGCCTGACGCCCGCGAGGCGCGCGCCCTCACCCTGGCCCTCGAAGGGCTCAACGGCTTCATCAGCAAGCACCGGGCGCGACTCGAAGACGCCCTCGCCCTACCCGACACGCTGACCCACACTACCCGCGTGGGCGAGGGGCGCGACCGCGCCGCGGTGACCGTCACGGCCCCCGCGCCCGGCTTCGCCTGGGAGGACGAAGACGACGGCGACGACGAGGACGGAGCCCCGCCGGAGCCGGCCTCGCCCGGCGTGGCCACGACGCTGTACCGCTTCCAGGTCAAGCTGGACTGGCGCAAGCGGGTCTGGCGGCGCATCGAGGTGCGCGGCGACCAGACGCTGCACGACCTGCACCGCGCCATCCAGGCCGCCTTCGACTGGGACGACGACCACCTCTACTCTTTCTTCCTAAGCGGCAAGGCGTGGGACAACGCGAGCGGGTACACCAGCCCGTATGGCGGCGAGGGCGGCCGCCCCGCTACGCGCGATCCCCTGGAAGGATTGCCGTTGCGGGAGGGGCAGCAGTTTCTCTATATCTTCGACTTTGGCGACGAACTGCGCCACATCGTCACGCTGGAGGCGATCGTCCCCGGCGGCGTCGAACCGGGCGCCGGCTACCCGCGCATCGTCGAGGGCCGCGGGGACGCGCCGCCGCAGTACGGCTAACAGACCGTCAAGCATGAGGAGAGATATGGCACAGACACACACGCCCCCGCCCGACCGCCGCGACCCGCCCGAGGCGGCCCCCGAGGGCGAGACGCTGGCGGCTTTCCTGGACTATCATCGCGCCACGCTGCTGTGGAAAGTCGACGGGCTCGCCGAAGCCGACCTCCGGAGGCCACTGACCCCGTCCGGCCTGACGCTGCTCGGCCTCGTCAAACACCTCGCCTACGTCGAGCGCTGGTGGTTCCAGGCCGTGTTCGCCGGTGAAGACGTCGACTTCCCCTGGACCGACGCGGACCCCGACGCCGACTGGCGCGTCGAGCCGGACGAGGACGCCGCAGTCATCCTCGACCTGTACCGCGCGCAGACGGCGCGTTCGCGCGAGCTCGTGGCCGGCGCTACCGGCCTGGACGACCAAGCCCGGCGCCCTCGCACACGGCCGCCAGGGCAAGCCCAGACGTTGCGTTGGATCGTAGTCCACATGATCGAGGAAACGGCGCGCCACAACGGCCACGCCGACCTCATGCGCGAGGCTATCGACGGCGCCACCGGAGAGTAGGCACCAAAGTCTTACTGAATCGCCACGCCGTTGCCTAGCATGATCGCGTCAATCCACGGTTGGCCGCACCGTGACGGCCCCGCTGCTCACACAGCCCTCGCGGCAAATCAAGGCCACGCCGCCGCCGATGAGTGGACGATTTGTATCCTCCACATCGAAGAGTTCACGGCCGTCGATCGCCGCCCGCAGTCGCCTTCCCTCTACCCGTAAGCTGAGTTCATAAGGGCGATCCAAATCCCACGCCAGCGGTGTCTCCGCCAGCACGGTGTCGCCATCCAATGCCTTCATCAGGCGCGCCATGCCGTCGTCGCCGAGCAGGAGGGCATAGTAGCGGCGCATCCCCTGCACGCGCGCCGATGCCGGCCGCCACGGCCAGGCGCGGGGTGAGCGTCGCGCCGACGCGGTAATCGGTCCACTCGCGCGCGCCCTGGATCAAGAGTCCCACGCCCTCATTCTGTATCAGGCGATATGGCTCGGCCCAGCGGGATTCGTACTGGTCGATACCGTCGACCCAGGCCCGCCGCCACATCATCCCCCCCTGTCGCGGACGCCCCAACGCCACACTGGGCGCGCCATCCCACGCCAGGTAGTCCAGATAGACGCCGATGATCTTGCCGAGCACCCCGGCATAGACACGCTCCGCATAGTTCTCCGGGAGAGACATCGAGAACTCCTTGTTGGGTGGATGAGCTAACCGGGCGGGTAAAAGCGCCGTTCACGGGTGACGCGCAACCGATCACCCGTGAACGGTCGGATGAGGGCGCGCTCGGCGTCCCCCACTATACGGGTCGCGCGGGACTCCCCGCGGTTCTACGGGCAAGCGCGGACGATGCGGCTAAGCTCATAGGTGCGGCGCGCCAGGTCGCTGATGCGTTCCTGCCCGAAGCCCGCCACACAGGTGCGTAGCGTGTCGTTGAGCGGGGTCGTCCACTTGGCGGGGAGGGCATGGGCTCCCAGCAGTAGACCGATGATAGAACCGGCCGTCGCGCCGTTGCAATCGGTATCGTAGGCGAGTTGGACGGCGATCGTGATGGCGCGCTCGAAACGCTCGGCCGCCGGCGCGGTCCCGTCGCCCCACCCATAGAGCAGGGCGGCCGCGACGACGCACGCGTTACTGATAGCGCCCTCGAAGCCGTACTGGTCGTAGCGCTCCACGATTCGCCGGCCCGTCAGGCGCCAATCGCCGTCGGAGCGGCACCAGTCCATGGTGTGCCGGATGGCCTCGGCGAAACGCGATTGGCGGGGGATGTGTGCCAGACCGGCACGGATAACGGCCTCTATGTCGAGGGACGTGAACGCCGCGGCCGTCATGGCCGCGACCCACATGGCGCCGTAGATACCGCTCTTGCGATGCGTCAGATAGGCGTCGCGCCAGGCCAACTCCGCGGCCAACGCGGGGCTGCCGGGGCACACATAGCCGTAGACATCGGTGCGAATCTGCGCGCCGATGTACTCTACTCCGGGGTTCAGGTGGCCGGTCACTGCCTCAAGGTCGATGTCCGCGGCCTCGTGCTCGCCGACGGCTGTAGCCAGGTTCAGATAGACGGCATGCTCGGGTCCCCAGGTCCACAGGAAAGGGATTGAGTTGAGCCAGTTCATGCCCACATCGAGCGTTGTGAAGTGGATGCCCTGCGTTTCCAACAGTTTGACGGCCAGGCACATATAGTTGAGGTCGTCGTCCTCCTGCGCATAGCGGACGTAGCCGCGCATACTCGGCACGCAGTCACGCCGCAGGATCGTACCATCACGCGACTGCGCCGGGACATAATCGTCCAGGGGGTACGCGTCGGCGCCCTCGAGATAGGCGCGTATCTCGTCCTGGGAGATGTGTACCTCCAGCGGCTTCCCGAGCACGCACCCGACGGCGCGTCCAAGCCAGGCGCCATGGATCTTGGCCTGGATCTCCTCTTCCGCCAGGTACAGGGGCGGGAGCGCGACGGGATCGGGCTGGGCGTTCCGAATGCTCGCCAGATCGGAGGGCTCGTGGTACGGCCAGCCGTCGCGCAGCGGCAAATCCCGCAACCGGCTTCCCAACTCCAACAGGGCCGCGCGATCGCCGCGCGCGCGCTCCCATCTTTCGCGCGATCCATCGACCGCGTATCCCTGCAGGACACGCATCTCGATCTCGGCGCGCACGCGCTCCGCGACGACCTCTCGGCTGAGTTGCATCTTTCCCCTCTCGCCTCTCTCTTTCGACCTATCGGTCGCGCGCCAACTCGATCCGCATGGACAGCGCGGCGTCGTCGCTCACGGCCTCGATCTCCCGACCGGGCAGCCGTATCCAGAGTGGTGTCCCCTCCCTCGCGCCGGATAGCGTGATCGCCGCGAACCGGCCCGTGTCATCGACCTGGAGTTCGGCGTCAATCCGTCCGTACCACGTCGGGAACCGCTGGAACGCGACGCGCGCGCCGGGCTCCAGCCAGTGCGCGGGGACACCCGCGAAGAGGAGCAGCCCGTCGCCCCACTCCTCCACTAACAGCGCGCGTTGCAAGAGCCACAACTCGGCCTGCGACCAGCCGTGCGGCGTGATGCTATCGACCCGCTGGCAGCCGCGCAGTTGATCGATCAGCGTCACGCCATGTATCGCGTTCTCGGTACCTACCCCGTCCCCGCCCTCGCGCCACCCATAGAGGCCGGGTAGGTCCTGGTGGCGTAGCCGGTACTCCACGACCTGCCAAGCGCGCTCGCGTTCCCCGAACAGCAGGGCGTTGTGCGCCTGCGCGAATTCGAAATAGAGCCAGTACAGCTCCGGCCGATAGCCGTCCTCGCACCCCCGGTTCTCTCGCCACCATGCGTCGAACCCCCGTCGGGCGCGGTCGGGGTTCTCCGCCCAGGCCAGAGTCGGCCACAGCAGGCTGTTCACGGTGCGCTCCTGCGCGAAGAACGCGGGCGTCGCCTCGGCGTACGCCTGGAGCGCGGCCCACAGCGCGGACCGCTCGACGTCGTAGGCCGCCGCATCCTCCCCATGCCCCAGGGCGCGCGCCGCGTCGGCGGCCGCGCGCAGCCCGCAGAGCGCCCAGTGGTTGACCCAGCCCACCGCGTGCGCGATACCGTGGTCCATCGCGCCCATGATCACGCCGTCGCGCGCGGCGAGGCAGATGACCCCCGCCGCGCGCTCCGCGTGTGTGAACGAGAGAGTTGGCGTGTCGACCGTGATCTGGAGCGGACGGTCCGCGCGGCGCATGCGGACGATCCAGTCGCACTTGCGCCGGATGGCCGGGTACACCGAGGCGAGCCAGTCCACGTCACCGGTTAGGCGATAGTGCCCGACCAGCGCCCAGATCCCCTGGCCGGGCGCGTCGCCCTCGGCGCCGAAACCGCCGAAGAAATCGTTACGCGCGCAGTACTCCGCGGCCGCGCGGGCCGTATCGTGCAGACCGGCCAGATCGAGGCAGCGGATGATGTAGGCGCTGTCGCGCAGCCAGGGCAGGGGATAGGCGAGGGGGGCGATGCGCGCCTGGTCGCCGACCATCGCCGTGAGCATATGTCCCAGGCCGGCCAGGTAGGCGTCGCGGAAAGCGCGGTCCGGCACAGCGAGATCGACGGCTCCGAGCCGCGCCCGCCAGTCGGCAAGATGCGCCGTCGCACGGATGTCGTACCTCTCGGGGGCGGGGACGGCGGTCCCGGGCAACTCGTGGCGCAGGTTGCCGTGGGTCTGCTGCGGGCAATCGATGTGGACATCCCACGTCCCGCCCGGCGGCAGCGTCACATCGTAACTCAGCAATCCGAAACACCATCCTTCGGGATCGGCGACGGACCGCTCGGCGGGCGTCGTCCCAGCGCGGGCACAGGAGGTAGGATCGCCCACGCCACATCCTATCGCGGCCGGCGCACGGTCGACAACCAGCAGCGGCGCGTCGCCATCGCCCGCCCCCAGGCTCGCGCCGTCCGCTCCCACGGCGAGGGCATGGAGGGGTCCGCCGGCCGGCCCCAGCGAGCGCAGCGCCAGGATCACCTGCACGGACGCGCCATCCCTACTTGTGTTCGTCAGGTGGAGGCGGCCACAGACAGCCTCGGATCGCTCCTCGGCCGTCCCATCCTGGAACACGCTATGGCGCACGGCCAGGCCCCCGATGTCCGTATCGCAGTGGATCAGGGGCAGATATCCCTCTTCATACCGCCACCGCAACGCGTTCAGGGGCGCCGTTTCGGGGGCGAAGAACGCGCCATCGTCGGGAAAGCGCAGCCACCAGGTCACGCCAAAGGTGCGCATGCCGGGCGAGAAGGCGTTGCCCGGCTCGACCGTTGTCTTGGTCGCCTCGGGCGCGCCCGGCTCCCCGAGGAAGACGCGCAGGTCGGAGCGCGGCGCGATCCACTCGGGGTGCGCGGCGAGCATCCGCAGCGTGTCGCCGGTAGCCATGGTATCCTTTCCTTTGGTCGCTCTACATGGATGCGCGTGGGCGGCAGGTTTTCGACCTACCGCCCACGCGACATGGCGCGGGGGCCGCGCCTAGTGGTACAGACCCTTCAAGAGCGCGCTCATCTCGGTCTGGGCCGCGTCGCCGCCTTGCGACTTCCACTGCTGGACAAACTGATCGAACAGGTCTGACGCTTGCTTGTCCGACCCGGAGCGCACGATCTGCAGGAATGCGCGCGCGGCAAGGTCGTCACTGGTCGCCTCAAACTTCGTCCACAGCGGGCTGGCGACGAGTGTCCCGTAGGTCGGGATCTGATAGCGCCGCTGGTTGACCCACGCCTGATCGTAGAAACGCTTGAAGTCCGCGCCGTGACCATAGAGCAGGGCGAAGTCCTGCAAGCTCTGTGGCACCCAACTGACGATTGGGGTCGCCAGGGGATGGGCGCCCGTGTCGCCGGACTGCGCGGCGAAGCCGTCCTTCGTCCGTTGCGGGAGCAGCGTGACCTGTCCAGCGACAACTTTGTAGTCGCGCCCTGGAATCCCCAGCGCGGTGAGTTTCGTGCCCGCGTCGCTGGCTAGGTAATTGAGCACGCGCGCCGCCGCGACGGGATTGTTCCCGCTCAGGCCGCCGATGAATGTCTCGCCGTAGAAATTCGGGATGGACGTGTAGCCGCGATGGCCCGTCCCATTGCTTAACGCGGGCAGCATGTAGTCTTTGTAGCCCTTCCCGTTGAGGGTCATGTCGTTCTGGATGCGGCCGACGTGGCCGCCGCCGTTAAAGAAAAGGGCGGCGCCCTCGCCGGCGACATATTTGTCGCGCGCGGTATTGATGTCCGACCAGGAGGCCTGGTCGATCAGGCCGCCGGCGACCATCTTGCGGAAGAGCAGCAGCGCCTGCTTCATGCCGGGCTGGATCTGTGCGTACGTGTAGCCGCCCCCGGACTTGATCCAGCCTTGCCAGGGCAGCCCATAGGCCCCGGCGAACGGACTCAATACATGCCCGAGGCCGCCCGCGGCCCCCGCGCTGAAGATGACACCGGTCGAGCCATGCCGCTTGGCCGCGCGCAGGAAGGCGAAGTAGTGGTCGAACGTCTCCGGCAGCGCCATCCCAAATTTGTCCAGCAGGTCCTTGCGGATGTGCAGGGTCGAGTCGGGGCCTGTCCCGGTGTTCCAGCCAACCGGCCACCCGTAGATTTTGCCGCCGACTTTGAGCTCGTCATAGATAGTGCTCGACCTGTATTCATTGACGAGCAATGGGGCCGCCGCGGCGACCTGCCCCTCGAACGGGGCGATAATATGATCCCGGACCATCCGCGCGATGAGCGCGTCGTTGCCGGGAAAGACGCCGGCGATAATGTCGGGGACTCTCCCACTGGCTATCGTCGTGTTGATGTGGTCGGTGTAATGGTCGAAGGGATATTGGACGATGGTGATCTGGGTGTTGGTCGCCTTCTCGACGGCCTGCAGGATGGGATCGGCGCTCCAATTCTTGACCGTGCTGGGGCTGCCGGGCGCCCAGAGGGTCACCGCATCCGGCGCGTTGGCGCGCGTGAGCGTGTCACGCGCCCCCGACGCCGCAGCCAGCGCTTGTTCGGCGCCGAGGCCGGCGACCGCCAGACCGGCCGCGGTCGCGCCCACGCCGCGGATAAACGCCCGGCGCTCCATCTTCTTCGTGGATGTGGACATGCTGTCTCCTCCATTGTCAGACATACGACAACTATCAGTGCTGATCGCGCGTTGGCCTTACCCTTCTACGTCCCTCCTTCCACTGTCGCGTACCAGGGTTATTTCATTCTCGCGGGGCAGCCCCTCACCCCCCGCTCCCCCTCTCCCGCGCGCGGGAGAGGCCGGGTGGGCTGTCGGCTCCGCGGAGCCGAGAGACCAATCCGCATGGGGTGGGGGGGGCAGTGGTCGTGTACTCGAGGCGTTGACACATCTGGCGTTACCCCTTGATCGCGCCGAGCAAGATACCCCGCACGACGTAGCGTTGCAAGAAGGGGTAGACGATCAGCACGGGTATAATCATGACCGCCGCCATGGCCGCCACGAACGACGCCGACGCGACCTGCTGGTTCAGCCCCAGGCCGGCGAGCATATCGCGGTTGGTGATCAGCGCCTGCAGCACCACGGTGGCTGGATAGAGATTTTGCTGCACCAGGAAGCTGGGCCAGAAATACTCGTTCCAGTGGTTGATCCCGTAGAGCATGGCCATCGTGGCGAGGATGGGGACGGAGGTCGGCCAGATGATGCGCCAGAAAATGGTGAAGTGACCGGCCCCGTCGACGTGGGCCGCCTCGATGACTTCCTGGGGGTACTCCAGAAAGAAGGCGCGGGCCACGAACAGGTAGAACGGGGCCACCAGGCCGGGGACGACCAGCGCCCCGAATGTATTGAGCAGCCCAGTCGCCCGGACGACCAGGAAGTACGGTATCAGTCCGCCGCCGACGAACAGCGGGATCAAGAACAGTACCGTGAGGATGCGCCCAAAGCGCAACTCTTTGCGCGAAAGGGCGTAGCCCGCCATCGCCGTGGCCACGACGTTGAGGATCGTGCCGACGCCCGTCTTGAGCGCGGAGATCTCGAACGCGTGCGTGAGTTGGGGCGTGTTGAGCAGTTGCTGGAAATACAGCAGGGTAAACCCCGACGGCAGCGCATGGATGGGCTGGCTCACGTAGTTCTTGTAGGGCATGACCGCGAACGAGAGGATAAAAAAGAAGGGGTAGGCGGTGACGAAGAAGACGAGGAGCAAGACGGCGACGATCACACCCTGCCCCAGCGTGGGCCGCCGCTTCCAACGAACCGCCGCGCGCGGTCGCGCCGCGCTCAGTACCTGTGCCATGCTAGAAGAGTCCCTCCTGGTTGAATAGCTTGACGAGAAAGTTGACGACGAGGACCAGCGCCAGGCTGATGCTGGCCTGGAAGAGTCCGATCGCGGTCGCCAACCCGTAACTCCCCTGCTGAAAGGCCAGGCGCAGGCTGAAGGTTTCGATAATGTCGGTCGACGCATAGACCGATGGGTTGTACATGATGTAGATCTGCTCGAAGCCGGCGCTGACGAGGTAGCCGACCAACAGGACAAACAGGGTTACCATGGTCGAGCGGATGCCCGGGAGCGTGATATGCCAGGTCTGCTGCCAGCGGTTGGCGCCGTCGACCTCCGATGCCTCGTAGAGAACCGGGTCGATGGCCGACATGGCCGCGAGGTAGAGCACGGCGTAGTACCCGGCGTACTTCCAGGTGTCTTGCAGCACGACGACCCACAGGAAGGTGATGGGGTCGGAGAGGAACGAGACGGGTTGCCGGCCCAATCCGTGCTGCAGCACGCCGTTGACAGCGCCGTCAGGCGCGAGCAGATTCTGGAACATGACGGCGGCGACCACCCACGACATGAAGAAAGGCATGATCGTGGCGGTCTGCACGACGCTTTTCAGCCAGCGCGCGCGCACCTCGTTCAGGAGCAGGGCTAGGATGATGGCGGATGGGAACCCGACCGCCAACTTGAGGATGCCGATGGTCACGGAATTGCGCGCCGCTGTCCAGAAGTACGGGTTGGCGAACGCCTGATGGAAGTTGTCGAGCCCGACCCAGGGGCTGTTGAGAATGCCCAGGAACGGATCGTAATCCTTGAAGGCGACGACCAGACCGAGCAGGGGTCCATACCCGAAGATCAGGATCGAGAGGACGCCAGGCAGAGCCATCACGTACAGAGGCCAGTTCCGGCGCACGTCTCTGTGCCAGGGGAGACCTGATGCCGGGACCGCCTCCCTCGGCGGCCCCATCCCCACCCGTGGGCGACGGACGCGGCGCGTAGCAACGTTCATCCTTGAACTCCTGTGGCGCCGCGACAACACGGGCGCTAGGCGCGACCTATGCCTGCTACTATACGGCGCCCTACCCCTGTTGTATATGGCGTTGGCATCGCAAAGACATGACTTATTTTTGCCAAAGTGGAAATGGAATCCATGGCGCGGGATGGATAGCGCCCGAGGTGAAGAGGGATCAGCGCGCGCGCATCAGGCGGGCATAGTAGCCCGGAGCGTGACCCGTGTGGCGCTTGAAAAGGCGCGAGAAATAGCTGGGGTCGTAGCCAAGCGCGGCGCACACGTCCGCGACCGACATCGACGTGTGCTCCAGGTATTCCCTGGCGCGGGCGAGGCGCAGATTGATGAGATACTCGCTGGGGGTGAGGCCCGTCTGCTCGACGAATAGGGTGCAGAAATAGGGGGCGTTGAGGTTTACGGCGCGCGCGACCGCCGCGACGGTGATAGGAGCCTCCAGGTGCTGTTCCATCAGATCGATCGCCTGCCGGACGATGTCGTGGCGGCGCCGCGCGCGCCCGTCGGTGTCATCCTGCGTCTTGTCCAGGTGGTGCGCCAGGTTGGCGATCGTGTTGGCGATCGTCCCCAATAACGCCGCGGCGCCCTCCATCTGGTCGCGTGACATGTGTAGCGTGCGCTTGACGGCGGCCTGGTACGCGCGCCACGGGATGTTGTGCCGGCGCGCCCAGTCGCGATGCCAACTCCAATCAAACGCGTCGCCAAGGATAGCGTACGATGTGCTCATAACGCCGAGCAGGCGGCCATCGACGACGATGGGGGCGTGGGCGGATGCCAGGGTATCTTGGAAAAGTGTGCGCACATAGGGATCGACGCTGTTCTCGGTCCCGACCGGCGTAAGGGTAGCATTCAGTCGGTTCCAGGCCGTCCATCCAATAGCCTGCCCGTACAGGAACCACAACTCCGGCTCGCCGTGATAGTTGCGTGCGGCCCGCTGCCAGAACTGCTGATGGCGCTGCTGGTCGAGATAATACTCCATCATCGGTAGCTCGATCGTTAAACCCGTCAGCCTTGCGAGATTCTCGGACAGCGTCCAGACGGTGCGCGGCGGGATCAGGCGGAAGATGTTTGGCACGGGTGGTTCGCGCAAGATGAGAGGATTCCAGCGCGAAAGATCGCGCTCGTAAGCGGCCACGCGGGCTAGCGACGTGAACTGCGCCAGTCCGCCGGGGCGCCCCGTGAGACGGACCGCCAGCGCGCGCACGGACGCGAACGAGAGGACATAGGTCTCGAATGGACGCCGCTCGCCGCGTTTGTCCTCGAACGCGTAGGGCGGCGTGATAGCCAGGTCGTGAACGGGAATCCATTCGTCGTCTGTCCCGGCGCGCGTTTCGACGCCAAGAGACGTCCACCATCCCCCGTCGCGGAACGGAAAACCCATCGTCATCTCGACACAGGTGAAAACCACGGGTTCCGGAAACTCAATCGTATAGCGATCCGGGCCCGACGCCTCATTCCACCCGTTGAACGTGTCGTACGTCTGTGTGCGGTCGAAGGCGGAGAGAGGACGCCCATGCAAACGATGCGCCGTGTCGTTCAGCAAGACATGTGGATCGGCGGCCCCACCGCCGCTGGGCAGCGGGATAGACGCCGCGACCCGCACGCCCGCGCGTAGGGCCAGATTCTCGTCCTCCGCGCATGGTACACCGATGTTATCAGCCATACGTTCAGTATATGATCGTGTCCCGTATAGACTATCACCAGTTCATAGCGACGGGTCGAGGCCTCTACGCCGATCCACCACCCGCGCGGTCTTGGCGTGTGAAATGATCCGAATACGCCAAAGCCGGCCCATCTGGGCCGGCTTTGGCTTGGGTTAGTAGCGGGCTCGGGGCGGGTCAAACGCCCGACCTCCGGAGGCCACTGCCCCCGTCCGGCCTGACGCTGCTCGGCCTCGTCAAGCACCTTGCCTACGTCGAGCGATAGTGGTTCCAGGCCGTG
>JAABUQ010007876.1_pt1 | contig 15199 bp, 18 predicted proteins | sample 5560001 | NCBI WGS metagenome assembly JAABUQ01 (sample SAMN10711888, study PRJNA513371) | rock metagenome | isolation source: Antarctica rocks | place: Antarctica: Victoria Land, Finger Mt nord | collected 2015-12-18 | reverse complement strand
TTGTCGCCCACCGGATTCGGGTCGCCGCCCTTATCGCCTGCTCAAACTCGAAACCGGCGCCGGCCAGCGCCCACCACGCCAGCCATCACGGCCCCGCCCTCAGACCCCGAAAACCCCGAAACTCGAGGTTGAAACCGCTAGGCCGGAAAAGGATTCGTCACGCGGAACCTTCCCACCGCCTCGAGGCATAAATCCATCGGCACCGCGCTCGTCGGCCGCTACATCGCGATCACGCTTCGCCTGCTCGACAGCGAGGTGCTGAGCTGATCTCCGTTCAAGGCGAGCTATCCGCACGGAACGCTGCTCCCGCGCGACACGGGCTTCCAACGCCCCAACGAAGCAAACCCGTTTGCGGGCTATGACACGGTGCCGACGGCGCAGCCGCCGTCCTATTGCGGGTGCGCCGATCGCTGGCTGCCGCCCCCAGGCGCGGCTGCTGACCGCCGGAGCCGGCTCGTGATGTCAGCGCTCCGCGTCGAGATCGTCCACAGGGCTCGAGCGTTCTCCGAGCCGACGCAACGCGCCCACGGTCCGTGATCAGGTTCTCGAGCATCCGGCGGCAGTTGGGGCACCAGCGCACGTGGCGTTTCACCCGCCGGGCGGTGTCCGGATCAAGGTGGCCATCGATGTATTCCGACATGTGCTCGCGGACCTCGCGGCAGCGTTGACGATGTCGACTGACCGGGTTGAACGTGCTTGGCACCCGCGCTCGTTTCGGATCCGTGATGAAGGTTTTACGCTCAGGCTGTGCTCGCGACCTTTGACCCGCCGAGGTCGGCTCAGGATTCACGACGGCCGGGACGTCGTCGCCATCGCGGGGTCCGGAGCCGCGGCGTACGCGCAGCGGTGCGGGAGGCGCTCGCGTTCTGCTCACAGCGGCGCAATCTTCGTCGAACGGTTCGGATCGCGCTTGTCGTCGGCCTCGTGCTGACGCTGATCAACCAAGGTGCGCTGATCGCTTCGGGTCACGTGACGGCGGCGAGCTGGGTGCGCTGCGCCCTGAACTTCGTCGTGCCGTTCCTGGTCTCCAACGCGGGGTTGCTCAGTTCCCGACATCGAGCCTGAGCGCTCGACTGGGACCGCCTGAATCGTTTTCGGCGCCCGGGGGTCCAACCCCAGCAAGGACATGTTCACGACCACCACCACGACCACAGCACGGCAGGCATCGCGCATGGGCTGCGTCTGATGGCCACGCGCAAAAGTGAGAACGAGGCCCGGCGCCAACGGCGACTGGCCCAGGAGCGGGCCTCCGAGGAGCGAGCCAAGCGCCGCGGGAAACCGAATCAACCGCTCTCTGGGTGCGGTTGTGATCGCGATCGCCGTCGCTGTGGCCGTCGTGATCGTCACCTCCAACACCTCCAACACCTCCAACAGCGTCGACAGCTCGCGCCTGGCGCCCGTGGCTGAGAATTCCTCGACGGTAGCTGGATTTCCGACTCCCCCGGGTCGCCGGCCGGTGGGCGCCGCGGCGGTTCTGTCGCGAACACGCGGCAGGCCGATCGGGTGCTCGACACGACGATCCAGGCCAAGTTGGCGCAGCTTCCCGGCGTGCCGGTCGTGATCAACCAGTGGGCGTCGTGGTGCCCTAACTGCCGGGCGGAGTTCCCGTTCTTTCAGCAGGCGGGCCGCCGCCACGCCCAGCGGATTGCGTTCGTGGGGCTCGATTCCCAGGACTCGCAATCAAACGCCCAGGCGTTCCTGGGACGATTCCCGGTGGACTATCCGAGCGTGTTTGACCAGAACGCCAGCCAGGCGCAATCACTCGGCGCCGGTCAAGGATGGCCGACCACGATTTACCTCAATGCCAAGCACCAGATCACCAACGTCCACGTGGGCGCGTACCTGAGCCTGCAGTCGCTCGAGCAGGACATCAGCCATTACACGTAGGCCAGCCGGGTCCGGGCGCCGAGGCTGATTGATGCTCGCCACGATCTCCAGCGACCCGGCCAGCGGGGTCGGTGTGCTCGCTGCAGCCGCCGCCGGGCTGGTGTCCTTCCTGTCGCCCTGTGTGCTGCCGCTCGTGCCTGGCTACCTGTCGGCGGTCGTCGGCATCGCTCCGGCCGAGCTCGACCGCGCCGACCGTCGTCGCGTGCTGGTGCCGAGCCTGGTGTTCGTCGCCAGCTTCTCCTCGATCTTCGTGCTGCTCGGGGTCGGCGCGACGCTGCTCGGGACGAGCTTCGATACGCATCGCCAGCTGCTCGACAAGGTCGCCGCCGGGTTGATCATCACGCTCGGAGCGTTCTTCGTCGCGACGCCGTTCGTGGTAGCGCTGAATCGTGACTGGCACGTCGAGGCGCTGCTGGAGCGCGCCGGCCGCGGCGGCCCGCTGGTCGCCGGCGCGGCGTTCGCGGTCGCCTGGACGCCGTGTGTGGGCCCGACGCTCGGCGCGATCCTATCCGCGGCGGCGCTATCGGACTCCGCGGCGCACGGAGCGCTGCCGCTGGCGTTCTACTCGGCCGGTCTGGCGGTCCCGTTCGTGATGACCGCACTCGCGTTTGAGAGAATGACCTCGCTGTTCGCGATCGTCAAGCGCCACTTCCGAGTCGTGATCGTCGGCGGCGGTCTGGTGCTGATCGCGATGGGGGTGCTGATCTGGTCAGGAGAGCTGTTTCAGCTCAACATCCAAGCCCAACAGGAGCTCAACGACCTCGGCATCAACTTCTTTAACTCGGTATGACGCCGGCGTTGACTTCGCGCGTGCGGGCTGCCGATCGTTCTACCGCGAGGCGGTCGTGCTGCGAGACGTCGAGGGGCTGAGCACTGCCGATGCCGCCGGGGTGCTGGAGATCGGCGAGCGCGCGCTCAAGAGCCGGCTGCACCGCGGTCGGATGGCGCTGCGCCGCGAGCTCGACGCGTTCTTCGTCTAAGATTGAGAACGTCGGTGCCGCGGCCGGTTGGCAGCCGTCAGGTGGTCGCGCTGCTGGGTGGATTCGGCCTGTTGCTGGGCTCGGTGTTCGTCGTTGGCCTGCTCGTCGCCCCGCGTTCGGCTCGTCACTTCCGCAACGAGTTCGCGGGGGCTGGGGGCCGCTGGCCGTGATTGCGGCCTACACGCGGTTGACGTGCGCGTTCGTGCCCGGCCCGGTGCTCGCCGGAGCCAGCGGCCTGCTGTTCGGCACCGCGCTTGGCACGGCGGTGGCGATCGTCGCCGCGCGACGCTGGGCGCAAGCGCGGCGTTCCTCATCGCCCGGGCGCTCGACCAGCGGTCCGATCGCGCGCTGGCGCGCGGGCGTCTGCGTGATTGGACAGCGCGGATCGAGAGACGCGGGTTTGGGGCTGTGCTGTATGCCCGGATCGTGCCCGGCGCTCCGTTTGCGCTGATCAGCTACGGGGCCGGCCTGACCCGGGTCTGGCTGCGGGACTTCGCGGGCGCCACCGCGGTCGGCGCGCTGCCTCACGCGTTCGCGTACGCAGCGCTGGGAGGCAGCATCGGTAACTACTCATCTCCGCATGCGCTGGTGGCGATCGGGGTGCTGGTCGCGATGGCGATCGGCGGAGCAGCGCTGCTGTGGCATCCCCGCCGGCAGGCTCGGCGGCCAAACGACATCAAGCCGCGCGCGCCGCGATGAGAATCCTTTTGCCCGCCCAACGTGTCCAACTAGGCGATGAGCGCGACGCCCGCCGCCACCGACCGTCCGGCCGAAAATCACCGTGTACACGCTGCCGGGGTGCCCCCACTGCGTCCGGGCCAGAGCGCTGCTCAAGCGGCGCGGACTCGCGTTCCGGGAGGTCGACGGGACCGAGACGCCGGACTTCCGAGCGCGACTGGCGGATCTGACCGGCGGCTTCACCGTCCCCCAGATCGTGATCGACGGGACGCCGATCGGCGGCGCTGACCGGCTCGCGCGCCTCGATAGGGCCGGCGTGCTGACGGCGATCGCCGATCGCGAGGCATTTCCGATCGCCCGCGAACAGCGGCGCACCTCCCCCCGGCTGCTGGCGCGTTGGGCCGGCGCCTGGATCCGGGGACGTCGCGACGTCTCGCCAGTCCAACGCGTCCAGGTGAAGCTCGATCGGGCCGGCCGAGTGGTCGAGGCGCTCAACCACGACCCGCAGACTGCACCAGGAGAAACCCGATGACAAAGGCATGCTCCCTGCTCCCGGCTGATACCGCCACCCACGAGATGAAGCGACGGGACGTATGACCACCGCGCTGCCGACCGGGAGCAGCTCGTGGGCGAACGAGCGTCCCGTTGATCCGCGGCTGCCACGGGATATCCGTGTGCGACTTTGCGCATCCGGTAGCCGTTGCCGCTTGGTGCGGCTTGTGGCGCCGCCCGCGCTCTACGATCCCGCGCCGCCCGCGGTCTAAGATCCCGCGCATGCGCTTGGCCGTCATCGGCGCGGGTCCCATCGGTCTGGAGGCCGCCCTCGCCGCCCGTGAACACGGTCACCAAATCACCGTCTACGAGCAGGCCGTGACCGTTGCAGGCCACGTCCGACGGTGGGGGCATGTTCGAATGTTCACTCCTTGGGAGATGAACATCACGCCACGGATGGCCGCGGCGCTCGGCGATCGCGCCCCCCATCGGTCGGGTCTGCCGACGGGCACGGAGTTCGCGACAGCCGTGCTCGAACCGCTCGCGCAGACGCCAGCGCTCACGGGGACCGTCCGGGTTGACACCACGGTGCTGGCCGTGGGCCGCGAGGGCATGCTCAAGCACGAGGCCATCGGTTCACCGGAGCGCGCCGCGCGGCGGTTTCGTCTGCTGATGCAGGACCCGAGCGGCGTGGAGGAGGTGGCATACGCCGACGCGGTGATCGACGCCACCGGGACCTACGGCAACCCCAATCGTCTCGGTGACGGCGGGATCGACGCGCCCGGGGAGCGGGCGCTGGAGAACCGGATCACGCGGACCCTGGAGCCGATCGAGCAATTCGCGGGCCGCGCCATGTTGCTCACCGGCGCCGGACACAGCGCGCAGACCGCCGCGGTCGCGCTGGCCGAGCTCGCACACCACGCTCCAGACACCCGCGTGGTGTGGGCGATGCGTCGGCGGGACCCCGTGTTCAAGCTCCCCGAGGACCCCCTTCCCGCACGCGACGCGCTGCACACCGAGGCGGAGAGGCTCGTGCGCGGCGCCAGCAGAGCGGTGGACGTCCGACCGGGAGTGGTGACCGACGCGCTCGCAATCGGCGACAGCGGTCAGGTGCGGGTCACCCTGCGCAACGGCGACACTCAGCACGTCGATGTCGACCACATCCTGGCGCTCAACGGCAGCGCGCCGGACGCGTCCCTGTACCGCCAGCTGCAGATCCACGAGTGCTACGCCTCCCTAGGCCCGATGAACCTCGCTGCCCAACTGCTTGCGCAGGGCGATGACGCAGGCAACTGCCTGGCGATCGCCCCCACCGGCCCCGAGACGCTCTTGAACCCCGAACCAGGCTTCTTCATCCTCGGCGCGAAGTCCTACGGGCGCAACTCGCAGTTCCTGCTGCGCACCGGCTGGGAGCAGGTCAATGCCGTCTTTGACACACTCCTCGATCGATGAGCGACTACACCGCCAAGCGCATCGATGAGATGGACACCTTCTACAGGGGCCTGTTCCGACGGGCGCGTGGCGAGCTCGGCGTGCAGTCCTTCGGACTGGCCGTAATCGACCTCGAGCGCGGACTCGACGATCACCCCGAGCACGACCATGCCGCCGCCGGCCAGGAGGAGGTCTTCATTGTCCTTCGTGGCACAGGAACGATCGAGATAGACGGCGAGGTCGCGGCGCTCGACCCCGACACCATCATCCGCGTTGGCCCGGGCGCCCGCCGCCGGATCCGCCCCGGCGAAGGCGGTATGCGCCTGATCGCCATCGGCGGCGTGCCGGGACAGGCCTACCAGGCCCCTGGTTACACCCAGGTCGGAGCACCTGACCCGCTCGCCTGACGACGGCAGCGGCACCGGTCAAGGACGCACACCCACCGCGCAGCGGCGAAACCCGACGAACTCGCCCCGAAGTCAAAGCACAAAGCAGCGACGACGACTCGACACCAGCACGGTACCCCTCTACGTGAGTAGCTCCCGGGGTGCAGGTGGGTGACCAGCGCGTGAGTCTCGACCTCCGCCGGAAGCTTGATGCGCGGTACCGGCCGGCGGGGGGCGCCGAGGAAGCCGGTCAGCGGCGCCACATCTTCGAGCGGGTCGATCAGCACCCGCGTGCCGTCGGCGACGGCTTCAACCCCGGCCCAGGCCAGGTGGCGGAGACGAACATCGCAGGCGGGTTTTGACTGGTCACGGTTCGCGCCTCCCATCGCTCGCCGGTAGAGGATCCGCCGGTGGGACAGGTGAGCGGGAGGAGGCTGGCCTTTCAGGCCGGCGGCGGTGAAGGAAGGAGTCGGGTCATGGCAAGCCCGATTTGCGCGCGCGCACCTTGTTCGCGGCGGCCGCCTGTGTTGGCGGCGGTAGATAATCTCGGCGTGGCCGCGCTTGAGGCTGGCGAGCGACCGTCGCTGCTCAGAGAGCCGCTGCGCGGCGGGTGCCCGCTTGACGCGGTGCTGCGTTGCCTGCACGGCACCAGCCGACCGTTCGCGCTGGCCGGGGCTTGGGCGGGTGGTGGGGTGCTGCTGGGATGCTCGCCGGTACGGGTGGCGGCCGATAGCGAGGATCCATTCGCGTTGATCGCGGGGGTGGCGAGGGATGATCCCGGCTCGGGCGTGGGCGGTGGTTGGGTCGGCTATCTCGGCTACAGGTTAGGCGCGCGGGTCGAGCGTGGGCAGCCGGCGCCGCCGCGGACACAGTCGATGCCAGCGTTCGTGCTGGGGTACTACGACCACGTGGTACGTCGGGACGCGGGCGGAAGGTGGTGGTTTGAGGCGTTGTGGACAGACGGGCGCGCCCGGGAGCTCGAGGATCGGCTGGCCTGGTGGACTCAGCGGCTTGCCGACCCTCCGCTTGAGAGACCCGCGAGCACGTGTGAATGGCGGCTGACACCGAGCGCTGAGGGGCATGCTGAGCTGGTGGCGGCGTGCCGTGAGCGGATCTACGCCGGCGACCTCTAACCAAGCCAACGTGTGCGCCGAGCTCGAGGGCCGCATTGACGGGTCGCCGCTGGAGCTGTTCATCCGCGGCGTCGAGACGCTCGCACCCGATCGGGCGGCGTATCTCGAAGGACCTTGGGGAGCGATCGTGAGCCTATCGCCCGAGCTATTTCTCAAGCGCCATGGCCGGGGCGTGAGGACGGCGCCGATCAAGGGGACCAGGCGACGGCCGGCGGACCCGGTGCAAGCCAGCGCCGAGCGCCGCGCTTTGGTCAGCTCGGTCAAGGAGCGGGCCGAGAACGTGATGATCGTCGATCTGATGCGCAACGATCTCGGCCGGGTGTGCGAGCCCGGGTCGATTGTCGTGGAGTCGCTCGCGCAGGCGCGCGCGCATACGGGGGTCTGGCACCTCGTCTCCGAGATTCGCGGGTTGCTGCGACCCGAAGTCGACGACGGACAGCTGCTGCGGGCGACGTTCCCACCGGGATCGGTCACCGGAGCGCCGAAGATTGCGGCGACGAATGTGATCGCCGAGCTCGAGTCGACGGCGCGGGAGGTCTACACCGGGGCGATCGGCATCGCGGGTCCGGTTGCGGGACTTGAGCTCAGCGTCGCGATCCGGACCTTCGAGGTGACGGGGTCGACGATCAGGCTCGGTGTCGGGGGCGGCGTGGTCGCTGACTCAGATCCCGATGCCGAGGCGGCGGAGCTGGCGGTCAAGGCCGCGCCGCTGCTGGAAGCGCTCGGCGCTGCCGCGGTCCCTGCAGCGGCGCGTCGGGGTCACTCGCCTCGCGTCCGCCGGCTTGGGCCGGTCCCGATCCCTCGTCCGGACTTGAGCCTCGGCGTGTTCGAGACGCTGCTCGTGTGCGACCGGCGCGCGCTGTGCCTGGACTTGCACCTCGCGCGCCTGGGGTCCAGCGTCCTGTCCCTCTACGGCACATCGCTGCCCGCCTCGACCACGCTCCGGATCCAGTCGGCGGCACGCACCACGGATACTCCGTCACGATTGCGGGTCGACGCGCTCCCCAACGACTTCGGCATGGTAGAGATCGCCGTGAGGGTTCGTCCACTGGTGCCGATCGAGACGACGCGCGTACGGGTCTGGACTCTCCCTGGCGGGCTCGGGTCCCACAAGTGGACCGATCGGCGTCTGGTCGAAGCAGTCGAAGCCCGCTCGCCCGGCGAGCTACCACTGCTCGTTGATGCCGACGGACACGTACTCGAAGCCACCCGCGCCAGCGTGTTCGCGCTCGGATGCGATGGCGTACTGAGAACGCCGCCAGACGACGGACGCATCCTGCCCGGCATCGCGCGCGCCCAAGTCCTCGCGCACGCCCAACGCCTCGGCCTCAAGAACAGCCAAGCACCGCTCCTCCTCGACGATCTGCTCCACGCGCAAGGCGTAATACTGACCAGCGCGCTGCGCCATACGCCCGTGCTCGCAATCGACGGCCGCGAGCTCGCATACCAGCCCAACCTGACGGCGCTCGTGCAATGCGCACTCAACGCCAGCGCAGCCCCGAGGCGCTGACTCCCACCGACCGAGACGCTTATCGCACAGCAACCTCTGCGGGGCGGATCGACGCCGGTGAGCGTCTCGACAGAGGATCACTGACCGGGGCGGCTGTCGATGTTGGTATCACCTCTGCGATGGATCTCGAGCTTTCCGGGCGCCGAGCCCTGGTTACCGGCAGTAGCGGGGTGTGGGCGCGGCGATTGTTGAGCAGCTGGCGCTGGAGAGCCTGTGAGGTGATCGTGCATGGACGCCGTAGCGAGCCGGCCGCGGCGCAAGCTGAGCGGATCAAGCGGGCCGGCGGCCATGCAGAGGTTCTGCTCGGCGATCTCACCGTCGCCGGGCAGCCCGAACTGCTCTGCGCCGCTGCGCTGGCGGACGGCCCGGTCGACGTTCTGGTCGCCAACGCCGGCCCGTTTGTCGAGCATCGCTTCACCGAGGCCACCCGCGAGGACTGGATCGCGGCGTTCGCTGGCAATGTCCTGTCGGCGGTCGGCTGCGCCCGCGCGCTGATCCCCGCGATGCGCCGGCGTGGGTGGGGGAGGATCATCACGATCGGCACCCGCGGCGTCGCCACCCCGCTGAACATGGTCGAGTACTCGGCGGCGAAGCCGCGCTGGTCAACGCCACCGGCGCCCTGGCCCGCGAACTGGCGGGCAGCGGCATCACCGCCAACGTCGTACAGCCCCGGCGTGATCCTCACCTCCGGGCTGCGCGAAATGTTCGAGGAGCGGGCCCGCAGCGCGGGCGATGGTCAGCTCGCGGAGAGTAGCGCCGGCCGGCCCGCACAGCCGGGGCTCATGTGGTGCTCTGCGGCGGCGAGCCGGTTCTACCTGGAGCGCGGCGGCCGCGCCCTGCAAACCCTCGTCGCCGAGGATGACCAGCGCTTGCCGCCGGCGCTGGCCGCGCTGGTGGACGAGGTCAGGCGGAGACGGATCAAGCGGCTGGTGCTGGAGCGGGTCAACGGCGAGCCGGCCCTCGCCTCCTCGCTCGGCCCGGCGCTGATCGCCCACGGCTTCCAGGAGGGCCCGCGGCGGCTGACGCTGAGCGCTTGAGCGCCCGCCGGTGAGGGTCCCGTCTGCGAGGTGGTGGTAGCATGACCAGCCGGTATGCTTCTGGTATGACCAAGCAGATTGCGGTCAAGCTCCCAGATCACCTGGTGGGCGCGATTGACCGGCTGGTCGAGACGGGGGCGTTTGACAGCCGCTCGCATGCCGTCCGCGCGAGCCTCGAGGAAACGGTCGCGAGTCGACATCGGCAGGGATTGGATCGGCTCTACCGCGAGGCCAGCGTCCGGGCACCGGAGACCCCGGAGGAGATCGCCGAGGCAAGACGACTGGCGATCGATGCCATCGGCGAGGAGCCGTGGGAGCAGTGGTGGTAGCTCGGGGTGAGATCTGGTGGGGGGAGGCCCCGGACGATAAGGGGAGACCGTTCTTGGTCGTCAGTCGTGACGTCGCCAACGAGGTTATGCAGCGGGTGCTGGTCGCCCCGGTCACCCGGCGCGTTCGCGGCCTCCCGAGCGAGCTCGCGCTCGGAGCTGACGAGGGGCTGCCGGTCGATTCGGTGGCATCGTTTGACAACTTGAGGCCGTTTCCCAAGGCCATGCTCGTCCGCCGCCTTGGCGCGTTGGGGCCCAGGCTGCATGAGCTGTGCCGGGCCGCGCAGGCCGCGCTTGACTGCTGAGCGGCCACCGGCTGCGCCCGCTTATCGGTGAGCGTCGCGAGGTTGCTCACACTGGCCTGATCGACTCCGGATCGGAGCAGCTGGCCAGGCAGATCGACTGGCCCTGACAACTCCGAGCAACCCGGGCTTGCCCCCCGGGTCACTGGCAGAAGGCGCTTGTTGCCCAACACAGGACGGCCTGGCCCATCTGGCCTCGGCCGCGTTCACGGGGGTCGAGCTCGACGTCGACCTGAAGCTGCCCGGGTACGAGCTGGCCGTCCTGGCCGAGCTGCGGGAGTCCGGGCTGCTCGAGCGGACGCTGATCTCCAGCCAGTACCGCCACAGCCTGGCCCTGATCCGGGCCGCGGAGCCGCGGGTGCGGCTGGGATGGTCGGTGCCCAACTCACGCCGCGACCCGTTCCGCTCCTGGGTCTACGTCCCGCCGGCGCTGGCCGTGATGCACAGCGGCCGCGCGATCCTGCCGTGGCTGGCAGCCCGGGCGGTCCGCACCGGGCAGTGCGATGCGCTGATGGTCCACTGGCGTCTGGTCACGCCGCGGCTGGTGCATGCGGTTCGCCGGGCCGGAGGAGACGTCTACGTGTGGACCGTCGACGAGCTGCCGAGGCTGGAGGCGCTGCAGGCGCTTGGGGTGACCGGGGTGATCAGCAACGACCCGCGACTGTTCGGTGCTCTGGCGAGCAACGTGTAGGCGAGGCTGTGACGGATCGGGCCGACGTTCGTAGTCAGGGTGTGAGCGAAGATGCGGCCTTCTCCGATGGGCCGGCCCGGGAGCGCTTCGAGCAGCTGTATCGGGGGGCCCGCGACGACGTGTATGCCTACGCGATGACGCTGCTCCGCGACCGCGCGGCGGCTGAGGATGTGACAGCTGTGGCGTTCGAGCGGGCCCTTCGCCGCCGCCGGACGTTCGACCGCCACCGTGGCGAGGAGCGCGCGTGGCTGTTCGGGATCGCCCGCAACGCCGCCCTGGACGAGCTGCGCCGGCGACGGCGGACCGCGGCACTCGTAGTCGACCCCGTTGACGTCGACGCGAGGCCTGGGACGCGATCTCGGCGGGGGGGGCAGAGGATCGTCGCCCGCGGGCACGGCGCGGCGGATCCGGTCGCGCCGAACACCGTCAACGGCAAGGACAACCCGGCGGGGAGGGCCCGGAACCGGCGGGTGACGATCGCCTTCCCGCGGCGATGAGGTCCGCGAAGGGTCAGCGACCCCGCCACTGATACGGCCGGGCTTGCTCCTCCTCGGCCCCACCCTCCCCCGTCTGCTCTGGGGCCGGGGGTCGCACTGCCTGGCCAGCGGCCAGCGCCGCGAGACCCAGCGCGCCGACGAGCGCGACCGCTCCGGGTCCTGGCATGCGCCCGTCGCTCAGAGTGGCGATCGCCACCACCAACGTGATGGCGACCGACAGCAGCGCGAGCACGATCGTGCCCGCGGCCAGGCTGCCTCGGCCGGGGCCGGCTGTGCCTTGGCCGCCTGCGGCCTCCCGGGGAGTGTTCCGTGGCTCATGCTGCATAGTCACATTGACTCGGATCCTGGCGATCCCGGCAAGAGCCGCGGGACCCGACTTCAGCTTGCCTGGCGGCCCAACTTCCCTAGGTCCGGCCCGGCGGGTGCGCTGGGCCCTCCGGATGCCCAGGTGGCCGGGCGGGCCGCGCTACCGACGTCGCGCGCGACGTAGGCGATGGTGCCGGTGCGCGCGATGCCGGCGGTGTCCGCCCCGCCGGTTACGCGCCGGCTTGCCCGCCGCCGCACGGTGGCTGGAGCCCGCCCGGGCGGGGTGCGGGGCGAGAGGCGCCGGCGCTCCAGGGGAGCTCGCAGGCGCCTGCGGAGCCGGGCCCGAGGTGGCAGGTGCAGGGCCGGGGGTCGTCGATCCCGCCTGGTGGGTCGGGCTGCCCCCCACGATCAGGGAAACGATCAGCAGCAGCAGGGCGGCCACGATGCCCGCGAGAATCCACTGTCGCCGGGTGAGCGCGCGCAGGCGATCGCCGAAGCTGGCACTGCCCCCGATCCGCCGGCTGGCTCTCGACTTCCCGGCTGAGCGTGGGGCGGCCCCACGCTTGTAGGCGTCTCGCAAGCCGCCAGGGCCTTGCGGGCGCCCGGGCCTGATCAGGCCCGTTCGAGGACCGGACCGCATACGCGACTCGTCGGCGGGCCGGGCCGGACCGCCGAGCCTGCTGCCCACGACCAGTCCGCCCGGATTGGGCTCGGCGCCACTGGCCGGTTCGGCGGCGTCCCCGGCCGGTGAGCCGGGACGGGTCGGCTCGAGCTCGGCTGGTAGCGGTTCGGCCTGCTCGTGCTCGGTTTCTTCGGTCGATCGCTGTTCAGGGGCGGTCACCGGTGGCCCAGCTGCCATCGGCTCCGCTGCCTCGACCTCGGCCTCGGCAACCTCGTCCTCGGCGCCCCGGCGCGGGGGAATGCGCCGCGGCGGGTCGGCCGTCTCCGCTGCCAGCACGGCAAGCGCTGCCGCGAGCTCCTGCGGAGAGCGCTGCTGGGGCGCGGACGTTCTGCGGCCGCCGGCCTCCCGTGGCTCGGTTGACACTGGCGCGAATCATAGCTCGCCGGTCGGCGCTGGGACGACCCTCAGACCGCTGGTGGCGGCATGTAGCGGCTCCAGCACGGCTCGGAGGAGATCCAGTTCCGCCAGCCGCGGCCGCCGGCCCAGATCCTCGCCGCGACGATGCCCTGGATTGAGGCGGGAGCCTGGTTGGCCTGCGAGTAGCCGAAGCTCCTGCCGCCGTACATGGCCCAGGTTCCGTTTGTGATCTGGTAGTAGCCGGAGGCGGTCGCGCCGTTTGGCGGCTGGTTGATCCCGCTCGACTCGCAGAAGACGATTGGCGCCGGGATCGACCAGCCGCCGCCCAGCGGCACCATTCCGAAGCCGCTGCCCGCGCCGAAGGTGCCCTGGGGACCGCCATTCCACGGCACCAGGTGGACGTTGGGGTTGCCGGTGGGCACGTTCTGGGTGTCGAGCTGGGTCGACGGCTTGGCGCACACCGCGACGTCGGTGCCGGCGAGCTGGATCTCGTCCGGCTTGGTGGGATCCGGCCGCGTCAGCGAGAACTGCAGCAGCTTGCTATTGCTGATCGACAGCGGGATCCCCGTCGTGGTCGACGCCTGCCCGCAGCTGTGGGGGTCGTTGGCCACCCCTCCTGCGCTCGCCGATCCGCGGGCGCCGGCCACGCCCTTCAGATGCAGCTTCTGCGCTTTGCCGAGTCGATCCAGCCATCCGGCCAGGGCGGGCTCACAGCCGGAGCTGTAGTTCGCGCCCGGAGCGGGGAAGAAGCCGGTCTGGCCCCCATGAGGGACGAACCGGTCCGGCGCTGGGTGATTTCCGCCCCGCACGCTCGCGCTGCCCGAGCCTGCGGTCGTGCATGAGCCCGTGCTGGCGGACACCGAGACCGAGACCGAGGCGGCCGGGTGCGAGGAGGCGAACGGATCGGTGCTGGCGCGCGCGAGGGCGACCGCATACGCGCCGCTGTCCGGGCTGCCCTTGGGCAGCGTCTGTCCGGTCGCGACGACGACCCGCACGTCGTAGCCGGCGACTGACTGAACGAGCTCGACCATCCCTCCTGGGGTGGGTCCGATGACGCGCGCGCCGTTGGACTGCGCGTACTGGTTCGCCACCGCGGTGATCTTCGGAATGCTGTACTGCGTGGCCAGGTAGTTGCCCCGGGCATCGACTAGGGGGGTCTGCAGCTCCCGCATCAGCTCCTTCTCGCCGCCCAGCGCGGCCGCGTCGGCGGCGGTCTGCGCTTGTGTCTTGAGATTAGTGGCGACGCCGAGATAGAACAGGAGCATGCCGCCGGCCAGCAGCAGCAGCGCGATCCAGACCATCAGCGGGATCACCATCCCGGCCTCGGAGGTGAGCACCGTCGGAGCTTTGCCGGCGAGACCCGGTTTGCTAGCATCGCGCCTCGCCTGAGATGAGGCAGGGTGCCGGAGGACCAGCCATGCTTTGCCGCTGGAGCGTGGTGCGTTCGCTGAAGCGCTCCGTGCCTTCACCACGGACAGGACATATCACATCTGGGGAGTTGGTGGGTAGGGAGCTGTCAAGGAGGGGTAGTTGCCCAACGAGGTTTGCCCGCAATGGGACCTGTCCACGCAACGGGACGTTCCCTCGCAAGGATGGTTAGCGTGAGCCGGCAGATGAACCCACGTCAACGGCAGGGCCTGCTGCTCGTCGTGATCGCAGCCGTCGGGCTGATTGGCGTGTTCCTCCTGATCGCCAGCTACGTATCGTCGATCTCCAAGCAAGTTGGTCCGAAGGTCGGCCTGGTCGAGCTCGCCCAGCCGCTGTCCCCATACCAGCCGGTCACGCCGGGGTCGTTGCAGGTGGTTTCGCTCCCGGCCAAGTGGGCGCCGCCGAACGCGCTGCGCGACCCCAGTCAGGCGCTCGGGCTGGTCAGCAGCGTCGCGCTGCCTCAGGGAACCGTGGTCGAGCAGGGCATGCTGAATCCCGCTCCGGCCCTGCAGCGCGGCCAACGGGAGATTGCGATCCTCATCGACGGCGAGTCGGGAGTCGCCGGGCAGGTCGTCCCGGGCAGCATGGTCGACGTCGTCGGGACCTTCAAGGGTAACTCGTTGGGTTCCCGGAGCTCGGCCCGCGTCATCGTCGCCGGCGCGAGGGTGCTCGGGGTCGGGGTCCCTACCGCCAACGCGGGCCCACCCGTGCTCAGCGCAGCCAAGTCAACCTCGGCCACCAGCGTGGTGCCGATCACCTTCGCGTTTACTCCGGAGCAGGTCCTCGCCGTGAGCTACGCCGAGAGCTTCGCGGATCGGGTTCGCCTGTCGCTGGTGGCTCCAGGCAGCACCGGGCCCCCCGGGAACCTGCAACCGTACAGCCCGCTGCCATGACCCGCCTCCTGCTCGCCGTCAACGACAATCGACTGGCTGATCACCTGGCGGGGCTGATCGCCGAGAGCGACGAGCTGGAGCTCGGCTCGAGTCTCCGTGACCCGCAGGAGCTGCGCAGTGCGCTGCCGCGATCCGACATCGATGCGGTCGTCGTTCACGATCGTCGCGGCGCACTGCAGCTGA